>Ga0209640_10006333_pt1 | contig 10359 bp, 10 predicted proteins | sample RifCSP10_1_FD_184018 | JGI IMG/M metagenome (GOLD analysis project Ga0209640, IMG submission 184018) | Soil microbial communities from Rifle, Colorado - Rifle CSP2_sed 10_1 (SPAdes) (version 2) | ecosystem: Environmental > Terrestrial > Deep subsurface > Rock core/Sediment | place: Rifle... | reverse complement strand
CCTCAGTCCTCGATCCCGAGACCGATGGCTATCGCTACGGATCCGTACTGAATATCGTGGGAGATCTTCGGGCCGACCTTCACGCGTCGGAACGGATCGCCGAGTCGAATGGGAACCCCGACGAGCTGCCCGACGGCTTCCGGAAGTCCTTCCATGTGGGCCGTTCCTCCTGTGAGGACGACCTCACCGATCCCGAGAGCGCCGGGCTGAGCTTGATAGAAGTGAAGTGAGGAGACGAGCTCGCGGGTGAACGCCGCGAGGGTGCGCTGCGCGGCGTCGCGAGCCCTCAGCACCTGCTCCGCCGTGAGGCCGTCGATCTCTGTCTTCTCCGCGAACGACAGCTGACGCTTCACCGCCTCGACCTCGCTGGGCGCGCGGTCGAGCTCGCGCGCGATGGCGACGTTGAGAGACCATCCGCCCCAGTCGAGGACGCGCGTGAACTCACAGAGCCGGCCCGTCGAGACCGCGATCGTCGTTCGGTCATGACCGATCGCGACGCCGACGAGAGCGCCCGCGCTCGCGTCGCGCTCGGCTGGCGCCTCGAGCGCGCGCAGCAGCGCAAAGGCCTCGAGATCGATACCGACGACCTGGAGCCCGGCCACGCGACACGCCTGGAGATAGCGGTCGACCACGTCGCGGTACGCGACAACGAGGAGAATCCGCTTCGCGTCGGTCCCGTCGAGCTGAGAGCCCTCATCGAGGACGACGTAGTCGAGCACGGCCTCGTCGAGCGGAATGGGAAGCACTTCCTCCGCCCGAAAGCGGATCGCGTTCTCGAGCTGTTGCGGGTCCGTGACGCCTTCGATCTCGAAGACGCGTACCCCGATGCGATTGTTCGCGAGACCGAGTCGAATGCCGCGCTTCGGGAGCTTGTGCAGCTCGAAGAACCGCTTCAGCGCCTGGCCGAGCGCTTCAGGATCTCGAATCTCGCCCGACACCACGAGCCCGTGTTCGAGTGGCTCTCGGAAGACGTCGACGAGCTCGGGCGCTCCGTTGTTGACGACGTGAGCAGCGGCGATCTGCGACGCTCCGATCTTCAGACCGACGAGCTTCTTCGCCTTGCTGTCCTTCGGCGGCTTCTTGGCACGTGGCTCGGACTGCGTGTCGCGTCGATTGCGCAGGGAACGGCGACGGCGCCTCTCCCGCTCGGACGGGCCCGAGGCGATCGTTCCAGCCTCGGGCACGTCCGCCTCGCTTTCCGCGACGATCTCGACGGCGGAATCTTCTACGTCTACGTCTACGTCTACGTCTACGTCTACGTCTACGTCTACGCCGACGCCTTCGTTCTCCGCGGCGTCCTCGGTCTCGAAGGCGTCGTCACTCTCGACGGCGTGCTCGCCGGAGGCATCGTCACTCTCGATGGCGTGCTCGCTGGAGGCGTCGTCACTCTCGACGGCGTCGTCGTTCTCGAAGTCGGAGTCGCCTTCAACACGTACGTCGACTTCGGCAGAGTGGTCGGGCTCGACAGCATCATCGAGCTCGGCGACGGAGTCGCGCTCGCCAGCGACGTCCCTTTCTCCGTCTCCGTCTCCGTCTCCGTCTCCGTCTCCGTCTTCGTAGTGCGCGAAAGCGGCCTCGTGTCCGTACGCCGCGAGCCGATCGAGTACGCCCGCGTCGACGTCAGCGACGTCCGTAACGTCTGAGGGCTCTTCCTCGTCAGCGACGTGCCGCAGGTCGTCCATCAGGCGCTCCCGGCGACCCGCAGGCCCGACGCCGGTGGGCCGGGCTCTGAAGCAGTGAACGAGACCGAGATGCCGCTGCGCTCGAGCATGCCGATGAGCTGGTCCTTCCGGCTCGAGACGGCGAGCGCGGCTTCCATCGTGACTACGCGCTTGCGGATGAGCTCGGCCAGGCCGTGCTCCATCGTCTGCATTCCCCGTTGTGTGCTCGTCTGCATGACGGAGTAGATCTGCTCCACCTTGCCCTGGCGAATCAGGTTTCGGACTGCGTCGTCCGGGAAGAGGATCTCGAGACAGGCGACGCGCCCGAGGCCGTCGGCCGTCGGGAGGAGCGTCTGGGTCACGACTCCCTGGAGGGTGTTGGCAAGCTGCATCCGCACCTGTTCCTGCTGAGCCGGGGAAAAGACGTCGATGACGCGGTCGATGGTGCTCGGAGCGCTCTGCGTGTGCAGCGTCGCGAGGACGAGGTGCCCGGTCTCCGCGGCGGTCAGCGCTGTCGCGATCGTCTCGAGGTCGCGCATCTCCCCGAGGAGGATCAGATCTGGGTCCTGGCGGAGAGCCGCTCGTAGCCCCTCTGCAAAGCTGGACGCATCCGATCCGATCTCCCGCTGTGTCACGACACAGCGCTTGTGCCGGTGCACGAACTCGATCGGGTCTTCGATCGTGAGAATGTGATGCGGCTTCACGCGGTTGACCTCGTCGACCATCGACGCGAGCGTGGTCGACTTGCCCGAGCCCGTCGGCCCGGTGACCAGAACGAGGCCGCGAGGCTTCATGGCGAGCTCGCGCAACGACGGCGGCAGGCCGAGCTCCTCGAGCGTGCGCAGCTCCTCGGGAATGAGCCGGAACGCAGCTGCCAGCGAATCGCGCTGGAAGTGCACGTTGACGCGGAACCGAGCGAGCCCGCGAACGCCGTACGAGAAGTCGAGCTGGCGATCTACCTCGAGCTGCTTCTGCTGCTCGGTCGAGAGGATGCGATAGAGAAGAGTCCGCACGGTGTCGGGCTTCAGCTTCTCCGCGTTCGCGAGCGGCGTGAGATCGCCGTGCACGCGGATCGTCGGAGGGGCCCCCGGCACGAGATGGAGGTCGGAGGCACCCGCATCCGTAGCGCGTGCGAGGAGGTCGTCGATCGAGGTCGGCGCAGCGTCCATGGACATTTGGCGTATCGGCACCTCCTGCCACGGTCTTGAGCAGCGCGTACGGCCCGCGCGAGCCGTACCGACTCCCTCAGGCCTCACCCTCGGAATCACCCAAATTGGGGTAGGGCCTCTTCACCTACCAGCCGATGTCTGGACAGCATCCGCCCCCCACCCCCTCTACTGCGGACTGCGGAAGGAGTTGCGGCAATGTTCAAGCGGATTCGCACCCGCCTCGACGGGAACAGCGAGCAGGGCTTCACCCTGATCGAGCTCCTCGTCGTGATCATCATCATCGGCATCCTGCTCGCCATCGCAGTCCCGTCTTATCTCGGGTTCCGTGATCGTGCAGCCAACAACGCCATGAAGGCGAACCTGCGGGCGGCGCTGCCGTCGGCGGAGGCCTACTACGCCGACAACGGCTTCTACACCGGCATGACGCCGGCAGCTCTTACGCTGATCGACTCGGGCGTCTCTCCGTCGCTGACGGTCCCGGCGGCGGGGGCTGCGAGCTACTGCCTCGCGGACACCGACGGCTCCCACCCCTGGAGCGTCGGGGGTCCCGGCCCCTCGAGCGCGGACTACAAGAACAACCTGACCTGCGCGTAGTTCAGTCCGAGACTGATCGACAGGAGAGGCGCGGGAAACCGCGCCTCTCCTCTTTCCGCCGACATCCTCCTGACCTCAAGACGCAGCAGCCAATGCCGATATGAACTCCGTGAGCATGACCCTCACCCCACCCATCCGCATTGCCGCCTTCGTCGGCGCGCTGGTCGCCACGGGTCTCGCCGCCTTCGTCTTCGTGATGGGCCGCGGCTCACCCGAGACCGACGTGGCCGCGCCGGCGAAACCCGTGACGAAACCCTCGGCGCAGACGACCACGCCTCCGAGAGCGTCCCAGACGCCGCCCAAGGCGAAGCCCCGCGTCGTGGTGACGAAGAGCGGCTTCCCGGCGCCCGTCGACCTCGCACTGCGACGTCGCGGCATCGCGGTCGTGGTCATCTACATGCCAGGCGCAGCCGTCGACGCGATCGTGCGGGCCGAGGCACGCGCAGCAGCCGCGAGGTCGAAGGCCGGCTACGTTCCGATCAGCGCGCTGAATGAGCGCCTCTTGCAGACGTTCATTGCCCGAACCGGTGTTCTTCCCGATCCGGCGGTCGTGATCATCAAACGACCCGGAGTCGTGACGGCAACGCTCAGCGTGACCGATCGTGAAACGATCGCGCAGGCGATCGCCCAGGCACGGCGATGAGCGAGGCAGCGACTCGGACACCCGCCGGCCGAGAGCTCTACGTCCGGCATGCCCGTGTCGACGGCCGCTCTGTGGCCCTGCTCCGTGCGGTCGACGAGGGCAACCGGTGCGTCGTCGAGGCAGAGGTGTGGCCGAGCGGATCGACCGCTACGCCCGTGCGCCCCGGCCCATACGTCTTCCCGACGCCGATCGAAGCGACCCGGTTCGTCACGCACGCAGTCGAGGCGTTCATCGCACTCGGTTGCGAAGTCGGCGCTTCGTAGCGCGCTTACCCTGTGGATAGCTTGGCGCTGATTCGGCGCCTTTCGGTGCCAGGCACTGTAAGGAGCGTTTCGGCTATTCGGCACTGATTTGTTGCAGATGCCGCGCCATCGAGCGGTCGGCACCCGCCCGCTACGAGAGGATGCGCGCGAGCTCTTCGATCGACGTGAGCCCGGAGGCGACCTTCTCGAGCCCGTCGTCCCACATCGACCGCATGCCGTTCTCCGCGGCCGCCTTCGCGATGTCGTCCCGACTCGCGTGCTGAACGGCGAGCGCGGCGATCTCCTCGGACATGCGCAGGAACTGGAAGACGCCGACGCGGCCCCGATAACCGGTGTGGTTGCACCGGGGGCAGCCCTTCTTGCGGTAGAAGACGGTGCCGTCGAGCGCGCCCTGCCGATCGGGCGACATTCGAATCTCGTTCAGCTCTGCGACGGTCGGCTGATATGCCTCACAGCAGTGCGTGCAGAGCTTGCGCGCGAGTCGCTGCGCGAGAACCGCGGATACGGCCGCGCCGGTGAGGAAGGGCTCGACGCCCATCTCTCCGAGGCGCGTGATGGTCGAGGGTGCGTCGTTCGTGTGCAACGTCGAGAGCACGAAGTGCCCGGTGAGAGCCGCCTCGATCGAGATCTTCGCCGTCTCGACGTCGCGGATCTCGCCGACCATCACGACGTCGGGGTCAGAGCGGAGGATCGAGCGAAGCGACGTTGCGAACGTGAGGCCCGCGCGGACGTTGATCTGCACCTGGTTGACGCCGGTGAGGCGGTACTCGACCGGGTCCTCGACCGTGATGATGTTGATCTCGGGTCGATTGATCTGCGCCAGGCAGCCGTAGAGCGTGGTCGACTTTCCCGATCCGGTCGGGCCGGTGACCAGGAGCGCGCCGGTCGGCATGCTCACTATCGACTCGAGGTCGGCTCGCATCGCCTCCGCCAGCCCCAGCTCGATCATCGTGGGCGGCTTGCGCGATTTGTCAAGGAGGCGCATGACCACCTTCTCGCCCTCGACGGTCGGAAGCGTCGCAACGCGGATGTCGAGCATGCGACCGACCGCAGACGACGACAGGGAGAGGCGACCGTCCTGCGGCTTGCGCCGCTCTGCGATGTCCAGCTTGGCCAGAACTTTGAGCCGGGTCGTCACGCCAGCAGCCATCTTCCTCGGGATCCGTTGAACCTCGCGAAGCACGCCGTCGACCCTGAACCGAACGACGAGCGCATCTTCCTGGGCCTCGAAGTGGACATCGGAGGCGTTCTCCTCGGCGGCTTGGAAGATGAGCGCGTTGACCAGGCGGACGAGCGGGCCGTCGGAGATCCCGTCGTCGGCTTCGAGGTCGTCTCCTCGGTCGTCTGAGTCGTCGATCTCGAATACGACCGACCCGATGGCCTCTGCCGTGCGCAAGAGTCGCTGGAGCTCCGCCAGGATGTCGTCGCGCGACGCGACGTTGAGCTCGATCGAGTGCTTCGTCGCCAGGCGCAGCTCGTCGATGGCGTGGAGGTTCCCCGGGTCTGCGACCGCCACTTTCAGGACGTCGCCCTCGAGGGCGTACGGGATCGCAACTGCGCGTTCGAGCGTTTGGGGAGGGATGAGCTGTGCGGCGCCCGCGGCAACACCGGCCGCCGCGAGATCCACGATCTGGAGGTGATGGCGCACCGCGAGCATGCGCGCAACTCCGTCCGAGTTCGCGACACCCTCTTCGATGAGCGCCTGCGTGACCGATGTTCCGGTCGCCGCTCGCTCGCGTACGAGCGCAAGCGCGTCCGGGACGACCAGCTCCGTGTATCCGAGGAGGTCGAGCACCAGCCCTGCCGTCTCGTCGACTCCGAACGGCGTCGCCAGCTGCTGGGCTGGCTGAGCCGCAGGCGCGCCGCGGATCTTGCTGTCCTGGGTGCTCGTGGTAGGCGTGATGCTCATCGGGGATCCCTCGAAGGGGTTATCGGCACGCGTCTCTCGCCTCTTGACGAGCCATCGCGATCAGAAGAGCGCGAGGTATGAATCCAGGACACGCTCGCCGAGAAAGAGCGCCACAACCGCGCCGAGCGAGAGGAACGGGACGAGCGGGACGGCCATCTTCCTGGCTTCACGCGCCCCGTAGCGACCGACGAGGATCGCGGCCGGAACGAGCGCAGCGAACAGGCCCAGCATGAGGGCGACGGACACGGATGTGCCCAGCACGGCGCCCAGAAGGAGCGCAAGCTTGACGTCCCCCATACCGAGCCCCTTGGGGTACGCGAGAACCACTGCGAAGAGAAAGCCCGAGGCTGCGAGCGCCGAGACCGCCCACTCGGGGCTCGGATCGATCGCCGTGTGGAGCACCAGGGCGACGACAGCCGCCGGAACGACGATTCGATTCGGCACTATCCGCAGCTGGATGTCGATGGCCGAAAGCGTCACGAGCACGGCGCAGAAGCCGGCGGCCAGAGCAGCCTGAGGTGTCGGCCCGAAAACCGCTACGCACGCGACGATGAGCGCGGCAGCCACGCCTTCGACGAACGGGTAGATCGGCGAGATCCGTGCGGCGCAGTGTCGACAGCGACCACTGAGGAGGACGTACGAAACGACCGGGATGTTGTCGCGCCACAAGATTTCCCGGGAGCAGCTCCCGCACGAGGACGGTGGCCGTAGGAGCGACTGCCGGGCCGGCACACGCGCAACCACGACGTTGAGGAAGCTCCCGAGCGCAAGCGCCGGAGCGACGACGAAGGCGGCGGCTGCGACGTTCACGGGGCGCTATCCCGAGTAGCTGCCTTGGACGGGATCGACGCTCACTACCGTTGTCGTGGCCACCGGCATCCCGAGCATGTACTCGATCGGAAACGGAGGCGCATGGATCAGAGCCGAGTTGTTGATCGTCGCGCTTCGGGTGATCACCGGCCCCCAAATCGCCGTGTTGTTGTCCATGTCGAAGTCGTTGACGATGAAGAGCGCACCCTGGAAGTTGACGTGGTTGCCGATGTCCCCTCCGACTGCGCCGCTCGTGTACTCCGCGACCAGCGAGCCGGCGACGAAGACGAGAAGGTCGCCGTTGGGCGCGCGGGGATCCCACGTCGCGTCACACGCCGGCACTCCACAGATGTCGGCGCGGTTCTTGATCCGGACCTGGCCCGACCCGTAGATCGTCGCGCGCCCGTCGTACTGGATCAGGTTCAGATTCGACCACGTGAGGTGCCCGTCGAAGTAGATGACGCCCTTGATCGTCAGCGTCCCCGGCGAGCCCGGCTGCCACGCGATCTGCGCGACGACGCTGCCTGCGCCGTCCAGCTTCTGACAGTCATAGGCGGAGGCAGGCGTCAGGTCGATCTCGCCGCGACTGACGTTGAGCGTCGAGTCGTTGTCGAAGCCACCGGGGAACGACCCGCTCGTGCAACTCGATTGCGGGCCGAGTTGAGCGTTTGCGTACCAGTACGGTAGATCCGCGGTGGGCTTCGCGATCGTCGGTGGGTTCGTACCGACGGTGCCGGCGTAGACTTGACTCGGGGGTCCGCACGCGACGACGGCACTGGCGTAGTGGCAAGCGCCCGTCGCCGCGAACTCGCCGATCGGGTCGCCGACGCTCCCGATCTGCGCGCTGTTGTCGACGTAGAGGTTTCCGAGCAGATGAACGGCCGGACTGTCGATCTGGGCGTTGTTGTTTATGCAGAGATCACCGCGGACGTAGAGCGCGACGTCCATCGTGACGCTGTTGCCCATCGTGATGCAGCCCGACGGCTGGTCGACGAAGAGGTAGTTCCACGGCCGCATGTCCGGGACCGTCGCTGTCGTGACCTGCGCCTGGGCGCTGGCCGTGCGCACGACGTTCGCAGCGTATGGGCCTGACGGATTCGGGACCGTTCCGGTCCCGGTGAGCGTCCACGTCGTGCCGGAAAGGACTCCGTCGTATGTCACCGTCCCGGTCGGAAGCGTGACTGTCGTGGACGGAACCGAGCTCGGACCGTACGGATCCGCAGCGTTCTCGAGCCTCGAGAACGCGTAGCTCAAGCCGGTCTCGGCAAGGCCGTACGCGCGCTGATCGGCCTGGACACGGCGGGTTGCGCCCTGATTCATCGTCACGTACGTGAAGATCCCGGCCGCGAGCGCCGAGAGAATGACCATCACGCCGAGGGCGAACGGCAGCGCAAGGCCGCGCTCGTCGCCGAGCACGCGCCGCATCGCGCTCTTGGGTGAGTCGGGCACGCCAGCTCCTTGGTCGGAGATCCCGGCGCAGTGAAGGCGGATCTCGCCGCCGAGGCATCCCCCTTCGAGGGGAGCATCCCCCGTCCGAGTGCTCACGTGCGGCTCGAGTTGCGCAGGACGATGTCGTCGGTGAGCCGGTAGTCCGGAAGGCCGCTCGCAGGCCTCGAGTTCACGGGAAGCGTGACGGAGAGGACGGCCAGGGTGGTCGGCGACTGCGGCGCGAACGTGAAGATCGTCCCACTGGTGAGATAGTCGACCGCCTTCTTGCCGGTGGCGTTACACGTGACACCGACGAGCCGGTAGAGCGCGTAGCGGGTCCCACTGCCGGTCGTGCACCAGCTGACGGTGGTTCCCCCGCTCGCCGAGGGGCATCGGCCGCCGAGAACGATCGTGATGCTCGCCGAAGAGCCTGTGGGTGAGACAGCGCTCGCGCAGTGGATCTCGCGTCGAAGCTGATCCAGCGCGATTCGGGCGTTGATCTGCGACGCGAACCGGCGATTCATCTCCTCCTCCGCCTTCGACGCGGCGATCAGCGCGTACGACAGAGCGGTCATCACGATCACGAGCATCCCGAGGACGGTGACGAGCTCGATGAGCGTGAAGCCCCGCTCGTCGTTGCGGAGCCGGCCTCGCAGTCTCGCCGCAGTCGACACCTCAGGCTCCCGCTACTCGAAGCGTCGGGAGACCGTCGTCGGGCCTCTGGACGACCTCGGGCACGGGCTCCGGCACTCTGGCTGCAGCAACGGTCGCAGCCTTTTCCGCCTGAACCAGCGCGATCTCGAAGTCGTGCCGGTTCGAGGCGGCGTTAGCAGCCGTCTCGCGCTCGACGAGCCCGCCGAGGACGAGGTCGATCAGCGCTTTCGAGAACGTCTGCATCTGGAAGAACCCACCGTCGGCGATCGCGTCCGTGATCTCGTCGGTGCGGCGCTCTCGAATCAGCTCCGCGATGCGCGCGTTGGTCACCATCACCTCGACAGCCGGAATCCGGCCGCTGTCGAGCCGCGGGAGCAGCCGCTGGCTGATGACGCCTCGCAGGACGCCCGCCAAGATCGCGATCACCTGCGGCTGCTTCTCGGGGGGGAAGAACTCGACCATGCGGCCGATCGTCTCGGCGGCGTCGAGCGTGTGTAGTGTCGAGAACACGAGGTGGCCCGACTCGGCCGCCTGGAGCGCCACCTGAGCGGTTTCCGCGTCACGAAGCTCACCGATGAGGATGACGTCGGGGTCCTGGCGCAGCACGCGCCGCAGCGCCTGCTCGAAGCTTTCCGTGTCCAGGCCGACTTCACGTTGGCTGACGATGCAGCTACGGTCGCTGTGCAGGACCTCGATGGGGTCCTCGATCGTCACGATGTGCTGGCGGCGCGTGCGATTGATGTGATCGAGCATCGCCGCGAGCGTCGTCGTCTTTCCGGAGCCAGTCGCTCCCGTGACGAGGATCAGGCCGCGCCGCTCCTCGGCGAGACGTGCGACGCCCGCGGACAGATGCAGCTCGTCGAAACCCGCGATCACATCCGGGATCACGCGGAAGGCGAAGGACACGGCGCCACGCTGGCGGAAGCCGTTGACACGAAAGCGCGGGAGCCCGGCGTTGGTGTAGGCGAGGTCGAGGTCGCCCGTCTCGTCGAAGGCCTGTCGGCGATGCGGCACCGCGATCGTGACCTGCTCGAGAACGGCCTGGAGGTCCGCGTCTCCCAAAGGAGGAAACTCGGCGCAGGGGGCAAGCTCGCCGTCAGAGCGAAGCACCGGCGGCTGTCCGACCTTGAAGTGGACGTCGCTGGCACCCGTTCCCACGGCATGCCGAAGCACAGCGTTGAGATCCATGGACAGCTCGTCCATCGGCACGAGCCGGGAGAGGCTTTAG
>Ga0209640_10006332_pt1 | contig 10360 bp, 6 predicted proteins | sample RifCSP10_1_FD_184018 | JGI IMG/M metagenome (GOLD analysis project Ga0209640, IMG submission 184018) | Soil microbial communities from Rifle, Colorado - Rifle CSP2_sed 10_1 (SPAdes) (version 2) | ecosystem: Environmental > Terrestrial > Deep subsurface > Rock core/Sediment | place: Rifle... | reverse complement strand
GCCGGCGGCCAGCAGGCCGTCGGCGGGGTCCATATGGATGCCGTAGCGCGTGCCGCGCACGTGCCAGTCCACCATGCCAACGAGCACGGGGAAAAGCTCGCGGACGAGCCCGGCGTCGGCGGTGGCGGCGAAATACTGGCGCACCGCCTCGAAGTACCACAGCGCAGCGTCCACCGTGTTGTACTCGGGAGTCTCGCCGGCGTCGGGGAAGACGTTGGGGAGCATGCCGCGGTCCACGAAGCGCGCGAAAGTGAGAAGAATTTTGCGGGCGAGTTCGGGCCGGCCGGCAGAAAGCGTAAGGCCGGGCAGAGAAATCATGGTGTCGCGCCCCCAGTCGCCGAACCAGGGGTAACCGGCGATGACGGACATGGCCTCAGGGTCGTCGCGCAGCGGGCGGCGGACGATGAACTGGTCGGCGGCGAGGACGAGCTGGCGGATCCAGCCGGGTGCCTGCGGGGCGGAGCCCGGGTTGGCCTGCGTCCAGACCTGGAGAAGCTTGCGCTCGTGGCGGCTGCGTTCCTCCTGCGCCGCCTCGGAGTCGAGCGACGCCGCCGCGTCGGTGCTGGCGACGAGCGTCATTGACTCGCCTGGCGCAAGCGTGGCTTCGATCGTGCCGGCGAAGAGATGGTCTTCGTGGTCGTCGAGGCCGCGGTAGCGTTCGAGGGCGAGGAAAAAGTTCCGGTACCACTCGTGGGCGGGAGAGGCGGCGGCTTCGACGCTTAGGAGATAGAGCGGCGCCGCGCCTTCGAAGGCCTCGATGCGGAGGCCATGTTCGACCGGCGAGATATTCATTCGCCAATCACCGGCGCGGGTGCTGGAGTGGTAGTCGCGGTAGTTGACTAGCGCCTTCACCTGCAACCGCAGCGGGCCGCTGCCGCGCACGAGCGTGTAGCGCACATAGGTGGTGTTGGCGCCCGGTTGCATCCAGAGTCGCTTTTCGAGCAGGGCGTCGCCAACGGCGAAATTCCAGACCGGCGTGGTGCCGTCGAGACGGAAGCTCTCGATGTGGCGGTAGCCGTGGGGGTCGACGGAACCCTCGCCCCAGCGGTTGGCGAAGAGCGGGTAGCTGCGGCCGTCGTAGCCGGCGGTTTCGTCGAGCTTACTGAGAAGGAGCGTGCGGCCGAGCGGCGGATTCAGCGCCGCGACCAGCAGTCCGTGGTAGCGGCGCGTGAGCGTGCCGGCGACGGTGCCGCAAGCGAAGCCGCCGATGCCGTTCGTGACCAGCCACTCGCGCGACTCGGCGGCGGAGAGGTCGCCGCAGACTTCGCGGCCGAAGTTGATGGAGGCGGGAAACGGCTCTTGCGCGGGGGCCGCTGGGCGGCGGGCGCGCGCTGCTTTTTCTCGGGTATCGGTGACCATTTAGCGCCCGCTCTGCTCGATGAGTTTGGCGACCAGCCCGGTCCAGCCGGTCTGGTGGCTGGCGCCGACGCCGGCGCCGTTGTCGCCGTGGAAGTATTCGTGGAACTGAATGCAGTCGCGCCAGTGGGGGTCGGCCTGGAATTTCTCCAGCCCGCCGTACACGGGGCGGCGCTCGCCGTCGCGCTGGAAGATGCGGATGAGGCGGCGGGAGAGCTCGGCGGCGGCGTCCCGGAGATTCGCTTTCTGCCCCGAGCCGGTGGGGCAGTCGACCTTGACGCTGTCGCCGAAAAAGTAGTGGAACTTCTGTAGCGACTCGACCAGCAAATAATTCACGGGGTACCAGACCGGCCCGCGCCAGTTGGAGTTGCCGCCGAAGAGCCCGGTGGAGGATTCGGCGGGCTCGTAGTCCACGCGGTGCTGGTGGCCGTTGACGTTGAAGACGTAGGGGTGGTCGTGGTGGAAGCGCGAGATGGCGCGGATGCCGTAGGGCGAAAAGAATTCATTTTCATCCAGCATGTAGCGCAGCACGCGAGGGAGCTGGCGGCGGTTGACAATGGAGAGCAGACGCCGTGTTCCACCGCCGGGCTTTTCCTGCATCTCGATGTGCTCGCCCAGCGTGGGCCGGTTGTCAATGAACCACTGCATGCGGCGCTTGAAGCCGGGGAGCTTGTCCACTACTTCGGGCTCTAGCGTTTCCACGGCGAAGAGCGGGATGAGGCCAACCAGGGAGCGGACCTTGAGGGGGAGGTGGCTGCCGTTGGGGAGGTGAAGGACGTCGTAGTAGAAGCCGTCTTCGTCGTCCCAGAGCTCGATGCCTTCGCCGCCGAGGTCGTGCATGGCGTGGGCGATGTAGACGAAGTGCTCGAAGAATTTGCTGGCGACGTCTTCGTAAACGGGGTCCTCTTTAGCCAGCTCCAGCGCCATGGCCAGCATGTTGAGCGAATACATCCCCATCCAACTGGTGCCGTCGGACTGCTCGATGTGGCCGCCGGTGGGGAGCGGGGCGGAGCGGTCGAAGACGCCGATGTTGTCGAGGCCGAGGAAGCCGCCCTGGAAGACGTTCATGCCTTCGGCGTCCTTGCGGTTGACCCACCAGGTGAAGTTGAGCAGCAGCTTGTGAAACACCCTTTCGAGGAAGGCGCGGTCGGCCTGGCCGCGGATGCGCTTCTCGATTTTGTAAACGCGCCAGGCGGCCCAGGCGTGCACGGGCGGGTTGACGTCGCCGAAGGCCCATTCGTAGGCGGGGAGCTGGCCGTTGGGGTGCATGTACCACTCGCGCAGGAGAAGGATGAGCTGCTCCTTGGCGAAGTCGGGGTCGACCAGCGCCAGCGGCAGGCAGTGGAAGGCCAGGTCCCAGGCGGCGTACCACGGGTACTCCCACTTGTCGGGCATGGAGATGACGTCGGCGTTGTAGAGGTGGCCCCACTCGTGGTTGCGGCCGTTGCGGCGCTCGGGCGCCGGCGCGGGCTGGTTGGGATCGCCGGCCAGCCAGGCAGAGACGTCGTAGTGGTAGAACTGTTTCGACCAGAGCATTCCGGCAAACGCCTGGCGCTGGATGTTGCAGGTGTCTTGGCAGCGGCAGTCGCCGGTGCGCTGGACATAGAACTCATCGGCTTCGGCCAGGCGCCGGGCGAAGGCGGCGTCGAACTCTTTGCCGAGCGCGGGCCCGGCGGGCTTCTGGTCGGTGAGGCGCAGGCGCACGGTGGCGCTGGCGCCGGGGGCGATCTTCAGGCGGTAGTAGGCCGAGGCTTTGGTGCCGGTCCGCTGCGGATTGACCGCCTCGCGCGCGCCGTGGATGACGTAGTTGTTGATGCCGTCCTTGACGTAGGGCGTGCGGTTGGGGCTGGAGTAGAGCCGCTCGAAGTTGGTTTCGTTCTCGGTGAAGAGCAGCTCGGGCGTGTCTTGGCACGCGAGCCAGCGCTTGCCGTACTGGGGATGCCCGGCCTCGATGAGCGCTTCGCCCTTGGCGGCGGCTTTAGCGACAACGAGGGAAGGACGGGGGACGTCGTTGCCCCATGACCAGGTGTTGCGGAACCAGAGCGTGGGCAGCAGGTGCAGCTCGGCCTCTTCAGGGCCGCGGTTGTAGACGGTGAGGCGGATGAGGATGTCTTCCGGCGCGGCCTTGGCGTACTCGGCGAAGACGTCGAAATAGCGGTTGTCGTCGAAGACGCCGGTGTGGAGCAGCTCGAACTCCGGCTCGAGCTTGCCGCGGCGGAGGTTCTCCTCCGCCAGCCGGCCGTAGGGGAATTCGGCCTGCGGATACTTGTAGAGATACTTCATGTAGGAGTGAGTGGGCGTGGAGTCGAGATAGAAGTAGTACTCCTTGACGTCCTCGCCGTGGTTGCCTTCGGGGCCGGTGAGGCCGAAGAGGCGCTCCTTGAGGATGGGGTCGCGCCCGTTCCAGAGCGCGAGCGCGAAACAGACGAGGCCGTGGCGGTCCGAAATGCCGCCCAGGCCGTCCTCACCCCAGCGGTAGGCGCGCGAGCGGGCGTGGTCGTGCGGAAAGTAGTCCCAGGCGGTGCCGTAGGCGCTGTAGTCCTCGCGCACCGTGCCCCACTGGCGCTCGGAAAGATAAGGACCCCAGCGTTTCCAGTGGGCGGTGCGGCGGCGTGACTCTTCCAGCCGCCTGTCCTCCGCGGTTTGCGCGCGATTTTCACGTTTCTGCATGTTGTCTCAGGCTCCCGGAGCTGCCGCGGCCAGCGGGTTGCCGGAGCGGCCGGCGGCGGCGGCCTCCCGGACAGCGTCCCCATAGCGGCAGCGGAAGATGCAGCGCTTGTCGTTCTCGTGGTGGAACTTGGCACAGTAGACTTTGCCGGCGCCTTTCAGCCGCAGGTACGCTTCGGCGGCCAGCAGCATCCCGAGCGGCGGCGCGATGAAGTAGATCCACATCCACATCCAGAGCTGCCCGGGCAGGGCGGACGCAAAGGTGCGCGCCGGGTTCATGCTCATGCCGGAGACGGGCGCTTCGAGCGTGATGTAGATCGCCACCAGCGCGCCGGCGAACAGTCCGGTGTAGCGGTTGGTCGCCGGTACGTTGCTCACGCGCAGGACAACCGCCATGAGGAGAAAGGAGATGAAAACTTCGGCGAGGAACGCCGGCGCCGGCCCGCGCGGGCCCGGCAGCGTGGCCACGTAGTTGACACTGGGATGCGCCAGCGGCGCGCCCACGGCCGCCGCCACCACCAGCAGCCCCGCGACTCCGCCGGCGAACTGCGCCAGTACGTAGAAGAAAGCGTCCCATGGCTCCACCTTCCCCAGGCGAAAGAAGGTAAGCGTCACCGCGGGGTTGATGTGCGCACCCGACTGCATGCCCCAGGGCGAATAGCGGATGGCGATGGCGGTCAAGCCCATCAACACGCCCATCAGCGTGCGCCGCAGCCACGGCGCGGGAATGGCTTGATGGAGCGGCGAGCCGGGATACTCCAGCAGCGTGCCGAAGACCGCCGCCGACACCATGAAGAGGCCCAGCCCCGCACCCTCCATCAGGTACTCCGGCCAGTGGCGTCGCAAAGCGTTGGCCATCGTCTATTCCGCCACCAACTGCAAGGCGTGGCCGTCGGGGTCGCGCGCCAGCAAACCGGTGCGAAAGCCGAGCTTGTTTTCTGGCAGCGAAATCACACCAGGGGAAACGAAATCGTACCGGCCCTCGCGCACGCGGCGCGCAACAGCTTCCGCATCCTGTGCTAGCAGCCGCGTCTGCCAGTGAAACAGGTCGTTGGCCCTGGCGTCCGCCGGATAGGGCCGGCCGTCGCGCGGCGCCAGGTACTCCAGCAGCTCGATGCCCGGCCCGCTGGCGGCGCGCAGCGCCGTTATTCGCAGGCGCGCGCCGAAGACGTTGTTCAAGTGCTCCTGCTCGGTGCCGTAGTTTTCGGCTTCGCCGGCGATGCTCAGCCCCAGCGTGTCGCGATAGAAGCGCAGGCTGGCATCGGTGTCGGCGACGACGATGGCGGTGTGGTCAATCCCGAGAAAAAGCCTTTGGGCTGTGCGCTGCCAGCGTGGGTCGCCCTTGCCGGCGGGGAAGTGGATGATCTCCAGCGTGTGCCCCTCGGGGTCCTTGAAATAAAACGCCGAGATGCCGCCCGCGTTCGGGTTCCAATCCGGCAACCGCTGCGGGCCGGTGGAGGCGTGCTGCACCCTGTGCCGCCGCAGATGCGCGTAGGCCCGCTCGATGTTGCTGACCACGAGGGCGACGTGCTGGAACCAGCGGTCATTGCTGCGCGAGTCCACGGGGATGGGCCGGCCGCGCGGCGCCAGGTACTCGGTGAGCTCGATGCTCTCCTCGCCCAGCCGCAGCCGCACCACGCGCATGCGCAGCCCGAAGACGCCTTGTAGGCGCTCGTAGTCGCTGCCCCAGACCTCGACGTCGGAAACTCTTTCGAAGGTCAGCACCGTGGTGTAGAACTCGACCTCGCGGTCCATGTCCCCCACGGTGAAGCCCACCGCTCCCACCGCCTTGACGGGCGGCGCAGCGCCCTGCGCTGGCGCGGTCGGCACGAGGACGGCCAGCGCCAGCCCAAGCGCCAGCAGCGCAGCCAGGAAGCGCGGTTGAATTGTCGGCGTTGTCCTCATCGGGTCGTGTCAGTCCGCCGGCTTGACGCTCTCCATCAATCCGAAGAAGCCTTCGGCCAGCGTAGGGTGAATGTAGACCGCCCCCTTCAGCACCGTGTAGGGCGCCCCGGCCAGCATCAGCGCGCCCAGAATCTGAATCAGCTCGCCGGCTTCGATGCCGAGGATGTTGGCCCCCAGGATGCGGTCGGTTTCGGCGTCTACCATGATTTTCATCAGCCCGGCGGTCTCGCCGCGCTCGATGGCGCGGGCCACGTAGCTCATGGGGTAGGTGCCGATCTTGAGCTTGCGGCCGGAGGCGCGCGCCTCCCGCTCGGTCATGCCCACGCCGCCCAGTTGCGGGTCGGTGAAGACGCAGTAGGGCACGGGGCGGTTTTCCGTCGTCAGATTTTTTCCTTCAATCAAGTTGCCGAAGATGATTTGAAAATCGTTGTAGGAAATGTGGGTGAAGGCCGGGCCGCCTTTGACGTCGCCCAGCGCACAGATGTTGGGCACGCTGGTTTCGAGGCGGTTGTTGACCTTGACGAAGCCGCCCTTGGCGATCTCCACGCCCGCTTTCTCCAGCCCCAGGTCGTCGGTGTTGGGGACGCGGCCGGTGGCCACCAGCAGCTCGGAGCCGGTCAGCGTCGTCATTCCGTCTTTCGTCTGCACCGTCATCGCCAGCTTGCCGTCCTTCCGCTCCACCTTTGTGGTGGAGGCGTTCAGGACGAAACGCACGCCTTCGGCCTCAAGCGCCTTCTGCAGCGCGGCGGTGAGGTCGGCGTCTTCGCGCGGGAGGATGCGGTCGCCGGTGTGCACGACGGTGACCTCGCAGCCGTAGCGGCGGAACATCTGCCCGAACTCGAGCCCGATGTAGCCGCCGCCGAGCACGATGAGGTGCTCGGGCAGCTCGTTCAGCTCCATGATGCTGGCGTTGGTGAGGTAGCGCGCCTGCTCCAGGCCCTCGATGCGGGGGATGTTGGGGCGTGTGCCGGTGTTGATGAAGATGCGCTCGGCTTCGACGGTGTTGCCGCCAACTTCGAGGCGCCGCGCGTCAAGAAAGCGCGCATGGCCGCGGTAGAGTGTAAGGTTTGGCCGGCGGTCCACCTGCCCCTGCTGGCCGGAGCGGAAGCTCTCGACAATGCCGTTCTTGCGCGCGATCACCTTGGGCAGATCAACGCTGACATTGGCGACGCGGACGCCCCAGCGGGCGGCGTTGCGCGCGTAGTGCGCCACCTGGGCGCTGTGCACCATGGTCTTGGTGGGCGTGCAGCCGGTGTTGATGCAGGTCCCGCCCAGGTGCTTGCGCTCGATGAGCGCCACCTTCCAGCCCTTGTCGGCCAGCCGGTGGCAGAGCGGGTTCCCGCCCTGGCCGGACCCGATGACAACCGCGTCGTATTTCATTCCTTCGGCTCCTTCTTAGCGCAGCCGCTCGAGGATGCGTTCGCCGACGCGGAGGGCGTTGGCCATGATGGTGAGCGCCGGGTTGACGGCTCCGCTCGAGGGGAAAAAGCTGCCATCCACGACATAGAGGTTGTCCACGTCGTGCGCCTTGCAGTCAGGGTCGAGCGCCGAGGTCTTCGGATCCCGCCCAAACCGGATGGTGCCGTTCTGGTGAGCTACGCCGGCCAATGGGATGCGCTGGCCGAGGAAAAGGTTTCGGGCGAAGAGGCCCACGTGGCAATCGTGGCCGTGGGCGGAGCACTTAGTCTGCTGCTGCATCACCTGTTCGAGTTTCTTCACCAGGCGGTTGTAGGCCTCCAGGTTATTGGGCGTGTAGCTGAGGACAATTTCTCCGTCGCGGTTGAGCGTGACACGGTTGGCGGGGTCGGGTAGGTCTTCGGAGGTGAGCCAGAAGTCGAGCGAGTGCTTGCCCATCAGGTCAAGCGTCCAGCCGGGCGCGATGGCGGGGGCGCCGGCGGAGAGCGTGACGCCGTCGAGCTTGCCGACGAATGAGATGTGGCCCATGGGGAAGTTGAAGTCCTTGTCGCCGAAATAAAAATCATTCACTGCCAGCGTCTTCTGGAAAACGGTGGGGTTGGGGCATTTGGAGAGCGCCAGCACCACGCCGTTGGTGTGGCCCATGTAGAAGCGGCCGACGACGTCGGAGCTGTTGGCCAAACCTTTGGGATGCTTGTCGCTCGCGGACCGCAACAGCAGCGCGGCGGAGTTAATGGCGCCGCAGGAGACTACCACCACATTGCCCTGGTATTCTTCGCGGGAGCCGTTGCGCTTGAGGACCACTTTGGAGATTTCGCGGCCTGTCGGGCTGGTCTCCAGCCGCTCCACGTAGGCGCCGGTCAGCAGCGTGACGTTCGAGTGCTGGAGTGCCGGGTCCACGCAGACCACCTGCGCGTCCGCCTTGGCGTAGATGAGGCAGGGGTGGCCGTCGCAGGTGTTGCAGCGGATGCAGCGGCTGGTGCGCGGGTTTTTTTCGTCCAGCATGATGCCGAGCGGCACGTGAAAGGGCTTCAGATCGAGCGCCTTCAGGTCATCGCTCAACTGCTGGATGCGCGGCTCGTGGCTGACGGCCGGGAAGGGATAGGGCTTGCTGGCGGGCGGCTCGGTGGGGTCGGCGCCGCGCTGGCCGTGAACTTGATAGAGCTCTTCGGCGCGGTTGTAGTAGGGCTCGAGCTCGTCGTAGCTGATGGGCCAGGCGGGGGAGAAGCCGCCGTGGTGGCGGAGCTCGCCGAAATCCTCTTTGCGCAGGCGGAAGAGCGCCGCGCCGTAGAACTTGGTGTTGCCGCCGACGTAGTAGTTGGTGTGCGGGTGGAGCGGCTTGGCGTCCTTGTCGCGCCAGCTTTCCTTGGTGTTGTACTTGGCCTCGAGGTTGACGGCGCGCGTGCTCCAGTTGTCCTTCTCGCGCGGGACGTAGTCGCCGCGCTCGAGCAGCAGGATGCGCTTGCCCGAGGGCGCCAGGCGGTAGGCCAGCGTGCCTCCGCCCGCTCCCGTACCGATGATGATCACATCGTAATGGTTCGCGGCGGGCACGGTGGCCTCCTGGTTAGCGCAACGGCGCGGTGGCGGAGTTGACACCGAAGCGCCGGCACCACACGGTGACCGACTGGTACTTGGAAAGGTCGGCGTCGGCGGGCACGTCGTAGTTCTGGTCGCCGGTGGTGCCCTTCAACGCGCCGAGGTGGATGAAGCCTGCCTTGGTCACGGTGTCGTTGTCGCTGGCATCGGGCGCGGCCACGAGATAGACCTGAACATCAGGCCCGTTCGAGGTCTCAAAGTTGATGAAGCGCAGCACGCGCTTGCCGTCAGGAAGCTCGTAGACGGTGGCCGTCCCCTTGGTCTCGTGGGCCACACCGTGGAAGTTCCCTTCCGCCAGTGCGCGCGGGCCAGTGGCCTGGGCTTGCAGCGGCGCGGTGGCGAAGTTGACTCCGAAGCGGCGGCACCAGACGGTGACCGACTGATACTTCGACAGGTCGGCATCCGCCGGCACGTCGTAGTTCTGGTCGCCGGTGGTTCCCTTCAGCGCGCCAAGGTGGATGAACCCGGCCTTGGTCACGGTGTCGTTGTCGCTGGCATCGGGCGCAGCGACGAGGTAGACCTGCACGTCGGGGCCGTTGGAGGTTTCAAAGTTGGTGAAGCGCAGCACGCGCTTGCCGTCGGGTAGCTGGAAGAGAGTGGCGGTGCCGCGAGTCTCGTGTGCCACGCCGTGAAAATTGCCCGCCGCCAGAGCCATCGGCCCGGCCGAGGCGTTGGTGGTGGCCGCCGGAAAGGACTCGCTGACGGTGGTCTTGACGAACAGCAGCTCCGGACGGAACAGGTACCAGCCGCCGACCAGAACCACCAAACCTAGAAGAACCAGAATCGTGCGCTTGCTCATATGCGTGTAACTCCTTTGTATTATTTAACTTGTGGACGCGCCTTAGCTCGCTCCCGCGTCCTGCGGGTACAGTCCTCGGGGCGCCTGCGGTGTTACAGAAAGGTCAGGCTGGAACGGGTGACTCCAACCTTGACGGGGATGACGTAGAAGGGCAGGAGCACGGCATAAACAGCCAGCAGGATGTTGGCGCTCCAGAAGCAGATCATCATCGCCAGCGTGGCCACAATGGGAATCGCCAGGAAGCGCGTACGGATGAGGGCGCGGTACTCGGGGGTAACGTGGTCGGCGAGCATGCCGGGCTGCAAGCCGGCATAGGCCCATTGCAGGAACAGCAGCCAGCCGATGAGCGTCAGGTTGGCGCCGAAAAACAGCGGCGCGAGCTGTGTCTGCCGGAAGGCGTTGAGCAGGCTGGTGGAAAATGGCAGGAAGGCAGCGAAGAGAAAGAAAAACAGGTTCAGCCAGAGGAGCACGCGGTCGGAGCGGCGGATGAGGTGGTAGAGGTTGTGGTGGCTGATCCAGTAGACGCCCAGGCTGACAAAACCGACCGCATAGGAGAGGAACTTCGGCCACAGGTGCCACAGCGCCGGCCCGAGCTGAAGGTTCGAGGCGTTGGCGGGCAGA
>Ga0209640_10006330_pt1 | contig 10361 bp, 6 predicted proteins | sample RifCSP10_1_FD_184018 | JGI IMG/M metagenome (GOLD analysis project Ga0209640, IMG submission 184018) | Soil microbial communities from Rifle, Colorado - Rifle CSP2_sed 10_1 (SPAdes) (version 2) | ecosystem: Environmental > Terrestrial > Deep subsurface > Rock core/Sediment | place: Rifle... | reverse complement strand
CGTTCCCTCCTGGTCAAGGAAATCTCGATCGCGCGCTCCGTTTCGGAGGAAGTGGTGGAGGCGGACCTGCGCCGCTTCCTGAACCTGTAAGCGGCGTTGGCGCTTTCCGCACGTCCTTCTCTTCCGGCCCCCGTGCCGGAAATCCTCTACCCATAGGAATCCCGGAGGATCGATGACAAGGGTGGTGGCGATCGTCGTCGCCGGCGGGGACGGCAGACGGATGGGTGGGGATCTTCCCAAGCAGTTTCTCCCCCTCGGGGGGCGCCCCCTTCTGGACAGGACCTTGTCGGCGGTCGCCGCATCCGCGCGGGTCGACGGGATCGTGCTCGTTCTTCCCCCGACGTTTCCCGAAGAGGGGAAGGAGTCGTACCGCTCGCTGGAGAAAGTTCTCGCCGTGGTCGACGGCGGAGAGCAGAGACAGGATTCGGTCCGGAACGCCCTGGCGGCCGTCCCCGAGGATGCGGAAATCATCTTGGTGCACGACGCCGTTCGCCCGTTCGTCTCCGAGGAACTCCTGGAAAGATGCGTGGAACTCGCGCGGGAGCATGGGGCCGTCGTTCCGGTCGTGCCCGTACGGGACACCGTCAAGCAATGGGACCGGGGGGAGAGGACCCTCCGTACCCGGGACCGTTCCGAACTGATGCTTGCCCAGACCCCCCAGGGATTCCGTGCCGGGATTCTCCGGGACGCCTTAAGGAAAGCCCAGGAGGAGGGGAGGCAAGGGACGGACGACGCCTCCCTCGTCGAGAGTGCGGGATACCCCGTCATCCCGGTGCCGGGCGAGGAGGCGAACATCAAGATCACCATTCCGGAAGACCTCCGCATGGCCGAGGGGCTGCTCCGGGGGCCGGCCGATTTCCGCATCGGGATCGGGGGCGACGCGCACAAACTGGTCGCGGGACGGGACCTCTGGCTGGGGGGAGTCCGGCTCGAGCACGAGAGAGGACTGCTCGGCCACTCCGACGGCGACGTTCTTCTCCACGCGATCGCGGATGCGATCTACGGCGCGCTCGGGGAACCGGACATCGGTCAACATTTCCCCCCGGGCGTGGCGGAGACGGAGGGGATCTCCAGCCGCAGCATCATCGCCCATGCGCGCGGGAGGATGGTGGAGAAGGGGTATGGGCTGGTGGGTCTGGACGCCGTCATCGTCTGCGAGGAGCCGAAGATCGCTCCGGTCGTTTCGGTTCTCCGCGCCTCCATCGCGGGGATGCTTTCCCTCCCCGAGGACCGGATCAATCTGAAGGGCAAGACGACCGAGGGGATGGGATTCGAGGGACGCAAGGAGGGGATCTCCGCATGGGCCGTCGCGCTCCTGGTGGGATCCCTCCCCGTTCCGGAGAGGGGAACGGCCTGATGGCGCTCACCGTGTTCAACACGCTGGGGAACGGGAAGGAAACCTTCTCCCCCATCACCCCGGGGAAGGTGAAGATGTACGTCTGCGGCGTGACGGTCTACGACCTGTGCCACATCGGGCACGCCCGCGCGAACGTCGCCTTCGACATCATCGTTCGGTACCTCCGGTACCGGGGATACGACGTGACCTTCGTGCGCAACTTCACCGACATCGACGACAAGATCATCCGGCGGGCAAACGAGGAGGGGGTGAAGACCGAAGAGATCGCGGATCGATATATCCGGGCGTTCTACGAGGACTTCGACCGGATGGGGCTCGTCCGCCCCGACGCGGAGCCGCGGGCGACGGAGCATATCCCCGAGATCATCGGACTCGTCGAGAGGCTGATCGCGGCGGAGAAGGCCTATGTCGCGGGGGGCGACGTCTATTATTCGGTCCGGGGGTTCGGGGAATACGGCAAGCTCTCGGGGAAAAACACCGAGGAGCTGCTTGCCGGGGCCCGCGTCGAGGTGGACGAACGGAAACGGGATCCGCTCGACTTCGCCCTCTGGAAGGCGTCGAAACCGGGGGAGCCCGCCTGGGACAGTCCGTGGGGGCCGGGCAGGCCGGGATGGCACATCGAGTGCTCGGCGATGGCGATGAAGCATCTGGGGGAGACGTTCGACATCCACGGCGGGGGGAAGGACCTCGTCTTCCCGCACCATGAAAACGAGATCGCCCAGTCGGAAGGCGTGACGGGCAAACCGTTCGCGCGATACTGGATCCACAACGGATTCGTCAACATCGACAACGAAAAGATGAGCAAGTCGCTCGGGAACTTCTTCACCCTGCATGACGTGCTGGAGAAGGTGAACCCGGACGTGCTCCGGTTCTTTTTCGCCTCGAGCCATTATCGCAGCCCGATCGACTACTCCGAGAGGAGCCTCGACGAAGCGAAGGCGGGTCTTGACCGCCTCTACCGGGTAAAGGACAAGGCGGAGACGTACTCATCCGCCGGGATCGAGGCGTCGTCCGTGCCGAAAGGGGACGATTTCGCCCCGCTCCGGGACGCCCAGGCCCATTTCACGGAGGCGATGGACGACGACTTCAACACGGCGGCGGCCCTGGGCCACCTGTTCGACGCCGTGCGTGCGCTGAACCGGCTGGCCCCTGCCGATCCGGCTTCGGAGGGGGAAAAGGCGGGCCGGTTCCTGGCGGGGTACGAGATACTCGAACCGCTGTTCGGCGTGCTGGGGCTGCTAGCGTCCTCGGCGGAGGAGTATTTCCGCGGCGAGGAGCGGCATTATGAGCATGTCTCCGGAGGACCGACGATATCCTTCGGGGGCGGCTCAGCAACGGAATTCAGGCCGGAAAGGCTCTCCGTCGGGGAGATCGAGCGCAGGATCGAGGAACGCAGGGCCGTCCGCGCGCGGAAGGACTTCGCCGAGGCCGACCGGATCCGGAAGGAACTCGACGCGCTGGGTGTCCTCCTCGAGGATTCCAAGGCCGGGACGACGTGGAAGTACAAGACGTAGCATCCGCCGCGTTCGGACGCCCCGTCGCAAGGGCGCCCGGAATCGGCTCCGCAGCCTCGGAGGGGGGCTCCGTTCGGTCTCACTGCGCCCCCGCTCCTTCGGCTTGCTGCGCTCTCCGGCACCCGCGAAACGTCGCGCCCCCCCTAAGAACAGGGACGTTCCTATGAACTCTTCCTTCCCTGCGGAGGGCGCCGTATTTACGCCCCTCGTTCACGGGGGCGTGGGAAACGGCTCCGCTCCCTCGGAGGGGGCCCGCTCGCTTCGTCGCTCGCCTTGCGGTGCACCCGCAAGGCTGCGCTTGACCTTCCTCCCGGGAAGCTCCGCTCGGGACCCCCTCCTGCGTGCGCTCCGCCGCGTAACGCCCCGTTCGGGCGCCTCGCCGGACGGGGCGCATCGACCCTCTTGGGGCACGCCCTCTTCGGCAACGGACCCCTGGAGGCGGGTCTCGCTGCCCCCCCTACTGCGGCTGCTTTGCCGACGACCGGGGACCCGGGGCGATGCGGGGGGTTCCGCAGAGCGGCCTGTGGAGCGAGGAGGGAATTGCGTCGAGCGGAACCGGCAGCGAGCGGGCGAAGGTCGCGAGCGTAGCGGATGCGGAAGCCCCCCGCGAGCCAGGGTCCCCGGTCGCCATATAATGGCGTAGAGGGGGGACGCATTGGAGAAATTGTTCCGTCTGAAGGCGTCGTTCGCCCCTTCGGGGGACCAGCCGGAAGCGATCCGCGGGCTCATCGAGGGGCTTTCCCGGGGGGTGCACCGCCAGGTGCTGCTCGGGGTGACCGGATCCGGCAAGACCTTCACGATGGCCAACGTCATCGCCGGGACGGACCGGCCGGCGTTGATCATCGCCCCGAACAAGACGCTCGCCGCCCAGCTGTTCGCGGAATTCAAGGATCTTTTCCCGGAAAACGCCGTCGAGTACTTCGTCTCCTATTACGACTATTACCAGCCCGAGGCGTACATCCCCCAGACGGACACCTTCATCGAGAAGGACTCGTCGATCAACGAGCAGATCGACAAGATGCGCCACAGCGCCACGCGGTCCGTCATGACCCGGCGGGACGTGATCGTCGTCGCCTCGGTGTCCTGCATCTACGGGCTCGGCTCGCCGGAGTTCTACGGCAGGGCGACGGTGCGCGTCACGCAAGGCGCCCTGTTCCCCCGGAACGACCTGATCCGCCGGCTGGTCGATATCCAATACGAGCGGAACGACATCGATTTCCACCGGGGCACCTTTCGTGTCCGCGGGGACGCGGTGGAGCTGTTCCCCGCCTACGAGGAGGACCGGGTCCTGCGGATCGAGTTCGACGAGGACGCCGTCGACCGGATCCGCTACGTGGACCCCTTGCGGGGGACGCGACTGGTTGATGTCCCGGAGACGGTCATCTTTCCGGCCAGCCATTACGTCACCCCGGAGGATCACCTCGACCGGGCCCTCCGGGGAATCGAGGCGGAGCTCGCCGATCAGCTGGCCCGATTCGCGCAGGAGGGGAAGCTCCTCGAGGCGGAACGGTTGCGGCAGCGCGCGACCTACGATTGCGAGATGATCCGCCAGATGGGGTTTTGCAGCGGCATCGAAAACTATTCCCGGCACCTGGACGGCCGGGAGCCCGGCCAGCCGCCCTACACGCTGCTCGATTATTTCCCGCGCGATTTCCTCACGTTCATCGACGAGTCGCACGTCACCGTGCCGCAACTCCACGGAATGTACAACGGCGACTTCTCCCGGAAATCGACGCTCGTCTCGTTCGGGTTCCGTCTCCCTTCCGCCCTCGACAACCGGCCGCTCCGGTTCGAGGAGTTCCACAGCCGGGTGGGGCAGACGATCTTCGTCTCCGCGACGCCGGCCGATTACGAACGGGAGGAGAGCCGCGGCGCCGTGGTGGAGCAGATCATCCGCCCCACCGGACTCGTGGACCCCGAAGTCGAGGTGAGGCCTGCGACCCGGCAGGTGGACGACCTGCTCTCGGAGATCCGGGAGCGGGCCGCGGCGGGGGAGCGGGTCCTGGTGACGACCCTCACCAAGAGGATGGCGGAGGATCTGACCGAGTACTACGAGGGGCAGGGCGTCCGGGTCCAGTATCTCCACTCCGATATCGACACGGTCGAGAGAGTGAACATCATCCGGAATCTCCGCCTCGGGAAGTTCGACGTCCTGATCGGCATCAACCTTCTCCGCGAGGGGCTGGACATCCCCGAGGTGTCCCTCGTGGCGATTTTGGACGCGGACAAGGAGGGATTCCTCCGGTCGACGCGATCCCTCATCCAGACGTTCGGACGGGCATCCCGGAACCTCTCGGGGAAGGTGATCCTGTACGCGGACCGGATGACGGGTTCCATGCGGGACGCCATTTCCGAAACGGAGCGACGCCGGGCGAGGCAGGGTTCGTTCAACCGGGAGCACGGCATCACCCCCGAGACCGTGAGGAAGAACATCGCGGAGCCGATCGGGCGGGCCTGCGAGGGGGACTACGTCACCGTGGTCCCCGGGGAGGAGTGGGATTTTTCTTCCGCCGGGGAACTGGCCCGACATCTCCGGAAGCTGCGAAAGGATATGGAGAAGGCGGCGAAGAAGCTCGACTTCGAACGGGCGGCGGAGATCCGGGACCGCCTGCTCGCTCTCGAGCGCGTGGAGCTGAAGGCGAGGTAGAGGCAGGAGATGGGTCCTCTCTCCGGGTGGAAAACGTTCCCGCGCAGGCCGGGGGTCTACCTGATGGCGGACGCCCGGGGGAAGGTCCTGTACGTCGGGAAGGCCAAGGACCTGCGGGCACGCCTTCACAATTACGCATCGGGTGGCGGGGACGGCCGCCCGCAGATTCCCCACCTGCTCGGCCGGATCGCGTCCGTCCGGTGCATCGTGACCTCCTCGGAAAAGGAGGCCCTTCTCCTCGAGAACTCGCTGATCAAGGAGCACCGACCGCCGTTCAACATCTTCCTGCGGGACGACAAGGAGTACCTCCTCCTGCGGATCGACAGGAAAGAGGAGTTTCCGCGGCCCGAACTGGTCCGGCGGGTGGCAAAGGACGGGGCGATGTACTTCGGCCCGTTCTCCTCCGCCCGCGGCATCCGGGAAACGCTCAGGATCCTCTACCGGTTTTTCCCCTTGTGCTCCTGCTCCCGGAAAAAATTCGCCTCCCGAACGAGGCCGTGCCTCAACTACCAGATGGGGAGATGCGCCGGGGCATGCGCCGGGTTCGTCTCCCGGGAAGAGTACCTGGCCGTCGTCGACAACGCCGCGCGGTTTCTCCGGGGGGATTACCGGGATCTCCTGAAGAGGTGGGAGGCGGAGATGACCGGGCTCGCGAAGGAAATGAAGTTCGAGGAGGCGGGGAAGCTGCGCGACCGGATCGCCCTCGTAAAGAATACCCTCGTCCGGCAGCGGGTTGTCCGAACGGTCCCGGGGGACGTGGACGCGGTCGGATGGTTCCGGGAGGGGGACGAGGGTACGGCGGCCCTTCTCCACATCCGGGAGGGTAGGCTCTCGGACGTCCATACCTATCATTTCCGGGTGGCGGGAGAGGAGGGCGACGCGATTTCCTCCTTTCTGCTCCAGCACTACGCCGAGGGCGTCTATTTCCCGGGGGAGATCCTGCTGCCCTCCGGGATTCCGGATCCGAAGCTGGTAGCCGGTCTTCTCTCGGAACGCGCCGGCAACCCGGTCGCCGTCCGGATTCCCGGAAAAGGGGAGAGGGCGCGCCTCGTGGAACTCGCGAACCGGAACGCGGCGGAGGCTCACCGGATGCGGAAGGAGAAGGAGGCGGACTACGAGAGGCTTTCGGAAAGGCTCGCCGCCCTTTGCCGGCTCCCCAAACCCCCGGTGCGGATCGAGGGGTTCGACATCTCGAACATCGGGGGAGCGCATCCTTCCGGCTCGATGGTGACCTTCGTCGGAGGGAAGGGGGTGAAGAAGTGGTACCGGAAGTTCGCGGTGCGCGGGGTCGCAGGTCCGGACGACTTCGCGATGATGGAGGAGGTGGTTCGGAGGCGCTTCGGGCACGACGAGGATTTCGGGGGAATGCCGGACCTGGCGCTGATCGACGGCGGGAAGGGGCAGCTTGCCTCCGCCCTCGCCGCGATGGCCGTCGCCGGGCACGGATCCTTGCCGGTCATCTCGCTCGCCAAGGAGCGCGCCCGGGGCGGACGGACGGTATCCCACGAGAGGATCTTCCTTCCCGGGCGGAAGAACCCGGTGGTCCTCCCCCCGAACGACCCGGTCCTCCTTCTCTTGATGCGGATCCGGGACGAGGCCCACCGGTTCGCCCTCTCCTACCACCGCGCGCGACGGGCGAAGGCATTCACCGGCGGGGGAGCGTCGACGGAAACACCCCGGTAACTCGGGCGGGAACGGGCGTAAGAACAGGGACGTTTCTAAGAACTCTTCCTCCCCTGCTTGGGGCGCCGCATCTGCGCGCCCCGTTACGAGGGCGCCGGGGGCGGCTTCGCCTCCGGGGTCCCCGCTCGCGGTCGGCCCCGGCTCCCCGGCTGCGTCCAGCGAACGTGCCCATTGGTCCTCTCCCCGGCCATTCCCCTTCCTATGTGGCATGCAAGCCTTGTTACCCTATAAACGGCGGGGCCTCCGCCGGTTCCGCCGGGGCTTCCCGGCCGGGGGATCCCCTGCGGCGGGCGCCGCATCTGCGCGCCCCGACGCGAGGGCGCCCGTGATTGGCTCCGCATCCTCGGAGGGAGCCTCCGTTCGGCCTCACTGCGCTCCCGCTCCTTCGGCTTGCTGCGCTTCCCTGCATCCAATCCGCCGCGAACGCCTCTCGCCCACAGTCCACTTCCCGACTTCCCGGGTCCAGGGGGCATGAGGGAACGGGGATTGCAACGCCCGCGGCATGGATCATCCGTTCCGGAACCTGGGAACCGTCCTGCTCCTTTGCCTCCCCCTCCTGTTCGGGTTCTTCCTCGGTCTGTCCGCGGGACCGTGCTTAGCCGCCGTCACCGCGGGGTTCCTCGTTTTCTGCCTTCTTCTTCTTTCCTTCCGCTGTTCCCCCCTGGCCGTCGCGTTCTCGGTAGCGGCCCTTTGCGGCGTTCTTTCCGCCGGCCGCCTTCCGCTTCTTGACCCGGAGGATATCCGGCCGTTTCTCGGGACGGAGGTCGTCCTTCGCGGGAACGTGCACCAGGTCCGTCCTACCGACGCGGGATGGAGCGGGGTCGTGGAGGAGGCCGAGGTTTCCTTGCCCGACGGGTCCGGTTCGATCCGGGCGGAGAGATTGCTCCTCTCGGTACGGAACCCGGACGCCGCCGTATCCTTACCGGCCGAAGTCCGGGCGACAGGGCGCCTTCACGCGATACGGAGCTTTGGGAATCCCGGGGAGATTCCAAGGGAATGGAACGCGCTCGCGCTTCGCGTCCAGTACCGGTTTTCGGCGGATGCCTCCCGTGCCGTCTTCCTTCCCATGAAAGAAGGAGTCGGGGGGGCCCCGGGCATATTCCACCGCTCCCGGACGCGGACGGAGCGGTGGCTTGCCGTTCACGCCGGCGATTCCGACGGCGCCCTGTTTCTCCGCGCATTGACCACGGGGGAGAGTCCGCAGCCGTCCCATCCCATGGTGCGCCTCCTGCAGCGGACGGGCCTCGCCCACCTGCTCGCGATATCCGGGGTGAACGTGGCCATCTTCTTCTCCATCCACGCGCTCCTGGTGCGGAGCGCCCTCTGGGCATTCCGGCGGCGGCACGGGACTCCGGACCTGAACCGGTCTTCCGCACTTCTGTCCCTGCCCGTCTGCTGGGGGTATGCGCTGATGGCCGGATCACCGGTTTCCGCGATCCGTTCCGCGGGGATGCTTACCGTGGTCGTGCTGCTCCGACATCTTCTGGGAGTCCGCGGGGCGGGCGCGGCGTGGACCTTCCTCTTCCTGTCCACGATCGCATGTTCGCCTACGCTGATTTTTTCCCCTTCGTTTCTCCTTTCCTACGGCGCCTCCTTTTTCCTGATCGTCGCGTTCGCGGGGAAGCGTCGGAACGGCACGCGCGTTCCGCATCTTTTCGGGAAAGCGGCCGGGTGGGCGAGAAACGCCGTCGTCGGGGCCGCGATGGCGTTTTTCGGGACACTGCCGGTGTCCGCGGCATTCTTCGAGGGATTTCCGGCGGGTGCGATCCTGTGGAACGTCCTGTTTGCGCCCCTGCTCGGGACCGTCGGAGTGGCCGGGGCGCTGCTCGGGGCGGTGGGGGGGGTCTTCTCGATCGATCTCCTCGGGGGGCCCGTCCGCATCGCCGCCCGGTTCGTAGGAGGCGCTCTCGCGCTCCTTGCGCGGGTTTCCGGGAGCGGGGCCTGGTGGTACCCTCTCCCTCCTTCCGGGATCGCCGCCCCGGTTGTCTGCACCGGGGCGGCCGCCTATTGCTCCCTCTGGCTTCGGAGCCGGGGAAGGGAGCCGTGGCCCGCCGTGGCGGCCGCCGGTGCCGCATTCCTGGTGTGGATCCACGTCCCGTACGCCGCGCTGCCCGACCATCGCCTGACGGTAGCCGCGTTGAATGTCGGGAAAGGGGCGGCCCACCTGGTTTCCTTCCCGGGAGGTGGGCATATGCTCGTCGATTGCGGAAGCGGCCTGCGCGGCGACGTCGGAGAGAACGTCGTCCTCCCCTATCTCCGGAAACGGGGAATCCGCCGGATCGACGTGCTCGTCCTCACCCACCCCCACGAGGACCATTACGGCGGGGCGGCAGCGGTATTGTCGTCGCTGCCCGTGGGGGAGATCTGGATCCCCGAAGGGGTTCCTCCCGCCTCCTTCGGGGAAGCGGTGGGGGAAGACGTCGACAGGGTCCGGTGGAAATCCCGGGGGGACCGGTATGCGTCGGGCGGGGCGGAAGCGATCGTTCGCGGGGCGGAAATGCCTGACGATCCTCGCAAAATCAACGAACGGAGCCTGCTCCTCGAGATTCGTTACAAATCCTTCTCCGTGTGGCTTCCCGGCGACGTGGAGCGGGGTCCCTCCGCGTGGGGAGAAAAACCTTTCGATAAGAAAAAGGAAACACGGGTCGTCTTCCTGCCGCATCACGGTTCGTCCAGGGCGCAGCCGGAAGCATGGATGCGGGCCGCTTCCCCCGCCGCTGTCGTGTCGCAGAATAGCGATTGTTTCCGAAAATGGAATCTGGTACCCTGCGTCCAATCTTTCTTTTTGGAAAATGGGGCTGTTACAATGAGGTCGGACGGCGAATCGATGTTCATCGAACAGGAAAAACGAACCCGCATATGGAAAATCATGCTGCGCCTGTCCCCGGAAGGGTAACCGGAAGCGGACGCGTGGATTTTTCCGGTAGATGAAATGGCGAAGCAACGGGTCCTGATCCTCTCCCCCGATCCGAAGAAAGTCGAAAGCGCGTTGCGGGACAAATCCCTGGCCGGGATTCACTTCACCGTACACTCCGATTGGGACAAGGGCGTTTCCGCGCTCTCCAAGGAAAATTTCTCGGTCATCGTCGCCCGGAAATTCCGGAAGACGCAGACTGCGGAGTCGTTCGTCCACGACGTCCTGTCGCTCGCCCCGAAGACC
>Ga0209640_10006329_pt1 | contig 10362 bp, 9 predicted proteins | sample RifCSP10_1_FD_184018 | JGI IMG/M metagenome (GOLD analysis project Ga0209640, IMG submission 184018) | Soil microbial communities from Rifle, Colorado - Rifle CSP2_sed 10_1 (SPAdes) (version 2) | ecosystem: Environmental > Terrestrial > Deep subsurface > Rock core/Sediment | place: Rifle... | reverse complement strand
GCTGCTGCCACAACGCGCGCTGTTCCGTTTTGGTCGGCTTCTCGACCTCAAGGGTGGTCACGCGCCGCTGCAACATCAAGCGCCGGTTCTCGCTGCTGAGGATTAAGGCGCCGCGCAAATCTTCCAGCAAGCGGCTAACTGCCGCGTCGCGCTGGGGCTCGGCGCTGTCCCGCTCAGGCAATTCAATCAGCAGCGCGCAACTATCCAATATCGCCTCGCGTTGCCATAGGCGCATGAAGGCGTCGAGCTCCACGGCATGAATCGGCAAGCTTTCAGCGCGCAAAACATAAAGACCGAGACCGACATGGGCGCAGGCCGCGGCGGCGATGGCGCGTTTGCTCGCTCGGTCAGCGCCGCACAACTGGATGACCGGGAGCGCTCCGCCGCGCGCCGCCGTCCAAGCATGGGCCGCTTGGTGTGCCAGTTCGCCGTGCGACGCGGGTAGTTCGCCGCTGGCCGACGCCGCTTCCAATAAGCCAACCAATCGATCATCGAGATGCGACACACCCGCGAGGTAGTGAAGCACCCGCTCGTCGATGCGGATGCGCGCCGTCGTCAACGTCTCGCCGCTGGTAAGTTCAATCAGGCGCCAACGGCGCAATGGACCGGCGGGCGACAGCGCGCTCCAATGGGGCTCGTCCAAGGCTGCGAGCGCCAGGCCAAAGGTGGGAAACGACAGCCGCGCATCCTGCTGGGCAACGGCAACCGCCTGGGCAAAACTGGCATCCAGTTCGACGCCGGCGCAGAGCAGCAGGGTCGCCCGTTCGAAACGCGAAAGGCCAAAGGCGCTGCATAGCTGTTCGACGGCCGGTGGCGGATGCATTACCTCGCGAGCTTCCACCACCACCCCGGGCTCAGGAAGCTTGGCATTATCGGCTGCCGGTAGATCGCCGGATCGACGTTGCAAAGTCAGCCGCAGCGCGGCGATCTCGCGGGTGAGATGGGCCTGATTGGCATCGTGCCAGGTCATCTTGGATAGCGCGGTCATGGCAGTGACACCGTCGGGCCGAAGTTTACGCTCGCCGGGTCGAGATCGAGCAAACTCTCCGCGCCATCGACCTGAAGCCGGACGAAATATTGCCCGGCTGGAACATCGGGAATCGCCACCGTAACCGAACTGCCATCGGCACCACGCGCGGGCGCCAAGAAACTAAATGCCGCAGCGTTCACCGCCGCCGTGGTGTTGAGCAGCAAGACCACGCGCTGGTTGCGCCCGATGGTCAAGTCCGTACCGATCTCCAGCGCCGGCAGCGGCGCGCCGCCCTGCGGGTTGGGCACCGTGGTGACAGCGACCGGGGCGTTGATTTGCGGCCGCAGCACGAACGTTGCAACGTTGGATTCGAAACCCCGGTGCGGTGTTCCCGGCGATGGCGACCCCATCAGGATAGGGTGCATGACTTGCAGTGCATGGACACCGGGCCGCAGCCCCGCCGGCACCGCTAACGAGATGCGCTCCGGCGCCACATCCGCCGGCGCGAACTCGGCGCCGCCAATGACAATCCTAGTCACGTCGCCACGAAGCTGCTTGCCTTCGATGACCAACGTCGATGACGCAACGATCGGGGCGTTCTCGCCGGCTTGCGCGATGACCCGTTCGATAGTCGGATGACGAAACGGCAAGACGTAAAGATTGCGCGTTTGCACCGGCAGTGCCGGGCGGGGCGCGTCGTCGGTTTCGATCAGCACGACGCTCGCCTGATAAGCCATCGACAGCACGTATGGGGATTGAAAAAAAATCGACCAGAGCTTGGACAGTTCCTCAAGGGAATAACCGAGCGGCGTGAAGCGCACGACATCGACCTGATCCGCGAGATTGGACGCCGGCAGCACGGCATCGTAGGGGGGATTGGAAATGGTCTGGACGATATCCTGAGCGGTGAGCAACGGATGGGCGTGCAGCTGCCGCACCGCCGCGCCAAGCAATCGCTGCGGCTCCAAAATGGTTTCGTCACCGAGAAAACTGAGCAGATAATGCAGGGTCAACGCCGCCTGCGGCCGTTGTGCCAACTGCCCATCGCTGCGCCGCGTCGGCAAGTCGGCGTTGCGATAAGCGGCGTTGGGAATCACCTGATAGAGAAATATGTTGATCGCCGGATTCGGATTGGCCGCCGAACCGTTGGGCCGCGTCGTCGTCACGCTGGCTCCCGGCACCACTGCCGTCGCATTGAGCAACTGGGTGTGCAGCGCGCCGGTGACGGTGGCGACCGCAAGATGATTGCTCATCGCCTACCCTCGTTGCGCTGACGCAGATATTCATCCAGCGATAGCCGCGCGGCGACGCGGCGCTCCGCCGGTCGCTGTGGCGCTGCGGCTGGCGGCGGCGTCACGGCGCGAATTTCTACTCTGCCGATGGTTACCTGAATCGTTGGCGGCTGTTGCGCCGCGGCCGGTCGCCACTGCGGCGCCGGGCCGGTTGGCAACGGAACCGCGACGGCGGCGGCCGGGGCTTCGTGATGAACTGGCGGCACCGCCTCATTGTTCGAGTCGATCGTTAATGGGGTCTCGGAATAATCCTGCCGGGAAGCTAGGGAATCCGTGCCAGCGTCCTGCCTTTGTCGCTGCGCGAGCGTTGGCGCGATCATGACATAGCGGTGCGATTCGGTCGGCCGATCTTCGTCGTCAAGGGCCGGCGTCGACCGGCGATCGGTTTTGTCAAAACCAGGCTGAGTGACGTTCCTGTGCTGCCGATCGTTTCGCTCTGTGACCGTTACCGCTATAGACCGTGCGGGCTCCGTTGGCTGCACTGGCGGCGCCGGACGCGCTGGACGTGGCGCCGCGCCATCCTCAAACCTGTCACCATCGCCTGCCGGCGGTAACACCGGTGGAGTGTCGGGCCGGACCGCAGCGGCAAGGCCCATCGAGCGCTCGGCCAGTCGAGAAAAAAATTCCGCCATCATTGCACCCACTCAAGATAGACACGACGGCGCGCCGTGCTCATCGATAAGATTTCGCTCTCGCTCCAGCCATACGCCCAGGCCAGGGTGTGCACTTCCTGAAGCAAGCGCTTGGCGTACCTCGACAGTTCGCTCCAGAAGAATGACAGGATGTCGAAGGTCTCCTGCCATTCATGGCCGCATGCGGCGCACTGCAGATCGAGCAACAGCTCGGCGCCATCGCGCTGCGCCAACTGCCGGCCGATCTCGTCAATCGCTTCTTCGGGCAGGTCGGTAACACTCGCCGGGCAGCCGTCGACAACCACCTCCAGGATCGCACGGTCGAGCAGTGTCCGGCGCATGGCTGCGACATCGCCAGCGCCACCGGCAGCGGCTAAATCGTCGCTATTCAATGGCCGAAAGCGAACCCGAAAGCGATCCGCCTGCACCATCTCGAACGGCCCGTCCGATCGAGCCGGCCCCTGGGAAAACTGCCGTGCGTCGAGATCGAACTGGAGCGGCGTGGCGCATGTCGGACACTCGGCGAAACAAGCCATGCGATGGCCGAACAGACGAGCACGCAATTGAAACAGCCGAGCATCGCGTTCGCCGATCGACAGCGTAGCGGGGTCCGCCGCCTTATCGGGAGGCGGCCACGCAGCCAGCATCGTCAAGCCGCGGCGCGGCCAATCCTGTTCCGCGCCTCGCTCCCACACGGCGAGGATTTCTGCGGCGGACCATCCAGCCACAGCTATCACCCTCCGGCGTTCACGGTCGGCTCGGTGGGTTCGGGCACCTCGACGTCGCGCACCCAGCCTTCGTTTTCCAGTTTGATCGACTGGATCGCGATGGCATTGGCGTTGGCGTCCAGATCTGGTTGGGCTTGGAACTCGGAGACCCAGCAGCGGAAAACTTTATAGGCGATCGCTAGCTGACCCGCCTCGTTGTACATCTCTATAATGACATCCTTGCGAAAGTCTTTGAGCGACACTTCGGCACCCAAACCGGCACCGAAGTTCCAGACCTTATTGGCCCAATTCTCGAACTCACGGTCATGGGTCACGCCGCGCTCCAGTGAGATCGCTTCGTACTTGGTCCGCCCCGGCGATTTGCGCGAGGTGCTCGGATCGCCGCCTTCGCGGTGCTCGACCACCTCGGTGGTACGCTTGAGCGCACCGACTTTGCTCAAGCCTGCGACGTAGCGGCCATCCCATTTCACGCGAAATTTGAAGTTCTTATAGGGATCGAAACGATGGGTGTTGACGGTAAATTGCGCCATGGAATTCTCCTTGGAAGGCTAATTACGACTGAACCTGGCCGGCCATCTGCTGAATCTGCAGCACCACGAACTCCGCCGGCTTGAGCGGCGCGAAACCGACCAGAATGTTGACCACGCCGCGATTGATGTCGTTTTGCGTGGTGGTTTCGCTGTCGCACTTGACGAAGTAAGCCTCGCGCGGCGTCCGCCCCTGAAAGGCGCCTTGGCGAAACAGGTCATGCATAAAGGCGCCAACATTGAGCCGGATCTGCGCCCACAAGGGTTCGTCGTTGGGCTCGAAGACCACCCACTTGAGCGCCCGGAACAAGGACTCTTCAATGTACAGCGCGGTGCGCCGGACCGGGATGTATTTCCACTCCGAACCGACCTCGTCGTTGCCGCGCAGCGTACGCGCGCCCCACAGCACCGTGCCATAAACCGGCAGCGCCCGAAGACAATTGACCGCCTTGGGATTGAGCACGCCGTTTTCGTCGTTGGTAAGAACCGTTCGCAGTCCACTCACGCCAACCAGGCTCGCTTCGGTTCCCGCCGGCGCTTTCCACACGCCACGGTTGCTGTCCGTGCGCGCATAGAGTCCGGCGACAAAACCGCAAGGCGGAAACTCCGCGATGCGATTTTGTTGCTGGGGGTCAGGCGCCAGCACCCACGGAAAATAAAAAGCCGCATTGATAGCGTTGTCACCCGTGATATTGGCATCGGGGCCATTTTGCAGGCTCGTCACGCTAGCGGTGGCGACACTGTCGGCGATCAGAAAGGCACGCCGGTCGCGGCAAAACTTTTCCAGTTTTTGCACTTCCGCCGCCTTGGTCTCGCCGGGGACACAGAGAAGATTGAACAGATCGATGCGATCGAGATAATACACGCCACCGACGCCGCTCGCCGGTTGGGCGGCAAGCTCGAAGTCGGCATCGTTGGGAGACAGGACCTTGCCATCCTGGCCATTCTTAAGCTTGGCGGCAACGGGGATGACGCCGGAGGCGGGAATTGTAGTATCGGCGGGCGGAGTGGTCGCGCCGCCGACGATTTCGCCCCGCACCAACACTGATTCGTCCTTCAGCACATTGACCACGAAGCGCGGATCGGTGGCCGCCATCGACAGGTTGTCGAAGGCCTCCACGGTGAGCCCCGTGCCGTCGGCTTGAAGCTTGGCAAGACGCAATTGGAAACGATCGCTGTCGGGCACCGGACGCGCGCGAATGATCGCCGCGTAATCATTGCCCCACTTGCCTGGATTGGCGGCCGTGATCTTGAGCTTGCCGTCTAAAGTTTCGTTGGCAGCGACGGCGTTGTCCGCTGGCGTTCCTGAGCCCGTCATAACTAGCCGAACGATATAGGCGCGCTGCCCGCCATTGGCGAAAAAGTGGGACACGGCATAGCCCAAAAGACTGCGGCGATCCAAACCGCCAAACTTTCGGTCGTAGTCCGACCAGCTCAAGAGCAACTCCGCCCGGTCGGTGGCCCCCTTGGGCGCCCACCCAACGAAAGCCGCAATCGATGTCGCCACGCCGGTGATCGTGCGCACGCCGCTGGGAATTTCTTCGATGTAAACTCCCGGGTAACTGACAGCTACTGGCATGATACCTCCTTGATTCGATCAAGCTGATTTTTATGAAGCACGGAGAAAATCTTGAATTTCATCGACATGATCTTTGTCGAGACCGTAAAGGGTCACCGCAGCCCCAGTATTTTTCTTCGTCAGCCATCGTTTCTGTTCGGACAAGTACTCCAAGGCCTCGCGAACTTTATCGCAACTTTGGTGTGCGCTTTGCGCCGACAACCAGAATTGATGGATGCCGACCACCGTGTCTTTTGCGTCTGGATGTTTAACTACGTGAATTAAAATGTCGCGGATCAGCAATGACGAGTCATCGCTCGATTCGTCGCTTTGCACAGCCTCAACCCTCTTTCTTGACTTGGTAATCGCAGCGCAAAATCGGCACCAAGCGGACCAAGGCGCCAAGTCGTTCTTTCAACGGGCGAATTTTTTGCGCCGGTATTCTAGTGCGGTAATTGAGACGCACCGCGCCGCGTCATTCAAAACAAGAAACTTCAACGAATCAGGAGATTTGCTGGGTGCGGCAAAAATGACCCGGTGATGCGGCATTTTTACCGCAGAGACAATCGGATCAAGAACTGGCGGCAATGGCCGCGAATCAATTCGCTAGTGGGTGAAAACGCGTGAGCCGGACGATCTTCGAAGCGATCTCCAGGATCTGTAATATGCTGCGGAATTCGGGGATTATCTCGGCTCGGACGCGAAAGATTGGCGGTCTAGATGATGCTTACGTAGCAGGCGCTGGAACGATCGCCGTTCCTTACCGGCAGCCTTGGCTGCGTGGGTGACGTTTCCTTGATGTCGCATGAGCAGGCTCGCGAGATAGCGCCGCTCAAAGATTTCAATGGTGCTAATCTTTGCCTCGCGCAACGACCGACCCCCCACCGGCTGAACTGCCGGAACCGAAGGCAGATGGAGGTCTTCAACTGTAAGTATCGGCGATCGCGAAAACGTCAACGCACGGGTCATAATGCTCTCCAGCTCGCGAACGTTTCCCGGCCAAGAGTAAGCCATGAGTTTATCCATCGCCGACGGCGAGAGCACAGCAATCGGTCGGCGATTTTCCTTGGCGAAGCGATCGAGAATGTGCGCCGTAAGCGGGACGACATCTTCTATTCTGTCGCGCAATGACGGCAACGACAGCGAGAGAGAATTGAGCCGATAGTAAAGATCCTCGCGAAACTGGCCTGCTTCAACCCGTTTCAGCAGATCGGTATTGGTCGAGGCAATGATGCGCACGTCGGCTTTTGCCAAACGCGCCGAGCCCACTGGCCGATACTCTCGATCCTGCAGGAAGCGCAAAAGCTTTGCTTGCGCCACCGGGCTCAAAGCATCGACTTCGTCGAGAACCAGCGTTCCTCCCTCGGCTTCGGTGATGAGGCCCTTCTCAGCCGATTTGGCGTCTGTGTAAGCTCCTTTGACGTGGCCGAACAGCTCGTTTTCGAACAGGTGATCCGGCAGGGCCGCACAGTTGACGGGAATAAACGGATGACGCTGCCTTTTGCTTCGATAGTGAATGGCACGCGAGAAGAGCTCTTTACCGGTTCCCGTTTCACCACAGATTAGAACCGTGGCGTCGGATTCAGCCAGAGGGAGAATATTTTTGATTGCGCGAACGAAACTCTCGCTTTGTCCCACGAGTGCACCGAAGTGCAACGCTTCGCTCGCGCCCGACCGTTCTGATGGATCAGCTGTTATTCCCTTGGATCGAAGGAGACGCCTGATGCGAAGAAGTAATTCAGATTCATGGTACGGACAACAAAGGAAGTCATCCACCGAGTTTAAAGCGGAGGGATTTTCGTTTATCGGAAAGTTGAACCCAGGACAAACCACCGCCAGGAGCGCCGCGCCATTCCATTGTTCCTTGCACGAGTCGATGAGCTTTTGAATGCCGCATTCTATCGGACACATCAGCAAAACGATATCCGGTGAGAAAGAGGTCGTTGCCGGGAGACGATCTTCCGATATCGCCTCTATTTGGGCGAAACATGCCGAGACTCGAAGCTGCTCTAACAGGGTGTCACAGCGATTCGTCGCGCAAAGAGACGCGCTCTCGCCGATAATGATCGCCCTTGGTCTCCGATCCAACGGACCAACGTCACAGGGGACTGCGCTTGGCGCATTCATCCGTTCCATAGCTTCCTCAACGCCGCCTCGAATCTCAGGGCAAAAACGCCGGAAGACGCAAAGGACGAGCCAGTCTACTGGCTATTTCCCAACTAGGAGTAAGCAATTACAATGCTTGACAAATCTTAGGCAGGGCCGACCTTTTCGAATCTGGAGTAAGTCGGAAATGTATGCATTTGGATACACTGGCGTAGGCAGTTTAGTTCAGTCAGTCGGCTCTCGGGTTGCCGATTACTGCACTTCATGAAAAATCGCAGCGCATCTCCGCCACGACCTCCGGAGCTTGTCGGCGCATAGTGAGCATAGGCCGTTTGCGAAATTCGATAATGCTGGATGCTTTGGTTTAAAGCATGGGAACGTTTTGGGAACGTTTCGCTACTTGCACTCGAAATCTTGATGGCGAAGAACCTTAAGCGATTGATTATTAAGATTTTTGGAGCGGGCGGCGGGGATCGAACCCGTGACGTCCAGCTTGGGAATTTTGTCTCGGATTTAGTGATTTATTCTTTTGTAGCAAGAACTTAGTCAATCTTTTCTGCGCCGGAACCCTTCTTCCGATCTCCAGCAATTTCAATTGCTTTCACACCTTCTACTTTTGTCTTGGGCACGTTTTGGGCACGCGGATTGAGAGAAATCCCAACGCAGATTATCGTCGTCTCCCGATTGAACCCGTTGATTGATGCGCGCCGGAGTCAAAATCATAATCGCTTTATTAGTTACCACAACAAATGGCGCACGCGATACCACTTCTTGAACTTTCAGCGCATACAAACACTTTGCACACAGAGCACGCCAGCAGTTTTCATACAGCCGGAGATGCTTTACATCGCCAACAAATGAGCGATGCCTCGGCCAGTTCCTCGTGAATGGTTGAGCCGCAAAGAAGGACGCCGCTGCTACGCAGCTGCTTCCGCAACAAGGAATGCACAGTACGCAGGGCTTGGTTCATTATTTGATCCGTGAATGCGTGGTAATTTTCCTACTTCGCCAAACGCGCTTTCAATTCCTTCAAGGAAAAGTTCGGCTGCTAGCGCCGCTTTTCAATCCGTTGCCAGAATGCCGATGAGATTCCAAAAACGATTCCTCCCAATCTTTCCCTTCAACACCAACAAAAACCTCGGCTGTCTAGTCATGCTGGGTGACAACCACATTCTCGGGTCGTAATAGATCGACGCACTATTTATCTGAGGCTCACAGGAATTCACACTTTCATAGCATCGTCTCTGCATTCTTATGTTCGCGTTCATATCACCACCGGCGGTGATGCGCCAAGCGCAATTCAACAGTACAACGATCCCTGATAAGGAGGCGAATCCTTTTACCGCAGAGAGAGTAGAGCAACGAGAAAATGTTAGACACGAAAAGCGCGAATCATCCGAGATTGGCTAGTTCAGGACGTGAATCAAGGAGCGACGAACTTGTGCGACGAGTTCGCCCGGTCGCCGGACCAAAGGTGGAACCTTGCGAGGATGAAAGTGCCGAACATTGAAGGTGGCCAGAAAGTCGGCCTCATTGGCGACAGCCGCGGCGAGAATCGGAACATCTTTGGCGTGTGCTTGGCCGGTCACGCTCTGGACCACAGACGAAGAAGGAGGCGGGACGATGGTCACCGCGGCTTTCAGGATCAATTGAAAAGGTGCGAGAGCGGCGGGCAGCTTAGCCGCGAGGTTTCGTTCAGCTTCGTTGACCGCGTATTGTGAGGTCAGGCACTTAACGAGAGTCAACTCTGCCAGTTGGAGCACAAGGTGACTGGCACCGGTCGTAGAAGCCGCTCCAGCAATGAGAACGTCAGCATCACAAAAAATACTGAGCTGTCGTCCGGCAGCGTCCAAGTCTGCTTTACCGACGTCCCGGGGCGCGGCTGCGCTTGCTGCGGCGAACGGGGGCCGTCGTTAGCAGGTCTTCGACAGTAAGGCCCGCAACTTGTCGCATGCGTTCGATTTCGGCAGCCAGTTTGGGAACGATTGGGACTTTCGGCGAAAGTAGGATGGTGCCGTCGAGGTCAAGCACCGTCAGGCTATCGCCATCGTCGAGACGGTACTTCGCGCGAAGTTTCGCAGGGAGGGTCAACGTGCCGCGTTGACGAATCTGAACTGTGGTTGCTCGCATGCCTGACAGTCTCTCAGAAATACTGAATTTCTGCAAATGCGAATTGCGGACCTTGTGAGTAAAGAAAAAACTCCGAAAAACGATAAAAGCTTATCTCATTAGTCTATTTGTAGAACACTCATAAGGTGGCTATCTTTGACTCTCTGCCGAAACTCGCTGGCCTTCAAAGTGTGAATCAAATTATTCTCTGTCTTCCTACGCGATGAATTTCGCGGTGCAACTCTTAAACAAACGGTTTCGTCTTATCTAGAGAGACCAAACGATTTAAAATGTAACAGTTGGGGATAGAGGATGGCGACGCAAATCGAACCAGCGACGTCCAGCCTGAGAGCTTGATAGTTGGCACCATTTCTGCCTCAAAATCTCTCTACTGATTTCGATCTATTTCAACTGGTTTCAAGTCATCTACTTTTGTCATG
>Ga0209640_10006328_pt1 | contig 10363 bp, 5 predicted proteins | sample RifCSP10_1_FD_184018 | JGI IMG/M metagenome (GOLD analysis project Ga0209640, IMG submission 184018) | Soil microbial communities from Rifle, Colorado - Rifle CSP2_sed 10_1 (SPAdes) (version 2) | ecosystem: Environmental > Terrestrial > Deep subsurface > Rock core/Sediment | place: Rifle... | reverse complement strand
CGCGCGGGCTCAAGGGTTCTGGCGCGATTTCTTGGAGGCGAAGCGTCATGGCAAGACGAAGTAGAGACTGGAACGTCGGACTAGCGGAGGATCTTCGGGATCGAGAATTCGCTCGCGAGTTTCTGCTTGGAGCCATTGACGAGGGCGTTCCGCTTCAGGTCGCGCTTGGCAAAGTTGTTCGGGCTATGGGCGTGAAGGAGTTTGCGGCCAAGGTAGGTATGGCGAGCCCGAATCTCTTGCGAACCCTCAACCCTCGCCACAATCCCACGCAGGACACCCTGAATCGGCTCCTCAAGCCGCTCCGGCTCAAGCTAAGCCTCGCTCCCATCTCTGACCGACCGAAGCGTCGGCGGGCAGCGTAGGGCGTCATGAGGACCGTCGATGCCACGGAAGCCCAAGCGCGCCTGGACGAGATCCTCGAAGACGCGCAGCGTCAGCCGATCCTGATCCGCCGACAAGACCAGGCCATTGCAGTTGTGATATCGATCATGGAGTACGAACGCCTTCGCGCTCTCAATGTTCAAGCCTTTCTCGCGTTGCGAAAGGAAGTCGCGCAAGAAGCTGCGTCCTCCGGACTCACCGAGGAGACGCTGGCCGACTTAATGGGAACTGAATCTGGATCTCGTTAGCGCTCGTACATGAAAGTCGTGGGCGTCCGCCGCAAGCGCACTATCAGGTCCGACTATACCTCCAGAACCCGAAGCACGATGGCGCCTGGCGTCGGGTCATCGTACAGGTGTCTCGGCCGAATACGAGCGCGCGCGCCAAAAAAAGGGCACTACGCGCCACGGACGCGCCAACTCTGCCGAGCGTCCTTCGTCAGTCGGCCGCGCGTTTACCGGACGCGATCTCAAATCGAGCAGCCGGCGTGAGCCGAAATGCGGAAAGCTACACGACGCATCTTGAGGCGCCCGTCGCGCAGCGCGGACAGACTGACCGCCCGCGTGCGCCAGACGGTACAGTGCCCGAGTGATCACCTTCACCCTAGAATCCATACTTAATACCGAACTGGAAAATGCGTGGTTCTCCAGCCATGCTCGTGATGCGTCCGAACTGGCCCGAATTGAAACTGGCGCTGGGATTGCCCCAGTTGAACTGGTTGAGCAGATTGAACACCTCCAGGCGGAGTTCCATCTGCTGCGTGGCGGCCATCGAGATCAGCTTCGAGATTGCCAGATTGACGTTCCAGAAGTTCGGGCCGACCCCCGCGTTCTGCTCGAGGTCGCCGTTGGTGCCAAGCTCCGCCTGCGAGAACGCATCCCGGTCGAAGTAGTTGGTCAGCGTCTTCGCGCCGTAGAGGTCATCCTTGACCCGGTTGGGCCGCTGGTTTCGGATGCCCGTCTTCGCGTTGTCCCGGAGGTCGATGATGTTGATCCGGTTGCCCGTGCGCGCCGACACGATCCCCGACAGCCGCCAGTTCGACACCACCGCGCGCAGCGCGGCGCTGTCCACCTCGGGGGTGAGGTAGCCGACCGTCAGCGTCGCGATGTGCCGCCGATCCTGAGTGCACGGACCGGCGTCGAATTCCGGGTCGTCAGGCTTCAGGTACCCGGCGCTCGTCTGGTTGAACCGCGGCTGGTTCGGCAGGCCGTAACAGCGACCGAGCGTATAGCTCCCATTCAGGCTCGCCCCGGTGACAGACCGGCGCTGTACCGCCAGCTTCAGACCGTTGTACTCCTGATAGCCGGCGTCGGTGTTGATGTCCAGACCGCCGTAGAACTGGCCGTACGCCGGGTTCTGCAGGTACAGGACCCGCCGCACGTCCAGATTCGCATCCGTCGAGCAGACCGTATACCGCACCCCGTTGAGCGTGCAGGGGCCCGTGCCCAGGAACACGCCGGGATTGAGCGCCACCTGCCCCCAAATCCGGTCGGAGTAGCTCCCGAGGTACGCGGCCGACACCCCCCAGTCCGTCCCGATCTGCTGCTCGACCGTCACGTTCCACGTCTGCACCCGCGGCGAGTTGATCCGGGGATCCATCGAGCCGTAACCGCCGAACCGCACGAAGGGCGTGTCGCGGCCGCCCGAGACCAGCGGGTGGGGATTGCCACCCGGCGTGTCCGAATACGGGTTGTCGAGCCCGCCGGACGGGTTGGTCACGGTCGACCGATTGCCGAACGGGGGGGCACCGCTGTTGATGTTGTGGAACTCTCCCGCCATGAAGTCGTACGCCATCGCATACGAGGAGCGCACCGCCAGCCGGCCATCCCCGCGCACGTCCCACGCCACGCCGGCGCGCGGCGAGAGATTCCACCACTGGATGTACATCCCCGTCTGGCGCGGCGGGAAGCCCGGATCCCCCGGCCAGAGCAGTCCGGGAGGGGCCAGCGGGAATCGCTGGCTCACGATGCCGCGAACGAAGTTGTCCTGCACGAAGATCGAGATGGCGTCGTTCTCGAGGTTCTGCCCCAGGAACGGCTCCCACCGCAGCCCGGCGTTGAAGGTGACGCGGTTCGAGACGCGCCATGAGTCCTGCGCATACGCCCCGATGTAGGTGTTGTTCACGATCACGCGGTTGATATCACCCTGTTCGACCGTGGTGATCCGGCCCGCCAGGAGGTCGGCCAGCCCGAGCCCGGTGTTCGACCCGGTGATGCGCCACGACCCATTGGCGCGCGACGAGGACTGGTAGTTCCCCGCCCAGTACCGGACGTTGGCCCCCAACCCGAACTGGTGATTGCCCCGCACGAGGGTCAGGTCATCCGAGATGTTGTAGCTGTCGTTGAAGAACAGCGCTTCGGTCTGGTTGCCCGGGTAGAGGCTAAACGCGCCGGTGACGCTCAGCACCATGTAGCCCGGCGCGTAGCAGTGATAATTCTGGACCCCGACATCCGTCGGGCAGAAGAACGGGTTCTGGTTGTTGTCCACCTTCGACTTGTTGAGCGCGAACCGGATGCCGTTGACCGTCGACGAGCCGAAGACCGAGGTGGTGCCCAGGTTCACCGCGTGCAACATGGCATCGGTGCCCTGCGCGTCGGCTTTCAGGATGTTGTCGTCGCCGCCGGCGTAGCCCGGTGCCTTGGTGTACTTCTGCGTGAAGTACCGACCGAAGACGGAGTGGTCGGAACTGAGCTGGAGGTCGATGCGCCCGAGCATCTGATGCTCGTCGCTGTCGTTGCCGACCGCATAGGTGATCTCGCCGCACGGGTCGGTCGACTTGGGCAGTCGGGCGGCGATCTTCAACGCCGCCGGGCTCAGGAGCGCCGGATCGAGCCGGTTGTTCACATACGGCGCCCGCAGGTTCACCTGCCGGCCCCCCTGGCATCGGGCCGAGGCGAACGTGGTCAGATCGCCCGCCAGCATCTGGGCCGTCGGCACGCGGGCGATGTTCGATGCCGGCGTGGTGCGTGTGGCGGTGCCCTGGTACCCGGCGAAGAAGAACAACTTGTCCTGCAGGATCGGGCCGCCCAGCGTGCCGCCGAACTGGTTGCGCTTGAGCCCGTCGTCCGCCCGCTTCCCGTCGGGGCCGATCGCCGCAAACGGGTCTGTCGAGTTGAATTTGAAATGCCGGGCAAACTCGAAGGCGTTCCCCGAGAACCGGTTGGTGCCCGACTTCGTCACCGCATTGACTGACGCCCCGGACTTGACGCCATTCTGCGCGGTCAGACCGCTGGTCGCGACCCGGAACTCCTGCAGCGCGTCCGGGAACGGCAGCGCATAGTTGATGTTCTCCTGCTGGTTGTTGTGGTCCGCCCCGTCCAGGACGTACGCGACGCCGGTCTCGAACCCGCCGCCCACCGAGATCCGCACGCCGCCCGGCGCGCTCCGCGACGTCGACGTCGCCGTTTGTACCGCAGCGCCAGAGAGCACCAGCAGGTCGGTCACTTGCCGCCCCTGGAGCGGCAGCTCGAGGATACGCTCGTTCTCCACCACTGCGCTGATGCCGGCGCTCCGCACGTCAACCAGCGGGGCCGCGGCGTCCACCGTCACCGTTTCCTCGAGCGACCCGAGCTCCAGGACCGCGTTGACCGTGGGGGTGGCGCCGACCGTCAGCACCAGCCCGGTCTGCACGTAAGTACGGAAGCCCTGGAGCGTGGCCTCCAGGCGGTACGGACCCGGTGGAAGATTCGTGATCAGGTACGCACCGGCCGCATCCGTCACGACGGTGCGTTCGAGCCCGGTCCCCGTCTGTGTCGCGGTCACAGTGACACCCGGCAGTACCGCGCCGCTTGTATCAGTGACCCGGCCGTTGAGTTCAGCGGTAGCTTGTTGCGTCGATGCCGTGACCGGTGTCAACAGACACATCAGCATGAGAACAAACGATCTCCGCCCGGCATGCCGTATCGCCATTCGCCCTCCTGTCGAGCCCCCACATGGCTACTGGTGGCTGACAGTAGTAGAAAGCCGAGATCGGTAACCATCCCGTCTCGACAGGACAAGCGCCCACGTGAAGACCCGAGGGCCGAGCAGGCTGCGCGCGGCTGTCTCGTCGCCGCGACGGGATTGAAACGGCATCGTCTCCGTCGGAGGAACACGATTAGCACCTGGCGGCACGTCCGCCTCCGACACGCAGGGCCGACAGCTTTGCTAACAAAAGGTGGAGGCGCCGTCCGGATTTGAACCGGAGATGGAGGTTTTGCAGATTCCACTAGGTTCTCTAAGTTATTGAATCGTCTTGCTCTCTGGTCTCTGGTGTTCGCCGGTTTTACGTGGTGTTTGGGCGTTCATGGACTGAAGTTGGACTGAAGATATTCAGCTATCTTCCTGGCTCGACTGCAGCGTGCGTGATTGGATCGACACGGCCGCTGTCTGATGAAACACGACCTTTCGGTTTGTCTCGTTTCGCCGGCGGCTGGTCCCAAGTTCCCGACTATGGGTGTCGACACAGCACATGGCCGCCAAGCGGTGCAACGGTTGGAAGGCCCGATCCCGCTGGCGCGTTCAGCGATCCCACCGCCAGCACTGCGACGGCGGCAAAGACAAAGCGGAAACCGCCCATCTTACGGGGATCCGTCCCTGCCAGTCCCCAGCTGCGGTCCAAACGACGCCGCACACAACAACTCAGGCCGTCTTCAATCTGCACGGCGTAGGAGCCGGCCCTCACGCGTCGACCCTGACAGTGCCTGCGCAATCGCGGGCGGAAGCCTTACGACGCACGCATTTCTTTGAAATCCGCTCTGGTCGTGACCTACCCTGTCACGCGCTTGCGGCATGTTGACACGACGAGCACGTGAAGAACGACGCGCAGCTTCATGCTGCCCGGGGGGCGGTGATCCTGTATCTTGAACCCGACGCCGAGCCACTGATCAATGGATTACGACTTCCTCAAGAGCCTGCGGAACACCCATCCCGCGTGGCGACTGTTAGCTGCGGACAGCGCGGCGTTCGTGATCAGCTTTCTGCACCGGACGTTTGTTCAGCCCAACGTCAGGGCGATGAGCGAACAAGAATTGTCGTCTCGGCTGGACGACTATCTTTATCACCTGCGTGCGCAGCTGGGCGGTGATGCATTTCCGCGGGCGGCCCGCGAGTACCTGAATGAATGGTCTGACAACAAGCAAGGGTGGTTGCGTCGGTACTATCCGCCGAATTCTGACGAGGCCCACCTCGATTTGACGCCCGCCGCCGAGCGTGCAATCCAGTGGCTTGCGAGCCTGGAGGAACGTGAGTTCATCGGCGCAGAGTCACGGCTCAGACTTGTGTTTGATCTCCTGCATGCGATTACTGAAGGCAGCGAGACCGATCCTCACGTGCGCCTCGCAGAGCTTATGCGTCGGCGCGAGTTGCTCGATTCAGAGATCGCTCACGTCCGGGCCGGTCGGCTGGCTGTGATGGGTCCCACGCAGCTCCGCGAACGATTCCTGCAGGTCGTCGACACCGCACGGGCTCTTCTCGCTGACTTTCGACAGGTGGAACAGAATTTCAGGAACCTCGATCGACAAGTGCGCGAGCGGATCACGGCAAGCGAAGAAGGCAAAGGCGAGGTCCTCCAGGCCGTCTTCGGCGAGCACGATGCGATCGTCGATTCGGATCAGGGGCGCAGCTTTCGCGCATTTTGGGAGTTCTTGATGTCTCCGGCCCGACAGGAGGAACTCACTGACCTTTTGGAGCGGGTGCTTTCGCTCGACACAGTGGCCGCTCTCGAACCTGATCCTCGCCTGAAGCGTGTGCACTATGACTGGCTGAACGCCGGCGAGGTCACGCTGCGCACCGTCGCCCGGCTCTCCGAGCAACTGCGCCGCTATCTCGACGATCAGGCGTGGTTCGAGAATCGCCGAATCATGGTCGTCATCCGCGAGCTTGAGTCGCACGCGCTTGCGATCCGCGACGCACCTCCGACGGATCCCATGATGGATCTAGACGATGTTTCGCCAACTGTGGAATTGCCGATGGAGCGCCCTTTGTTCGCACCTCCCTTGAGACCGATCATCAACCAGCAGTTGCTTGATGAAGGCGGTGACCATGTGCCGGCAGATTCCCTATTCGACCAGTTCTACGTCGATAAGGATCGCCTTCGCGCACGTCTGCATCGAGCACTACAGACCAGAAGGCAAATCAGCCTCGTCGAACTGCTCGAATCTGAGCCACTCGAACAGGGTCTCGCGGAACTCGTCGCATGGCTGACGCTGGCCACCGGAGAGGGGCGCGGATTGATAGACGACAGCAGGGTGCAAACCATCATCTGGACCGACGACACTGGACGTCCACGACACGCAACGATGCCAACGGTCGTCTTCGTGGCGGACGCCAGGCGCCTGTCGCCTGACTCGGCAATCGATCTCAATCGAACTCAGTAGCGAGCCGCCGTCCCGATGGAACCCGCTACCGAACGTCACGCCGTATCTCCGGTGCTCGTGGCACTCTTCAAAGCGGTCCTGTATCAGGATCAGAATCCGGAGCTCTGGCACGGCTTGCTTCAGTTGCAATCTCGCGTGCGCGACCACGCCAGTGTGTTCGGGCTCGAACTCATAGTCGATGATGCCGAAGGCTATGCATACCTGCGGCAGCGCCCGCCCGGCGAGGGCGAGCAGGAACCGCCTCGCCTCGTCCATCGTCGCCAACTCGGTTATGGCGTGAGCCTGCTCCTCGCCTTGGTACGCAAGAAACTCGCGGAGCATGACGCGACCGGCGGCGACACGCGACTGATACTGTCACGCGATCAGCTCGTCGATCTCGTGCAACTGTTCATGCCAAGCGGCACCAACGAGGCCAGACTCGTGGACCGAATCGATGTCGATATCAACAAGATCGTCGAACTTGGCTTTCTGCGACGTTTACGCAGGCAGGATGATCAATTCGAGGTCCGGCGAATTCTCAAGGCGTTCGTGGACGCGCAGTGGCTTTCTGATTTTGAGCGGCGACTGGATGAATACCGTGCGCATCTTGCGGGCGGCGCCCCCGAGCAAGGATGAGCCTGTGACAAAAGAAGCGCTTCCACCCGCCGTCCAGCAGCACCATCCGTGACTGAGATCGCCGTGAGTCCTCCACAGGTCCACTCACCTGAGGCAGAGCGGGCAGGCTTTCGCTTGCAGCGCTTCGAGGTCTACAACTGGGGCACGTTTGACGGGCGCGTCTGGGTCCTTGAATCAAAAGGCGACAACAGCCTCCTGACGGGAGACATCGGCTCCGGCAAGTCGACGCTTGTCGACGCGTTGACAACCCTGCTCGTTCCCGCTCAGCGCATCACGTACAACAAAGCGGCCGGAGCCGAATCGAAGGAACGGACCCTTCGCTCGTACGTGCTCGGCCACTACAAGTCAGAGCGCGCTGACACCGGCACAGCAAGAGCCGTCGCCCTGCGGGATCACAACAGCTATTCTGTGATTCTTGGACACTTTTTCAACGAGGGCTACGACCGGCACATCACGCTCGCGCAGGTGTTCTGGATCAAAGAACTGCAAGGCCAACCGCCACGTTTCTATGTGGTTGCGGACCGCCCGCTCACAATAGCGCAGGACTTCGCGGATTTTGGACCTGACATCGCTGACTTACGCAAGCGTCTGCGCGTACAGGCTGACATCGAGCTGCACGACACGTTTCCGCCTTACGGTGCGGCATTCCGCCGGCGATTCGGCATCGAGAGCGAACAGGCATTGGAGCTGTTTAACCAGACGGTTTCGATGAAATCGGTGGGAAATCTCACAGATTTCGTCCGTGCTCACATGCTCGAAGCGTTTCCAGTTGAGGCACGGATTGAGGGACTGATCACGCACTTTGACGATCTGGATCGCGCACATCTAGCCGTGCTGAAAGCGAAGGCGCAGATCACCGCGCTGGAACCACTTGTCACTGACGCGGAGCGCCACACTGCGCTCGCCGTCACACTTGAGGAGCTACGCAGTTGCCGTGAAGCCCTTCGGCCGTGGTTTGCCGGTCTCAAGGGCGATTTACTGCAGCAGCGGATCGCGAGACTCGACTCCGACATTGAACGATTGTCAGGCCAAGTCGCCCGCCTAACGGACCAGCATCGCCAACTCGGTGACCAGCGCGACGACATCAAGCAGGCAATCAGCAAGAACGGCGGCGATCACTTGGAGCGTCTGCGGAGCCGGATCGCTACTCTTACCGAGCGTCAGGAGGAACGCCGCAGACGCGCCGAGGCGTATTCCGCCCTCGTACAGGACCTCGGGTTTCCGGACACTACGGACGAAACCGGCTTCCTGGCGAATCTGCGACAGGCTGACAGTGCCCTCGCACAACTTGAACAGGACGAGGCCGAGGCTCAGAACCATCTGACCGAGGCGACTGTTGTCCTGCGAGGCCACAGCGAACGCCAAGATAGCCTTCAAGTGGAACTTGCGTCTCTCCGCCAGCGCCGCTCAAACATCACGGCGACGATGCTTACGCTTCGCCAGACGTTGTGCTCCGCGCTTGGCTTGTCCGCCGACACGTTGCCGTTTGTGGGGGAATTGCTCCAGATCCGTGACACAGAAGGTGATTGGGAGGGCGCGATCGAACGACTTCTGCATAACTATGGCCTATCGCTTCTCGTCCCGGACTTGCACTACCGCTCCGTCGCGGAATGGGTTGAGCGGACGAACCTCCGAGGTCGCCTTGTGTACTACCGCGTCCTGGCCGTAGACGGCCGTGACACCACTTCTGAACTACAGCCCACATCACTTGTTCACAAGGTGGCGATTCGGTCCGAGTCACCATTCTATGGATGGCTCGCGCGGGATCTGAGTCGCCGGTTCGACTATTCGTGCTGCCTCACGCTTGAACAGTTCAGGCGGGAGCGGAAGGCGATCACGCGGACCGGACAGATCAAGACCGACGGAGAGCGGCACGAGAAGGACGATCGCCATGCTCTCGACGATCGCGCGCGCTATATCCTTGGGTGGAGCAACGAAGCCAAGATCGCTGCGCTCGCCAAGCAAGCCTCCGATCTCCAACGTCAGATCCACGCGGGACAACAGCGGTTGAATGACATTCAGACAACTCACAAGCAACTGCGCGAACGGGAAGGCCGGCTAAAGCAGTTGACCGTCTATCGCCAGTACAACGAACTCGATTGGCAAGCGCTCACGCTTGATATCCAGCGCCTCGACGATGAGCGACGGGCCCTTGAAGCGGCGTCCGATGTTTTGCGGACGCTGCAGGCCCAGCTGGTCACGGTCGATGAGCAGCTCAACCAGCTTCAGCAGGAACTGGACGCTGCCAGCGCAAGCCGGACGGTCGCAACCACCCGCCGGGGGGATGCCGAGAAGGCGTTGGCTGATGTTCACACCCTCCTCGCAGCAACCCCAGAGGAGGCCAAGGCCCGCTACTTCCCTCAATTGGAGTCGATGCGGCCCGAGGCGCTCAGCGACCAGAAGCTCACGGTCGAGTCCTGCGACAACCGGCAGAGCGACATGCGCGAGTGGCTGCAAAAGCGCATCGATGCGGAGGACAAGAAGCTCGCCCGGCTCCGTGACAGCATCATCGACGCGATGCGCAGCTACAAACTTGCCTGGCCGATTGATACCAGTGAAGTGGATGTGGCCATCGAGGCGACGCAGGCGTATCGCGAGATGCTGGATCGGCTGCGTGCCGATGACCTGCCACGCTTCGAAGCGCAGTTCAAGACTCTGCTGAATCAGAACACGATCCGTGAGGTGGCCGGGTTCCAGGCGCAGCTCAATCGCGAGCGAGAAGAGATCCGCGAGCGCATCACCACGATCAACCGCTCGCTCCGAGGAATTGATTACAACCCGAACCGGTACATCAGCCTGCAGGCGGAAGGCACACAGGATGTCGACATCCGTGAATTCAGGGAAAGCCTGCGCGCGTGCACCGAAGGCGCGCTGACGGGCTCAGAAGACGACCACTATTCCGAGGCAAAGTTCCTCCAGGTGAAATCCATCATCGAGCGGTTTCGAGGGCGCGAGGGACAGACGGACGTCGACGCACGCTGGACTCGAAAGGTGACGGACGTGAGGACTTG
>Ga0209640_10006327_pt1 | contig 10363 bp, 10 predicted proteins | sample RifCSP10_1_FD_184018 | JGI IMG/M metagenome (GOLD analysis project Ga0209640, IMG submission 184018) | Soil microbial communities from Rifle, Colorado - Rifle CSP2_sed 10_1 (SPAdes) (version 2) | ecosystem: Environmental > Terrestrial > Deep subsurface > Rock core/Sediment | place: Rifle... | reverse complement strand
ACAACAACGCGAAAAGCTTCGGTGGCGATCCGGGCAGGCTCTACGTGATGGGCCATTCCTCCGGCGGCCATCTCTGCAGCGTGATACTCACCACCGACTGGACGCAGTACGGTCTGCCCAAGCGTATCTTCCGCAGCGGCCTGGTCGGCAGCGGTATGTACGATCTCCAAGCGCCGATGCTGAGCGCGCGTTCGCAATACGCCAAGGTGACGAAGGAAGAGGAGGACGCGCTGTCGGCGATGCGCCATCTCGACCGGGTCACCTGCCCCATCGTCATCGCTTACGGCGACAAGGAGAGCCCGGACTTCCAGCGCCAGGGCCGCGACTTCGCCGCGGCGCTGAAGCAGGCCGGCCTTGCGCATGAGCTGCACGTCGGACCGAACCTCAACCACTTCGAAGTCATGCATTCGGTGTCCGACAACGGCTTCTTCGGCCGCCTGGCGATGAAGATGGTCGGCGCGACCGTTCCCGCCTAAAGCCGGCACCGACGGTGTCTCCTGCAACGGCGCGCAGCGGCGCGTCGCCGCACCTCGTTACGCTTTTGGCGGTGATCATCTTCTCCGCCAACTACGTGGTCGGGCGCGGCGTTTACGAAGACGTGCCGCCGGTGATGCTCGGCTTCGTACGCTGGGCCGGTGCTGCGGTGCTGCTGGCGCCGTTCGTCTGGCAGCGCGTCGTCAAGGACTGGCCGCTGCTGCGCGCGAACTGGCGCGTGATCGTGGCGGCCGGGATCCTGATGCCGCTGTTCGGCGCCACGGCGGGCTATTTCGGCCTCACCATGACGACTGCGACCAACGGCGGCATCCTGCAGGTCGCCTTGCCGGTGCTTGCGGCCTTGCTCGCCTGGATCGTGATCGGGGAGACGCTGGCGCCGCGGCAGCTCGTCGGCATCGCGGTATCGATCGCGGGCGTTCTCTACCTCGTCGCGCAGGGAGACCCGACACGCATCGCGGCATTCAGCTTCAATCCCGGCGATATCGTGCTGGTGTTCTGCAATGTCGCGCTCGCGTTCTATGCGGTGCTGGTGCGCAAGCTCCCGCGCGCGATCGATCCGCTCGCACTGCTGTTTGCGATATGCGCGGTCGGCGGCGCGGTGCATCTGCCGCTCCTGATCGTGGAGCTTGCCATGGGGTATGTGGTGCAGTTCACCGAACGCGCGGCCGTTGGGCTGGTGTTCGTGGCGCTGTTCCCCTCGATCGTGGCGATCCTGTGCTGGAACACCGGGATAAAGCAGCTCGGACCCAGCGTGTCGTCGGTCTACATGTATTTGGTGCCGGTGTTCACCGCGGCGCTCGGCGCGCTGCTCCTGGGCGAGCGCATCGCGCACTTCCATGTGATTGGCGCGGTCCTGATCATCGCCGGCGTCACGTTGACCACGCTCTCCGCGCGGCCGCGGCTCGCTTAAATTTCCGCGCGGTGCACGATCCTGCCGCCGACCATGGTGAGGGCGGCGCGGATCGACTTCACCTCTTCGGTCGGCACGGCGGTCGGATCGGCGGTCAGCACCGCGATGTCGGCGAGCCTGCCGGCCTCCAAGGTGCCTTTGAGATTTTCCTCGAACGTGAGCTTGGCGCCTTCGCTGGTCAGCAGGCGCAAACCCTGCTCCGGCGTGAGACGCTGGCCGGGCCCGAGCACGCGGCCGGTGGTGCGTTCTTGGCGCGCCAGCATGGCCCACAGCGTGAAGAATGGGTTCACCGGCACGTTGTCGGTTCCGGCCGAGACGGGCACGCCCGCATCCGCCAAGGCCTTGAGCGGCGTCACGTCCTGTCCGGCGTTCGGCGCGTCCAGGAAGCGGTCCGCTTCCTTCCACAGCGTGCTGGCCGGAATCGTCGTGGCGTGCAGGCCCAACCGCTTGATCTCCGCCACCTGGGGCGGTCGCACGAAATCGAGATGTTGGATCACCCATCGGCGATCGCGCAGGGGGAACCTCCGATCGATCTCGGCGTAGATCGGAAGAATGGCATCGAGTTTGCCGGCGGATGCGATCGCGTTGACACGCAGGTCGTGCTCCGCCGCCAATGTCGCGAACAGATGAAACGCCTCCGCCGTGCTCGCCGGCTCGATGAAGCCGCACCAGCCGGTGTCCGGCAGCGCACTCAACGCGAGCTTGCGCGCCGTCGGATCGCCCAGATAGCCGATATGCACGCCGCCGACGCGGAGCCACGGATCGCCGAGCCCGGCGCCGCGCGCGAAAGCGAGCTGGTCGCGCATCATTGCGCGCGCCTCGATTTCGTCGCGCCAGGTCGGGCTGACCACCAGGCCTGCGCGGATTGTGAGCGCCTGTTCCTGGTGCAGCGTGCGGTATAGGGCGATCAGCTCCGGCGAGGCGCCGTGACCCTCGTAAATGCTCGTCGTGCCGACCGCGTTGTAGAGCTGCATCGAGCGCTTGAGCGCTGCCTTCCGCTCTTCGAATGTGAACCGCGGCACGCCGCGTAAGATCTCGAATTGAGCCAGCGGTCGCGGCGAGCGTTCGACTATCACGCCGGTCGGCGCTCCGCTGGCGTCGCGCTCGATCTCCAAGGTTCCGATCGCGCTGGTGCTGTCGCGGCCGACGCCGGCGCGTGCCAAGCCTGCGCTGTTCAGCGCCCAAAACGCGGGCGGCTTACCCCAATAGCCGAACAGGCCCATGATGCACACCGGATGATCGGGTGCCGCGGCGTCGAGCTCGGCGCGGCTTGGCATGCGTTTTTCGGCGAGCAGCTGCGGCCCGCCGAAGAAGAACGGCGGGTCGCCGATCGGCATGGCGACGATCCATTCGCCCTTTGGCGTCGTGTGGGCGGCGGCGGCGATCTTGTCCTGGATCGCGCGCACGCTGCGCGCACCGGCCAGCGATAGCCGGATTTCCTTGAGCCCTTCGCGATCCAGATGCGCGTGCGTGTCGTTGATGCCGGGAATGACCGCGCGGCCGCCGAGCGAGACGGTCTCCGTCTTCGGGCCGGCCAGCTCGCGGATCGACGTGTCGGAGCCGACTGCCGTAACGCGGTCGCCCGTGATCGCGATCGATTCGGCGACCGTGCCGCGCGCGTCCAGCGTCAGCACGCGCCCGCCGGTAAGAATGATGTCCGCTGCCATGAAACCCCGTGATCTTGCGCAGGCGCAAATTACCGCGCATCGTCGCCGCATGAAACGGACGGCGGCGATGCTGGCGCGCGCTGGACTGGCCCTGGCAGTGATCGGCAGCGCGGCGCAGTGCGAGAAGCCGGTGGCGCTCAACGAGCGAATGGAGTCGTTGGCCGATGTGCCGGGGGGCGGTCGGATTTATTTCGACTCGATCTTGGTGCCACCCAGCACGACAGCTTTGATAGGCTCGATTTACGAGCGCTCTATCGTGTGGGGCGACCTGACGCTGCCGCCGGCAGCAGATTTCCCCCGCGTGCCGGCCGTGATCCTGATCCATAGCTGCGGCGGGGTCAGCCCGTCGCTGCGCCGCTGGGCGGATGTAATCGTCGGCGCCGGGTATGCGGCTTTCGTGCTCGACAGTTTCGGCGGTCGCGAGATCAAGGAGACCTGCACCGCACGCCAGGCGATCAACACGGCATCGATGCTGGGGGACATCTATCGCGCGCAGGCGCTGCTCGCGAGCCATCCGCGCATCGACCCGGCGCGCATCGCGGTGATGGGGTTTTCGTTCGGGGGCCGCGCCGCGCTGTGGGCGGCGCTGGCGCGTTTCCAGCAGCCGCTCAAGCCTGGGGGCACGCCGCCGGTTGCCGCCTATCTGGCATTCTATCCTGCAGCATGCTGGTTCCACTTCCGCGACGAAAGCGACGTCGCCGGCGGCCCGATCCGGCTATTCCACGGCACCGCCGACGATGCCACGCCGCTGCTGCCCTGCCGTGATTGGGCGCAGCGCATGCGCGCGGCGGGCCGCGATGTCGGTATCTACGAGTATTCGGGCGCGCACCATGCATTCGACGTGCCATCGTTCTCGCCGCCGCGCGTCGCGCCGGACCACGTCAATCTCGGCAAATGCGACTTTTTCGAGCTGCCGGACGGCGGCTTCCGCGACAAGGCGACCGGCTCGCGCCCCGGACCTACTGCAGCCTGCGCCACACGCGGCTATACTCAAGGCTACGACGCCTCGGCACATCAAAAGTCGATCGAGGACGTAAGAACGTTCCTGGCCGCGGCGTTCCGTAGGGGAGGCGGATGATGCTCGAGCTCTATCACAATGACATGTCGGTCTGCGCGCAAAAGGTGCGCTTTGCGTTGGCCGAGAAGAGCCAGCCATGGACCGGCCACCACCTGAATTTGCGCGCGGGCGATCAGCAAAAGCCGGACTATGCGAAGCTGAACCCCAACATGGTAGTGCCGACGTTGGTGCATGACGGCGCCGTGATCGTCGAATCCACGGTGATTGCCGAATATATCGACGACGCGTTTGCCGATCCGCCGCTGAAATCCCGTGCGCCGGTCGAACGCGCGCGCATGCGGATCTGGACCAAGCAGCTCGACGAAGGCGTGCACGCCGCCACCGGCAATATCAGCCAGGCGATCGCGTTCCGGCACCAGTATGCCGCGATGATGACGCCGGAGCAGTTCGAGGATTACGTCGCCAAGATACCTGACCCGGTACGCCGCAACCGCACGCGCGAGAACGTATCGAAGGGCGTGGAGTCGCCGTATTTCGTGGATTCCATCCAGCGCTACCGCAAGCTGTTATCCGACATCAATGCGGCGTTGGAGCGGGGCCCGTGGCTTTCCGGCAAGGACTTCTCGCTCGCCGACGTCGGTTTCGCACCGTACATCACGCGGCTCGATCACCTCGAGCTGCGCGGCATGTACGAAACCAGGTTCCCCCGCATCGCCGACTGGTACGAGCGGCTGAAAGCGCGCAAGGGCTACCAGGAGGCGCTGGTCAAATGGTTCAACGATGCCGGCGTGAAGCTGATGCGCGAGAAGGGCGCCGAAGCTTGGCCGCGCATACAGCGAACGCTCGACGGATAACGTTTCGCGAACTGCGCAGAAATGGGCACGCTGCACACGGTTTCATCATTCCCGGTGGGCGCATGGATTTATTGGGAACACATGCCGCTCGAAGCAGTCGCGCTCGACCTCGCGATGCGATAATGATTGTGCAACAACAGGGCCGGCCGCCCAGGCCGGGGATAGGGGAACGCAGATGACCGGAATCAAACGCCGCACATTTCTGACGGGTTCACTCGCGGGCGCGGCGCTCGGCGCAACCGCTGGCGCGTTCCCACGTTTCACGTGGGCGCAGTCCGGCGACAAGATCCGGATCGGCACCATCCTCGACCTCTCCGGCCCCTTCCAGCCCTTCGGCACGCAGAAGAAGCGCTGTCTCGACCTCGCGGTCGAAGAGATCAACCAGAAGGGCGGCCTGCTCGGCCGTCAGCTAGAGCTGGTGAGCTACGACGCGCAGTCGAACAATCAGCTCTATGCGCAGTACGCCACGCAGCTCGGTCTGCGCGACAAGGTGTCCGTGGTGCAGGCCGCGCTGCAGAGCTCGTCGCGCGAAGTGATCCGTCCGATCCTGCGGCGCTCGAACACCCTGTATTTCTACAACACGCCCTATGAAGGCGGCGTGTGCGACCGCAACACGTTCTCCACCGGCACTACGCCGGGTCAGCTGCTGGCGAACATGCTGCCGTTCATGATCAACCGCTTCGGCAAGAAGATCTACGTGCTGGCCGCCGACTACAATTTCGGCCAGCTTTCGGAAAAATGGACGCGCAAGCTCGCCAAGGACCACGGCGGCGAGGTGATCGCGAGCGAGTTCTTCCCGCTCGACGTCGCCCAGTTCGGACCCAGCATCTCAAAGATCCAGGGCGCCAAGCCGGACTTCATCGTCAACACGTTCGTCGGGCCGGCGCACGCCGCGTTCTACGGCCAGTGGACCGCCGCCGGCATGAAGAAGCAGATCCCGATCGCCTCGCAGACCTTCGGCGAAGGCGGCGAAATCCAGCGCATGCCGCCCGAGGTCTCCGACGGCATCTTCGTCTGCTACAGCTATATGGACGAGATCGACACGCCCGCGAACCAGGCGTTCATCCAGAAATTCAAGGCGAAGTACGGCGCCGACTACGGCTATCTCGGCGATCTCTCGATGTCCGAGTACATGGGCATTTATCTCTGGGCCGAGGGCGTGAAGAAGGCCGGCAAGCTCGACCGCAACGACGTCATCAAGGCGCTGGAGAGCAATATCTCGCTCGACATGCCGGGCGGCAAGGTCACCATCGACCCGGCGACGCACCATTGCATCTTCGACATGTATCTCGCCGTCGCCGGCACCGATCGCAAGTTCAAGATTCTGCAGAAGTTCCCGCAGGAGCGGCCGACCAATCCCGGCAACGAATGCGACCTGGTCAAGAACCCGAACACCAACACGCAGTTCGAGGCGAAGATATAGCAGCCATCCCTCTCCCCTTGCGGGAGAGGGATTTCCTTTTGGTTGGTCCGTGGACTTCGCCGCGATCGTCGTCATCCAAGTGCTCTACGCCATCGCGAGCCTGGCGCTGATCTCGCTCGGGCTCGCAATCATCTTCGGCATGATGCGGGTGATCAATTTCGCGCACGGCGAGTTCCTGATGCTGGGCGGGTATGCGGTCCTGCTGCCGGTGGAGGCGGGCGTCAATCTCTGGCTGGCCATGCTGGTGATCGCGCCGGTCACGGTCGGGCTGTTCGGCATCGTGGTGGAGCGCATCATCATCCGGCCGCTGTACGGCCGGATCGTCGAGACGGTGCTGGCGACCTGGGGCCTGTCGCTCTTGATGATCGGGCTCGCTTCCGAGATCATCGGCTACTACCAGGCCGGCGCCGCGCCGCCGCTCGGCACGGTGCAGATCGGTTTCTACCGCGAGGGCGCCTACACGTTCTTCGTCATCGGGATCACGGCGGTGATCTTCGTCGCCGTGTATCTGTTCCTGCGCCGCACGCGGTTCGGGCTGATCGCGCTCGGCACCATGCAGAACGCCGATATGGCGGCGGCGCTCGGCGTGAACGTCAACCGCGTGTACGCCGCGACCTTCGGGCTGGGCGCGGCGCTCTCGGGCCTCGCCGGCGCGATCATGGCGCCGATCGCGGGCGTGGTGCCGATCATCGGCATCACCTACATCGCCAAGGCATTCATCACCGTGATTGGCGGCGGCACGGTGTTCCTGGCCGGCACCGCCGCGGCGTCGGTGCTGTTCGGCACCATCACCCAGGTCGTCACGTTCCTGTCGACGTCATTCGGCGAGGTCGCGCTGCTGGTGGTCGCGGTGGTGCTGCTGCATCTCCTGCCGGAAGGCATCACCGGCCGGTTCTTGCGGAGGGGGCTGTGATGCGCGGCAAGGCGCTCGGCCTGTGGGCCGCGGCGATCGGCGCGCTTGCACTCGCGTTCGGCCTGCCGCTGTTCGTCGAAACCTTCTTCCTGGTCGAGCTCACGGTCTACGTCGTGATGGCGATCCTCGCCCTCTCGCTTGCGCTGGTGTGGGGCTCCGCCGGCATCCTCAACTTCGGCCAATCCGCGTTTTTCGGGCTCGGCGGCTATGCCTACACCATCGCCGTCATGAACATGGGCGACAGCACGGTGCCGATCCTGATCGGCATCGCGGTGCCGGCGGTGTTCGCGGTCGTGACCGGCTATTTCCTGTTCTATGGCCGGGTGTCCGACATCTATCTCGGCACCATCACGCTGTGCGTGTCGCTGATCTTCTTCAACCTGATCAATTCCAGCGGTGCCGAGTACCGCATCGGCATAGCGCCCTTGGGCGGCAACAACGGGATTCCCGGCGTGCCGCCGCTCAACGTGCCCGGCAACCCGGAGCGCCCGCTCGATTTCGACGAGATGTACATGCTGTCGATGGTGGTTCTGGTGCTGGTGTATCTCGGGCTGCACTGGCTGCTGGCGACACGGTTTGGCCGCGTCGCGGTGGCGATCCGCGAGAACGAGCTGCGCGCCGAGCTCCTGGGCTACGACGCGCGGCTGGTAAAGCTGGCCATGTTCACGATCGGCGCCGGCATCGCGGGTCTCTCGGGCGTGCTGTTCGCCGCCTGGGGCTCGTTCATCGGGCCGACCATGTTCTCGATCTTCTTTACCGCGCAGATCATCATCTGGATCATGGTGGGCGGGCTCGGAACACTGGCGGGCGCCGTGGCCGGCGCGGTGCTGATCCAGTGGCTCACGACCTGGCTCGGCGAGACCAAGATCGCGGACACCAACATCGTGCTCGGCGCGATCTTCGTGGTGTTCGTGCTGCTGGTGCCGCGCGGCATCCAGCCGACCATCGCGCGCTGGCTGGCGCGATGAGCGAGCCGATCCTGCGCACCGTCGATCTGCACCGCCGCTTCGGCGGCGTTGCCGCGGTGGACGGCGTGAATTTCGCGGTGGAGGAAGGCGAGCTGCGCTGCATCATCGGTCCGAACGGCGCCGGCAAGAGCACCTTCTTCAAGATGCTGTGCGGCTTGATCCATCCCAGCGCGGGACGCATCCTGTTCCGCGGCGAAGACATCGCGGGCGATGAGCGGCACCGCATCGCGCGCCGCGGCATCGCCATCAAGACGCAGGTGCCCAGCGTATTCGACGGGCTCGCGGTCAGGGAGAACATCCGGCTCTCCGCCGCGCGAGTGCAGGCGGCAGGCGTCGTGGACAGTGCGGTGACCGACGTTCTTGCGCGCATCGGCATGGTCGAGCACGCACATAGGCTCGTTGGCCAGCTCGCCCACGGCCAGCGTCAATGGGTGGAGATCGGAATGCTGCTCGCGGCCGAGCCCGCGCTGGTGCTGCTGGACGAGCCGACCGCCGGAATGACCAAGGACGAGGTCGTGCGCACCGCCGCATTGATCCGCGAGATGAACACGCGGCACGCGGTGATCGTGGTCGAGCACGACATGCAGTTCATCCGCATGATCGCGCGCACCGTGACGGTGTTCCACCAGGGCCGTATCCTGGTCGAGGACAGCATGGACGCGATCCTCAAGAACGCGCAGGTGCGCGACGTGTATCTCGGCAAACGGTCGGACGCACATGCTTGAAGTGCGCGGATTGTGCGCAAGTTACGGGCGCATCCCGATTCTGACCGGCGTCACGTTCGACGTGCGGCAAGGGGAGATCGTCGGCGTCCTCGGCCACAATGGCATGGGCAAGACGACGCTGATGAAGACCTTGATGGGGTTCGTGCCGGCCACTGCGGGCACCATCGCGTTTGACGGCGCCGACCTTACCCATGCGCCGACGCATGTGCGCGCCCACGCCGGTATCGGTTACGTGCCGCAGGGTCGCGAGATCTTTCCGCGACTGAGCGTGCGGGACAATCTGCGCATGGGCGCGGCCGGCAGCAAATCCGAGCGCCAGACGATTATCGAATCCGTGCTGGCGGATTTTCCCGTGCTCGTGCGGCTGTTGGACCGGCAAGGGGGCACGCTGTCCGGCGGCGAGCAGCAGATCCTGGCGATCGCGCGCGCGTTGTGCGCCCAGCCGAAACTGATGCTGTTGGACGAGCCGACCGAAGGCATTCAGCCGTCGATCATCAAGGACATCGAGCGCGTGATTCGGCGCCTCACCGAGCGCGGCGACATGGCAATTCTGCTGGTCGAGCAGTACTTCGATTTTGCCCGGGCGCTGGCCGACCAGTTTGTGGCGATGTCGCGCGGTGAAATCGTGAAACGCGGCAGCGGGAACAACATGGATGCAGACGCGGTGCGCAGTCTTCTTGTCGTCTAAGTAGTTTGATTTCTGCATTTTCCTGGTGCGCTATGCAATAAGCACACACCATTTTGGTGCACAGGTATCGGCGTCAAGGCCGGTGGGATATGCAATACATTGTTTATAAACAGTAAAAACCTTGGCACGGATTCTGCTAAACCGCTTGGGTGTAACAGGAAACGCTTGGCAAAGGGACGCCGAAAAATTGCTATATGCATGGACCTGCGACCGAGGAATCTCTCCGCGGTCGCCAGGTCGTCAAGTTGGGCGACACCGCAACGTGCGGTGTTTCGGTTTTAAAAACAGGAGGCGACATGAAACAGGTAACAGCCATTATCAAGCCCTTCAAGCTTGATGACGTGCGCGACGCGCTCGCCGAGGTCGGCGTGCAGGGCGTGACCGTCACCGAGGTCAAGGGATTCGGGCGGCAGAAGGGCCACACCGAACTGTATCGCGGCGCGGAGTACGTGGTGGATTTTCTGCCCAAGGTGAAGATCGAGGTCGCGATCGACTCCAAGATGCTGGACAAGGTGGTCGAAGCGATCACCAAGGCCGCGCGTACCGGCAAGATCGGCGACGGCAAAATCTTTGTGTCGGAAGTGGAACAGGTGATCCGCATCCGCACCGGCGAAACCGGCAAGGAAGCGCTCTGACAGGAGATATGAAAATGAAAATACAATCCGTATTTCTGAAGTTCCTGGGCGCATTGCTCGCCATCGG
>Ga0209640_10006326_pt1 | contig 10364 bp, 7 predicted proteins | sample RifCSP10_1_FD_184018 | JGI IMG/M metagenome (GOLD analysis project Ga0209640, IMG submission 184018) | Soil microbial communities from Rifle, Colorado - Rifle CSP2_sed 10_1 (SPAdes) (version 2) | ecosystem: Environmental > Terrestrial > Deep subsurface > Rock core/Sediment | place: Rifle... | reverse complement strand
CCGCCGCACCCGCCATCACACCGGTCGCGATCGCCAGCCGGGCTTGCGCCGGGGGCAGCGTCTGGGGGGCCAGCACGGCGACCAGCAGCGCGACGCTCAACCCGAGGATCAGGCCCAGGCCAGAGACGACGAGCGAGGGGAGGACGAACACAATCTCGCCGACGGCGAACAACAGCCAGACGCCCAGTTCCGGCCGAAGGCGCCCGCGCCGGATCAGCCAGGCGCTGACCATGGCCGTGAGCAGTAGAGCGGTCGTGTTGAACAGAAGCACGCCGATCTGCCAGCTAAGTGACCGGGTCAGAAGGTAGATGTAGACCAGGTCGCCCAGCGCCGCGGCCCCGGCGGCAATCACCGCGCCCCAATAGGCGATGACGGCCTGGGGCGAGAGTTCAGTCAGGGGGCGCACAGGGGAAGTACGCATATGGCCTCCTCAATCTCGGCCCAGGCGCACGACGGCGCGGGTGCTGCCCGTCGCGTGGCGTAATTCTTCGGCCGCGACGCGCAAGATGTTCTTCATGGTCACGGCCGATTGAAGCCGGACGGTGATGGCGGCCAGGGTCTGTTCACGTTGCGCCCGCAGGCGGGTTTCTTCCAGCGCCAACTGTGTTTGCTCTAAGAGACGCAGGTTCTGGATGGCGACTGAGGTCAGGTCAGCCAGAGCTTGCAGCGGGCGGATTTCCTCGTCGCCAAACTCGTGCGGCTCGGCTGTCCCGGCCAGGAAAGCGCCAATGAAGCTGCCGCCGGCTACGAGCGGGATGCCCGCCAATGCCTGTACGCCCTGAAGGCGGAACACCGTGCGGCTGAGGTCGTCCATCTCCGGCGCGTCGAGCGAGGGAAGCACGATCAGCCCGTCCGGGCGGAGGAGGCGGATCAGCGGCAGCTGCTCGATTGAAAACAGATGCTCCGATTGCGCGCCGTAGCGCGCGCCGCCGTCCTTGCTCCAGACGGCCACCGTACTCAGTCGGCTCACCTGTCGAAGATCCCCGTCAGGGGGCTGATTCGCGTCGAGCTCGACAAAGGCGACGGTGAAGCGCGCATAATGCGGCGCCAGGGCGTGGAGGAAGACGGCGCGCAGGATGCCCTGCAGGTCGCGCGCGGCGGTGATGTCGCGGCTGGCCTCGTACAGACGGGCCGTCTGGGCCAGGGTGTTGCGCGTGGCCTCAAACAGGCGGGCGTTTTCCAGCGCCAGCGCCATGCGTTCGGCGATAGCCTGTGAGATCGCTCGGTCTTCCTCCGACCACCCGCCGCCCGGACGTTTCACGCGCAGGGCGCCGAGATTCAGGCCGCCAACGTTGAGAGGGATTTGCAGCGCGGCGGGGTCGTCGCCGGCTACGGACTCGGCTGGCGCGGTCAGCGGCCGCACTTCGACGCCGTCGTAAGAGAAAGCCGCGTTTTTACCTCGCTCCGCGTCTCCGGCGACCCGCAGCGACTGGCGCGCCTCGGCTTGCAGTGAGCGGAGTTCTTCCAGGTTGCGGCGCGTGGCCTCAAACAGCCGGGCGTTTTCAATCGCCACGCTGAGCTGGTCGGCCAGGATTTGCAGGACTTTGACGTCCTCCGGTCTGAAGGCGTTGACGACGACGGATTGCACGTCGAGCGCGCCGATGACTTCGCCGCGCGCGGTCAGGGGCAGCGCCATTTCCGAGTGCGTCTTCGGCAGGTCGGGATTCTGGAAGTGGACGGCATCGGCGCCGACGTCCAGCGCGATGCGCGGCTGGCCTGTTCCCGTGGCGTAGCCGACGATGCCCTGCTGTCCCACGCGCAGGCGGTGGCCGCGCGCGAGCATGCGCTGTCCGCCGGGGCTGTTCGCCGCCTGGAGCACCGCCCATTCCCGGTTGTCGTCCAGGAGGAAAATCCCGGCGTGGTAGAAGCCGAAGCGTTCGCTGATGAGGCCGACAGTGGTCTTGAGCAGTTCCGGCAGGTCGTGCAAGGTGTTGGCAACGCGGGCGACCTCGGCGCTGACGGCCAGCTGTGCGGCGCGGCGCTGCGTCTCGTTCAACAAGCGCGCATTTTCCAGCGCCGTCGCCGCCTGCGTCGCGAGCAGCTGGATTGCCCGCTCGTCTTCGACGGTGAAGGGGCCTCCGTGCTGGGGCCGGGTGGCGGTGATGACGCCGATGACGACCCCCTGCCAGAGCATGGGCACGGCCAGGGTCATGGCCTCGTCCCCCTGAAGGCGCGGAGCGTCTTCGACCGCGCCAGGCGCGTGCCGTATGACCTCTCCAGTCTCGAAGACCCGGCGCGCCGCCGGCGCCGCCTCGCCTTGCGGCAAGCGGCGGCCCGTCCCCTGAAGAGGATCTTCGACCGTCTCGCCCGCTTGGGCGTGGCCGGTCGTCGCGCTCCGCAGAGCGGTCACTTCGACTTTCAATTCCAGCTCGTCTGATCCGGTCGGCAGCCAGACGCCAAGGTGTGTCGCCTCCGTGCTCTGCACGTCCACCAGCCTGGCGGCGTTTTGTGCGATCAGCCGGAGTACGCTCGACTCGTCCACCTGCGGGCCGGTCATCTCGAGCGCCGCTTCGGACAGGATCGTCATCTGTCGAGCGCGGGTTTGTTCGGCGGTATACTGCGCGGCGGTGCCGATGGCGACGGCGACCTGGTCGGCAAGGGTTTGCAGCACGCTCACGTCGGCTTCGGAGAAAGCCTCGCGCTGTTCGGCCTGCACGTCGAGCACGCCGAGCAAGTGTTCGCCGACGATCAGAGGCAGGGCAATCTCCGAGCGCGTGGCGGTGAGCACGTCGCTCCAGAGATAAGTCGGATCGGTTTCGACGTCAGCGACGACGCGCGCGGCGCGGTTGGCTGCTACGGAGCCGACAATCGAAGGCGCGCCAATATCCAGGCGCAGGCCGCGCTCCTTGAGTTGGCGGCCCGCCTCGCCGGTCGCCTCCCGCAGAACGGCGGACTGGCCATCGTCGTCCATCAGGAAGATGGAGGCGTGGTAGTAACCGAAGCGGTCACGGATCAGGTTGAGCGTCGTGGTGAACAGTTCGTCCAGATCGAGAATCGAGGAGGCCGCGCGGCCGACTTCGGCGGCGACCTGCAGGCGATTGTAGGCCCGGCTGATCTCCGTCCGCACCGATTGGCGGAGGCTGAACAAGAACACCGCGCCGAGGGCGAAAATCATGACGCTGGCGCCGACCAGGATGCCCTGAACGGTGCGGACCGTGGCGAACGACTGGTTGGTGGCTTCGAGGAACTCCTGCTCCTCGTATTGGTACAGCGCGTCGAGCTGGCTCTCGGCCAGGCCGAAACTGCGCCGCAGCTCGAAGATCACCGTCGAGAGGTCGGCGCCGATGCGGGCCTTTTTCGCCGTTTCCATCTGGACGTCGAACGTCTGGAGGCTGAGTTGGAGCTGGTCGAGCGCCCGCGCATATTCATCGGGTTCCGCGGCCGCGATGGTCTGCATAGCCTTCAGGCGAGCGGCGACGGCGGCGCGCTGGGCGTCAATCGCGGCGTAGTTAGGCAGGTCCTGGCTCAGTTCGGCGGCGGTCTGCGCGTCGAGTCGGAAAACCTCGGCGCGCAGGGCGGAGATGGCCGGCAGTTCGGCGGCCGAACGCGTGGAAGCGCGCACGGCGCTGTTGACGCTGACGAAGTTGGCGATGATGAGGATGATCGTGCCCAACGTCAGGTTGATCATCACCAGCGCCAGGAGGCTCAGGCCGTAGGGAATTTGTCGAAGATCCCCGTAAGGGGGCTGGTCGCCCCCTGAAAGCTGCGGCGCGCTGGTAGAGGCAGACATCGTCATGACCTTTGCTCTTTCCCCTGAAGGGGATCTTCGACCTGAGGTTGCGCGTCAGCGGGCGTCGCCCCCACGGGCACATGCAACTGCACCACCACCTGGGTGGCCCCCAGGGCTTTGCCCAGTTCGCGGATACCGCTTTGCACGATCGTCGTGGGGTTGAGACTGGCGCGCATCTGGTCGGAGATCTGGTTGATGAGTTGCTCGCGGTGGCTGCGGCGCTGCGTTTCTTCAAAAAGAGCCGCGCTTTCGAGCGCCACGGCCAACTGCGCGGCCGCTGCGTCGAGCACCGTCTGTTCTTCGAGACTCAATTCGTCGGGCGAGCGCCCGTGCAATTCCAGCGTCCCGACTACTTCTCCGCGCAGGCGCAGCGGCACTTCCAGGGGGCGGCGCCCTGGCGGCGTCTCCGCCCCCTGAAGGGGATCTTCGACTGGCGCTTCGACCGCGCTTGACGCACTATCGTGCGTCACTACGAGCGGCAGCGGGCGCAGTTCATACACGATCTCCCGCGAGCGGCTCTGCAACAGAGTGCGCAGGCTCGTACCGGCGACTTGCTGATAACGCCTCTGCGCCTCGACCAGGCTGGTCTCTGTGCGCTGAAACAGTTCCGCGTTTTCGATGGCGATGCTGAACAGGTCGGCCAGCGTCTGCAGCACCTGCACATCACTCGCCTCGAAGGCATTGGGCGTGGTGCTCTGCACATCCAGCACGCCGAGCAGTCGCCGGTCAGGGCCCACCAGCAGCGGGATGGCTAACTCGGAGCGCGTGTTGGGCAAGAGCGGATTCTTGAAGTGAAAGGGATCTGCCTCGGTGTCCAGGGCGACGCGCGGGTAGCGGTTGGCCGTGACCCACCCGATCAGCGACTTCGAGCCGACCGCCAGTTTGTGGCCGCTGGCTTTGAGCTGCGCCCCAATCTCGCCGGTCGACTCGCGCAGGATGGCGAACGTGTTGGTCTGGTCCATCAAAAAGATGGAGGCGTGGTAAAACCCGAAGCGCTCGCGAATGAGCTGCAGGGCCAGGCGCAGCAGTTCGTCGAGGTTGCGCACGGAAGTGATCGCCCGGCCGATGTCGGCGGCCGCCTGCAATTCGCTCGTGCGCTCGGCGACGCGCTGCTCCAGGTTCAGCAACGTCTCCTGCAGCCGGGTGGTCATGGTGTTGAAGGCCGAGGCCAGCGCGCCGATTTCGTCGTCGCCATCCACCCGCGCCCGCACGGTGAAGTTGCCGGAGGCAATCTGGCTGGCAACGGCGGTGAGACGAGCGAGCGGGTTGGACAGCCAGCGAGCCACGCCGACGGCGGCGCCCATGACCACGACGGCGATGAACAGCGCCAGCAGGATCGCGACGCGGGTCTGCGCTTCAATCGGCGCCAAGAGTTCCGCGTTGGTCTGTTCGTAGACAATCCACCATGGCTGGGTGGTCAACGCGGCGATGGCCCCCTGTTCCAGGTCCGGGTCCGGGTGAAAGGCGCCGGCCGGATAGGGCTGCGTGCGGGCCTGAACGAGCGCGCGCTTCAAATCGGGCAGATTGGTCGAGAGTTCTTCGATGGGCCGAACGGGCAGACGCCAGGCCGCTTGCAGTTCGGCGATGCGGTCGAGGGATAAGGGCGTGACCGAGCGAAAGATCAATTCCGGGCCTTCGCCATCGCCCAGGCGGACGTGGTTTTCATCCACGAGGATGGCGCTCGAACGCTCGCCGACCAGGCCGCTGCTTTGAGCAATCAACTGTTGCAGGAGAGTGGCGTCGTAGCGCACTGCCAGCACGCCGACCGGCTGCTGGTTGGGGCCGATGATCTGCGCCGAGAAATAGAGCAGCGCGCCGACTCCAGGCTCGAACTCCACCGGAGAAGCAAAGGGCGCGCCGGCTTGGAAGGGCCGCCGAAAATAGTCGCGCCCCGACACATCCTGGCCAATGTTCCTCGGAGGGGCCGCCGTATCCAGCACGACCTGTCCGTTCCGGTCCACGAGCGTATAGGAGTGGAGGTAGGTCGTCGAACCGCTGGCCCTGCGCTCTGCGTTCAGGGAAGACAGATATTGGATGATGTCGCTCTGAAGCCGCCCCTCAGCGCGCTCCTCCGGCGGCAACAGCAGGTATTCGCCGAGCGCCGGGAACTGCGCCGCCGTGCCGACCATATCCAGGTTATAGTTGATGAAATCGTCGAGGCGGTTAGCGGTTTCGGCGGCGGCGGCGCTGAGCGAACGGTTGGCGGCGTCCAGCAGCGAGGCGTGCGTGAGCCGGTTGTTCAGCAGGACCAGCAGGCTGAGCGGGATCAGGGCGACGGCGAGAAAGGCCAGGATCAGTTTGTAGCGCAGGCTGAACGTCTGAAAATCCCGGAGCAGGAAATAGGCACACACGGCGATGGTCGCGCCGATGACCAACGAGATCAAGGTGAGAACGGGAGCAGGCGGGACCGGGCGATTGGCCGCGCCCAAGCCATCCAGCAGGAAGGTCAAGACGCCGCTGCCAACGCCGGCCAGCACAGCGCGGCGGATTTCAGCCGGTGGCCGGCCCATGGCCGTCGCCACGATGGCGCTGACGCCGATCAACCCCACGCCAGTTACAAACCCAAGGCGGGCGATGAGCAGGCTGCTGAGAGGAATGTTCACCAGCAGTCCCCCGAGGAGGAGCCAGGCGGCCAGGCGGGGTCGTCCACGGCGGCTCAGCCACAGGCTGAGAAGGCAGACGAGGGTATAAGCGTACCAGACCCCGACGGCAATCAACTCGGGCCGGTTTTGCCAGATTTGACTCCGGACGCCGAGGATGGCTGAGAAAGCATTGCCGACCAGTCCGAGCACTGTCAGGGCCAGAGCCACCCGGAACACGCGGCGGGCCGCGTCGGCGGTTGCGGTCCCCTGAAGGGGATCTTCGACGGGTGGCAAAGGGGGGATCGAGGTCGTCATCACGGGTGCTCCGAGATCGGCTTCGCAGGCGGCCGGGCTTCAATCTCTGGGGAGGCCGCCAAGAGGCAAGACTAATGTTGGTCCCCGCCGTTGGGCGGCGTGTTTTGGCCGTTGTCCCGAGGGGATGCTTCGCGATCAGGCGCGCTCTGCGCGCCTACAGGCGGCGCGCCTGCCAGCCGCACGACGGCTTTGTGAGCGCCAAACGCCCGGCCCAACTCGATGGCGGCCGTTTCCACAATCGCGTCCAGGTTCGACGCCCGGTGAATTTTGGCGGTGAATTCGGCGATGAACTGCTCGAACTGGGTGAGGCGCTGCTGGCGGCTGAACAGGCGGCCGTTTTCGATGGCGACCGCCAGTTGATCGGCGAGGATTTGCAGGACTTCCAGGTCCGCCGGAGTGAAGGCGTTCGAAGCGCGGCTTTGCACGTCCAGCGCGCCGATGAGCCGGTCGCCGACGAGCAGGGGGATGGCCGCCTCCGAGCGCGTATCGGGCAGGAGCTCATTCTTAAAGTGCACCGGGTCTTTGCCGACGTCAGAGGCGACGCGCGGACGGCGGTTGGCGGTGACCCAGCCGATGATCGAGTTGGAGCCGACCGCCAGGCGGTGTCCCCGCGCTTTAAGCAACGCGCCGATCTCGCCGGTCGACTCGCGCAGGAAGGCATATTTCCCCTCGTCGTCCAGCAGGAAGATAGAGGCGTGGTAATAACCAAAGCGTTCGCGGATGAGCTCGAGTGCTCGGGTGAGCAGGAGTTCGATGTTCAGAATCGAGGTGGCCGCGCGGCCCACCTCGGCGGCGGCCTGCAGCTGCCGGGTGCGGGCTTCGACCTTCGCTTCCAGGCCCTCGTACAGATCGCGCAGCTGGTCTACCATGCTGTTGAAAGTCTGGGCCAGCAGGCCGATTTCGTCGGCGCGGTAGATGGTCACCCGCGCGGTGAGGTCGCCGCCGGCCATGCGCACGGCGCGGTCGGTCAGTTCCTGAATAGGCCGGGTGAGAAAGCGGGTGAAAGTCAGCACGCCGAAGACGCTGACGACGACGGCCAGGACGAGGATGATAGCAAAAATGACGCCCGCGCGGGTGAGCGGCGCGTAGGCCTCGCTCACGTTCTGTTCGACCAGCAGGGCAATCTCGTGTCGGATGAGCCATCGGTAGGTGCCCACCACGCGCTGCTGAGCCTGGTTGGTGTATTGTCCCGCGCCGTTCTCGTGCCTGACCACGGCGCTCTCAATACCCACGCTGAACGGTTTGGGCTGGTCGGGGGTAACGTTGATCCCCAGTTCGTACCCGTCGCCGGTAATCACGTAGGCGCGGCCAGTGCTGCCCAATCCGGGAGTCGGCGCGATGATATCCAGCAGGCGGTCGTCGGGGATGATGCCCATCAGCACGGCAATCGTCCCCTGTTTCGGGTCCTGGAGGGGTGCGGCGGCGACGATGGTCACTTCGCGCGCATTGAGGCGCGGGTCATATCTGGCGGGCGCGACGAGCGCGGCGCCGCGCGCTGTCCGGAAGTACGCCTCGTCGAGGAATTTTTGTCCGAGCATCTTCTGGCCGGAGGTGCTGGCCAGCACTACTTCGCCGGTGTCGGCGCGCGCCACCAGCAGGGCGAAGTACTCGGCGTTGTTGGTATCGCGGAGGTAGGCGTCAAAGCGGCTCTGCAGCGCCTGGCCCGCGGCGCGCATGCCGGCCTGACCCTGGGCTTCCCCCTGAAGGGGATCTTCGACGAGTATGAAGGCCTGCACCGCCGCCAGCACATCCGGCGTTTTCGCCAGGTTGTTCATGTCGGCCTGACGGTTGAAGGCCCAGTCGTCAATTTGCTTTTCTTTGAGGCTGGAGAGGGCAGTCAGTTGGGCCAGGACTTGATGGGTGAGGTCGGCTTGCGCTTGGCGGTAGAGGAGCAGGGCGACGGTGAGGAGCGGGCCGAGGACGAGCGGCAGCAGGACGGTGAGCAGCAGTCGGGCCAGGCCGCCGCGTGCGCGATGCAACGGCACCGCCTCACGACCCGGCCGGAAGATGCTGCTGATCCACGGACTGCGCATGGCCGCCTCCGCTTATCTTTCCCACACCTGCTCGCCTCGCAGCAGGCGGCGAATCTGGTCGGGGAAGCGGTCGGGGTCGAGCGGCTTGCCCAGGAAACCGTCAAAACCGGCGGCGCGGGCCTTGGTCATTTGCTCCTGGCTGGCCTCCGCCGTCACGGCGACGATCATCGTGTCCTTGAGGCGGCGCGCCGAACGGACTTTTTGCAGCGCCGCGTAGCCGTCCTCGTAGGGCAGGCGAATGTCCATTAAGATCAGGTCAATCCTGGGCAAGGTATCTGCGAATTCCACCACCTGCCAGCCGGAGGTCTTCCATTCGCACCGGGGGACGCCCATGTAGGCCAGCATGCGGGCCATGAGCACGAAGTTGGAGACGTTGTCCTCGACGATGAGGACAGTCGCATCTTTGGGTTGGACTGGCTCCCGGTGGGGCGGTGGATTATCAGACATACCGTTTCTCTCATTAGCCTTTAGGATGGATTTGAGCAGCCCGACCGTGAAGCGCCGGGCCTGGGTGTTTCAGTCTTCCAGATAGCGCGCGATCTGGCGCGGCAGTTGGTCAACGTCAATCGGCTTTTGGATGTAGCCGTCGCAGCCCGCGGCTAACGTCTTCTCGCGGTCGCCCCGCATGACGTTGGCGGTGAGGGCAACCACCTTAATCGTCTCCAGGCCGGGCGTGGCTTTGAGCCGCGCCGTGGTCGTATAGCCGTCCACCCCCGGCAGGTTAATGTCCATCAAAATCAAGTCCGGCGGATCGGCCATCGCCTGCGCTAATCCGTCCCTGGCATTAGGCGCGAGAATGACCGTGTAACCTTCGGCTTCCAACACGCGCTGGATCAGGAACCGGTTTTCCGCATTGTCTTCAATGTAAAGAATCTTGGCGCGCGCAGGAGGCATAGCTGCTGTCAACTTGTATATCGGGAGTTGGCCGCTTAAGGTCACGGATGATCTTAATTATCCTCCGTTACGGCAAAGATGCAATATGCAAAAGGTTGCAAATTGTTTGCCAGGCAAACCGTTTTTGTTGGAAAATGGTAGGAAAAATGAAACCGCCCGGCTGTCAGCCGGGCGGATTCCTCGGCGGCAAGATGAGCGGGACTAGGGCGCGAGTTCGGCCAGCAAAGCACGGATGCCCGCTTCAGTTTCGGCGTAGCGTCCCTCGCCAATATGCTGGTAGCGGATGTTCCCCCGCTTGTCAACCAGGAACAGCGTCGGCCAGTAGCGCACGCTATAAGCGTCCCAGGTGCGCCCGTCATTGTCCTGCGCCACCGGGTAGGGGATGTCGAGACGCCGGACAGCGTCTTTCAAGTTGCCGAAGTCGGCTTCGTAACTAAATTCGGGGAAGTGATTGCCGATCACCACCAGCCCTTGCGGGCCATAAGTCTTATGCCATTCCCTCACCGAGGGAATTACGCGCTGGCAGTTGATTCAACCGAAGGTCCAAAAATCAATCAACACGACCTGGCCGCGCAGGTCGGCCAGGCGCAGGGGCTTATCGGTGTTCAACCAGGTTTCGTTCGTCAGTTCAGGGGCAGGGCCGTAATTCTTCAAATTGACCTCCATCCGGGGCGGCGGCGCAGTCGTTTGAACCAGCGCTGTGTCCGTTGTGCGCTGATCGGGGACTGCCGCCGGGGGCAGGGGGCGGACGGCGGTGGAACACGCCGTCGCCGCGGCGGCGATCCACAGCCAAAGGCTTTTGTTCATCTA
>Ga0209640_10006324_pt1 | contig 10365 bp, 7 predicted proteins | sample RifCSP10_1_FD_184018 | JGI IMG/M metagenome (GOLD analysis project Ga0209640, IMG submission 184018) | Soil microbial communities from Rifle, Colorado - Rifle CSP2_sed 10_1 (SPAdes) (version 2) | ecosystem: Environmental > Terrestrial > Deep subsurface > Rock core/Sediment | place: Rifle... | reverse complement strand
GCGCCCGCCCGAGCCGCCCGGCGTGCGAGTGCGGCTGATCCGAGAGGTGATCCCAGACCATCTTGTCGCGGTCGGAGGCCCCGGCGGGCGGCGGCGGAATGTGGGCGTGGACGCCGCGCGGCACGAGCCAGCCGCGCGCGCTCGCGAGGCGGCCGCGCCAGCGGTTCTTCAGGCGGTGACGGCCGTGGAAGCTCCGTCGCGCACGCTCGTAGAGCCAGGCCGCGACGCGCGGCGCGCCGCCCTCGGGGGCGAAGTAGGCGGCGAGCAGCAGCGCGCGGTCCGCGGGGCGATCGAGCGCCAGCCGCGCCAGGTCCCGCATGCGCCGCGAGAGCGAGACCGGGCGCCCGACGCGGCAACGGTTGAGGTCGACGAGGGCGATCTCGGCGATCTCGCCCGCGCGCTCGCCGGGGAGCACGAGGAGGTTGCCGATCGAGAAGTCGCGGTGCCAGATCCCGGCGTCGTGGAGCCGCCGCGCCAGGCGCGCCGCCGCGTCGAGGAAAACCTCGATGGGGAGCGCGGGGAACTCTTCGCGCTCGCGCCCGGCGTTGCGCGCGCGCAGCAGGTGGCGGGCCTCGACGCGGCCGGCGAGGTAGCGGCAGACGTAGAGCGAAGGCCCGCCGGGGCGCTCAGACTCGAGCCAGGCCAGCGGCTCCGGGGTCGGCACGCCGGCGGCGCCGAGGGCGAGCGCGGCGCGCCAGCTCTTCGCCCCCTTGCTGGGAGCGAAGCGGCGGCGCCAGCGCGCGCGCAGGTCCGCCTCGCGGAACTGCTTGACCACCACCTCGAGCGGCCCGGCCGCGGCTTCGACGCGCGCCAGGTAGAGGTAGTTGCGTCCCCAGTGCAGGCTGCGCGTCGCGGCGGCGGGATCGAGCAGGCGCCGCAGCTCGGCCGCCGGGTCGGCGACGGCGAAGCTCTCGGCGGCCTCGCCGCGGAAGCCGGGGAAGGCGAGCCGGCGCGGCGTCACATTTCGAGGATATCGAAGGCCGCGGGGTGCAGCTTCTCGTCGCCCTGCACGTGGATCGCGAGCCCGAGCTCGCGCTCGAGCTCCGCCACCATGGCGCGCTCGTCGCGCTGGAAGGCGCGCGCCACGTCGGGGTGCACGCGCAGCAGCAGGTCCTTCCACTCCAGCGTGCCGCGGCGGCGGAGCAGCGCCCGGCGCACGCGCAGGCAGGTGGTGACGATCGAGGGGATGCGGCCGCTGCCCTCGCAGTGCGGGCAGTTGCGCGTCAGCTGGCGCTCGAGGTTGGTGCGGCTGCGCTTGCGCGTGATCTCGACCAGGCCGAACTCCGAAATCGACAGCAGCTTGACGCGCGAGCGGTCCTTGCGCATCTCGCGCTCGAGGGCGGCGAAGACGCGCTCGCGGTTCTCCGCCTCGACCATGTCGATCAGGTCGACGACGATGATGCCGCCCAGGTCGCGCAGCCGGATCTGGCGCACGATCTCCTCCACCGCCTCGAGGTTGGTGGCGAGCGCGGTGTTCTCGAGGTCGCGCTCGCCCACGTAGCGCCCGCTGTTGACGTCGATCGCCACCAGCGCCTCGGTCTGGTTGATCACCAGGTAGCCGCCCGACTCCAGCCACACCTTGGGCTTGAGGGCGCCCTCGATCTCGTTCTCGATGTCGAAGCGCTCGAACAGCCCGCGCTCGGCGCGATCCAGGCGCACCCGCGGCACGAGGCGCGGCTGCACCTGGTCGAGGAATTCGACGATGCGCGTGTAGGCCTCCTCGCTCTCCACCCACAGCGCCACGAACTCCTCGGAGAAACGGTCGCGCACCACGCGCAGCGCGAGGTCGAGGTCCTGGTGCACCAGGCTCGGCGCCCCTGCGCGCTCGGCGGTTTCGCGGATGCGCTGCCAGAGACGCGTCAGGTAGCTGTGGTCGGCGGAGAAATCCGCCGCGCCGTGGCCTTCGCCCGCGGTGCGCACGATGAACCCGGCGTCGTCGTGGGGGAACTCGTCGAGGAGCGCGCGCAGCCGCTCGCGCTCCTCCTCGCTCTCGATGCGCCGCGACACGCCGAGGTGGCGGACGGTGGGCAGCAGGACCAGGAAACGCCCGGGCAGGGTGACGTGCGCGGTGACGCGCGCGCCTTTCTTCTGCAGCGGGTCCTTGCTCACCTGCACGAGGAGCTCTTGGCCGACGCGCAGCAGGGTGTCAATCTTCGGCGCGCTCGGCGGCGGCGGCGCCTCGACCTCCTCCTGCGAAGCGAGGTCGATCTCGCCCTCCTCGGCGTCGGGGACCTCGGGCACCACGTCGGCGACGTAGAGGAAGGCGTCGCGCTCGAGGCCGATGTCGACGAAAGCGGCCTGCATGCCGGGCAAGACGCGGGTGACGCGGCCCTTGTAGACGTTGCCCACCACGCCGCGATGGTGGCTGCGCTCGAAGTAGACCTCGGCCAGGCGGTCTTCCTCGAGCACCGCGATCCGCGTCTCGTAAGGGTCGCTCTCCACCAGCATCTTCGCGGACATGGACCGCAAAGGGTAGCACCGAAAGGCCTTACCCTGACCGTGAGGGCGCGCCTTCGGGCTCGTCACCGCCGCCCGGGCACCGGCTTCCGGCGCCCCGCAGCGGCTAGGATGGGCGGCGATGATCGGCCATCTGCGCGGCAAGCTCCTGCGCGCCGCGCCCGAGACGCTCCTCGTCGAGGCCGGCGGCGTCGGCTACGAGCTCCACGTCTCGCTCGCCACCTTCTCGGAGATCGAGCGTCGCGGCGGCGCCGAGGTCGCGCTCTGGGTCCACACCCACGTGCGCGAGGAGCAACTGGCGCTCTACGGCTTCGCCAGCGAGCGCGAGAAGGAGCTCTTCGAGCGCCTGATCTCGGTCTCCGGCATCGGCCCGCGCCTCGCCCAGGTGGTGCTCTCCGGGCTGCCGACGCTCGACCTCCTGCAGGCGATCGCCGCCGGCGACCTGGCGCGCCTGACCCGCATCCCGGGGGTGGGCAAGAAGACCGCCGAGCGCATGGTGGTCGAGCTGCGCGACAAGCTCCAGGCCCTCGCCCGCGAGGCGGCGCCGGGGCCCACCCCCGCCGCCACCTCGGACCACGACCTGGTGGCGGCGCTCGTGCACCTCGGCTACAAGCCGGCGCAGGCCGAGAAGGCGGTCGGCGAGGCGCGCCGCGAGGCGCCGCGGGCGAGCTTCCACGAACTTCTGCCGCAGGCGCTGCGGCGGCTGTCGCGCGCCTGACGCGCGCGGCCGCCGGGTCCGCGAGGACTAGAATCGACGCACGGTGGCGGAGCGCATCCTGAGCGGCGAGGCGGTGGGGGAGGAGGCGGGGCTCGAGCAGACCCTGCGCCCGCGCACCATCGCCGAGTACGTCGGCCAGCAGCGCATCGTCGACAACCTCAAGATCTTCGTGCGCGCGGCGCGCGAGCGCGGCGAGCCGCTCGACCACGTGCTGCTCACCGGGCCGCCGGGGCTCGGCAAGACCACCCTCGCCCACATCCTGGCGCGCGAGATGGGCTCGCCGCTGCGCTCGACCGCCGGCCCGGTGCTCGAGCGCGCCGGCGACCTGGCGGCGATCTTGACCAACCTCCAGCCCGGCGAGGTGCTGTTCATCGACGAGATCCACCGCCTGGGCCCTGCGGTCGAGGAGATCCTCTATCCGGCGCTCGAGGACTACAAGCTCGACCTGGTGCTCGGCCAGGGGCCGGCGGCGCGCACGGTGAAGATCGAGCTGCCGCGCTTCACCCTCGTCGGCGCCACGACGCGCGCCGGCCTCATCTCGGCGCCGCTCCGGGCGCGCTTCGGCATCGCTCACCGCCTCGACTTCTACCCCGCCGAGGACCTGGCGCGCATCCTCGAGCGCTCGGCGCGCATCCTCGGGGTCGAGGCCGAGACGAGCGGGCTCTCCGAGATCGCGGGCCGGAGCCGCGGCACGCCGCGCATCGCCAACCGCCTGCTGCGGCGGGTGCGCGACTTCGCGCAGGTCGAGGGTCCGGGGCGCATCGAGCGCGCCATCGCGCGACGCTCGCTCGCCGCGCTCGAGGTCGACGACCACGGCTTCGAGGAGCTCGACCGGCGCCTGTTGACGACCTTGATCGAGGTCTACGGCGGCGGACCGGCGGGCATCCAGGCGCTCGCCGCCGCGGTCTCCGAGGACAGCGGCACGCTCGAGGACCTCTACGAGCCCTATCTGCTGCAGATGGGATTCCTGCAGCGCACGCCGCGGGGCCGCGTCGCCACGCGCCGCGCCTACGACCACCTGGGCTATCCGCCGCCCGCGGGCGGCGGCGCCGGCAAGCTCTTCGAGAGCTGATGCGCCGCGCCGTCCTGCTCTTCAACCCGCGCGCCGGGCGGGGGCGGAGCGCGCGCCTCCGCGCCGCGATCGCCGGCGAGCTGCGGACGAGCTTCGCGCTCGAGGAGCTCGCCACCACGGGGCCCGAGCACTGCTTGGAGCTCGCGCGCGAGGCCGTCGCACGAGGCCTCGACGTGCTCTTCGTGCTCGGGGGCGACGGCACGCTGCGCATCGCGGCGAGCGCGCTCGCCGGCAGCGCGACGGCTCTCGGGCCGCTCCCCGGCGGCACCACCAACGTCGTCGCCGGCGCCCTCGGCCTGCCGGAGGCGCCGCTCCTGGCGGCGCGCGCGCTCGCCCGCGGCGCGGTGCGCGAGCTCGACGTCGGCCGCGCCGGCGACCGCGTCTTCCTGATGCAGGTCTCGGGCGGGCTCGACGCGCGCGTGATGGCGGCGGTCGACGCGCGCTGGAAGCGGCGCTTGGGCAAGCTCGCCGTCGCCTGGAGCGGCCTCCGCGAGTGGGCGCGCTACCGCTTTCCGCGCTTCGCGCTCGAGGCCGACGGCGAGCAGGTCGAGGCGACCGGCTTCGTGGTCGCCAACCTCGCCCAGTACGCGGGCGGGTTCGAGATCGTGCCCGGCGCGCGCCCGGACGATCGCCAGCTCGAGCTCCTGGTCTTCCGCGGCATCACCCGCAGCGCCGCCCTGGGCTTCGCCTGGGATCTGGCGCGCGGCCGCCACGCCGCGCGCGCCGACGTCGAGATCCGCAAGTTCGAGCGCGTGCGCGTCATCGCCCCCGCGCGCCTCGAGCTCCAGGGCGACGGCGACCCGTTCGTCGCCGCGCCGCCCTTCGAGCTTCGGCTCTCCTCGCGGCGGCTCAAGGTCCTGGCGCCGGCGCGCTGAGTCAGCGCTCGCCCCACCCCGCCGCGTCGGGGCCTGGGTGGACGGGCGCGATAGCGTTCCGCGCATGGCCTCGTCGCTCGATGCGCTCTTCTCGCCGCGCTCGGTGGCGGTCGTCGGCGCCTCGCGCTCGCGCGACTCCATCGGCTGGGCGATCGTGCACAACCTCGTCGCCGCGCAGTTCACCGGCGCCATCTACCCGGTCAACCCCAAGGCGTCCGCGATCCACTCGCTCAAGTGCTACCCCACGCTCGCCGCGATCCCCGATCCCATCGACCTGGCGCTCGTCGTGGTGCCGCAGCCGGGGGTGGAGGGCATCGTCGACGAGGGGCTCGCAGCCGGCGTGCGCGGCTTCGTGGTCATCACCGCCGGCTTCGGCGAGACCGGCGAGGCCGGGCGCGCCGCCGAGCGCCGGCTGCGCGAGAAGGTGCGCGCCGCCGGCGGGCGGCTCATCGGCCCCAACTGCATGGGGGTGATCAACGCCGACCCCGCGGTGTCGTTGAACGCCACCTTCTCGCCGACCCCGGCCTCCTGGGGCTCGGTCGGCTTCGTCAGCCAGTCGGGAGCGCTCGGGGTGGCGATCTTGAACGTCGCCGAATCGCTCGGCGTCGGCCTCTCGCAGTTCGCCTCGATGGGCAACAAGGCCGACGTCTCGGGCAACGACCTGCTCGAGTACTGGGAGGACGACCCGGCGACGCGCGTCGTCGCCATGTACCTCGAGAGCTTCGGCAACCCGCGCAAGTTCACCGAGATCGCCAAGCGCGTGGGGCGCAAGAAGCCGATCCTGGTCGTCAAGTCGGGGCGCACCGCCGAGGGCGCGCGCGCCGCCACCAGCCACACCGGCGCCCTCGCCGGCGCCGACCTCACGATCTCGGCCTTCCTCGAGCAGTGCGGCGTGGTGCGCGCCGACACCATCGAGGAGCTCTTCGACACCGCGCGCGCCTTCGATCGCTCGCCGCTCCCGGCCGGCCGCCGCGTGGCGGTGGTCACCAACGCCGGCGGCCCGGGGATCATGGCCACCGACGCCTGCGTCAACCTCGGGCTCAAGATGGCCGAGCTCGCGCCGGCGACCGCCGCGGCGCTGCGCGGCTTCCTCCCCGCCGCCGCCTCGGTCGCCAACCCGGTGGACATGATCGCCTCCGCCGACGTCGCCGAGTACGGCAAGACCCTCGCCGCGGTGCTCGACGACCCGGGCGTCGACGCCGCCCTGGTGATCAACGTCACGCCGCTGCTCTCCGATCCGCGCGACATCCTCGAGGAGGTCGGCCGCGTCGCCGCGGCGCGCTCCGGCGCGGGCGCCAAGCCGGTGCTGGCGGTGATGATGGCCACCGAGGAGTTCTACGAGGGGCTGCGCGGCCGCACCGACCTGCCACCGGTCTACCGCTTCCCGGAGCCCGCCGCGCGCGCGCTGCTGCAGCTCGCGCGCTACGCCGAGTGGCGGCGGCGCCCGGCGCGCGACGAGGCGCCGGAGTTCGGCTTCGACGCCGTCGCGATCCGCGCCCTGCTCGCCGAGGCCGACGCCGCCGGGTACCTCCCCGCCGCCGCGGCGATCCGGCTGCTCGAAACCGTGGGCGTGCCGGTGGTGCCGTGGCGGTTCGTGGCCGGACGCGACGCGGCGCTCCGCGCCGCCCGCGAGCTTGGCTTCCCGTTGGCGGTCAAGGCGGTGGCGCCGGGCCTGGTGCACAAGAGCGAGCTCAAGGCGGTGGCGCTCGATCTCGGCAGCGCGCAGGAGCTCGCGCGCGCTCTCGACGAGCTCGCGGCGCGCACCCGCGCCGCCGGATTCACGCTTTCCGGCTACCTCCTGCAGGCGATGGCGCGCGGCGGCCACGAGACGCTGTTCGGCATCGCGGCCGATCCGAAGTGGGGGCCCCTCGTCGCCTTCGGCCTCGGCGGCAAGTACGTCGAGGTCTTCCGCGACGTCAAGTTCGGGGTGCCGCCGCTGGCGCGCCACGAGGCCGAGAAGATCGTCGGCGGCATCCGCGGCGCCGAGCTCCTCGCCGGGGTGCGCGGCGAGCCGCCGGCCGACCGCGAGCTCCTGGCCGACGTCCTCTGCCGCTTGGCCGAGCTGGCGCGCGAGATCCCCGAGATCGTCGAGCTCGACGTCAACCCGTTCCTCGCCAAACCGCCCGGCGAGGGCTCGTGCGCCGTCGACGTGCGGGTGCGCGTCGCGCGCTGAGCACCGGCTCGCGGCTCAGCTCATCGTCTTCTTGAACGCCCGCGCTGAGGCGGCGACGAGCACGGCGGAGATCGCGCCCAGCGCCGCCACGTGCTCCCAGAGGTCGTGGAAGGTCGCGGCGCGCAGCACGATGCCGCGCGAGATGGCGATGTAGTGGGTGGCCGGGATGATCTGCGACAGCGCGCGCAGCGGGCCCGGGAGCGAGGCCAGCGGGAAGATGTAGCCCGAGAGCAGGATCGACGGCATCATGATCCCCATCGCTATCTGGATCGCCTCGGCCTGGGTCTTGGCGCGCGCCGAGATCAGCAGCCCCAGGGCGAGGAGGGCGCAGAGGTAGACCACCGACAGGGCGAGCAGCAGCGTCAGGCTGCCGTGGATCGGCACCCTGAAGACGGTCGTCATCAGCACCAGGATGATGGTGAGCTGCACGTAGGCGAGCACCAGGTAGGGCACGAGCTTGCCCACCACCACCGCGATCGGCGACACCGGGGTCACCATGAGCTGCTCGAGCGTGCCGCGCTCGCGCTCGCGGACGATGGCGAAGGCGGCGAGGATGGTCGCCGAGAAGGTGATGAGGATGGCGACCAGGCCCGGGACCAGCAGGTTGGCGCTCCGCGAGTCGGGGTTGAAGAGCATCACCGGATGCGGGCGCAAGGGCGGCGCCGCCAGCCGCGCGGCGCGCATCGACTCCTCGAGCGAACGCGTCAGGGCGAGCCCGGTCGCCGCCGCGAGCGTCTGCGACGAGACGGTCGAGTCCGAGCCGTCGATGAGGATCAGGAAATCGGCGCTCTCGCCGGCGACGCGCCGGCGCGCGAAGTCGGGCGGCACCTCGAAGCCGACCTGGGCGTGACCGGCGACGATCTCCCGGCGCAGCGCAGCGCGCGAATCGACGTGGCCGACGATCGCGAACAGGCTGGTGTTGACCAAATCGTCGACCAGCGCGCGGCTCTCCTGGGTGCGCGACAGGTCGAGGACGACCGTGGGCACGCGCTCGACCGTCGAGTCGATGGTGCCGAAGAGCACGAGCTGGAAGACCGGGATGAAGAGCGCGAAGAAGAGCGTCGCCCGGTCGCGCAGCATCTGCAGCGCCTCCTTGCGCAGCACCGCCCACAGCCCTCTCACGCCGCTCTCCCGCTCCGGTTGTTGCTCGCCTCCTGCTGCGCGCGCGTCAAGCGCACGAAGACGTCCTCGAGCGTGGGAGCGATCGGCCGCACCTCGACACGCGCTCCGCTCGCGCGCTCGAGGTCGGCGGCGATGGCGGCGTCGTCGACGCCGCCGCCGACCAGCAAGTGCAGCGCGTTGCCGAAGATCGTGACCTCGATGACGTAGGCGAGCGCCCGCGCCGCGCTCATCACCGCCGCGGCGCCCTGGGCGCAGGCGGCCTCGACGCGGCGCGTCCCCGCGGGCGTGACCTCGGGCAGCGCCAGGAGCTCGTCCGGCCGGCCGGCGACGAGAAGCTGCGAGAGATAGAGGTAGGCCACCGTGCCGCAGCGCTCCGCCTCGTCCATGTAGTGCGTGGTGACGAGCATCGTCACCCCCTCGCCGGCGAGCGCGAAGAGCAGGTTCCAGAGCTCGCGCCGCGCCACCGGATCGATGCCGGCGGTGGGCTCGTCGAGGAAGAGCACGCGCGGCTCGTGCATCAGCGCGGCGGCGAGAGAGAGCCTCTGCTTCCAGCCGCCAGAGAGCTTGCCCGCCAGGCGCTCGCGGTAGGGGGCGAGCGCGGTGAGCTCGATCGCCCACTCCCGGCGCTCGATCCGCCGCCGGCCGGCGAGGCCGTAGACCGCGGAGAAGAAGTCGAGGTTCTCCTCGACCGAGAGGTCTTCGTAGAGCGAGAAACGCTGCGGCACGTAGCCGATGCGGCGCCGGATCGCCTCCGCCGCGGTCGCGACGTCGAGCCCGTCCACCGAGCCTGCGCCCTCGCTCGGCGCCAGCAGGCCGCAGAGGATGCGGATGAGGGTCGACTTGCCCGAGCCGTTGGGCCCCAGCAGCCCGTAGATCTCGCCGCGCGGCACTGTGAGCGAGACGCGGTCGAGGGCGCGGAAGCGGCCGAAGTCGCGCGAGATCGCGCGCGCCTCGATGCCGGGTACTCCGCCCGCGCTCACCGCTCCCGCCCCTCGAGCAGGGTGACGAAGGCCGCCATGCCCGGCCGCAGGGGGCTTCCGGGCTCGAGCGCCACCTTGACCGCGAAGACCTGGTCGCTGCGCTGGTCGAGGGTCTGCACGTTGCGCGGCAGGTACTCGGCCTGGTGGCGGATCTCGACCACGCGCCCGGGGAACGAGCGTCCGGGGAAGGTGTCCACCCGCACCTCGGCGCGCTGTCCGGGGGCGACGCGGGCCAAGCTCGGCTCGGGCACGTAGACCCGCGCCCAGAGCTCGCCGGGCTCGAGCAGCACCGCCACCGGTTGGTTGGGCGCCACCAGGTCTCCCGGACGCAGGTCGAGCGACTCGATGCGGCCGGCGACCGGCGCCCGCACCTCGAGCTCCTGGCGCTGGCGCTCGAGGTGAGCGAGATCGGCGCGCGCGCCCTCGAGCGCCGCGCGCGCGGCGGCGATCTCCTCGGCGCGGCTGCCGCGCTCGAGCTCGGTGAGCGTCTCGCGCGCCGTGGCCTCGCGCACCTGGGCGGCGTCGCGACGCTGCTCGTCGACCACCCCCTCGGCGAAGAGCGCCGCCAGGCGCCGCAGGTCGGTCTTCGCCGCCTCCCACTCGATCGCGGCGCGGCGCCGCGCCTCGTCGCGCGGGCCAGCGAGGGCGAGCGCGAGCCGCGCCTCGGCCTCGGCGACGCGCGCGCGCCGGCCGGCGAGCTCGCGGTCGAGGAGGTCGGGCTCGAGCCGCACGAGGAGGTCGCCCGCCGCCACCTCGGCGCCCTCGTCGACCGCCACCTCGACCACGCGCCCGCCGACCAGCGAACCGACCGCGACGCTGCGCGCCTCGAGCACGCCGGCGAGGACGAGCGGCGCGGTCTCGCCGTCGCGCGCGCAACCCGCGGCGGCGAGCGCCACGGCGAGCAGGATGCGGGAGGAGCGGCGGCGAAGGGCGTCGGTCGGGCGGAGGCCAATCGGATGTCGCGATGT
>Ga0209640_10006323_pt1 | contig 10365 bp, 12 predicted proteins | sample RifCSP10_1_FD_184018 | JGI IMG/M metagenome (GOLD analysis project Ga0209640, IMG submission 184018) | Soil microbial communities from Rifle, Colorado - Rifle CSP2_sed 10_1 (SPAdes) (version 2) | ecosystem: Environmental > Terrestrial > Deep subsurface > Rock core/Sediment | place: Rifle... | reverse complement strand
ACAGGGATCCCATCGCCAGCGGAAGGAGGCCCGCATGGAGGAACGGCGCAAGGAAAAGAGACAGCGTCGGGATGCCGGCGAAACCGGTTCCGGGCGGCAGGCCGGAAAGTCCGCCGGGCAGGGGAAGGCGCACTCCCCGGACCTGGCCGAGAAGATAGAGGGCGGCCGCGAATCCGATCAGGAAATACGTGGCGACGGGGAGCGAGCGGACGGCCGGGGAATCATCGGCGAGCGGAACCACCATGGGGAGGGGGAACGTCGCGTTGTCCGCGGCGCCGGCGGGGCCGAATTTCCTTTCCATCCGGCGCTTCTCGTTCCGCGCCAGCGTCTCCCCCAGGGCGGCGAACTTCGTTCCGTGGTCCCGCAGGAACCGGAACCTCGCGGCGATGCCTCCCGCGGAGGCGCCGGGAGCGAGGATCCCCTCGCAGGCAGGGCACTGGAACAGGGGGATTCCCGTCAGCTGGAAATCGAAAAAGCCCTCTACTGTGACGGTGGACGCGGAGGGTCTCGCAACGGCCAAAGCACCGGGGACCGCAACGATCACGGCAACCGTACAAGACAAGACGGTTTCGGTTCAGATCACGGTCTCCAAACCCGGACTGGCAAAGCTGGAAATCCGTCCCGATACCGCCTCGGGGATGGTCGGTGATGATCTTCGGTTAAACGCCTCGGTGGTGGATGCCAAAGGAAAGGAACGGGCCGATGCATCCGTCAACTGGAAATCGGATAATCCCGCCGTCGCAGCCGTCAACGCGAGCGGCCTGGTCTCGCTTAAAAGCGCCGGGACCGTCACGATCATCGCGTCGGCCGAGGGGAAAACCGCCTCGGCCGTTCTGACCGTCACGGCCCCCCCCATCGCGAAGATTGAAATCCGCCCCGCGGTTGCCTCCCTCCGCGTGGGTGAAACCCGGCAGCTTGAGGCCGTCATTCTGGACTCCAAAAATCGCGAGCGGAAAGACGCGCCGGTGGTCTGGCAGACCAGCACCCCCTCGATCGCAAACGTAAACGCCAACGGCGCCGTGACCGCAACCGCGGCCGGATCAGCCTTGATCACCGCTTCCGTTGGCGGAACCACGAGCAGCCCCGCATCCATAACCGTCAGAACCCAGGACGCGGCCGCAGGCAAATTATCAAAAGAAGAACTCAAGGCCAAATTTAAAGGCGCGGATCCCTCTCAACTCATTTTTTTAAGCGGCATTACCGGCGAGATTGCGGGAACGGGGGATCCGACAAAGTTTGCCGGAGAGGCGGAACAGGCCGGACTGTCGCAGCATCCCCTGGCCTTGGAACTGGCGGATCTTCCCAAGGACCGTTACGGGCTGATTGACTGGGCCACCGCCATCAAGACCGAAAAGGTCAAGCCGCGGTACAGCTTGGATACAAAGTCCGGAAAGGACGAAGTCCCGTTGCAAATGGACGTCGTCGTCTTTACCAAAAGCCAATTCATGCCCGACGTCATTTTTCCGCATTTTGTTCACACGCTCTGGCTGACCTGTGTCAACTGCCATCCGTCCATCTTTCCGATGAACGCAAAAGAAGCCAATAAGATGATGACTATGCCGAAGATCGCTTCGGGAGAATTCTGCGGCCGATGCCACAACCGGGTTGCATTTCCATTGAGCGACTGTCTGCGATGCCATGTAAAACCCAAAGACACGCCACCCATTGATCCAGACTTTCAGGCCCAGACCAAGGGCAAGGCCCCCCAATGAGGGCCTTGTGCGTCGCGCGGCCGATCGCCGTTTGTCCATTCCTGCAATGCGTCCCCGTTTTCATGGACATGGAATGACGGATTGACAAGACAAAGTCCATTCGATATACTTTCTAAAATGTTTCAATTGGGAAGGAGTTCAGGAATGGGAAAAATCGCTTTGGGTATTTTGGGTGTTTGGGTTGTTCTGATGTTTCTGCAGGCCCCCTCTGCGAAAGGCGCGGAAGGAACGGTGCATGAAATTACAGTCATCCGAAACACCTTTAAGTTGGATCCGCAAGATATCACAATCAAAGTCGGAGACACGATTAAATGGACGAATACCGACGAGCGCAAGCACAACCTGGCCAGCATCCCGGGGTCCGGCCCGGGCGACGAATTGGAGATCTTCTCGGTCATGGAGCCCGGCGCGGTTTACTCGCATGCGTTTAAAACGCCCGGGGAATATCCTTACTTCTGTTTTATCCACAACCAGATGACCGGAAAGATTACGGTCGAAAAATAGATACGGCTTCAAACCATGCGGTGCGCCAACAAGGGTAAACGGGTCGGGGCTTTCCTTATTGCTTTCCTGCTCGCCGCCCTTTATTTTTACACCCAGAGCGGGATCGAGGCCCAGACGACGGAAGACCCATCCGCAGCCTCCCCGGCGCCGCCGGCCGAAGAAGCCCCGGCCGCCACCGAAGCCCTGCCCGATCAAACCCAAGCCCAGGAGGAAGAGGATCAGCCACTGGCCTTTGATTATCTGCCCAAAACAAAAATGGGTTATGTGGACTGGGTCGCCGCGATTAAGCAGGGAGTGATTCAACCCAAAGACTCCCTGGATCCGAACGCGGTGACGATGGCGCCGCTCAATTTCGACGTTATCTTCAAGGTCAATGTCAGCGGCCTTCCCGATGTCGTTTATCCTCACTATCCTCATACTCTGTGGCTGGATTGTAGAAACTGCCACCCGGGCATCTTTCTGATGCGGGCGGGCGCAAATCCCGTCACGATGGAAAAAATATTGAAGGGCGAGTACTGTGGCCGGTGCCATGGGGTCGTCGCCTTCCCGATCTCGGACTGTTTCCGTTGCCATTCAAGACCGAAATAAAACCTTCGCGCGCTTGTTTCCCATGAAATCCTTAAGAGACCTCTTCTTCAAACGACGGAGCATCGCTATGGGAAAATGCCTGACGATCGGTGGTCCCTGGATCCTTGGATTGGTTATCGCCGCCGTGGTCGGGATGTCTCATAACGGGGCGACGGCCGATGACGGATCCCGTTCCGCGATCGCCTCCGCCGCCGGGCCGAATTGGCTTGACGTCGGACGGCCGGTCAAGGCCTCTCGATCGCTTTTCGTTGACGTGGATGCCTCGCGACATGCCTTAAATCCTTCCCTGGCCTTTACCGATGCCCTCCCATCTCTGGGATGGATCGAATTCAATGCGCACGGCATTTCGCAGATCCATTTCGTGCATTGGAACCGCGCAGGCTGGATCAAAGACGGCGGGGCTCAGAACATGGACGCAACCCATCGGGCCCTTGATCTGACGTTGGGCTCGGACGAGAAAACCCCCTATCTGGCCTGGATCGAACTGAATGCAAAGGACATCCCCCAACTCTATGTCAAACACCGACTTGGGGATCAATGGGTCGTTGACGGCGGAAGCTTAAATCTTGACCCGGCCCACCGCGCGGCGAATCCGGCCTTGTCTACCGCCGGACCGGTTTCGTACGTGGCCTGGTGTGAATCAAACGATCAGAGGATTTTTCAGCTTTATGTCAAACATCTATCCGAAGGCGGTTGGCGCATGGATGAAAACGGCAGTCTGAATGTTTCGCCGGCGCGGGACGCGATTGAGCCCGCCATCGCGCTTCAAGGATCGGTTCCCTATCTTACCTGGACCGAATTTTCCGATCGGAATTTTTATCAGGTTTATGTCAAACGGTGGAACGGCTCAACATGGGAATTGCTGGGCCGGAGTCTTAATCTGGATCCGGAAAACCACGCTCTAAATCCGTCCATCGCCTTTCTTGGCGAAGTCCCTTACGTGGCCTGGACCGAAATCAACGGAGAAGGAGTATCGCACCTCCATGTGAAACACTGGGACAACGGTTCGTGGGTTTCCGATGGAACAAGTCTAAACAGCGATCCGACCCGTCATGCCCTAAGTCCGTCTCTGGCACTGACCGGCTCGACGTTATATCTCGCCTGGACGGAATACGATGCCAAAGGCATCTCTCAGATCCACGTCAAGCACCGAACCGGAGACCGGTGGGAATCGGACGACCAGAGGCTCAACACAGTCCCCCCGTCGGCCGCATCGGCTCCTTCACTGATCGGTTCAGGTTCGTCCGTTTACGTCGCATGGAAAGAGGTCTATGAAAATGGGCTGGCTCAAATCGTCGTCAAGCAGTTACAGACTCAATAAACTTTTTTTTGCCGTCGCCCTTTTGCTGCCGTTGTATTCGGCCGGCTGCGTGCAGCCTAAGCCTGTCAAATCGGAAATCGTGAAGAAATCGGGATTCGATGCCGAGGGACGACCGCTCGCCTTCAGCGTTCTTCCTAAAACCGCGGGGGGAGATATCGACTGGGTTGCGGCCATTAAAGAAGGCCTCTTAAATCCCAAAGGGTCGCTCGATGAAACCGGTCCTCCGGACGGTCCGATCCTGAATCTGGACATTGTGTTTAATGTCAGCGAAGCCTATCCGGTGCCTAATGTCGTCTTTCCCCATGCCCCCCATACAATCTGGCTCAACTGCAATAACTGCCATCCCTCCATCTTTATCATGAAACAGGGAGCGAATCCGGTCAGCATGGACCGCATCATCCGCGGGGAATACTGCGGCCGGTGCCACGGCGTGGTGGCCTTTCCGTTCGCCGACTGTTTGCGATGCCATTCCCGACCGAGGTGAGTAAAATCATGCCGCAGACAAGAGAGACGCGCCGTCTTACCCGGTGACGGAAAACGCAATCGGGTAGGTGATTGTTACATCCCCGGCAGGGACGGGGGGGAATTTCCATTGCAGAACCCGCTTGAGGAGCGCTTCTTCAAACGGGGGATTGCTCATCGAACTGGAGACCACCCGGCAGTCGATGACGTCGCCGCTGGCGGCGATCCTAAATTCGACCGTCACCGTGCCGCGAAGGGTCGGGTTCTCGCGAAGGGCCTTATTGTACAGGAAACTGATCCCGCCTTTATACGAGTCAACGACCTGGGCAATGGACTCATAGGTTCTCGGGCTCTTTCCATCTTCAAAACCTTTGATCTGAAACGGGCTCTCCACCGCCGTCGTCTTGCGTTCGGCAAGGGACGAACGGCCCACATCCTTCTGGAGGTCTCCCATCATCGGATTGATGCCGCCGCTGCCGGCCACGGCGGAGTTTTCGCCGGCTGATTTGGACTCTTTGATCGATTTCTCCAGCTTGGCCACAATGTCGTCGATCCCGCCGCTGGCGCCGGGCGATGTTTGAAGGGCCGCGCCCGGTGACGCTTTGGGCGCTTGGCTGAGCCCTTTGATCTCTGAAAAAACTTTCTTCAGCTTTTGATCCGGGACGCTCTCCGCTTCGCTTTTGGTATCCGACTGTTTTAAAAGTTTAAGGAGGCCGCTGTTCATCGCCACCTCCATGTTCTTTTTCCGCTGGGCCTCCTGCTGGGCTCGTATCTCTTCCGGGCTGGGCCCTTCCTGCTTGGCCACGTCCTGAGCCTTCTCTTTGGACGACTCCGGTTTGAGCTCCTCTTTTTCCTCTTCCTTGGCTTTTTCCTCGACCTTCGGCTCCTCCTTCTTGGCTTGCGTAACAAGGGGCGGCAGGGGCTTTGATGCCTCGATCATCAACTTGGTAATGCGCGGGGAGAGCTGGGTATAATCCTGTCGCTCGGGTGTTTTGACCGAGACCAGATTGATGACAAGGGCCACCGCGCCGTAAAGCAGAATGCAAATCCAGGCGATGCGTTTGAAATTTTGATCGCTGTCTCGAAATTCCAGGGTCAAGGTCTTCATGTAGACTCTTTCTGGATTACCGCAAGGTCAATCTGCGAGAATTCCGCCTGGCTGCAGGTGTACATCACTTTTTCAAGAAGCCGGAACGGGATGTGCTTGTCCCCCAAGATGGTCACCCGGCCTTCAAAGGACTTGCCGGCATTGAGGTTGGCAAAGTATTTTCCCTTCTTGGCCGCGTAGTCCATCTCTTTTTTAAGGGCCGGGATCAGGAGGTCCTCTTCGTTCATCACCGGCACGATCTCGGCCACCTTGATCCCGTCCAGGAGGATATCCGACTGCGTGATCATGATCGTCAAGGTCGTGTGCGGCGTCAGTTGGGCCAGCGATTCCGGCAGCTTCATCCGTTCGGCGGAAGGAATGGCCGAGGCCTCGCCCGAGAAATTATAAAGCAGGAAGAGCACCAGGTTCGTGAACAGATCCACGAGCGACGTCAGAGTCAAGACCGTCGAGGCGGCCATGGCCCCCTTTCTTCGCTCCGAGAACCGTGATTTGTGCCGGATCGGACTTCGCCTCATTGGATTTCTCCCAGCGAGATATTCGGAAACAGCGAATAGCTGGTTTTCGTCCCATCGGTGACCACGAAGGCGACCCGTGCCGCGTCCATGACCTGAATCAGTACATCATACGGGATATCGGGTTTGCTCAAAATGATCGCATTGTCCACTCCCGGAAACCGGGCCTTGATCTGCTGAAGAACGGCCGAAAGGGACTGGAGGTCCTGTCCGGTTGACGTCGGCTGGACGAGGCTGATGATCTTCGTCCCGTTGGCCACGACCAGGCCCTTCTCGGTAATCGAAATCGTCAGCACCAGTTGTTCCTCGGGGGACGGCAGCGTGCTCATCAATTCGGCGGAGGCCGGCGGGGGCAGATAGATCTCCAGAACGGCCAGACGCGTGAACACGGCCATGATGAGCAGGAACGGCGCCAGCACCACCAAGAGATTCATATACGGGGTGAGATCGATATCGGTCGATTCCATCTTAGGTCTTCGGTGCCGCGGCAACATGTCCTTAAGTCCTTTCCGGGGTCGTCCCCGCCGGACGATTGGTGAAGAAGTTGGTCAACTTGGTTGAAAATTGATCCAGGGAGTCAATAATCTTCGTTGTTCGGGATTGTAGAAACGCATAAAACAGGATCAACGGGACGGCCACCATCAACCCGAAGGCCGTCATGTTCAAGGCAACCGAGATCCCGCGGGCCAAGAGCACCGCCTTTTGCGATGGATCAGCCGCCGAGACGGCCGCAAAGGCCTCGATTACCCCGATAATCGTTCCCAGGAGGCCGAGCAACGTGGCGACGTTCGCCAGAATCGGCAGATAGGCCGTCCGGCGCTCCAGCGGAGGAAGGATTTCGAGCATGGCCTCCTCCATCGAACGCTGAACCGGCTCGCGTTCGGCCGCGGTCTTGGCCGCTCTCAGGCCCGCCAGCAGCACATGATGGACCGGTCTCTGGCTGGATTGGCAGAGTTTGATGGCGTCATCGATCCGATGATCCGTCAGAGCAGCCCGGATCTGTTTCCATAGCGACTCCGCGTCGGCCGAGGCGCGGGTGATGTATAACATCCGTTCAATCACGATGGCCGTTCCGAGCGCGGCCACCAACAGAACGGGGTACATGAAAAACCCGCCCTCAATAAAAAAATTCCCGATCAGATTAAAAATATCCATTCCGCCTCCTCTCCATTTAGGGCGCCTGACGCGCCCTCTCCATCTGTATTTCGTGGCTGAAGGTGTCTTTGTCCAGCGGGGCGTAGATCTCCCCCAGGGACCCTCCCTGAATCTCCACGTCGTCCAATAACAACGGGTCCGGGTCCTTCCAAGGCAGCGAATAGCTTAAGCGGGGCCGCTCGACCGTGCCGACGATCTCGGTCTCCAGAAGTTTCAACGATCCCAGAACGTCTCTTAATTTTCCCGTGATCTCGGTTTCCTTCAATTGAAACGCCCCCCGGTCCTTCCGCGGCGTCTTATCGGAGTTCTGGGCATGGATCGGCCCGGTGATGCCGATAGACCCGGCCGTGACGATACCGATAATGACGATCTTAATGTTAGGGCTGACCCACCGCATTTCCCGTCCTGCGCGCCGTTCGTTGTTCCAGATCCGCGATCCAGACATCCACCGTCTGGTTCTGACCGGCCAGTTTTTGGTACTCCCGATAACATCGCACCGCATCCGAAGGCTGATTAAGATAAAGGTCGTACAACACGCCCAGGTTGTAATAAGCCGTTGCAAACCGGGGATTAAGCGCGATCGCCTTTCGATAGGTCTCCTCCGCCTTCTTGAATTCTCCATGCTCGCGATACGCGATGGCCAAATTGTTATACAATTCGGAGGACGCGAACCGTCCGGAAGACGCCGTTGACGCCGACTCGGCCAGCGAGATCGCCATCGTATACTCCGTGATGGCTTTGTCCAGCATGCCGCGGCGTCGGAAAAGGACGCCCAAGGCGTTGTGAAGCTCAACGCGATCCGGATTCGACAGGACCAACGACTCAAAAACCCGCTGGGCGTTTTCGAGCTGGCCCTGTTCAAAATAGGAGAGCCCTTGTAGATAACCGGATTTGAACTCCATCTTTGCAAGGGAACCGGTGTTTGCGCCGGACGATTTCTTGTTCGGGGCGCCGGGGGCGGCTGAACCGCCCGGAGAATGGCCCGCGGCGCAACCGATCCCGACGGCGACCAGCAGACCCAACGCCGTTGCTCTGCAGACGACGGCCGCCCGGATCCATCTTCGTTGATCCATGCGCTTCATGGGTTGGAGGCCATCTCCCGATGGATAATCTCGTCGAGTTCCCGCTTGCGGTATTGTGCCGGCACGAGCCGCGCCAGATCATCGTAGCTTTGCTTAATCCAGAAATCGTACAACCCCAATAGCTGCGCGCGATGGACATTGCTTTCGTACGCCGCGATCGCCTTTTCCTCAAAGGGGTACGCCTGCTCTTCAAGAAGAAAATTATATTGTTCCAATTGCTGCGGAGTCAAATCTTGCGGCCGTTCCGACTCCAGGAGCGCCGTTCGAAATTTTTCAAACACCGTCCCGATCTTTTGGGTGGCGGCCGTCGTGACCTCGGCCACGTTGAAGTCGGCTGCCTGGGCGTACTCTTCCAAAGCCTCTTTCAACAGTTTCTTTTTCCGTGCCAGGTTTTTCTCAAGCGGCGAAATCAATTTCACATCGTCAAATTGGGTCACGAGTTCATCCGCCTTCAAGAGACGGGCCTTGGCCACGTAGTACCCGGCCGGCGACGCGGCCGCGTCGCCCTGTCCATACCGGTCAATGATGGTTTGAAAAATCGGCTGGGCTTCCTTCCGTCGGCCCTGCTGCAGTTTGGCCCAAGCCAGTTTGAACGTCGTTTCCACGACCTGTTGGTACTCGCCCGGGTACTGATCCAGGTAAACCCCGAAGATCGTCCCGGCCTTTACCCAATCACCCAGTTGCTCGTAGAGACGGCCCGCCGCCAATAACATTTCCCCGCTCGTTTTGCGATCCGGGCTCAATTTTACCACAGACTCGTATTCTTGCGCCGCTTCCTGCAAGCGCCCGTTGCGTTCATGGATCTTGGCCACTTGAATCGCGGCATGGGTTCCGTAGGTGGACGACGGATAGTCTTGCAGCAAGGACGTGAAGGCTTGAATCGCCCCGTTCTGATCATCGCGAGACAGGGCAATGCCGCCGGCATCAAACAACGCCACCGGCGCCACCTCGCTCCCCGGCACCTCGGCCTGGACATCCATAAAACCGGCCTGCGCCGCTTGAAGTTTTCCGGCCGCCTTCAGACCTTCCGCCCGCTTGTACAGTGCGGACGCCCACAGCCGCTTTAGCTCTTCCCGCTCCTGATTCTTGGCCGAGGCCTCACCCTGCACCAATTTTCGGTAGACGGCCGCAGCCCGCTCGTACGCCCGCTCCTCAAAATAGCGATCTGCCAGAAGCCGCTCCGAACGATAGGCCAGATTTTCCTTTGACGGAACCTGAATCGTCTTGATCTTCTCCAATAAGGACTGGGCCTCCTGAACCTTCCCGTCCGCCAGGAGATTCCGCTCCACTTGCAGCAATACCTCCGGCACTTTCTGGCTCAACGCGTGGGCCGGGTAACGTTGAACCTGGATCTGAAACAGCTGCAGCGCCTCGTCCAACTTATTCCGATCCAGGGCCACGCTGGCCGCATCATACAGCGCCACCGGCGCCGCCTCGCTTCCCGGCACCTCGGCCTGAACCCGCATAAATTCCGTCTGCGACTCCCGCAGTTTCCCTGCGTTCTTGAAGTTTTCGGCCTGTTTATACAGCGAGGAGGCCCATAAGCGTTTCAGTTCTTCATCGTCTCCCGCCTTTCCTCCCGTCCGCACCAGACGCCGGTAGGCCGACGCAGCCTGGTCATACGCCCCCTCCTCGAAATACGTCCGGGCGATCAGTCGCTGCGCTTTCAGCGAGGCCGGATCCATCGGGAGGCTCGTTTTCACAATCGCCTCGGCCATGGAACGGGCTGCCGGGATGTTTCCCGCACGGTAATCGATCTCGGCCCCTTTCCAGAGGACACCCGTCACCCGGGGATCGTTCGGAAAGGCCTCCGCAAACCGCCTGCAATCCCGGGCCAGCCGTCCGGCCGGCGGGTAGACCGGAGAGAACGTGGCATTGAGGCGCACGGACGGGTCCGTGTTGACCAGCCCCATGCAGTTCG
>Ga0209640_10006322_pt1 | contig 10366 bp, 9 predicted proteins | sample RifCSP10_1_FD_184018 | JGI IMG/M metagenome (GOLD analysis project Ga0209640, IMG submission 184018) | Soil microbial communities from Rifle, Colorado - Rifle CSP2_sed 10_1 (SPAdes) (version 2) | ecosystem: Environmental > Terrestrial > Deep subsurface > Rock core/Sediment | place: Rifle... | reverse complement strand
CAGCTGCTCGGACAACTTCCTCGAGGCGCTGCGCGAGTGGCGCATCGAGCGCCACCAGCTCCCTCACCCCGTGAACTTTTTCCAGAACATGCGCTACCCGGACGGCCGCGTCGAGTTCGGCGAGTCCCTCGCGAAAGCCGGTGACGTCGTCGAACTGCGCGCCCTGGTGAACCTGGTGGCCGCCGTGAGCGCCTGTCCCATGGACCTTAATCCGATCAGCGGCTACAAGAGCCGCGACCTCGCCATCGAGGTCGCGTGAAAGGAGCGTTCCCGCGATGCCGACCAATACGCTCATCCGCGCCAAGGGGCTGTCCGAGCCCATCAGCCACTACACCGACGCCGTCCGGGCCGGGAACACCATCTACGTCTCGGGGCAAGGCGCGATCGCCGAGGACGGCACGCTCGTGGGCCGCGGCGACGTGGTCGCCCAGACGCGGAAGGTGCTCGACAACATGACCCTGGCCCTCGCGGCGGCCGGTGCGACGCTCGACGACGTCGTCAAGGTGACCGTCTACCTGGCGAACGTCGACGACCGCCCCAAGGTCAACGAGGTGCGCAAGGAGTACTTCAAGGACAACAAGCCGGCGAGCACGCTCATCGAGATCAGCCGCTTCGCCATCGAGGGCATGCTGATCGAGATCGAGGCGATCGCCGTGGTGGGACGCGACATTGGTTCCACGACGTGAGTGTCCGAGGCTTGGTCCCTGCGACCTTCCGCCACACGTTCGCGTCGCTGCTCCTGGCCCAGAATGCGCCGTGACCGAGGGCGCCCGTTCACGACGTACCGCGAGCAGGGTGCCGAAGTCGGTGTCTGCCGAAACGATCACGCGCCCCTCGCGCTGCGCCCGTTCGAAGATCTCGGGGTCGCTCGCCGCCCGCATCCCGTACTCGCGGACATGGACGGCGTCGTGTCCGGGGTGACGCCTGTCACCGAGACTGTCACTCACGCCGCGCGACGGGGTGCAACTGGCCGCCACTTAGCGCGACGTCGGCCGCGGACCCCTGAGCGAGTAGGTGGTTGAGAACGCAGGCGATGCAGGCGATCGACGGAGAGAACTGAAAATCCTGGTGTCGGCGGTTCAATCCCGTCCCTGCCCACCATTTTCCCAGCTCTCTCACGCACGGAGCGAAGGATGACGCGACATCCGGCCGGCGGAGAACCCGTCACAGACGCCGTCGGGGCAACCATGCGACGGCGACGACACCGGCGTCGGCGAGCGGCCTGAACTCCGGGTCACCCGTCATCAGGATACCCCCATGGTCCTGCGCGGTGACGACGGCGAAGGCATCGGCGTACGAGATCGGGAAGTGCACCTTGATGTGGGCCGCGGCCAGGACCGTGGCCCGTGAGACTCCCACGATTTCCAGGGGGAGCTGATCGACCGCCCCGAGGGTACGACGGGCCTCGACGAGGCCACGCTCGCGCTCCGTGATGTAGAGTGCCTCGCCGAGGTTGATCAGTGACAGATACACGGCGTGGCGCTGGGCCTCGGCGCCCTCGAGCACCGATCGGACTCGCGGCATCCCCGCCTCGCCCTCGAGGTAGGCCAGAAGCGCGAAGCTGTCGAGCACGTAGGCCGCGGGACTACCGGCCACGCGAGCGCTCTCTCCTGTGCTCGGCGAGCAGCGCGCGGGTGAGCGACGTCCGTCCCTTCAGCATGCCCGCGGCCTGCCGGACGGGTCTGGCCATCGCCGGGACGAGGGCGAGGACGCCCCCGTAGTCGACGACGGAGACTTCGGCGCCTGGATGCAGGTTGTACTTCTTCCGGAGGTCGGCCGGAATGACGACCCAACCCTTCTCGGAGACCGTGACGGGCATAGGACCTCCTTGGCTGTTATACGATCAGGCAAGAATGTATAACAGTGGCGTCATCCGGCGCAAGGGGCGTCGCACTCGAGACGGGCGCGGGCTTGCTCCCGGCGGGGTGTTCCGGTTCCGATGGGTGCGCGGGCCGGGACCAGCCGGGAAAAGGAGCGATGCTGGCACGGCGCTGAGCCTCGGCAAGATGGCCGAGATCGCGCTCGCGACTCGCCAGACCTCAGGCCGAAATCCGGTGAGACCGCTGGAGGGATCGCGAGCCGAGACTCGAAGCCATCCGCGCCGGTGGCTTCCGCAGTGTGAGATTCGGGCAAGTGCGAGCGTGGGTCGTGAGCGACGCCCGCAGGTCGGTCCCGCACTGGCGGCAGAGACAACAGTCTTTGCCAACGTCAGTCCCGAGTTCCTCAGGCCTGTAACCCTGGCGGCAGGCCTCGCAGAACGCAACCGGATGATCCGGGCATAGCGCGAAGAGCACCGCCCTCAGTCGAATGAACAACAGCATGGGGGTCATCGTCGTCCTCCGGCAGGAACCCGTCAAGAACCGCCGGCAAAAAAGTTCTGTGGAAAGCTGTGGATTCGGGTGGACAGGGCTCGGTGACGGACACTCTATCCACCGATTTCGGTGGATAGCGACGATCCTTGACCGGGCGCCGGGCCGTGGCTAGGATACCCGTGCCGGGCGGCGCCCGGGCGGGTCCTCCCGGCACGCGATCACGTCGACGACCGATTCCCAGCAGCTCCACCAGAGCCGGAGGAAGTCGATGTCGGAGAAAGCGATCCTGGCCGCGCTGTCGGCCGACAACGTCCGCGCGCACGTCGAGCACATCTGCAACGACATGCCCTCGCGCCTGGCCGGGTCCGACAACCAGCGCCGCATGGCGGAGTACAGCGCGAAGAACCTGCGCGAGGCCGGCATCGCGGTCACCGTGCACACCCTGCCGGGCCTCGTCAGCTACCCCGAGAGGGCCGAGTTCAAGGTCCTCTCGCCCGTGGAGCTGACGATCGAGGCCAACACGCTCGGCCACAGCACGCAGACGCCGCCCGCGGGCGTGACGGGCGAGCTGCTCGACGTCTACACGGGCGCGTTCGAGGAGTTCGAGGGGAAGGACCCGAAGGGGAAGATCACGCTCTCGGAGCTCTCGTACTCGCCCGCCCGGCACGAGAAGCAGCGGATCGCCGGCCTCCTGGGCGCGGCCGGCTGCGTGATGATGAACTGGGGCCACGACACGAACGCCTCCGTGCCGTGGGGCTCCGTCAAGCCCGTGTGGGGCAACCCCACGCCCGATAACTACGGGAGCGAGATGCCCGTGCTGCCCTGCATCGGCATCGCGCGCACGGAGGGCCTCAAGCTACGCGAGATGGCCAGGCAGGGCCCGGTGCGCGTGTCGTTCCGCACGAAGGTCGAGAACGGGTGGCGGCCGATCTGGATCACCACCGGGGAGATCCCGGGCCGGCTCGACGACTTCGTCGTGCTGGGCGGGCACCAGGACTCGTGGTTCGGACCCGCGGCGACCGACAACGCGGCCGGCAATTCCTGCGTGATGGAGCTGGCCCGGGTGTTCAACCAGCGCCGCGACCAGCTCCGCCGCGGCCTCATGCTCGGCTTCTGGGCGGGCCACGAGACCGGCACCATGGTCGGCTCCTCGTGGTTCGTGGACCGGAACTGGGACCGCCTGCGCGAGCACATGTGCGCGTACGTCGAGATCGACCAGCCGGCCTGCACGGGCACGACCTGGTGGTCCACCTCCTCCAACGCCGAGCTCCGGCGCTTCCACCAGGCCATCGAGCAGCGGCTCATGCCCGGCCGGACGATCAAGTGGAAGCGGGCGGTCAAGGTCGGCGACGCGTCCTTCTTCGGGCTGGGCGCGCCGACGCTCGGAGGCCACAGCGCCTTCACCGACCAGGAGTTGAAGGCGACGGCGCTGGCCACGCTCGGCTGGTGGCACCACACGCTCGAGTGCACGATCGACAAGGTCGACTTCAGCCAGATGCCCAAGCACCTCGAGGTCTACGCCTCCTACCTGTGGCAGCTGCTCACGACGCCGGTGCTCCCGTACACGTACGCGCCCGTCGCCGAGCAGTTCATCGCGCGGCTCGGCGAGGTGGCCGGAGGCGGCAAGGCCATCGGCCTCGAGGGTGCGCTCCTGCGCGCCGAGCAGTTCCGGTCGGTGGCCGCGCGGTTCGACGAGACCGCCGACCGCTGGCGCGCGCGCTACGCGAAGGAGGGGATCACGGACGACGAGCCCGCGCAGGTGCTGAACGGGTGCATCAAGCGGCTCGGGCGGCTCCTGATCCCGCTGGAGTCCACGGCCATCGGCACCTACGGGCACGACCCCTACGGCCTGACGGCCCAGACGACCATGATCCCCTGCCTCCACGAGGTGCCGCGCCTCGAGAAGCTCCCTGAGGCCGAGGAGCGGTGGATGCTCGAGACCAAGCTGGTACGGCAGCGCAACCGCGTGGCCGACGCGCTCGGCGACGCCATCCGCCTCGTCGACGACACGGTCCGGCGGCTCGCGTGAGGGTCCGGCGATGCGCATCCTCTATCAGCTGACGAGTCCGATGGAGAAAACGGTCCTCGGGCCGGCCGAGGTCGCGCGCCGGCGGGAGTTCCTCCGCGCCCGGGCGGCGCCGGGCGTGGAGGTCGAGGTGTGGAGCCTCGCCGACGGCCCGCCCTCGATCGAGTCGGCCTGGGAGGCCGCCCTGGTGGTCCCCGAGCTGACGCAGGCGGTGCGCCGCGCGGAAGGGGAGGGCTTCGACGCCGTGATCGTCGGCTGCTTCTCCGACCCCGGCCTGGATGCGCTGCGCGAGCTCGTGGAGATCCCGGTCGTCGGGCCGGGCTCGAGCGCCGTCCACCTGGCGGCGCAGCTCGGCACGCGTTTCAGCGTCATCGCGCCCCTCGGAGGCGGCGAGGGGCGCCTGGCCGCGCGGCTGCGCGCCCTCGGCCTCGCCGACAAGTTCGCCTCGGTCCGGGGCATCGGGCTGTCGGTCCTCGACCTCGCCCGCGACCGCGAGGCGGTGCTCGAGCGCGTCACCGAGGTCGCCCGCACCGCGGCGCGCGAGGACGGCGCCGACGTCTTCGTCCTCGGCTGCATGTCCATGGGCTTCGTCGGCGTGACCGACGACGTCCAGAAACGGCTCGATCTGCCCGTCGTCAATCCCGTGGTCGCGGCGCTCAAGACGGCCGAGATGATGGTGGCGATGGGGCTCGCCCACAGCAAGGCCGCGTATCCCGTTCCGCCCAAACTGGAGGTGACGCGATGACTCGGAGACTGCTCGTCCTCGTCGTCCTGGGCCTCCTGGCCCTCTGCCCGACCGCCGGTCCGGCGGCGGCGCAGGACAGCGTGATGGTCTGGGGCGACGCTCTCCCGTCGAACCTCGACCCGCACGACCCGTACGACGTCCCGGCCGCCCTCGTCCAGCTGAACGTCTACGACAACCTGTATCGTTACCAGGGCAACCCGCCCCAGCTCCAGCCCTGGCTCGCCGAGAGCCACACGGCGTCGAAGGACGGGCGGACCTGGGAGTTCACGCTGCGCAAGGGCGTCAAGTTCCACGACGGGAGCGAGCTCGGCGCCGACGACGTCGTGTGGAGCATCAAGCGCATCCTGGGCCTCGGCAAGGCGGCCGCCGGCCCACTCAAGGCCGCGAAGATCGAGAGCGTCACCGCCGTGGACAAGCACACGGTGCGCTTCGTGATCGAGCGGCCCTACGCGCCGTTCCTCTCGATCATCCCGGTCGCCACGATCGTGAACCGGCGGGTGATCGAGCCGCACGTCAAGGGCAACGACTGGGGCAACGCCTGGCTCGCGTCGAACGGCGCGGGCTCCGGCGCCTACGTGCCCGACCCGGCCGGCTACATCCCGACGAAGGCGCTCGACCTCAAGCGCAGCCCGGGCCACTTCATGGGCTGGAGCCACAACCAGAAGCCCATCGACCTCATCCGCGTGCGCCCGGTCGCCGAGACCACCACGCGCGTGCTGGCGCTCATGAAGGGCGAGATCGACGCCGGCGACAGCTACCTGCCGACCGACCAGGTCGAGCGGCTGTCGAAGGTCAAGGACGTCGTCGTCCAGCGGAACGAGTCGATGCGGATCTTCATCATCCGCATGAACAACACGAAGCCCCCGTTCGACAACGTCCACTTCCGCCGCTGCATGAGCCACGCGTTCAACTACGACGCGTTCATCGGCGTGATTCTGAAAAATTTCGCCGAGCGCAACCCCGCGCCGATCCCGAAGAACCTCTGGGGCTTCCCGGAGGGCATGAAGGGCTACGACTTCGACCTCGCCAAGGCGAAGGCGGAGTGCGACAAGGCCCGGGCCCAGGGCGCGCCGGTGGATCGCGAGATCCAGCTCCACATCCAGACCGCGCTCGACCAGACCACGCAGGCGGCCCAGCTGTTCCAGTCGGACGCGAAGAAGCTCGGCATCAACATGAAGGTGGTGCCGAACACCTGGCCGAACCTCACGGCGTCCACGGGCAAACCCGAGACGACCCCCGACATGTGGATCCACTGGGTGAGCGCCTACTTCATCGACCCGGAGAACTGGATCGGCACCATGTACGATAGCCAGTTCCACGGGACCTGGAAGGCCTCGGCCTGGTACAAGAACGACAAGGTCGACGAGCTGCTCCGCGCGGCCCGCGTGAACCCGAACCGCGAGGAGCGGGCGAAGCTCTACGCGCAGGCGGCGCGCCTCGTCGTCGGGGATGCGGCCGACATCTGGGTCTACAACACGGTGGAGCTGCGCGGCATGCGCGGGCGGGTGAAGGGCTTCAAGTTCTCGCCCGTCGGCAGCGGCAGCGAGCTGCGCTGGATGTCCCTGGCCACGAACTGACGGGGCCCGAGCGCGGAGGGGGGCGGGCGCCCCCCTCCGCCCCCGTATGCTCAGGTTCGTTCTCCGGCGGGTCCTGCTCGTCCTGCCCGTGCTGTTCGGGCTTCTCGTCCTGACCTTCGTCCTCGTGCGCGTGGTGCCGAACGACCCGTCGGCGGCGCTCGCCGGCCAGAACGCGACGCCCCAGCAGATCGCCGAGATCCGCGCCAAGTACGGGTTCGACCAGCCGCTGATCGTCCAGTTCGGTATCTACCTGCGCCAGGTGGCGCAGGCCGACCTCGGCACCAGCATCCAGTCCGGGCGGCCGGTGGCGCAGGACATCCTCCAGCGGCTGCCGGCCACGCTCGAGCTGACGTTCGCCGCGCTCTTCCTCGGCGCCGGGCTCGGCGTCCCGCTCGGGGTGCTGGCGGCGGTCCGCCACAACACGTGGCTCGACCACGCGCTCCGCTTCTTCACCGTGGGCGGCGTCGCGATCGCGTCGTTCTGGTTCGCGATCATGCTCCAGCTCCTGTTCTCGATGCAGCTCGATCTCCTGCCCCTCCGCGGGCGGCTCGGCACGGCCATGGCCCCGCCGGCGCAGTGGACGGGCCTCCTGCTGCTCGACAGCCTGCTCGCGTGGCGCCTCGACGCCTTCGTGGATACCGTCCGCCACCTGGCGCTGCCGGCGGTGACGCTCTCGCTCGGCGCCATGGCGACGATCACGCGCTTCACGCGCAGCGGCGTGCTCGAGACGCTCCAGAAGGAGTACGTGCTCTTCGAGATCGCCGCCGGGTATCCGCGCTGGCTGCTGGTCGCCGTGTACGTGCTCCGCAACTCGCTGGTCGCCACCATCACGCAGATCGGCCTGCTCTTCGGCGCGCTCCTGGCCGGCGCCGTGGTGGTCGAGTCGATCTACGACTGGCCCGGCATCGGGAGCTACGCGGTCGCGGCGATCTTCACCTCGGACTACAAGGCGATCCTGGCCGTCACGCTCCTCGTCGGCGTCGTCTACTCGATCGTCAACATCCTGGTCGACCTGATCCACGGGCTCGTGGACCCGCGGGTCGCGGCCGAGCTCTGATGCTGGTCCTGCGCAAGTTCGCCCGCGACACCTCCGGCATGGTCGGCCTCGTGATCGTGCTGACCGCGGTGGTGGTGGCCGTGCTGGCGCCGGGCCTGGCGCCGCACCCGCTCGACACCTACGAGTCGCACCTGCTCCAGCGCCTGCAGGCGCCGTCGGACGCCTTTCCCTTCGGCACCGACAACCTCGGCCGGGACGTCCTCTCCCGGGTGATCCTCGGCACCCGCGCCGCGCTCACCATCGCGCTGCTCGTCGTGGCCGGCGCCATGCTGATCGGCGTGCCGCTCGGGCTGGTCGCGGGCTACTACCGGGGTTGGGTGCCCGAGGTGATCATGCGCGTCACCGACGTCTTCCTCGCGGTGCCGCAGCTCATCCTGGCCCTGGCGCTCGCCCAGCTGCTCGGGCCGAGCCTCCGGAACGCCATGCTGGCCCTCACGCTCACCTACTGGCCGTTCTTCACGCGCCTCGTCTTCGCCGAGACGCGGCGCATCCGCGTGTCCGTCTTCGTCGAAGCGCTCGAGGGCCTCAACGCCGGCGCCGGCCGGGTCATGTTCGCCCACATCCTGCCCAACGCGGCGCCGCCGATCATCGTGCGCGCCACCATCGGGATGGGCTTCACGATCCTGTCGGCCGCGGTGCTCGGCTTCCTCGGCATGGGCGCCACGCCGCCCGACCCCGAGTGGGGGCTCGCGATCTCCGAGAGCCGCCAGTACCTGCCCGAGGCCTGGTGGTTCGCGACGTTCCCGGGGCTCGCCATCTTCCTGGTCGTCTTCGGCTTCAACCTCCTCGGCGATGGGCTCCGCGACGTCGTGGACCCGCGCCTGCGCCGGTCGCGGTGAGCGCCGACGACCTCCTCCTGCGCGTCGAGGGGCTGCGGATCTCGATCCCCACCGACGACGGCGTGGCCCAGATCCTCGACCACGTGGACCTCCGGATCCCCCGGGGCCGGATCGTGGGTGTCGTCGGCGAGTCGGGCTGCGGCAAGTCCACGCTCGCCCGCGCGGTGCTCGGCATCCTCCCCCGGGCGGCGCGCGTCGACGCGGGCCGCATCGTGTTCGAGGGCGAGGACCTCCTCGCGCTCGACCAGCGCGAGCTGACGCGGCGGATCCGCGGCAAGGAGATCGGCTTCATCCCGCAGGATCCGTTCCTCGCGCTCAACCCGACGTTCAAGGTCGGCACGCAGCTCCTCGAGATCATGCGCTGGCACGCGCCGGACGACGGCGGGGGCGGGCGCCGCGACGCCCACCGGGCGCGCCTGCTCGACCTCCTGCGCGCCGTGCAGATCCCGGACCCCGAGGTCGCGCTGGACCGCTACCCGCACCAGTTCAGCGGCGGCCAGCGCCAGCGCCTGCTCATCGCCGGGGCGCTCGCGTGTCGCCCGCGCCTGGTCATCGCCGACGAGCCCACGACCGCGCTCGACGTGACGACGCAGCTCCAGATCCTGCGCCTGCTCCGCGACCTGGCGAGCCGCTTCGGCCTGTCCATGCTCTTCGTGACCCACGACTTCGGCGTCGTCGCCCAGCTCTGCGACGACGTCATGGTCATGTACGCCGGCCAGTCGGTCGAGGCCGGAGGCACCGCGGAGATCCTCGAGCGGCCGCGGCACCCGTACACCCAGCTCCTGATCGCCTGCCACCCCGATCGCACGCAGGACCTGGCCGGCATCCCGGGGACGGTGGCCTCGCCGCTCGCGCCGCCGCCCGGCTGCCGGTTCCACCCGCGCTGTCCCTCGGCGCGCCCGGACTGCGCGGTCGCGCGGCCGGCCACGGTCGTGGACGCGGGCGGGCATGCGGTGGGCTGCGTCCTCTACCACGCCGGCGCCGTGCCGGCCGCGCGGCCGTCGTGAGCGACGTCATCCTGGACGTCGAGGGCCTGGAGACGCTGCTCGGGGGCGAGCGCCGGCTGCTCGGCGCGCCCCGCCCGCCGGTGCGCGCGGTCGCCGGCGTGAGCCTCACCCTGCGCCGGGGTGAGATCCTGGGCGTCGTCGGCGAGTCGGGCTGCGGCAAGACGACGCTCGGGCGGACGATCCTCGGCGTCCAGCGCGAGACCGCGGGGACGATCCGCCTCGACGGCCGCGTGGTGAGCGGGCTCCCACCGCGCGAGGCGCGCCGAGCCCGGCGTGACATCCAGTACGTCCACCAGGACGCAGCGGCCGCGCTCGACCCCTGGTGGAGCGTCGGGCGGAGCCTCGAGGAGGCGCTCCTGATCAACGGGATCGGTCGCCGCGCCGAGCGCGAGGCGCGCATCGAGCGCATGCTCGCGGCGGTCGGGCTCGAGCCCGCGCTGCGGCGGCGCTACCCGCACGAGCTCTCGGGCGGGCAGCTCCGGCGCGTCACGCTCGCGCGCGTGCTCGTGCTGGCCCCGCACATCGTGATCCTCGACGAGCCGACCTCCGGGCTCGACCTCTCCGTGCAGGCGACCGTGCTCCGGCTCGTGCGCGAGCTGCGCGGCGAGCTCCGCCTGACCTACCTCTTCATCTCGCACGACCTCTCGGTCGTGCGGCAGATGTGCGACCGGGTCGCCATCATGTACCTCGGCCGCATCGTCGAGCTGGCGGCGACGCGGCAGCTCTTCGAGGCGCCCGTCCATCCCTACACCCGCATGCTGCTCGCGGCTGCCCCGCGCCTGGTCGCCGGCCAGGATCTCCAC
>Ga0209640_10006321_pt1 | contig 10367 bp, 14 predicted proteins | sample RifCSP10_1_FD_184018 | JGI IMG/M metagenome (GOLD analysis project Ga0209640, IMG submission 184018) | Soil microbial communities from Rifle, Colorado - Rifle CSP2_sed 10_1 (SPAdes) (version 2) | ecosystem: Environmental > Terrestrial > Deep subsurface > Rock core/Sediment | place: Rifle... | reverse complement strand
AGGATGTGGGTGTCGGGCTTTCCGTAATTCACGAAGCCCAGGTCCTTCAGGAAGTCACATGCGAGGGGGTAGCCAATACCATCCACCTCAGCGGCGATGATCATTGGGAGAGCGGGTGCAGACTTGGGGTCCCGGTACAAATGTGTCGCCCAGGAATAGAAGTCCTTGCCATCCTCGAACTGCTCGAAGAACGAAGCGGCTGAGAGGATCGTTTTGCAGTACAGGGGCCAGATGCTCTTGGGCGTTCTCAGGATCTGTCCTGTCGGATTGAGGACCTCGATGATGTGGTCCAGCAGGGCGTCCGGATTCCCGCCATAGAGCTGTGTAACCACCTGCGGATCGTATTGGAACAGCGCAAGACCCAACCGTTCGATCCCACCGATAGCGCCCCCGATCACCGCTGGCTTCATGTTGGCGTTCTGCGCGGAGATCAGCATCCTTTCGAAAAGTCCTTCGATACCCAACTGATTCTGCGTACCCGGTGCGATCTGATCAGGGGGATTCAAGTAGCTTTCGACGATCTGCTCGGCATTGGGATCCTGGAGCTCTCGGATGATGAAAGCCTTGGCCGACTCGTATGTGTGGCGCATGCAGGATGTCCTATGGTGACGACGCGGAAGGGGGCCATCGGATCGTAAGGCATCCCCTGCAAATAAGGCTCCTTCGTCTACAGTGGCCAGCGAGGTTACGATTCGGCCTGCCTCGTAGGGATGATCGCCGTGAAAGCACCGTTCCACGAACAGGTCACACAATTTGACTGCGTCCCTACCACTTTCCTCAATGCCTACAGCTACCTCTTTGACCGGAAGGCGATCCCCGCTGAGGTCGTGCTGAAGACCTACCTCTACTCTCTTGATGCCAAGGGCGGTACGACAACCCTCGCGGTGAAGATGCTAGCGAACTGGTTGAGTGAATTTCGTCACAAGTCGTTTGGACTCACGACAGAGTTCAACGAGGGCAAGCAGGTTCACCTTCGCAGTGGCAGTCCGATCGCCCAATGCCTTGAACGCTCTGGTGTAGCCCTCATCAAGGTCACGGACCAGGGGTCCAAAACGGATAAGCCGTTCTTCCACTACATCCTTGGGCTGAGCATTGAGGATGGCTGTATCAACTGTTTCGACCCACATCCACGAACCACGAAGTCCAACAAGCTTGGGCAGTACGAGTTCATGCCCCAAAAGGGATGTCAGAGTCCGAATCTTCGGATTGCGTGTGCATGGATGGACGCCAGATTCAAAGGTGGACAGTTCCAGTTCGGGCCATTGATGGATCGCGAATGCTTGCTACTGGAATCCGCTTAAGGCTAGAGGGCACTCGTCCTACTGCCCATTTTCACGGTAGTTGCGGGCCATTCGCCGATACCTGGCTGCTTCCGCTCGAACCGTGGATGCCGCGCGATATTTGCCGCCGACCTTGCTGTAGTGGACCTTGTTAGTTTGGATCTCGTACGCTTGCTCATCGCATTCGCGGGCTTTGCCTTCCGCCCACTCCGCCTTTGACTTGGCCATGTCGCATCTCCACAGGGGACATGCCATGTGACCAGAGAAGGTCAATCACCTAAGTGGGCGATGCAAATCAACTACAACATCGATGCAGGATGCGGTGAGTGACTCGCCTCATTGCATTGGGGAAGATCTCTGGGACAAAGCTCAACTCCGGTCACATCAACGTCTTATGCCTCGAGGAGATTTAATGGCTTACTTCGATCCGGTCGAAGAGTACCTGCGCCCATGGAAGCTCTTTAGTTTGGCCTGCGGCGTTGTAATACTTGTGCTTGGCGCCCGGTATGCAGGCCTCCCGGATTGGGACGTGCCAATCAGCATCATCATGGCTGTGCCGACCTATTTCACAGCGCCGTGCAGCCTGCGAGTGGTTCTAGAAAGACGATGGGCTCAACTTCCGATCGCGATGTTCTGGACTTGGCTGAGTGTCGACGGGACCTACGTTCTGTATTGGTCACTCGTCGATCCGTCCGCTTTGCTGTTTCGCCCAGCTAACGCGATGGCGTCTCTGGCCCTGTATGGGTCGTGTGCGCTCGTTTGGATACATCGCGGATCGTTGCGGCAGTTGATCAAAAAGGTTATTTACAGGCCACAGTAGCAGTGCCAATGAGCAGTTCCAGGGACCGTTCGCAGTCATGCGCCTATTGTTGCTATGAAATCCACGTGTTAGACCTTGCTGGAGTATTGAATCCCATGCGTGCGCTCTATTTCTCGCTCCTGCTGTCGTTCCTATCGGCACCTTTGTTTGCGCAGAACGTGCAGTTCAAAGGTGGATCCATTGCAATTGGCGACTCGATTGAGAAGCTACTGAAGATCGCTGGCAAGCCGGACCAGGTGCGACCGTTCCCCGGATCGCCCACTTCTACGCTTTACGAATACTCAGTCGGAAACCGACAAATCAACATCAGCGTCAAGAATGGCAAGATCAGGGGGATCGCAGATAGCAATATCGTCAGCGTACCCTCTCCTGTGCGCCCTACCGGGGTGCTTCTAAATGGCAACCGGATTGGAACCGGCGACACTCTCAAAAAGTTGCTCCAAGTAGCAGGCAAGCCCAGCCGCATTCGTACGTTCCCAGACATGGCCATATACGAATACTCGTCAATTGGACGGGAGGTCACGGTGACTGTTCGGGATGGCAAGGTTTCTGGAACATCTGAAATGAAGGTGGTTAAAAAGTAAGCGCGGCGCGCCTGAATCGCGCCCAAGGCCTAACCATTAGTTCAGGCCGGGCTCGCTTCGCAGCCGCGGGGTTGTTCGGTAAATTGTCACAACGCCGCGGCTGCAAATCGTTCCAGCTGAACTCAGATGTTCTCCAGGTTAGCCAGTGAATAAACGAGGGCTCGACCGTGCATAGGTACCGAATCCTGATCATTGGTGCTTACGGGCAGTTCGGGCGACGCATTGCCGGCGAGCTCGCTGACGATGAGAGCTTTGAGCTGATCCTCGCTGGTCGCAATTTGGAATCCTCGGAGACCCTAATCGTAGGGCTGCAAAACCAGGGCGCTCGTGCGGTTCTGCGAGCCGCGGCGATCGATGTCGATGCAACGGATTTGGTGGTTGAGATCGCCGCCCTATCCCCCAGGCTCGTAATCCACACCGCGGGGCCGTTCCAGCATCGTGATTACCGCGTTGCCGAGGCATCTCTTGCATGCGGCGCCCACTACGTCGACCTGGCAGACGGGCGCGATTTCGTCATGGGTATCGACAGGCTGGATGAAGTCGCCCGAGCGAACAACCTCTGGGCGATTTCCGGTGCCAGCAGCGTTCCGGGTCTCTCAGCAGCAGTGGTTCAAGCGCACATCGCAGAGTTTGCCTCGCTGGATTCGGTAGAGTCCGCCATCAGCCCCGGGAACCAGACGCCTCGAGGACTTGCCACAACCCAGGCGATCCTCGGTTACGTCGGTCAACGATTCCCAGCGCTGCAGAACGGTCGCTGGCGTCAGGTTCATGGCTGGCAATCCCTTCGCCGTTTACGTGTGCCAGGGATCGGTCCTCGATGGACTGCCCGATGCGACGTCCCGGATCTGGCCGTCCTGCCAAAGCGCTATCCGGAATTGAAGCACTGCGATTTTCGTGCGGGGCTGGAACTGGATCGCATGCATTGGGGACTCTGGTTGGCGAGCTGGGGGGTGCGGGCCGGACTCGTGCCAAACCTAGCCCGGTGGGCGCAACCCTTGATTCGGGCCAGCGAGCTGTGGATTCGCTCAGGAACCGACACAGGCGTCATGAGCATCCAAATGCGAGGCTTGGGGCTCCAGGGCGAGCGGCGCCATATCCAGTGGTCGATCATCGCCCGCGACGGGAGTGGCCCTCAGATCCCGGCAACTGCTGCGGTGGTGTTGTCGAGGAAACTTGCCCGGGGAGATCTCCCCGGATCCGGAGCCAGGCCATGCCTTGACCTTTTCACGCTGGACGAATTCATCCAGTCGCTTGCCGCCTATCCGATCAGCACTTCCACGCAAATACTGCCTAGCTGACAAAGCGTTCGCTGTCTTCAGGGGACGGCAGGGGGCATTGGGTGTGTTGGCCGAACCATCGATAACGGTTGCGAGCCACGAGGCGATACAGCCCATCTCGAACCACCCGCGGGCAGACCTCTATCAGTGTGGACGCAAGCCGCCAAACACCGCCAAGGGTTCGGAGGACTCGGGCTATGGCCGTCGAGTCGGTCCAGGGGCCATCCTCGTCCACCAGCAGAAACGACATCGGGTCCTTTGGATCGAGACCGTGACGCATCAGCAAAGCCCGACCGTATGCAGACTGCATCGATGCGAACCGGTAGCGATGGCAGCGATCGTGCTTTAACAGGAAGCGCACCCAGCCGTTGCAAAGGACGCACACCCCATCGAACACGATCACGCTGCTGTGCTTAGTACGGGACATTCAGCCATCCCCTGTAGTGGACGAGTGGCCCGACAAAGGGAAGGGTTGCGGTGACATCGAACGTGTAGCGATCACGGTCCTGACCCTCTCTGGCCTTGACGGCTGAGAATGCCCGTCGTGGCAAGGGGATGAACCCGAGGGCTCGTACTCGTTCGACTCGCCAGATCAACTGTCCCTGCTCGATCGATAGAGCAAAACCGAACGTCACCAGTCCTAGCTTTTCGGTCAGAAGGCCATCAACGGCCCATAGGCGAGAACGCATTGCATGGCCCGCGACGTGCCTGGTCCAGGTCTCCCGTTCCGAGCTTGAATCGATGGTCACGGTAATGGCGCCATGGCCGGATGGCGGCAGTCTGGTAGCCCATCCACACAGGCGAGCAAGCAAGCCCGTGCCGCGTACGACAACCACCTCCCCGACAAACGTCGAGCGACCCTGGCGCTGGTGGAGATGCAGGACAGACGCAGGCAGGGTGGCGAATGCTGTTGAGCCCAACAGGGAGGCGAAAAGCGGCCCTGTCGTTAGGTCGGAATGCGGAACATCCATGCAGGCCGGCTTCCGTGGAGGTCAACGATTGCCGGCAAGCTACCAGAGCCGCAAGTCAATTGCTCGCGACTCCAGAGGAGCTCGCTCCCGTCAGGTTCCGTCGCCAACCCCGCTGGGATGCGGAACACCATCGCGGATACGGTTGAAAATCTCCTCGCGATGAACCTCGACAGTACGCGGTGCGGCTATTCCAACCCGGACCTGACCTCCATGGACTCCCATTACGGTGACCGTGATGTCTTCGCCGATCATGAGCGTTTCGCCAATGCGGCGCGTGAGAATGAGCATGTATTCCTTCCTTGGTTAGATGAAGCTGGCGTTGAGTGCTTCCAGTGCCTTGTCCGATATGGACTTGGACTCCTGCACGCTGAGTGCGTGTTGTTGGTGTAACAGGTTCATTGCCTTGATCATCGATACGATGACCTGACTGAGTTGGCTTTGGTCGAAGGTGTGCATGACCCGACCATCGTCGGCTTGGTGACTTCCCAGGTCGAGCAGCATCTTGGTGGCGAGTTGCAAGCTATCCGCCTCGTAGCTCAGGAAGTGCAGCCAGAAGGGCCATTGAGCGTCGACGGCACGAAAGAGCGAGGTGACTTCAGGAATATCGGTCAGTTCACGAGGGTCATCGTCGTATCCGTCGAACATCAGGACCAGCGAATGCTTGAACCTTTGCGTGTAATCGGCTCGGTCAGACAGGTTCATGAGCCGATCGACGATATCGCCCACGCGAGCGGCTTCTACCTCCCGTCGGGTGATGTAAAGCACAACGTAGGAGACGTCATCGGTCACGACTTCGTCAAAGCCATCACCATCAGTCAGAATAATTTGGGACATGACAATTCCTCTGTGTCGATCCCCATTGTCTAGCGCTGGATTGTCTATCAAAGGTAGGAGGTGATCTGCAGTGTTGCCATCTGTCATCGACGTGGCAACGATGGGGACATGTTTGGATCATGAATATGTAAAGGGTGACCGATGCTTTCCAAGTGGCTGAAAACTCTCCTGGAGGCCGGGAAGTCAGTAACACCTGTTGTGGAGGAGTGCAGCGAGACCTTTGGTCGGCCACGCTTCGACAGGGTCGCTGCGGGTGAGGGCTTCTACGTCTACGTCCATTTAGACCCGTCAGGGGCGGTCTTCTACGTGGGCAAGGGCACAGGACGACGCGCCTGGTTGTACGGCCGTGATCCTCTCTGGAACCTGTACGTGTCGCAGACCCTCAGGGATCAGTACCAGGTGCAGATCATCGCCTCGGGTCTGACCGAGGAGGACGCCATCGATCGCGAAGACGACCTGATGCGCAAATACGGGGACCAGCTCATCAACCGGCAAAACATGGGCCGGACCATGGACTTCGATGCCTTGTCGCGTAGGGACGCACTCTTTTCGCGGATGCACGAACTGGTGGCCAGCAGCAAGATGGCTGGCGACCCTTTGCGACGTCTCGCATTGCTCCAGGAGGCGCTATCGCTTCACTACGAAGCGACTGTCATCCGATTCGAAGGTGGGCTGGTTGGAGACGTCATGGCCAGCCAACCTGGCTACGGCAACGTCGACCTGATTACGTTGGTGGTGGATGCCTATCTGGATTCGGTCAGGCCGATGGAGGCAAAGTCCGCACTGGACCATTACCTCGAATTTCACCCGCAGCACCTGACGCACAAGGTGGTCCAATCGCTACAGCGGGCGGTCGAAAAGGGAAAGCCGCGCCGAAAGCATGCCGTGGTCGAGTTCGTGCCACCTCCTGAACTGCCGCCTGATTGGGAGAGGGGGGAAGAGGGTGGCACGGCGGTGATCCGCTTGCGCCGTCCTCGATCGGCAGTGGCAGGGAGCCTGGATCAGAAGCTTCAGCGCATTTATGACCTAGTTCAAGGGGGGAAGGAGGTTGAAGCGCTCGATCGGCTGAAGGATTACATCGTGGCGGATGAAGCTCGCAATCCATCTGGTATAGACCTGTGGGAATGGCCTCACCATAGAGCGATCAAACTTGCCCTCAAGCTAAAGCGGCCACTTGAAGAATGCCTATTTTTACAGCGTCTAATTCATCACTACAGGGATAGGCCCGTGTTACAGGCCGATCTTCAGTTGCGACTTAGAAGACGTGCGGCTGTCGTCAAAAGGTGATCAATGCATACCCACGGGGTCGGCTAATGACCCTCTGTCCAAACTGAGGCAATAGGAAAAACTCTTGCCATACACCACGTGCGCGCTACTATCCACCTCAAATACCTTGAGGAGTTCTATTTATGGCTACCGTTCTAAAGAAGATGTCCATGAAGCAGCTCGATGCGCTGATGCAGAAGATCGAGACCCAGAAGGGTGCTCGTCGCAAATCTCAGATCCGTAATGCGCGTGCTTCCATCATGGAAATCCTCAAGAAGGATTCGCTGAAGATTGGTGACGTGTTCCCGGGCCGCACTGGTCAAGGCGTCTCTGTGGCAAGCAAGGCTGATGGCGCTACAGCGCCTGCCGCGGCCAAAAAGAAGGGCTCCAAGGGCAAGGTTCCCGCCAAGTACCGCAATCCAGCCAACGCTTCTGAGACTTGGTCAGGCCGTGGCCGTCGGCCGATCTGGTTCGTGGAAGCCACTGAGTCCGGCGCTTCCCCTCAGTCGCTCGAGATCGGTGGCGCGGGCAAGAAGGCCGCTTCCAAGTCCGTAGCGACCAAGGCGGCAACCAAGTCTGCGAAGAAGCCTGCCGCCAAGAAGGCCGCCAAGAAGGCCGCCAAGAAGGCGACCAAGAAAGTCGCCAAGCCCGCTGCTGCCAAGAAGGCATCGAAGAAGGCTGTTGGCAAGAAGGCTGCTGCAAAGAAGCCTGCTGCCAAGAAGGCGTCCTCCAGCCCGGCTAAGAAGGCCACCAAGAAGGCGGCAAAGAAGGCTGGCACTAAAAAGGCGGTCAAGAAGTCCGCGGCCAAGGCACCTAAGAAATCTGGTGTTGCCGAATCCGCCTCCACCGCTTCCACCGCTTCGGCCGCATCGCCTGCGCAGTAAGCATCCAATGGAAGCGGTATGACAAAAGCCCCGCACATGCGGGGCTTTTGTTTGGGGCTAGTTGCCCAGGAATTTCTTGGGTTTGGCCGGGCCAGGTCGACTGAGGTTAGCGTCCAGGCTCGTGATGGCTTGGACACTGCCGATCGTAAGCACAGTGGTTCGAATTTCCAGCAGGGCCCCGGACATCACGTTGAGACTGCCCAGGTGTGAGCCGTTCATGTACGGGAACCCGGTGCAGCCGGTGAACTGCAGCTCCATATCGATGGTGAGGACGTTGGCTCCCACCGGGGGGGATGTCATGCCCGTGATCATGCACTTGCTATCGCGGGTCTTCCCCTTGATCGCTCCGTCCGGTTCGATCTTGATCACGATGGCATCGTTCACCCTGCTCTCCTCTAACTTGGCATGTGGCGAGTAGTGGCGAAGCTGCGCCGGTCCAGTGAAGACGCCGGTGAATTTGATGTCGGGCGGCTGTGCGGAAGCCTGGCTCGCGAGGAGAAAGGCTGTGAGGGCCAAAACTAGGCGGTGCGACATGGAGTGTCCGTTCCGGGAATCCAGGGAAGCCACACGCTATGACCTCGCAGTCCACCAATCCAGTGGACACCTTCTGGAGCACGCCGGTTGACGATGGACGCTCGCGTGAAATGGGGCTAACCATTCATATAGACTCGATCCACACCAAGGGGAAATCTATGCCTAACAGGAAGTCGATTGTGCTCGTCGCGGCGTGCGTGCTCTGTATTGCATCGATCGCCGTCTTAGCCGCCACACCGCTCAAGCTCACCGGCGAGTTTTCATATCACACCGACGAGATGAGCCAGGAGATGATCGGCGACCTGGTGTGCTTTACGCCATCGAGCGTCGGCGCCAACCAGATTCTTGAACACCTGAGCATGACGGGAGACGACTACGGTCACGACGTCTGGTTCTGCTTCAGTGACACGGAGCAAGCAAAAAAAGCACTCAACATTCCTGCCAAAGCAGCACAAGACTCCTGCGGTTACGGCGGCAAAGCGACCGTGACGGTCAGCGGCTACGACGTGTACCTCGAAGAAAGCGAAGGGAGCGACATGGCAAAGTTGGAATCAGTGTCCTACGTGTCGCCAGTGGCGACGATCGACTGCGAGGAAGAACCTTAAGGCAACACCAAACAGGGTGAATCCTTTTGGGAGCGTCGCTCGCCTGCCGTCGACTCTCCACTCTGGTTGCCATCGTTATTTTGGACCGCGGGCACCGATCACCTTCAACTTTGGATAGGGCATGATTCAGAGCATTAGTAGGGCGCTTCTCGCCATCGCAATCGGCGCTGCTCTCGTTAGCTGCAAGCCATCCGCTTCCGAAGATACGGTGCTGGGCGACCCCGGCAGATTGTCCGAACACGACACCGAGTTGCGCGGGCGCCAGGCCTCACCGGACGTCGCCCTGCTGGGCTTCAAGCTCGGCGACAAACTCGATTTGGCGATATGCGAAGACGATCCGGAGACGTGGACCCGCCCGTGCACCAATGGATCAGACCGGGAAGTGCAAGTATTCCTTCCCAAAGACGAACGTCCTGACTGGCTACGCAACGACAAAATCCTACTCTCCCTGGATGCTCAAGGCCGGATAGAGGAGGTCACCGCATCGATGGAGCCGATCCATTTCGAGGCCGTGCTCGATATGAGTCAGGTCAAGTACGGCAAGCCTGATTACATGCCGCTGCAGATCGCCACGGCGATCTACATGTGGAATTTCGCGGACATGCAAGTCACCGCCTATGGTCTTGGACAGGTGAGTTATGTATCTATCCATTCCGATGTGGTTCGCAGCCGTGTACAGGCTGAGTCGGATGCCGACGCGGCTGCGCGGGCTGACGCAGATGCGAAGAAGCGTCAGCTATAGGGTTAGGCCGTACTGCAATTGATGGCGTTCAAGCATTCGGTCTGAGATTTCATCAGCGCACATTCTGCTCCCAGAGCACCCAATCCGCGTGTGATGTACAGGGCGACCCGGCCGGTACTTATGATTGGCTCCTTTCAGGGGAAGTTCTATGAAACTTGCAGACGGGATCCGCTTCGGAAAGACGGCAATAGATGGACTCACCAAGCGGACCAAAGACGTGGCCCGAACGATCAACCAAGGTGTGCGGACTGTCAGGGCAAAACAGGGGGGAATGTCGGATACGGTCACAACGGCCATAAAGACCGTGGCCCAGAAGGTCGAACAGGGGGCCGAAGACGTTGCGTCCCTCCCTTCATTGAACACAACAGCTTCGAAGAAGCGCATTACTGAAAGGGCTAAGGCTGGTGTTCTTGCAGTAGCCGACAGCATGGAACGGGCTGCAGATGCCGTGGGTGCTGGAGTTGGCGGCGCAGTGGCAGGAGGCGTTGGGGCCGTGGGCGATACGATCGATGGCCTCGTGGTTACCGAGTCCGACATCGCCAAAGCACGCGAGGAGCTCGAGCGCTACGG
>Ga0209640_10006320_pt1 | contig 10368 bp, 8 predicted proteins | sample RifCSP10_1_FD_184018 | JGI IMG/M metagenome (GOLD analysis project Ga0209640, IMG submission 184018) | Soil microbial communities from Rifle, Colorado - Rifle CSP2_sed 10_1 (SPAdes) (version 2) | ecosystem: Environmental > Terrestrial > Deep subsurface > Rock core/Sediment | place: Rifle... | reverse complement strand
CCTCGAGGTGATCCTCGACGTGGTCTACAACCACACCGCCGAGGGCGCCGGCGGTGCGACCGACCCTCTGCATTCGTGGCGCGGTCTCGACGCCGGCGCTTACTACTTGCACGACGCCGCTCGCGCAGCGCTCGACTTCACGGGCTGCGGCAACACCGTCAACGTCCAGCATCCGGTGACCCGGCGGCTGATCCTCGACTCGCTGCGCCACTGGGCCGGCGAGTACCGGATCGACGGCTTCCGCTTCGACCTCGCGGCGGTCTTCCATCGCGGCGAGCGCGGCCAGATCCTCGAGCGCCCGCCGCTCGTCGACGAGATCTCGAGCCTCCCGGAGCTCGAGGGCCGGCTGCTCGTGGCCGAGCCGTGGGACGCGCGCGGGTTCTCGCCCCGCGGCGGTTTCCCCGCGCCGTGGTTGGAGTGGGACGGTGAGTTCCGCGACACCGTGCGCCGCTTCGTCGGCGGCATGGAGCGCGACCCGCGCCCTGTCGCCCGCCGACTCGCCGGGCTCGGGCCGCAGGGCGGGCGCCTGGGTGTCGAGCGCGCGCTGCGCTTCGTCGCCTGTCACGACGGCCGGCCGCTGGCGGACGTGGTCGCATACTCCGAGAAGCACAACCTCGAGAACGGCGAGAACGACCAGGACGGCTGGGATGGGGAGGTGGCCTGGAACGGGGGCGTCGAGGGCCCGACCCACGATCCCGCGCTGCTGCGCCGCCGCGAGCGCGAGGTGCGCCTCCTCGCGGCGCTGCTCCTCGCCGCGCCGGGCGCCGTGCAGCTCACCGCCGGCGACGAGATCCTGCGCACCCAGCGCGGGAACAACAACGCCTGGTGCCACGACGACGAGCTGGCGTGGGTCGACTGGCGGGCCGACGCGACGGGCGCGCGCTTCGCCGAATTCCTGCGCGGCGTGCTGCGCCTGCGCCGGGAGCAGCTCCTCGCGCCGGCGCCGCGCCGCACGGCGCTCTTCGAGCCGTTCGTCGACGCGCCCTCGGCGGAGCCGCGGCCGAGCTTCCTCCTGCTGGCCGCGGACGAGAAGCTCGAGCCGCGCTGGTTTCTGGCGGTGAACGCCTCGCCGCGAGCGGCGCGCTTCCCGGTCCCGGCGGCGCCGCTCGGCCGGCGCTGGCGGCTGCGTCTCGACAGCGGTCGGCCGCTCGGGCAGGAGATCTTCGACGCCGCCGCCGCGCCCTTCCTCGCCTTCGAGACCGCGCACCTCGCGGTGCAGCCGCGCTCGATCCGCCTGCTGACCGCCGAGGCTCTGCCCCTGCAGGCGCCCGGCGGCTGACGCGGCGCTGCTCAGCCGGCGAGGACCTTCACCGTGCTCCCCACGGTGTCGAGCATGCGCCGCAGCTCGTCGTAGTCGGGGTGCTTCATGCGGATCCAGGCGTTGGCCATGTAGCCCGCTTCCACCGGCTGCGTCGAGCTGCCGGGCGGCGGCAGGTGGGAGTCGATGATCCACTCGCCGAAACGGCGCTCGACCTCGTCGATGCCCTGGTAGCCGCTGATCCGCCCATCGCGCTGCGGCCTCAGGTTGATCATGCCGGCGGCGAAGCGCCGCGAGGCGGGCTGGAGCGGGCGGCCGTGGACGATCGCCGAGCCCCACTCGCGGTAGATGTCGAACTCGTTGGCCGCGGCGTAGAGATCCCAAACGCCGACCCCGGGAGGGCGGCAGCCGATCTCGGAGAACTTGAGCCCCTTGGGCCCGTAGAACCACTCCATGTGCGTGGCCGAGGTCTCGATGCCGAGCACCTCGATGACCTTGCGCCCGAGGCGTTTGACCTCGTCGTAGCCCGGCGCATCGACACGGTTCGTGGTCACGATCTGCGGCGAGATCCAGCGCGTGCGCATGGCCTCGAGCACGCCCGGGTAGTAGTGCGACACGAACTCGTGGACCGGCTCGCCGCCGATCGCCAGGGTGTCGTAGAACGCCTCGTGACCTTCGATGAACTCCTCGGCGGCCACCGAGGCGCCGCGGTCGACGCCCTGGGCGACGATCGCCGTCTCGAGCTCGCGGTCGTCGTCGACGCGCGAGGTGCCCGAGGCCCCGGCGGCGCTGCGCGGCTTGAGAATGAGCGGGTAGCCGACCTGGGCCGCGAAGTCGCGCAGCTCGCGGGGCGAAGAGACTCCCCGCGACTGCGCGCAAGGCACGCCGGCGTCGCGCAGCGCCTCCTTCATCGCCGGCTTGTCGCGGCACAGGAACGCCGTGCGATACGACGTGCCCGGGATCGAGCAGGCCTCGCGGACCTTGGCCACGGGCAGGATGTGGGCCTCGACCGTGGCTTCGAGCCGGTCGACCCACCCGCGGCCCTGCACGCGGCGCACCGCGTCGAGCATCGCCCCTTCGTGGACCACGGAAGGCACCTGTTCGTAGCCGTCGAGCCAACCCCGGAGCTCGGCGTCGAGCGCGGCGGCCGGCGCCTCGCCGATGCCGGTCACTCGTGCCCCGACCGCGTGCAGGCCGCGCACGAACTGGCGCTGGTTGTACGGGAACTTGGGCTCGACGAACAGGACGTGCATCGGGCTTCCTCTCTTTCGCGGCTTGGGGGAGCGGCGGCGAAGACCATAGGATTCTAGCCGATGGGTATCGTCGTCCTGCTCGGCCCACAGCGCTTCACTCCCACCCTCGGCGAGGCGGTGGCGAGGGCCGGCGTCGAGGGGCGTCTGGCGTCGGTCACCGCCGGCTGGCAGGAGCGCGAAGCCGAGGATCTCGAGCTCCACGAGCACCTCGGCGAGCGCACCGTGAACCTGATGCTCTACGCGCGCGCCGAGGACGTCTTCGAGAAGGACGCCGAGCTCTTCCGCGCGCACCGCGAGCGGCAGGAGAAGCTGCGCACGCTGCAGGCGCTCTACCGTCGCCGGCTCGCTGCGACACGCGATGCGGCGCGGCGGCTGGTCGAGGCGCAGGGTGACGAGGCTCTGCTCGCTCCCGAGCGCGAAGACGCGATCCGTGCCCTCTCGCGGCTCGACGCCCACCACCTGCGCCGCGTGGCGGCGATCGACGCCGAGTTCGAGAAGCGCTGGCGGCCGGAGGGCCGTCCTGTCTTGCGCCGCCACGTGCGCGCCATCGAACGCCAGCTCGAGAAGGTCGCCGGTCTCGCGATCGCCGGCGGGCACGTGGCGATCCTGCTCAACCGGCTGCGGTTGTTCGGGATCGCGAGCCGTGTCGGCGGGCGCCCGGTCTTCGCCTGGTCGGCCGGGGCGATGGCGGTGTGCGAGCGCGTCGTCCTCTTCCACGACAACCCGCCGCAGGGCGAGGGCGCACCCGAGGTGCTGCAGGCGGGGCTCGGCCTGGTGGGCGGAGTCGTCGCCCTGCCGCACGCCAAGCGGCGCCTCGCCCTCGACGACCGCGGCCGGGTGACGCTCTTGGCGCGCCGCTTCGAGCCCGACGCCGCGCTGGCCTTCGACGACGGCTCCTGGTTGCTCTTCCGCGACGGCCGGCGCGAGGCCGTCTCGGGGGTCCAGCAACTGCTCGGCGCCGGCGAGGTCGCGGCGCTGGAGGTGGCTTGACCCTCGCCATCCGCGAGCTCGTCGAGGCTCCCGAGCTCTCGCCTCGCCGCATCGACGAGTTTCTCGCCGGGCGCAAGTGTCCGATCGTCGAGGGCAGCACCGTGACCTTCGTCTACCGGGGGCCGGCCGACGCGGTCTTCCTGCAGCACTGGATCTACGGTCTGCCCTCGGCGCAGCCGTTCTCGCGCATCGACGGCAGCGACCTCTGGTACCTGATCCAGGAGATTCCGGTGCGCTCGCGCGTGGAGTACAAGCTCGAGGTCGAGCAGCAGGACGTGGTGCGCCTGATCCGAGATCCGCTCAACCAGGAGTTGGCCCACGATCCCTTCGGCGCCAACTCGGTCTGCCAGGGGGCCGAGTACGCCGATCCGGAGTGGGCGGATCCGGATCCCGAGGCGCGGCGCGGAACCGTCGAGCCGCTGGCGTTCCGATCGCGAGCCCTGGGACGCGACGAGGAGGTGACGGTCTACCTGCCGGCGCGCTTCCGTCCGACGCGCACGTATCCGTTGCTCGTCGCTCACGACGGCATCGACTACCTGCGCTTCTCGCGGCTGCAGACGGTGCTCGACAACCTCATCCACCGCGGCGAGGTGGCCCCGTTGGTGGTCGCCTTGACGCAGTCGCCGGCGCGATTGCGCGAGTACGCGGCCGACGATCGCCACGCGCGCATGGTGGTCGAGGAGATGGTGCCGCGGCTCGAGGAAAAGTACCCGCTGGCGAAAGACGCCGCGGGCCGCGGCCTGATGGGCGCCAGCTTCGGCGCGGTGGCGGCGCTCCACGTCGCCGCCCGGCATCCAGAGCTCTTCGGCCGGCTCCTGCTGCAATCCGGCTCCTTCGCCTTCACCGACATCGGGCCCTCGCCGCGCGGTCCGGCCTTCGAGCCGGTGGTGGAGTTCGTGAACGGTTTTCGCGAGAAGCCGATGCGTGTCGCCGAGCGCGTCTTCGTCAGTTGCGGGGTCTACGAGTCGTTGATCTACGAGAACCGCTCGCTGGCGCCGCTGCTGCAGAAGTCGGGGATGGAAGTGCGCTACGTCGAGGCCTGGGACGGCCACAATTGGGAGAACTGGCGCGACCGGCTGCGCGAAGGGCTCTCCTTCCTCTTCCCCGGCCCACTGTGGATGTTCTACGAATGAGCTCGGGCTAGACTGGCGTCCTTCCGGAAGGGGCTCTCGCCATGGCCGAGGTGGTGCGCCGCATCGGGTTGTCGCTGGGGGCCGACATCTGTTGGCCGATCTGTTTCGAGGAGATCCTCAAGGATCTCAAGCTCGCCCTGCCGATGGGCGGCGACACGGTGCGCTTCGAGGTGGAGCGCGTCACCATCGAGCCCTTCAACCTCCGCCGCCCGGTCAAGTACGACGTCGTCCTCGATCGCCTGACCCACTGGTACCAAACCAGCCGCGAGTGGTTGAAGAAGGCGGCGGTGATGGACGACCTCTACCTGTTCAACAACCCGTGGTCGATCCAGTCGAACGAGAAGCACACCAGCTATTGCGCGATGATGCGCCTCGGCATGCCGGTCCCCGAGACCTGGCTCGTGCCTCCCAAGGACTACGACTACGAGTCGCAAGCCGACCTCGAGGTGACGCTCGAGCGCTACGCGAAGCTGTTCGATCTCGGCGAGATCGGCGACCAGGTGGGCTATCCGCAGTTCATCAAGCCGTTCGACGGAGGCGCCTGGGTCGGGGTCACCAGGATCGACGACAGGGAGCAGCTCCGCAGGGCCTACGATGCCTCCGGCAAGCGGATCATGCACTTGCAGCGCGCCGTGGCGCCCTTCGACCTCTTCGTGCGTGCGCTCGGGGTGGGTCCCCAGGTCCACCTCATGAGCTACGATCCCGGCGCCCCGCTCCACGACCGCTACAAAGTGGACTTCGACTTCGTCTCGCCGGAGGAGGCGAAGACTCTGGCGGACATGTGCTTGACCATCAACTCGTTCTTCGGCTGGGACTTCAACTCGTGCGAGGCGCTGCGCCAGGACCGGGTTTTCTACCCGATCGACTTCGCCAACGCATGCCCCGACTCCCAGGTCACGTCGCTGCATTTCCACTTCCCCTGGTTGGTGCGCGCCAAGCTCAAGTGGGCGCTCTTCGTGGCCGCCACGAAGCGGCAGATGCGCTGGAATCTCGACTGGAAGCCGTTTTTCGACGTCGCGGCGACCGAGGCGCCGTTCGAGCACAAGCTCGCCGCCTACGCCACGATCGCCAACCGGCGTTTCGAAAGCGAGCGCTTCGTCGACTTCTGCGCCACGCACCTGCCGCACATCGACGAGGTGACGCTCGCCTTCTTCGCCACGCCGAAGGCCAAGGACGCCGTGCGCCAGAAGGTCACGGCGCTCTTCCCGCCGCACGAGGTCGAGCAGTTCACCGAGCACTTCTGGGGCCTGATCCAGTTCTGGAGGAAGACCGAGGAGGACCGCTTGCGCGGCGGCCGCATCGCGGCGCACGAGGTCTAGGAGGCCGCCGACGGAGCCGCCGGCCCGCCGGGACGTGCTACCGTGGAGGGAGGATTCGGAATTCGATGAGCGGCGAGGCTCGCTTCCCGGTCACCATCCACTTGCCTCTGCAATGGGGCGAGATGGACGCCTACGGGCACGCCAACAACACCGTCTACTTCCGCTGGTTCGAGAGCGCGCGCATGGAGTACTTCTACCGCATCGGCTGGCCGCGCGTGGAGCGCGAGCTCGGGGTCGGCCCGATCCTCCATTCGACGCAGGCGCGGTTTCGCGTGCCCCTCGAGTGGCCGGACGAGGTCGAGATCGCGACACGGGTCGGCGAGGTGAAGCTCGACCGCTTCAACATGGTCTACCAGGTGCGCAGCCGGGCGAAGGATCGCATCGCCTGCGAAGGAGTCGGCGTGATCGTGGCCTTCGACTATCGCGCCCAGGCCAAGGCCCCGCTGCCGGAGCAGATCCGCACGCGCATCGCCGAGCTCGAGAGCGCGCCGGACGGCGTCTGACGGCCGGCGAGATGGCGCCCGCGTCGCTGGTCGCCGACCTGGGCGGCACCCACGCGCGCCTGGCACAGGTCGACGGCCGAGGACGGCCGGGGACGGCGATCGACCTCCCGAGCGGCCGGATCACGAACCTCGTCGAAGCGCTGCGCGCAGGGCATGCGCTGCTCGGGGGCTCCGTGCTCGGCCTGCGCGGCGGCGCGGCGGCGGTCGCCGTCGCCGGACCGGTGCGCGGCGACGAGGTCTCGTTGACCAACGTCGCGCTGCGTTTCTCGATCGAGGAGACGCGCCGCGAGCTCGGCCTCGCGCGGCTGCTGGTGCTCAACGACTTCGCGGCGCTCGCGCTCTCGATTCCGAGCCTGACGGCGCCCGATCTCGACGTCTGGCGCGCGGGGGAAGCGGAGTCGGCGGCGCCGCGAGCCCTGCTCGGTCCGGGGACCGGCCTCGGGGTCGCGGCACTGATTCGGGCGGGCGGCTCGTGGCAGGCGGTGCCGGGCGAGGGAGGGCATCGCGACCTCGCCGCGAGCGAGGAGCGCGAGTGGCGGGTGGTCGAGCAGCTGCGCGCCTCCCGCGGCCACGTGTCGGCGGAGGCCGTGCTCTCCGGGCCGGGCCTCGTGGCGCTGCACGGGGCTCTCGCCGCGCTCGACGGCGCCGCCGGCGGGAGTCCGACGCCGGAAGAGATCTCGCGCCGCGCAGCGCAGGGAGCGGACGAGCGCTGCCGGGAAGCTGTACGGCTGTTCAGCGGCTGGCTCGGCGCCGTGGCCGGCGACCTGGTGCTGACGCTCGGCGCGCGCGGTGGCCTCTTCCTCGCCGGAGGCGTGCTCGCCGGCCTCGGCCCGGCGTTCGAGCGCGAGCTCTTCTTCGCCCGCTTCGGCGCCAAGGGACGCATGAGCCGGTATCTCGATGCGGTCCCGGTGGCGCGCATCGCGGCTCCCGACGCCGCGCTCCGCGGCGCCGCCCGGGCGCTGCGGGAGGCGGGCTCCGCTGGCGCTTGAGGCGCGCGCTCAGGGAAGCTGCTGATTCGCGGCTTCGGCCGTGCGCCGCTCGCGCCAACCGCGCAGGCGCTCGCGCAGCTCCGGACGCCGGAGGGCCAGGATCGCGGCGGCGAGCAGCGCTGCGTTCGCGGCGCCGGACCTGCCGATGGCGAGCGTGCCGACGGGGACCCCCTTCGGCATCTGGACGATCGAGAGCAGCGAGTCGAGCCCGTTGAGCCCGGTCGCGGCGACCGGGACGCCGAGCACCGGCAGCACGGTGAGCGCGGCGACGATCCCCGCGAGGTGCGCGGCGCCGCCGGCGCCGGCGACGATCACTTCGAGCCCCCGGCCTTCGGCCGAGGAGGCGTAATCGAACGCCAGGCGAGGAGTCCGGTGGGCGGAGACGACTTTCGCTTCGAACGGGATCTCGAGCTCGTCGAGCAGCTCGGCCGCCGCGGACATCGTCTCCCAGTCGCTCTTCGAGCCCATGATCAGGCCGACGAGCGGTGTGTCGGCCGCCGGCGAGGCGGCGCGGAGTGCCGTCCGGCGCGCCGACGGCGAAGAGGAGCGGATGCGGAACTTGCGGACCGTGGCCATGGTGCCTCCGGAGGAGCGCGACCCGGGGGGCCGGGACTGAGCGTCGAAGAGCCGGAAGTCTAGCAGCCGGGCCGTGGCTCAGCTCGCGAGCCCCGCCGCCTCGCGGAGCGTGCGCTCGACGTAGACCGGGGTCACCTGCCCGCGCCAGCGCGGGTCGAAATCGGTGTTGTCCATCGGCGTGGCGGCGGTGCGCGCCTTCGCCGCCGCGGCGCGGATCGTCTCCGCGGTGAGGGGCTTGCCGATCAGCTCCCGCGCGACGTCGTCGGCGGAGGAGGGGAGCGAGGCGATCGAGCCCAGGACGACGCGCGCCTCGCGCACCAAGTCGCCTTCGAGCCACAACGCGACCGCGACCGAGAGCACGCCGAAGTCGATCGAGCCCCGGCGGCGCAGCTTGAAGAAGGCGCTGCGGCAGCGATCGGCGCCCGACGCCGCGGGCAGCACGACCTCGGTGACGATCTCGTCGGGCTGCTTGGTGAGGTAGTCCATGCCGTCGTCGCGGAAGAGCGCGACGACCGGAAGCTCGCGCTCTCCGGCGCGCGAGGCCAGCCTCAATCGCGCGCCGAGGGCGACCAGCACCGGCGCCGAATCCGACGAGCTCACCGCCCAGCAGCGCGGCGAGCTCGGCGCCACCCAGCAGATCTTTCCCTCGGCCTTCATGCAGTAGGAGATCGACTGCCGCCACTCCTCGGTCTGGTTGTAGTAATTGCAGCGCGTGTCGAGGCAGACGTTGCCGCCGATCGTCCCCTGGTTGCGCAGCGGCGGCGACGAGATCGAGCCCACCGCGCGCGCCAGCGCCGGAAAGCGCGCGCGCAGCTCGGCGTGGCGCTCGAGGTCGGCCAGCGTCTCCATCGCCCCGAGGCGCAGATCGCCGTTCGCGCGCACGCCGCGCAGGCTCGCGATGCCGGTGAGCGAGACGACGTGCTCGGCCTTCTGGTGACGGCGCTTCATGTTCGGCCAGAGGTCGGTGCCGCCGCCGACGACGCGTGCCGCCGCTCCCTCCGCGGCGAGGATCCGCGTCGCTTCGTCGAGGGACGACGGCTGGTGGAGGCGAAAGGCGGGCAGGCGCAGCATCTCGGTCAGCCTTCGCCCTTCGTCCCCTGGAGCCTCGTCGTCAACGCTGCGACGCTGCCGGCTCTGAGCGCCTCGTCGCGCTCGGCCATGGTGGCGGTCTTCGACTTGCGCCCGGTGGCGAGCTTGAACTCGGCCTCGTTGCTCGCCTTGCCGTCGCCGCCCTCCCACGGCGTGGGGACCTTCAACGTGAAGCCGAAGTCGATCTCGGGGAACGCCGCCGGACCGTACCGGGCCTCCTTGCCCCTGGCCTTCGCCTCGAGCGCCTTGAGCACCATGTGGGGATGAATCGGCACCTGGTCGACGCGCACGCCGACGGCGTCGAAGATCGCGTTCGCGCAGGCGGGCATGATCGGAAGCAGCGGGCCCTGGCCGACCTCCTTGGCCCCGAACGGCCCGGCGGGGTCGGGCTCCTCGATCAGGTAGGTCGTCACCGGGGGCATCTCCTCGAAGGTCGGGCTCTTGTACTCGAGGAGGCTCGGGAACTTGTGCACCAGGGCGTGGGAGCGGGAGCGGGGAAGGCGCCGGAAGGCGGATTCCTCCATCATCGCCTCGCCGAGTCCCATGTAGACCGAGCCTTCGACCTGCCCCATCACGAGCACGGGATTGATCGACCTGCCGATGTCGTGGGCGATCCAGACCTGGGTCGGCCGCCAGATCCCGGTCGCCGCGTCGACCTCGACCTCGACCACCGCGGCGGAGTAGGAATAAGTGGGGGAGGGCCCGACGCCGGCGCCGCGATACTTGCCCGGCGAGCGCGGCGGGGTGTACGAGCCGGTGGAGGCGAGGGTGCCGAAGCGCGCCTCGGCGGCGACGACCGCCTCCTCCCAGGCGAGACCGCGCGCCGGGTCGGCGGCGTCGAAGACCCGGCGGCCGGCGAAGACCAGCCGTTCGCGCGGCAGCGCGAGCTGGGTCGAGACCGCTTGCGCCACGAGGTCGCGCACGCGCTCGGCGGCCTCGCGCGCGGCGTGGCCCATCATCAACGTCACGCGCGAGGAGTAACTGCCGAGGTCGACCGGCGTCAACGCCGTGTCGGCGAGGTGGAGGCGCAGGTCGCCGAGCTCGAGGCCGAGGATCTCGGCGACGATCGCCGCCAGCACCGAGTCCGATCCCTGACCGATCTCGATCTCGCCGCTGAAGACGGCGACGCCGCCGCCACGGTCGACGTGCAGCGCCACTCCCGACTGCGGCATCTGGTTCCAGTAGATCGGCAGGCCGGCGCCGCAGAGGTAGCTGCCGCAGGCGAGGCCGAGGCCCCGGCCCTCCGCGAGGCGGCTCC
>Ga0209640_10006318_pt1 | contig 10368 bp, 8 predicted proteins | sample RifCSP10_1_FD_184018 | JGI IMG/M metagenome (GOLD analysis project Ga0209640, IMG submission 184018) | Soil microbial communities from Rifle, Colorado - Rifle CSP2_sed 10_1 (SPAdes) (version 2) | ecosystem: Environmental > Terrestrial > Deep subsurface > Rock core/Sediment | place: Rifle... | reverse complement strand
CAGGCCGCGATCCGCGCTACTTGATGCCCGAGGATGCGCGTAGGATCATCCTCGCCAGGGGCAGCTACGCCCGGTCAGGTGAAATGAAGGAATGACCGCCACGAGACTGAAGAAGAAACGCCCTGCCGCCCGTCCGAAGAAGTCCAGGAAAGCACCTGGCGCACTGACCGACATCGCCATCGCCGCGCTTGAGGACATGAAGGCCGTCAATGTCAAGGTCCTCGACGTCCGCAAGCTGACCGACGTGACCGACACGATGATCGTGGCGACCGGCACGTCCGACCGGCACGTCAAGTCGATCGCCGACCGTGTCGTCGAGCGCTGCCGCCAGGCCGGCCACCGCGCCCATGGCGTGGAAGGCGAGCGCGAAGGCGAGTGGGTGCTGGTGGACCTGCAGGACCTGATCGTGCACGTGATGCTGCCGCGGATCCGTGAGTTCTACGGACTCGAGAAGCTGTGGGACATGCGTCCCTCGCGGCGCGAGCCGAGCCCGGCCTGAGCCGGTCGCATGCGCGTCCGCTTGATCGCGGCCGGCACGCGCTTGCCCGGCTGGATCAATGAAGGCGTTGCCGAATACGCGAAGCGCCTCGGCCGCGGACTCAAGTTTGAACTGATCGAAATCCCGGCGGGCCGGCAGGCCGCGCGCATGCGCGCGGCCATCGCGCCGCGCGACTATGTCGTTGCACTCGAGGTCACCGGCCGCGCGATGACGACTCCCGAATTGTCGCGATGGCTGGCGGCGCGGCAGGCCGACGGTCGCGACCTCGCGCTCCTGATCGGCGGCCCGGACGGGCTGGACCCGGGACTGTCGGCGGCGGCCGATTTCCGCTGGTCGCTGTCGCCGCTGACCTGGCCGCACGGGCTCGCGAGGGTCATGGTGACGGAACAGCTCTATCGCGCTCACAGCCTGTTGCAGGGGCATCCGTACCATCGCGCTTGATTCCAGCTATCCTTGCGGTTCAATGAGTTACGACTCCATCGTCCTCGCCTCGGCGTCACTGCGCCGCAGTCAGTTGCTGACCCAGATCGGCGTGCGCCACCAGTCGCTGGCGACCGACCTCGACGAAAACCCGCTCCCGGGCGAGGGCCCCGCGGACTATGTGCAGCGCCTCGCGCGCGACAAGGCGCTCGCGGCGCTGGCGGCGCTCGGCGGCGGGCACACCGATCGTCCGGTGCTCGCCGCTGACACGACGGTCGCGCTGCACGGGCGCATCTACGGCAAGCCCGCCGGCGAACACGAATGCGTGGCGATGCTGATGGCCCTCGGGGGCCGCCGCCACGAGGTGATGACCGCGATCGCGCTCGCTGCCGGCGCGAACTTGCGCACGGCGCTGAACGTGAGCCGCGTGACCTTCCGGGCGCTCGACGAGCAGGAATGCCGGCGCTACTGGGCGACCGGCGAACCGGCCGGCAAGGCCGGCGCGTATGCGGTCCAGGGCCTGGCCGCGGTCTTCATCGCCAGGATCGAGGGCAGTTTTTCCTGCGTCATGGGCCTGCCATTGTTCGAAACTGCGGCGCTGCTCGATGCCGCCGGCGTGCGGCGCTGGCAGGCCGTCGCATGAGCGTCGAGATACTGGTCAACGTGACGCCACGCGAATCCCGCGCCGCGATCGTCCTGCAGGGCGTCGCGCAGGAGCTCTACATCGAGCGCGCAAATCGCCGCGGCCTGGCCGGCAATTTCTACAAGGGCCGCGCGACGCGCGTGCTGCCGGGCATGCAGGCCGCGTTCATCGACATCGGCCTTGACCGCACGGCCTTCCTGCACGCCGCCGACATCCTGCCGCCGGCCGGCCTCAACGGCGCGATCGGAACCGCGCCGCCGGAAAACGTCCGCGCCCTGGTCAACGAGGGCGACACGATCCTCGTTCAGGTCGTGAAGGACCCGATCGGCACCAAGGGCGCGCGCCTGACCACCTACATGACCCTGCCGTCGCGATTCCTCGTGTACCTGCCGCAGGGCCGCGGCGTCGGCGTGTCGTCCCGCATCGGCGATGAGGCCGAGCGCGCGCGCCTGCGCGAATTCGTGCAGGAGTGGAGCGGCGGCAAGGGCGGCTGGATCGTGCGGACCGCGGCCGAGGCCGCGGCGGCGGAGGTACTGCGCGCCGACATGATCTTCCTACAGCGGCTCTGGGACCTGATCCGCGAAAAGGGCGCGCGCGCCGCGGTGGGCGAGCTCGTGCACGAGGATCTCGCGCTGCCGATGCGCGTACTGCGGGACCTGCTGGGCGAGAATGTGGAACGCGTGCGGGTCGATGCGCCCGCCGCTCATGCCGCGATGATCGCCTTCACGCGCACCTTCATGCCGGCGCTGGCTGATCGCATCGAACTGTTCGACGGCAAGCGCCCGATATTCGACTTGTACGGCGTCGAGGACGAAGTCGAGCGCGCGCTCGACCGCAAGGTGCCGCTGAAATCGGGCGGCTGCCTGATGTTCGACCAGACCGAGGCGCTGACCACGGTCGACGTGAATACCGGCGCCTTCGTCGGCCAGCACAGCCTCGAGGATACGGCGTACCGCGCCAACCTGGAGGCCGCGGTCGCGATCGCGCGCCAGCTCCGGTTGCGGAATATCGGTGGCATCATCATCGTGGATTTCATCGACATGCTGGACCCGGAGCATCGCCGCGGCGTGCTGCAGGCGCTGGAGCAGGCGCTGGCCGGCGACCACGCCCGCACGCGCCTGTCGGCGGTTTCAGCGCTCGGCCTGGTCGAAATGACCCGCAAGCGGACCCGTGAAAGCCTGGAACACCAGCTGTGCCGGCCTTGTCCAAGCTGCGATTCCCGCGGATTCGTCAAGACGCCCGAAACGGTCGCCTACCAGATCTTCCGGGAAGTGCTGCGCCAGGCGCGGCAGTTCGACTTTCAGGAGTTGGTCGTGCTGGCGCATCAGGACGTGATCGGGCTGCTGCTCGACGAGGAGTCGGCGGCGCTCGCAGATCTCGAGCTTTCAACCGGCAAGCCGATCCGGCTGCAGGCCGAGGCGTTGTATTCCGAGGAGCAGTTCGACGTGGTGCTGGTGTGAAACCCGTGGCGCAATGGGTCAGGTTGCTCGGACGCTGGGCGGCGGCGCTGGTGGGCGTGGCCGCGCTCTTGCTCGCGCTCGGCATCGGCGCGTTCCGCCTGGCCATCGACCTGCTGCCCGGCTATCAGCAGCGCGTCATCGAACGCGTGCACGAAGCGACCGGACTTACGCTCGAGTTCGATTCGGTCCATGCGCGCATCGGCCGCTACGGCCCCGAGGTCGTGTTTCGCGGCGCCCGCGTGTTGCCGGAGTCCGGCGATGAGCCGCTGGTCAGCGCCGAGTCGGGCCGTGTCAGCCTGTCGATCCTGCGCACCCTCTGGTTCCGCCGCGTCGAGGTCGGCCAGGTCTCGCTGGTGCGGCCGCGCCTGAACTTCGTGATCCACACTGACGGCAGCGTGCAGCTGGTCGGCCAGTTCGCGCTGCAGACGCAGCCCGCGAGCGAACGCCCGCCATTGACGCTCGATCGCCTGCCGCGCGGCCGGTTTGCGGTCCGCGACGCGACGCTCGACGTGCTCGACCTGCGCGCGCGCCAGGGCCGCTTCGAACTGACCGGCGCGGACATCGATATCGAACGCAAGGGCAATCACGTCACGACGCGCGGCCAGTTGAAACTGCCGGAACACCTCGGTTCGGCGCTCGAGTTCGAAGCCGATCTGCGGGGCGACCTGGCCGACGCGGCGACGCTCGCATGGCGCGGGAGCCTCGATGCGTACGACCTGGACTTCGAGCAGTGGACGGCGCTGCTGCCCGAGAGTTTCATCGTGCCGGCCGCCGGTCATGGTTCGTTCGAGATTTCCGCGCGCGGCACCGGCCGCGAGCTCGCCGGCCTGCGCGTGCAGCCAAGGCTCGAAGACCTGCGCCTCGCCGGGGCCGAAGGCGAATTCACGCGCATCGCAGGCGACATCCGGCTGCAACTACGGGAAGGCTCGATTTCCCTGCACGCCACGGGCCTCGAGCTGTCGCGCCGCGGGGCGCCGTGGCGGCCAACCAGCCTGGAAGCGCGGCTGACGCGCAAGGCTGGCCGCATCACCGCAGCGACGGCGCGGGCGGATTACCTCCGGATCGAGAATCTCGCGGCGCTCGCCGCCGTGCTGCCGGCGGGCGCGCTGCGCGGGCAGATCGAGGCGCTGGCGCTGCGCGGCGAACTGTTCGGGCTCGATGTCGCGCTGACGGGCATCGAGGGGCGGCGCCTGCCCGACATCACCGGGCGCCTGCGCTTCGCGAACGTCGGGTTCGAGCCGATCGGCAGGGCGGCCGGCATCACCGGGCTCGACGGCGCGATCGAGGGGCGCGGCGCCGGCGGCGTCGTGCACGTCGCGACGCGCAATGCGACGATCAAGTGGCCGCTGCAGTGGCGCGCGCTCGTCGACCTGCCAAGCGCCGACGGCCGCGTCGAGTGGAGCCGCTTCGCAGACGGCGCGCGCGTCTGGCTGGACAACGCCTTGGTGGACACGGGCCACGGCACCGCCCGCGGCAAGCTGCGCATGCTGCTGCGGCCGGGCAACCCGCCGCTGATGGACCTGGATGCCGTCGCGACGGACTTCGACCTGACGCAGACCTGGCGTTACCTCCAGATCGAACGCCTGAGCCCGCGAACGGTCGCCTGGCTGGATGCGGCGTTCCGCGCGGGCCGCGTGCCCGAAGCCCACGTCCTGGTCACCGGCCCGACACGCGGGTTTCCGTATCGCGAAGGACAGGGCCGCTTCCACGCGACCGGGCGCGCCACCGGCCTCAATCTCCACTACGCGCCGGACTGGCCGGAGCTCCGCGGCATCGAGAGCACGTTCACCTTCGACGGACCCGCGATGCGGACGCTGGCGTCGCGCGGCAGCATCGGCGGCATCGCCTTCACGCAGACCGAAGCGCACAGCGCCGACCTGCGCGATGCGATCATCGCCGTGCGCGCGTCGGCGCGCGCCGACGCCGGCCGGGCGATCCGCCTGCTGCAGGCAAGTCCCCTCGCACCGTCATTCGGCGCCGCGTTCGCGGACCTGTCGGGCTCCGGGCCGGTCAGCGGCGAACTCGCCATGTATCTGCCGATCAAGGACTTCGATCGGCGCGTCGTCACGGTGATGGCGACGCTGGCCGGCGTCACGCTGCGTCACAAGTCGCAGCCAGTGGAGGCGACCGATGTCTCGGGCCGGTTATGGGTGCGCAATCGCGAGATCCACGCACCGGCCCTGACCGGCAGGCTGCTGGGCGGCACGCTGCGGGCATCGATCGGGACGACGACGCAGGCCAATGGCAATCTCAGCACGCAGGTCAATGCGCAGGGGAGCGTGCAGGGCGGGCCGCTGCAGCCGGTCGCGCGGCTGCCGGTCAACGCGGGCCTGTCCGGCACCGCGGACTGGCGCGGATTCCTGACCGTCGAGCGCAATGCCGACCCGGCGCTTCCGGCACGCGGCACGCTGCGGCTCAGCAGCGACCTGCGCGGCATGGCGTCGAAGCTGCCCGCGCCGTTTGCCAAGAGCGCCGATTCCACCCGCCCGCTGACGATCAGCGCGAGCTTCGACGGCGTGAACGGCCCGAGGGTCCAGGCGCAGCTCGGGCGCGACGTGCATGCCTTGCTGCAGTTGCGTAGCCGCCCCGAAGACCCGCCGATCGAGCGGGGCATCGTCGTATTCGCACCGACGGCGCCGGCGGCGCTGCCGCGCGCCGCGGGGCTGTGGTTGACGGGCAGGCTCGAGACCGCGAGCCTTACGGACCTGCTCGAACTGAAATGGGACGAGCCGCGCGGCCGCCCGCTGCACGAATGGCTCGGTGGCGCGGACCTTTCGGTCCAGAGCTTCGAAGTGCTCGGTTACGGCTTTGCGAATGTCAGCGGTCGCCTGCGGCCCGGCAATCGCGTCTGGGAAGTGGACGTGAACGGCGACGCGGCCGTCGGCCACCTGGTCGTGCCCTACACGTTCCCGGGCGAAGTGCCGATGCGGCTCGACCTCGAGCGCCTGCATTTCGGCGAGCCGGTGCGCGGGGACGGAGGCGGGCCCGACCCGGATCCGCGCCAGCTTCCGGCGATCCGGGTGGACCTGCGCGACTTCGTGTTCGCCGGCCGCCAGTTCGGGCATGTGCAGGCCGAGTTCGCGCGCGGCACGGCCGGCATGACGCTCAACCAGTTCACGATGCGGCACGCGGCGTTCACCGCGAAGGGCAGCGGCAGCTGGCTGGTGCGCGAGCAGGGCGCGGAATGCCGGCTGGAGTTCGTGGCCGAGAGCGATGACGTGCTCGGATTCATGACTGCGATGCAGTTCGGTTCGCTGGTCGCGGGCAAGCACGGGCGCGTTGCCGCGAATCTAAGCTGGCCCGGCCCGCCCGAGATCAGCGCGCTCGAGCGCCTCTCCGGCCGGCTCGAGATTGCCGCTGAAAACGGCCAATTGACCTCAGTCGAGCCGGGGGCGGGCCGCGTGTTCGGACTGATGAGCCTTTCGCACCTGCCTCGCCGCCTGGCCCTCGATTTCAAGGACCTGACCGGCGAAGGACTCGCCTACGACACGATGCGCGGCACCTTCCAGCTGACTGACGGCGAGGCCTATACCGACAACCTGACGATGCGCGGTTCGGCGGCGGACATCGGTATCGCAGGGCGGACCAGCCTGCGGCATCGCACCTACGACCAGACCGCGATCGTGACCGGCCAGCTCGGCGCGTCGCTCGGCGTCGCCGGCGCGCTCGCCGGCGGGCCGGTGGTCGGCGCGGCGCTGCTGTTGTTCTCACAGGTATTCAAGGAGCCGCTGAAGGGCGCGACGCGCGGCTACTACCGGATCACCGGCTCGTGGGACGATCCGCAGGTCAAGCGCATCGAGGCCCAGGAATTGAAGGATGACCGCCAGGCCGGCGCGCAGCCGCCGCCCGCGCCTGCCGCGGAGCCGCCGGGCGCGCAGGAATCGCCATGAGCCAGCCGATCGTCGCCGCCGTGCAGATGACCTCCGTAGCCGACGTCGCGCAGAACCTCGATACCGCGCGCCGCCTGGTCGCGCGCGCGCGGGAGGGCGGCGCCTGCCTTGCCGTGCTGCCCGAGAATTTCTGCTTCATGGGGCGCTCCGAAGCCGAGCGTCGCGCAATCGTGGAGAACGAAGACGACGGCCCGATCCAGCGCGCGGTCGCCGCGATGGCGCGCGAAAACGGATTGTGGATCGTCGCCGGCACCCAGCCGATCGCCGTCGCGGGCGATGCGCGCCCCGCCAATGCCAGCATCGTCTACGACGCGGCGGGTGGCCGGGTCGCGCGCTACGACAAGATCCACCTGTTCGACGTGGACCTTCCGGGCGGCCGGGAGGGCTATCGCGAATCCGTCAATGCGGCGCCGGGTGCGAAGCCGGTCACGGTGGATACGCCGGCCGGCCGGCTCGGGCTGACCGTGTGCTACGATTTACGTTTCCCCGAGCTGTTCCGTCAACTGGTCTCCGAGGGAGCCGAAATCTTCAGCGTGCCATCCGCATTCACCGGCCCGACCGGCCGCGCACACTGGGAAGTCCTGCTGCGGGCCCGCGCCATCGAGGACCTGTGCTTCGTGATCGCCGCGGCCCAGAGCGGCATCCACGACAACAACCGCGAGACCTACGGCGACAGCCTGATCGCCGATTACTGGGGCCGCGTGCTCGCGCGCCAGCCGCGCGGCAGCGGCGTCGTGCTCGCCGCGCTCGATCGCGAGGGCCAGCGGGCGACGCGCGCGGATTTTCCGTCGCTCAGTCACCGGGTGGTCGGCTGAACATGAATGCCTTGCAGCAAGCCCGCGACCGGATCCTGACGCCGTCGGGACTCGACGAGGGCCGGCTCGAACAGGCGCTCGGCTCGCTCCTCGGCGCTGCGGTGGATGCGGGCGATCTGTATTTCCAGCTCGCGCGCGAAGAGCATTGGGCGCTCGAGGACGGCATCGTCAAGGAGGGCAGCCACGGCATCGAACAGGGTGTCGGCGTGCGCGCGATGGCCGGCGAGCGCACCGGATTCGCGTATTCCGACGAGGTCGTGCCCGCAGCGCTGCTCGAAGCCGCGCGCGCGGCGCGCGCGATCGCGCGCGAGGGCGGCAAGGGCCAGGTACAGGCCTGGCGTGCAAGCGCGGCGCACCGGCTCTATCTTCCCGACGACCCCATCACGTCGCTCGCTGACAAGGACAAGGTCGCGCTGCTGCAGGAGCTCGACCGCAGCGCCCGCGCGCTGGATCCGCGCGTCAAGCAGGTGGTTGCAACGCTCGCCGCCGTGCACGAGATCGTGCTGGTCGCCGCGAGCGATGGCACGCTCGCCGCGGACGTGCGGCCGCTGGTGCGCATGAACGTCTCGGTGATCGTCGAGCAGAACGGGCGCCGCGAGCAGGGTTACGCCGGCACCGGCGGCCGCCATTCGCTTGAGGAGTTCGTTGCGGAAGGAAGGCCGCTGCGCCTCGCGCGCGAGGCCGTGCGCCAGGCCACCGTGAACCTCGAGTCGGTGCCGGCGCCGGCCGGCACGATGCCGGTCGTGCTGGGCCCGGGCTGGCCGGGCGTGCTGTTGCACGAAGCGATCGGCCATGGACTCGAGGGGGATTTCAACCGCCGCGGGACGTCCGCTTTCTCCGGCCGCATCGGCGAGCGCGTGGCATCGGAGCTCTGCACCGTCGTGGACGACGGCACGCTGCCGGGCCGGCGCGGTTCGCTCAACGTGGACGACGAGGGCACACCGACTTCCTGCACGGCGCTGATCGAGAACGGTGTGCTGAAGGGTTATCTGCAGGACAAACTGAACGCGCGCCTCATGGGCATGAAGCCGACCGGCAATGGGCGGCGCGAGTCATTCGCGCACACGACGATGCCGCGCATGACCAACACCTACATGCTGCCAGGCCCGCATGACCCGCAGGAAATCATCCGCTCGGTCAGCCGCGGCCTCTACGCGGTCAACTTCGGCGGCGGCCAGGTGGACATCACCTCGGGCAAGTTCGTGTTCTCGGCGAGCGAGGCCTATCTGATCGAGGACGGGCGCATCACGGCGCCGGTCAAGGGCGCGACGCTCGTCGGCAACGGCCCCGACGTGCTGACCCGCGTCAGCATGGTCGGCAACGACCTGATGCTCGACGAGGGCATCGGCAGCTGCGGCAAGGACGGCCAGACCGTGCCGGTCGGCGTCGGGCAGCCGACGTTGCGCATTGATGCGCTGACGGTCGGCGGCACCGCCTGACGCAGCCACGATGCGCATCTCACGCCCGCTCTACGAACTGCTTCCGTATGCCTACATGCTGATCGGCGCTGCCGCGGTTGCGACGTCGTTCCTCTGGCGCGTGCCGGGCTGGTCCGACCTGATGGCGGGACTCGGGATGATCGCGATCGTCTCGGGTCTGGTGCTGGTGCTGCGCCGGCGCGACTACCGGATCCAGCAGCGCCACTACGGCGCCGAATTCGACGAAGAGGACTGAGCGGCCGGCGCCGCCTCAGCCGACGCCGGCGGCCGGCGCATCGTCGTCCGCATCCGCGTCTTCGTCGGAATTTTCGCGGTCGGTGATGACCCGGTGATCGCCCGTGGACTCGGCCTGGTGCTGCGCGCGCCCACGCGCCGAGCGCTCGTCGAGATACATGATCTCGTGCTTGCCGAGCACGATCACGTCGCCGTCGTTCAGATTGTGTTTGCGGACCCGCTTGGACTTGATGTAGACGCCGTTCGTGCTGTTGAGGTCCTCGAGTACGCTGCCCTCCGCGGTCGTGATGATCTGGCAGTGATGGCGGCTGATGAACTTGCTCTCGATCTGCAGATCGTTGTCGACCGTGCGGCCGATAATCAGCCGGCCGACCCGCAGCGGGCGCTCCTCCACGTGTTCGCCGGCATGCGCGACGATGATCCGCGCCACCACCTCGTCCAGACCGACCGGCCGCGTGCCAGGCATTTCCGCCTGGACCGCCGCGCGCATGCGGTTGGTGCGCGCCGCGTATTCGACCCATTGCAATTCCTCGATCGCGGCCTTCAGTTCCGGGACGCCGACCAGGTGCCGTTCCAGCGCATACGCGCCCATCAGCGCCGTGTCGCAGATCGTATTGATCAGTCGCGGCACGCCGCCCGTATAGCGAAAGATGATCGGGTAGGTGTCCGCGGTGAAGAGCTGCCGGCCGTGCGAGCCCGCGACTTCGAGCCGGTGCAGGATGTACGCCTGCGTGTCCTCGGGCGTCAGCGCGGTCAGGTGGAAACGCAGCCGCACGCGCTGCACCAGCTGGATCAGCTCGGCAGAATCAAGTTTCTCGTTCAGCTCCGGCTGTCCGCACAGGATGATGCGCAGCACTTTCTCCTTGGTGGTCTCGACGCCGGACAGCAGCCGGATCTCCTCGAGCACGCGATTGCTGAGGTTCTGCGCCTCGTCGACGATCAGGAGCACCTTGCGGCCGGCGGCGTAC
>Ga0209640_10006314_pt1 | contig 10370 bp, 11 predicted proteins | sample RifCSP10_1_FD_184018 | JGI IMG/M metagenome (GOLD analysis project Ga0209640, IMG submission 184018) | Soil microbial communities from Rifle, Colorado - Rifle CSP2_sed 10_1 (SPAdes) (version 2) | ecosystem: Environmental > Terrestrial > Deep subsurface > Rock core/Sediment | place: Rifle... | reverse complement strand
CCTCGGAGAGCGGACTTGACTCCGTACTCGACTCCGGAGCTTAGAGTAGGACCCATCGAAATGGTTGCGGAGAACGATATGGATGCGCAAGGCGACGGAAACAGCAGCGCGACCCTAACGGGTGGTCTGCTCGCGGGGCTCCTCGCGTCGGCGTGCTGCGTCGGGCCGCTCGCTCTGGTAACGGTCGGCGTGAGCGGCGCCTGGATATCGAATCTCACGCTGCTCGAGCCCTACCGCTGGATCTTCGTCGGCATCGCGCTCGTCTTCATGGCGCTCGCCTGGCGGCGCATCTACCGCGCGCCGGCGGCGGCGCAATGCGAGCCCGGCACGGTGTGCGCGCTGCCGCAAACGAGCCGCGTCTACCGCGTGCTGTTCTGGGTCGTGTCCGCGCTGGTGCTGCTCGCTTTCGCATTTCCCTTTTTCGCGCCGCTCTTCTACTAGGAGGCCGCGAAAATGAAATCAACATCGATCCTGGCCGTGCTGGCGCTTGCCGTGGGCATATCGCTGCCTGCTGTCGCCGCGCCCAAAACGGTCGTCCTCTTGGTGCCGAGCATGAACTGCGCGGCCTGCCCGATCACGGTGAGAAAGGCGCTGGAAAAGGTGGCCGGGGTGCAGAAGGTGAAGGCGACGCTCGAGCCGCCCGAGGCGGTGGTCACGTTCGACGACGCGATGACCAGCGTCGACAGGCTGACGGAAGCCACCAAGGGGGCGGGCTATCCGTCGAGCGTAAAGTCGGGGCGCTGACATGAGCGACCTGTCCCTTGACGACTGCTGCGCCCCGGTGAACGCCTCCGGCCCGCGGGACAGCGCGGGCACGAAACTCCAAGTTGCGGTCATCGGCAGCGGCGGGGCGGCGTTCGCGGGAGCGCTGCGCGCCGCGGACGAGGGCGCGTCGGTGACGATGATCGAGGCGGGTACCCTCGGCGGCACCTGCGTGAACGTCGGCTGCGTGCCCTCCAAGATCATGATCCGGGGCGCGCATGTCGCGCACACCATCGCGCATCACCCTTTTCCCGGCATCGGGCGTCAAACCGCACAAGTCGATCGGCGCGCACTTGTTGCGCAGCAGCAGGCGCGGGTCGAGGGGTTGCGCCTGGCCAAATACGAAGCCATCCTCGAAAGCCGCGCCGAGAGCATTCGGCTGCTGCGCGGCGTAGCGCGCTTCGAGGATGCGCGCACGCTCGGCGTAGCGCTGCCGGAGGGCGGCACGGAAACGTTGCGCGCCGATCGCATCCTGGTCGCCACCGGCGCCTCGCCTGCGATTCCCGACGTTCCTGGCCTGAAATCTGCGCCCTATTGGACCTCGACCGAGGCGCTGGTCGCCGAGGAATTGCCCGGCCACCTCATCGTCTACGGCGGCTCGGTCGTCGCCCTCGAGCTCGCGCAGGCGTTCCTGCGGCTGGGTTCGAAGGTGACGCTGGTCGCGCGCTCGACGCTGCTGTCGAAGGAAGATCCCGCGATCGGCGCGGAGCTTCTGCGCGTGCTCGAATCCGAAGGCATGCGCGTCCTGACCCAGGCGAAGCTGCGCAGCGTGCGCTTCGAGGGCGGTAGCTTTCTCGCGGACACCGGCGCCGAGCAATTGTCCGGCGACCGGCTCCTGGTGGCGACCGGTCGCCGTGCAAACACCGCGTCGCTCGGCCTTGATCGGGCAGACGTCCGGATCGACAGCGGCGGCGCGATCGTGGTGAACGATCGCATGCGGACCTCGTCCGAAGGCGTCTACGCCGCGGGCGATTGCACGAACTCGCCCGAGTACGTCTACGTGGCCGCGGCCGGCGGCACGCGCGCGGCGATCAACATGACCGGCGGCGACGCGAAGCTCGATCTCTCCGTGCTGCCCGCAGTGGTGTTCACCGATCCCCAGGTTGCAACCGTCGGCTTGAGCGAGTCGCAAGCGCACAAACTCGGAATCGAGACCGACAGCCGCTCGCTCACGCTCGACAACGTGCCGCGCGCGCTGGCGAATTTCGACACGCGCGGCTTCGTCAAGCTCGTCGCCGAGAAGCACTCCGGGCGACTGCTCGGCGCGCAGATTCTCGCGGCCAACGCGGGCGAAATCATCCAGACTGCGGCGCTGGCGATGCGCGCACAAATGACGGTCGCCGATCTCGGCGGGCAGCTCTTTCCCTATCTCACCATGGTGGAGGGCATCAAGCTGTGCGCGCAGACCTTCACCAGGGACGTCAAGCAGCTTTCCTGCTGTGCCGGTTGAACGCGACGGGAACTGCCGGCCGTTGTCGCCTGCTGTTCTTCAGCGCACCGGTTGCAGCACGATGACCGCCATCCCCGCGAGTGCGATCGCCGCCCCGGCAACATCCCACGCGGTAGGGCGCATGCCCTCGATCAGCCACAGCCAGCCGATGGCGAAGGCGATGTAAACGCAGCCGTACGCGGCGTAGGTGCGGCCGGCAGCGAACGGATGCAGCGTGAGCAGGAAAGCGAATAGCGCGAGGCTCGCCGCGGCGGGCGCGAGCAGCCAGGCGCTCTTGCCCTGCTTCAGCCAGAGATACACCAGGTAACAGCCCAGTATCTCGGCGATTGCCGTGACGGCGAACAGTCCGGCAGTCCTGACGAGGTTCATGCGATCGGCGCATGTTACCCGCTGACGCTGGCCGCTTCCACCGCCGATGTGTCCGCCGGGCGCCCCACGCTCAGGATCGCATCGAAGAAGATGCGCGGCCGCTCGCGCAGCGAGTTGACGAAGATCGCGGTGACGCTCACCGCCATCGCCGCCATCGCCCACACCGGATAGACGAGCCCCGTCGCCGCAAGCGGCACCCCGATGCCGTTGAACGCGATCGCGAGGCACACGTTCTGCACCATCTTGCGGTAGCTCCAGCGGCTGATGCGGCGCGCCTCCAGCAGCGCCGCGAGGCGGTTGTTCAGGATGACGATGTCCGCGGAGTCGATCGCGATGTCGGTGCCGCCGCCCATGGCGATGCCGATGTTCGACTGCATGAGCGCGGGCGCGTCGTTGATGCCGTCGCCCACCATGGCGACGCTGGCATGGGTCTGGAGCTTGCGGATGAGCGCCGCCTTGTCCTGGGGCAGCAGCTCGCCGTGCGCTTCGTCCACGCCCGCCTCCGCGGCGACGCGCCGGCACGCCGCGGCATTGTCGCCGCTCACCAGCAGCGTGCGGATACCTGCACGCTGCAATGCCGACACGGTCGCGGCTGCGTCTGCGCGCAAGGCGTCGCCGAACGCGAGCAGGCCGAGCGCGCGCCCGCCGCGTGAGGCGGCGATCACAGTGCGACCCGCCTCTTCGAGCTGCGTGACGCGGCCTTTCAGCGCACCGAGCGCCACGCCGCGCTCCCCGAGGAACCTTGCATTGCCGACCAGAATTTCCGCGCCTGCCATCCGCGCGCGCACGCCTCGCCCCGGCACGGCCTCGAAGTCCTCGAGCTCGGCAATCGCGATATCGCGTTCCAATGCCGCGCTCACCACCGCCTTGGCGACGGGGTGCTCCGCTACAGCCTCGGCCGCCGCCGCCACGCCGAGGAGCTCCGCCTGCGAAGCGCCGGTCGCTTCGATTTCGCGCAGCGCGGGCCTGCCTTCGGTCAGCGTGCCGGTTTTGTCGAAGACCACGTGGGTGGCGAGCCGCAGGCCCTGAAAGGCCTCGCCAGTGCGCATGAGAATGCCGTGCTCAGCAGCGTCACCGGCGCCGCGCACGATGGACAGCGGCGCCGAAATGCCCAGCGCGCAGGGATAGCCCATGACGAGCACCGTCAGGCCCGCGAACACCGCGCGCTCGAAGTCCGGAGCGCCGCCGGCAATGGCTGGCACGAGAATCCAGCCGAGGACCGCGAGCAGCGCGAGCGACAGCACCGCCGGCGCGTAGATTTTCAGCACTCGGTCCACGAGGTGCAGCATGCCGGGCTTCAGTGCGCGCGCGTCTTCGACTTCGCGCGCCACGCGCTGCAGAAAGCCCTGCTCGCCGACGGCGGTGACCCGCACCAGCAGCGTCCCGAAGCCGTTCATCGAACCGCCGATCACCGGGTCGCCCGCCGCACGCTCGACCGGAACCGGCTCCCCGGTGACGAGCGACTGATCCACCGCCGAATGCCCTTCGGCGACGGTCCCGTCCACCGGCACGCGCTCGCCGGGGCGCACGCGCACCAGCTCGTCGAGCCCCACCTCCTCGACTCGGACTTCGACTTCGCTTCCGCCACGCAGGACGCGCGCCGTCTCCGGCTGCAGCGCGAGCAGGCGCCGCACCGCCTGCGAGCTGCGCGTCTTCACGATCAGGGACAGCCATTCGGAGAAGATGTGGTAGTTGCACACCATGACGGCGACGCCGAAGAACGGCGCCGCCGGAAAATCCGGCCGGCCCGCCGCGAGCCCGTAGGCGCCGCCCGCGATGCCGGCAAGCGCCGCCGCTTCGAGCAGCACGTGCTGATTGACGATGCCGCGGCGCACGGACTGCCACGCCATGGCGAGTATGTGATGGGCCAGCCCGAATACGGCCGATACCGCCAGCGCGCCCGCGAGCCAGGCGTCCAGCCCGCCGAGCCGGCCCGTATACCGGAGCCAGATCAGCGCCACGGCCAGCGCCAGCGCCGCGCATGCTCCGGCGATCGCCGTCGCCTTGCCCGAGGAACGCAGCACGAGGTACACGAAGCCGAGCAAGCTCAGAACGACGAATGCCTCGAGCGCCGCGTACCAGAACTCCCCGGGACGCGCGATGAGGGTGAGCGCGGCGAGGCTCATCACGGTCGCCCAGAGGAAACGCCGCCCTTCCAGGACGAGCTGCCGTTCCTGCGCTTCGAACGGCTCGAGCTTGCGCGGGTCGGAGATGCTGTAGCCCATCTGCCGCAGCGTGAGAAGCAGCGCCTCCGGCCGTGCCAGGGACGGGTCGTATTCGATGAGCGCCTGCTCGTGCGTGAGGCTGACCGACACTTTCTCCACGCCGCGGTGGCGCGCGAGCGCCTTCTCGATGGTTCCGGTGCACAGCGAGCAGTGCATGCCGGCGATGCGCGCGCGGATGCGAACGCGATCCGGACGGCTTGCGGGCTCGTGGCTCCACAACGGGACGGCGGCTTCCATGTCCGCAATCTAGGCGACGTACCTAGGTCCGGAGTCAAGCCCCCTGCAGCACACGCCTAGCGGATGGAAACGAAGAGCCCGAACCAGATCGAGAACAGCCCCAGGGCGATGAACAGTACCCCGGTCCAGCAGGGAATCCGGCGGCTGAGCGCGGCGACCCAATCGAGCGCCCGGCGCGCGGGCTCGAACAGCACCGCCGCTACGAGCGGCAGGGAGAGCGCAAAGCCAAAGAGCGCGAGCGACGCAAATCCCTGGGCGATGCTCGCCCCGCTCGCGCCGCCCGCCGCCGCGGCCGCCAGCAGCGCGAGCAGCAGCGGCGCCGCGCACGCAGGAATGACCAGGCCAAGGGCGGCGCCCAGGGCGATCGAGCCGCGCGGGCTGGACAACGCGGCAAGCCGTGGTCCGATTGCGCGCATGAGTGGCGCGATCCCGCCGGTGAGGTAAAGCACGCCGATCCCGGCGTAGAGCAGCCCGACCGCCAGCCACACCGCTTTTTGCAGACCGAGAAACAGAGCGCCGATCACGACCGCGATGGCCCCCAGCAGGCCGGTGAACACCGCGCGGCTCATCGTGAAGGCGAGGACCTGCGCCACCTTGGTGGCGGCCGGCGCGCCTTCCAGTGTCTTGATGAAAAGCAGTGTCGCCCCGATGGCGCACGGCTCGATGAAACCGAACAGGCCGAGCCCGATCGGCAGCAGGATGAGACCGGCGAGCTCGCTGCCAGGCACGTTGCGCGGCTAGCGGCTCGAGCGCACCTGGTAGCCGGCGCGCTCCACGGCCCCGGCAAGCGCCGCCAATTCGATTTTCGCGGGATCGAACACCACTTTGGCATTGCCTCGAGCCCAGGACGCGGTGACCGCCTTGACGCCGGGCTCGGCGGACAGGAGCGACTCCACGGTCCTCGCACACCCGTCGCAGTGCATTCCTGCAATGATCAGTTCAGCGGTCTTCATGGTTGAACTCCTGCCAGCGCGCTGGGCGCGGCGGCCGCCGGGCGGCGCCGGCCTCGCCGCGGACAGCGCACCGACGATCGAGCACTTTGCAAGGTTGCCTCTGCCCGGGCAGCGCGCGAGCAGTCCGCTCAGTGCAGCACGCTTGCGCCCAAGCCTCGCGAGGCGCGCTTCGAGCTGGCCGAGCTTCGCCGCCCGCGCGCCCGCGTACCGCCGCGCAATCCGTTCCGGGCGCGGCGTTCAACGCCAGCAGGTCGCTTACCTCCCGGAGCGTGAAGCCGAGCTCCTGGGCTTCGCGCACGAAGGCGAGGCGCTCGAGCGCCCCGCGCGGATAGGTGCGGAAGCCTCGCGGTGGACGTACCGGCTGTTCGATCAACCCCCGGCGCTCATAGAAGCGGATGGTTTCCACGCCCACGCCGCCGGCGCGCGCAAGCTCGCCGATGGTCAAACGCTGCGGCGACGCCGAAGTTCTCATGCGAGCCATTCTTGCGCCGTACCGTGGTACGGAGTCAAGCCGACGGTGATTGCGAGGCGCGCCCGAACGGAATCGTCCCGGACGTAGGTCGCTAGGAGCTCGAAAACAGGCAGTTGCGCATCATGCCGCCGTCCTCGTGCTCGAGGTTGTGGCAGTGGTACATGAACAGGCCGGCGAGCTGCGGCGCGAGAAGTATGCGCACGCGCTCCCCCGGAAAGATGCCGAAGGTGTCCTTGAAGCCGACGCGGAGCATGCCCTCGCGCAATTCCGCGGGCACCTCGCCCGTTCCGCGCTCGAGGATACGGAACTGCACCCCGTGCACGTGGATCGGATGCGCCATCGACATCCCGCCGCCATCGTTGGTGAAGGTCCACACCGACGTCTTGCCCGCGGGCAGGCGCTCGTCGCCGGCGACGGCTGTCATGTCATCCTCGTCGAAGCTGCGGCCGTTGAGAAAACCGCGCATGTGGCGGAACGAAAGCCGTGTATGCAGTTCGTGGCTGATCGACTCTTTCGCCGGTGTTTGCTCGGGCAGCGCGAGCGTCGGGATGCGCGCGCGAGGCCCGGGAGTGATGGTGAAGCGCGCCACGTGCAACGCTTCGCCCTGCGACGGACCCGTCATGCCCCCCATCATGCCGCCGCGCCCCATCATTCCGCCCATCATGCCGCCGCCCATCATCCCGCCCCCGCCCATCATTCCCATCATGCCGTCCACGCCCGAAAACGCCCGGCTGACCAGCGCGATCTCGGCGCCATCGCGCCGCGCGCCGAAGTCCTCGAGCAGCTCGACCCGCTCGAACGGAAACAGCGTCACGTAAGGCAAGTCCTGCACGCCTTCGGCGCGGCTGAAGAGACCGCCGTCAGAGGCAACCACGCGCAGCGGCCGGCCGTCGGACCAGGCGAGCTTGTAGATGCGCGCGTTGGACACGTTGGCGATGCGCAGCCGGTAGGCGCGCGGCGCGACTTTGAAAGCTGCGTCGTCGATGCCGTTCACGAGCACGCGGTCGCCCAGCACGCCGTTCATGTCGTCCATCATCATCCGCCTGAAGACGAGCTGGTTGTCCGGGCCGAAGCGGCGGTCCTGGAGCACCAGCGCGAGCTCATGCTCCGGCCCCGGCAGGCCAACGTCGCGTTCGCCAGGCTCGCGTACGATCAGAAGGCCTGCGAGGCCGAAGTACGTCTGGCGTCCGGTGATGCGGTGGGGATGGGGATGGTAAAGATACGTTCCCGCCGCATTGCGCACCGTGAATTCGACCGTGTAGCTCTCGCCCGAGCCCACCGCCTGGTGCGGATGGCCGTCGGCGGAGTCCGGCACGATCATGCCGTGCCAGTGAATCACCGTCGGCTCCCCGACGCGATTCACGACCTCGATGCGCACGCGCTCGCCGCGGCGCAGGTCGAGCGTCGGCCCGAGGTTGCCCTCCGCGGGGCGCAGCGCATCGCGCCGGCCGCGCAGCACTTCACCCGCGTAGCGCAGGCCGCGCGTTTTTGCGCCTGGGCGCACCGCCATTGCGGCGGGCGCCGCGACGATCCTCAGGACGAGATCCGGATCCTCGGCACTGAATGCGGTACGCAATGCCGGCGACATGGCCAGCATGCCGCCCGCGGCGCCCAGTGTTGCAAGAATCTTGCGTCGCGTCCACATAGCTGACCGTCAGCCAATCCGCCCCAGCGCCGGAAAGGTCTCGAGCAGCCAGAAGGCAAAGGCCGAAAGCCGCCCGGTCATCATGGCGAGGCCCATGGCGACGAGCACCAGCCCGGCGACGATCTGCAGCAGCCAGCCCACGCGGCGAAGCACCCTCATGCGATCCGCCAGCTCGCGCGTGAAGAGCGCGACCAGCAGGAAGGGCACGCCCAGGCCCGCTGCGTAGACTGCGAGGAGCGCGGTGCCGCCCGCGTCCGGGGCTTGCATCGCGCTCAACGTTAGGATCGCGCCGAGCACGGGCCCGATGCACGGCGTCCAGCCGAAGCCGAATGCGAGCCCCAGCACGAACGCGGCCACAGGCCGGCCGCCGGGAAGATGCGGATGAAAGCGCCACTCGCGCTGCAGCCAGGGCATGCCGCGCGACATGCCGATCATGAGCAGGCCGAAGACGAGCACGATCGCGCCGCCGACGAGGTTTGCCTCGTAACGGTAGCGTAGGAGCAGGCTGCCCAGAGCGCTCGCACCCGCCCCGAGCGCGACGAACACCACGCCGAAACCCAGCACGAACACGCCGCTCAGGGCGAGCGCGGAGAGCCGGTGCTGAACGTCCCGCCGGCGCGCGAGCGCGGTGCTCGACTGCCCCGCCACATAGGAGACGTAGGCGGGCACGAGCGGCAGCACGCAAGGCGAAAGAAAGGAAACGAGCCCGGCGGCGAACGCCGCGACGTATCCTACGGAGGCGCTCTCGATCATCGGGTACGATGCTCCCGCGTCCGCTCGCGCAGCGCCGCGACGATTTCCGGCGCATCCCATTGCTCCGGTCCCGTCTTGCGCCAGCGCTCCCCGCCCTCCCGGTCGAGCAGCAGCGTGGTCGGCACGCCCACGATACGCAGCTCGGTGCCGGCGCGCATCGACGGGTCGACATACGGCGCGAGCGCGCGAATGCCGATTTCGTCGTAGAAGCGGCGCACCGCGTCCATGCCGCCGCTGTCGATCGAGAGCGCCACCACTTCGAAATCCGGCCCTCCGGCCGTCTGCTGCAACCGGTCGAGCGCGGGCATTTCCTCGCGGCAGGGCGCGCACCACGTGGCCCAGATGTTGAGCAGGACCACCTTGCCGCGGAACTCCCCGAGCGTGTAGGACCGCTGCGTCGGGCCCAGAAAGGTCAACTGCGGTACGGGTCGGGAAGCGGCCGCCCAGCCTATACCGGAGCGCGCCGCAGATTCCAGTTCCCGGGGACCTCCGCGCCCCGCCATGTACGTGACGAGGCCGGCGGCGGCGATGACGCCGAGCCCTAGCACGATGAGCGCGGCGCGCAGCCCCCTGGTCATGTCAGACGCCGCGGCCCTTATCGGCGATGCGCGACCACGTGCGCCCGGCGTCCTTCGTCAGGAACACGCTGCGCCCGAAAGTCGCGATGGCGTACTCCCTGGGCGTCGCGGGATTCTGCGCGATGTAGGCGACCGCATCCTTCGGCATGGGGGGCAGAGGCATCTGCACGGCCGATCCGTTCGACAGCGGAACGCGCGCCAGCCGCGCGCCGTCGCGATACCCGCCGTACCAGAGGTGCTTGCCGTCCAGGTCGAAGAACACGGAGACCCCCTCGAGGTCAGCGGCCAGCGCCGCGAAACTCGCCCCCGAGTCGCGCGAGAGGAAAACGCCTTCCGCGGTCGCGGCCGCGACCAGCGCCGGATCGCTCGGGTGCACGGCCAGCGCGCGCGGCGCGCCGATGAGTCCCGCCGCCGCTGCCGGCCGCCACAGCAGGCCGTTGTTCAGCGTGTAATGCAATCCGGGCAACTGCATCCTCGAGTTGGGCGCCGGGTTCCAGACATAGATCGCGTTCGTTTCCCATCCCGTGGCGAGCAGATGGAAATCCGTCTCGCCCTGCAGGCCGAGCTGATCCCAGGTCTTGCCGCCGTCGCGGCTGCGGATCAGGCCGAAGGGATTGACGAGGCCCGAGCCCGACGCGGGGTGGCCGCTGCTGTACAGATGTTTGGCCGTCGCGGAGAACCCCATGTAGTCGTGCTGCGGGCCCGGCGCCTTCGACCATTTGCCGTTCGCGTACACCGCGAGCCCATGATGGCTCGGGATCAAGAGACGCTTGCCGTCGGCGCTCCAGGCGAATCCGTGTACGTGCGTGATGGTGACCGTCTGCTGCGCCGCCGTGGCGAGCGCCGTGCCGGCCAGGACGGCGGCGGCGAAAAACCGGATCGCGTGCGTCATTTCGCTCCTTTCGCGCGAGAAGCGGCGTCGAGAA
>Ga0209640_10006313_pt1 | contig 10371 bp, 10 predicted proteins | sample RifCSP10_1_FD_184018 | JGI IMG/M metagenome (GOLD analysis project Ga0209640, IMG submission 184018) | Soil microbial communities from Rifle, Colorado - Rifle CSP2_sed 10_1 (SPAdes) (version 2) | ecosystem: Environmental > Terrestrial > Deep subsurface > Rock core/Sediment | place: Rifle... | reverse complement strand
TGCGTCCGGGCGAAAAGCTTTACGAGGAACTGCTGATCGGCAGCAATGTGACCGGCACCGGGCACCCGATGATCATGCGCGCGATCGAACAATCCCCGACCTGGGACGAGGCCAAGGCCCTGCTCGAGGAACTCGCCGTCGCCGTGAGCCGCTTCGACTGCAAGCAGGTGCTCAAGCTGCTGGAGCGCGGTGTCAAGGAATACACCCGCGCGGCGGAGATTCACGACCTGGTCTGGCGGCAGCGGCCGGCGGTCGAAGTGGCGGTCGAGGCCGCGGATTCAAAGGTCACGGTGCTCGCGGAGCATCGCGCGCAGAAAACACCCAGCTGATCGTTCGCGCTGGCGCCGTTAACCGGCCGGCGCAGTGACGAGCTTCAGCGGCGCGATCCTCGCAATCGTTTCATAGTCGCGATCCTGCGCCAGGATCGGCATGTCGAGCCGCAGGCAGGTCTGGGCGATCAGGCAGTCGATCGTGGAATGCGGCGTAGTGCCGTGCGCGCGGCAGGCGCGATACAAGGCGGCCGCGTCGACGTAGTCCTGCTCGTCGAGTCCCGGCGGCATCTGCAGGCCCGACATCAGTTCCGCCACGCGATCTGCTTGCGCCTCGTTCGGCAGGCCCTGCAACACCTCGGTCAGGACCAGACCGGGCAACAGGATCAGGTCGCCGTCATCGAGCGCGCGCGCAAGCAGATTGGCCCTGGCCGTCGCATGGCCGTTCAGCAGGTCGATCCAGACCGAGGTGTCGACGACCACACTCAGGAAAAGCGGCTCTTGCGCATCTGGTCGAGATCGCCTTCCCAGCGAACCTGGCCGCGCAGGGCCAGCAGTTCGCGGCGCTTGCGCAGATTGATGTACTCGAACAAGGCGGCGTGGACGGCGGCCCGCTTGGTGCCATGGCCACCACGCCGCATGGCTTCCGCCAGCAGTTTTTCGTCGATATCCAGATGTGTCTTCATGTCGACCATATTGACCGGATGTACAAGAAATGCCGTTTTCGTGTACACAGTTTACGCGAAGCCTTCGATCGGCTAGGCTCATGCACGATTTTATTAATGAAATCAGGTAATTAACATGCGCGTCACGATCTTCGGCTCCGGCTATGTCGGCCTCGTCACCGGCGCCTGCCTGGCGGATGCCGGCAACGATGTGGTCTGCGTGGACGTGGACGCCGCCAAGATCGCGCGCATCAATGCCGGCGACATTCCGATCCACGAGCCCGGGCTCGACGAGCTGATCGCCCGCAATCGCGAGCAGGGGCGCCTGACGTTCACGACGGATGCCGAGGCAGCCGTCGCGCATGGCCTGTTCCAGATCATCGCGGTCGGCACGCCGCCGGAAGAAGACGGCTCGGCGGATCTGCGCCACGTGCTGGCGGTCGCGCGGACGATCGGCGAGCACATCGGCGAGTACAAGGTCGTGATGACCAAGTCCACGGTGCCGGTCGGCACCTCGGACAAGGTCAAGGCCACGGTCGGCGCGACCCTGATCGCGCGCGGCGCCGCGGTCGAGTTCGATGTCGTGTCGAATCCCGAATTCCTGAAGGAGGGGGCGGCGATCGCCGATTTCATGAAGCCGGACCGCGTGGTCGTCGGCACCGACAACCCGCGGACGGCGGAACTGCTGAAGGCGCTCTACGATCCGTTCACGCGCAATCACCAGCGCATGATCATCATGGACCTGCGCTCGGCGGAACTGACCAAGTACGCCGCGAACGCCATGCTCGCGACCAAGATCAGCTTCATGAACGAACTGGCGAATATCGCCGAGCGACTGGGCGCCGACATCGAGAAAGTGCGCACCGGCATCGGCTCCGATCCGCGCATCGGTTATTCGTTCATCTATCCCGGCGCCGGTTACGGCGGTTCCTGCTTTCCGAAAGACGTCAAGGCGCTGGAGCGTTCGGCGCGCGACGTCGGCCACGAGGCGAGCGTGCTGGCCGCGGTCGAGGCGGTCAACGAGCGCCAGAAGCGCGTGCTGTTCGACAAGATGTCCCGGTTCTTCGGCGGCAAACTCGGCGGCCGCACGATTGCCGTCTGGGGCCTCGCCTTCAAGCCGAACACCGACGACCTGCGCGAAGCGCCGAGCCGCGTATTGATGGAAGCGCTTTGGACGGCCGGCGCGAAGGTGCGCGCTTACGATCCGGTGGCGATGAACGAGGCGCGGAGGATCTACGGCGCGCGGCCCGACCTGGAACTGTGCGCGAGCGCGACGGCCGCGCTCGACGGCGCCGACGCGCTCGCCATCTGTACCGAATGGCAGGAGTTCCGCAGTCCCGATTTCGCGCGCTTCAAGACGGCATTGAAGCAGCCGGTTGTATTCGACGGCCGTAACCTCTACGAACCGTCGCTGATGGCGCAGCAGGGCATCCGTTATTTCGCGATCGGACGGGGAGAGCGGCTGCCGGCTTGAAATGACGCGTTCGCGTCAGTTTTCCGCGTTGCATGTAACGCGGCCCGGGTCTATGATGTTACATGTAACAACATATGGCGTTGAGCGTCATGAGCGAGCGTTCGGGCAGCACGGAGCGGGTAGCAAAGTACAGGCGCGCGTTGCGGGCCTCCGGTCTCAGGCCGGTGCAGATCTGGGTGCCTGACACCCGGAGGCGGGGATTCGCTGCCGAGTGCCGCAGACAATCCTTGTCACTGCGTAATGACCCCCAGGAAGCCCGGATACTCAGAACGCTGGGTAGGATTGGTGATCAGTCCGGGTGGCGATGAAACGGGGTGATCTCGTGACGCTGGCTTTGCCCGGGGGTTACGGCAAACCCCGACCGGCGCTTTGGATTCAGTCGGACCTCTTCGACGTGCACCCATCCGTCACTGTGCTGCCGGTAACCAGCGAACTGCGCGATACGCCGCTGTTTCGCATTCGCGTCGAACCGACTTCAGCGAACGGATTGCGGGCAGTGTCGGAAATAATGGTCGACAAAGCACACACTGTGCCGCGCGAGAAAATCGGCCGAAAGATCGGCCGTCTCGAAGACGAAACCATGAGTGCCGTCAATCGTGCTCTTGCCACGTTTCTCGGCTTTGCCTGAGAGGTTCCGGACTCTCAGGCAAACAGGGTGACGCCCGCTTCGCGCGCCGCGCGCGCGAGATCCTGGTCCAGGGTGACGAGAGGCACATCCATCCGAAGCGCGAGTTCGAGATACGCCGCGTCGTAGGCCGTCAGGCGATATTGCTCGGCCAACGCCGGAATCTCCTTCCACCCCCTGGCAGACGTTTCCGGGTCGTACTTGATCGGCAGGATCGCGAGTTGCGCCAGGACCAGCGCGCCTTCGCCCGGCTCCAGACGGCGCCTGCGGATCGCCATCCTGAGCCCGTTGACGACCTCGAGGATCCAATGGCATGGGACATTAACGCGCTCGTGGACCAACGATTCCAGGCTGGCAATCGCCGGGGATTCGTCTTCGAGCACCCAGGCGAGGGCGGCCGACGAGTCGAGGATCAGCATCAGTACTTGCGGCCTTCGTTGATCAGGTCCTTGATTTTCAGGCCGCGCAAAGGATGCTTGCTGCGAAAGTCCTTCAGCCACTCGATCGCCTCGCGGACCTTGGCGCGATCGATATCGTCCACCGGGCTCAACTTGGCGACAGGGCGTCCGTGCTTGGTGATCATGACGGTTTCTCAATTCTCCGCCGCATCGAGCAGTTCGCTCAGGCGGTTTTTCGCCTCGAATGCGCCGATTTTCTTCATCGCCGGGCCTTGATCCATCTACCTGCATCTAGAGTAATCGCTGGTCTGCGGTCCGGCAAGCGGACCCGAAACGGCGATCCGGTTTGTGGCTCAAGTAGCTGTTTTTACGTCGGTTTTCCGGCACAATTGGCTTTGCCCGCTGGACGCGGGCCAGGGAGTCCGCACCGACATGGCCTGGGAAATCTGGTTCACGCTGGCCATTGTCATCACGGTGCTCGTCACGCTGGCCACGACCCCGGCGCCGACCGAAGTCGTGCTGCTGGGCGCCATGATCGTGCTGTCAGTCGCCGGCGTGATTTCCCCGCATCAGGCCCTGTCCGGGTTTTCGAGCCCGGGCGTCATGACGGTCGCGGCCCTGTACGTGGTGGTCGCGGGGCTGCGCGAAACCGGCATGATCGCCTGGTTCTCGCAACTGGTGTTCGGGCGGCCCCGGAGCCTGCTCTCGGCGCAGGCCAAGCTCTTCACGGCCAGCAGCCTGCTGTCGACGGTGATCAACAACACGCCGGTCGTCGCGATGTTCATTCCCATCGCCCAGGAATGGTCGGCGCGCTACGGCCTCTCGATCTCGCGCCTGCTGTTGCCGATGAACAACGTCGTGATCCTCGCCGGACTCTGCACGCTGATCGGCACCAGCACCAATCTGGCCGTCTACGGACTGCTGATCCAGACCAAGCCGGAAGTCGAACTCGGCCTGTTTGACCTGATCTGGATCGGACTGCCGCTGACGATCGCGGGATTTCTCTATGCGCTGGCGTTTTCGCGCGCGCTGTTGCCGGATCGCAAGGGCCCGATGGAGCAGCTCGAGAACGCGCGCGAGTACGCCTTTGAAGTCCGCATCCACAGCGGCGGCCCGCTGGACGGCAAGACCATCGCCGAAGTCGGGCTGCGCAATCTGAAGAGCGCTTATGTGCTCGAGATCGAGCGCGGTTCCAGGCTGTTGACCTCGGTGGGCCCCGACGAAGTGCTGCGCGCGGACGACCGCCTCACCTGCGTCGGAGTCGTCGATGCGATCAAGGACCTGCGCCGGATGCCGGGTCTCTCGATCGCCGAGGACCAGGGGTTCAAGCTCAACCTGAAGCACGCGCAACGAAGGCTCGTGGAAATCGTGTTATCGGCGACCTCGCCGCTGATCAACCACACCGTGCGCGAGAGCGGCTTCCGGGAGTTGTACGACGCGGCGATCATCTCGATCTCCCGCGACGGCAGCCGGATTCCGGGCAAGGTCGGCGATATCGTGTTCCGGCCCGGCGACACGCTTTTGGTCGAGGCCGCCGAAAATTTCGGCCGCAAGCACCAGTACAGCCGGGACTTCCTGCTGGTCAGGGCGCTGCAGGACTCGGCGCCGCCGGATTTCCGCCGCGCGCCCCTGGCCCTCGCCATCCTGTTGCTGATGATCACGGGCGCGACGCTCGAATGGGTGCCGCTGTTCGAGGCCTCGTTCATCGCGGCCGGCCTGATGGTCGCGACCGGCTGCCTGACGATGCAGACCGCGACCCGCAGCATCGAATATCACATCGTCGCCGGCATCGCGGCCTCGTTCGCGCTCGGCGTCGCCCTGACGGAGTCCGGCGCCGCGGGCCTGATCGGCAACGCGCTGGTTTCGTTCGCGGCGGGCAACCCGTGGCTGGTGCTGGCGGCGCTCTACGTTTCGACGGTGATCGTAACCGAGATGATCACCAACAATGCCGCGGGCGTGCTGATGTTTCCGATCGCCATCGCGATTGCCGAGGCGGCCGGCGTGAACTTCATGCCGTTCGTGATCGCGGTCATGGTCGCCGCATCCTGCGGATTCATCACGCCGATCGGCTACCAGACCAACCTGATGGTCTACGGCCCGGGCGGCTACCGGTTCATGGACTTCGTCCGTTTCGGGCTGCCGTTGAACCTCGTCTGCGGCATCATCACGCTGATCATCGTGCCGAGGGTCTGGCCATTTTGAAAAAAACCAAACAAGACATGACGCAGCTCCAGCGCCTCGAGGCCGAGAGCATCTTCATCATCCGCGAAGTGGCGGCCGAGTTCGACAACCCGGTCATGCTGTATTCGATCGGCAAGGACAGTTCGGTGCTGCTGCACCTGGCGCGCAAGGCGTTTTACCCGGGACGCCTGCCGTTTCCGCTGATGCACATCGACACGACCTGGAAGTTCCGCGAGATGATCGAGTTCCGCGACCGCATGGCGCGCGAGCTCGGCTTCGACCTGATCGTGCACGTCAACGAGAAGGCCGCAAAGGCGGGGGTTTCCCCGTTCACGCACGGATCCAAGTACACCGACATCATGAAGACCGAGGCGCTGAAGGCCGCACTTTCGCATCACAAGTTCGACGCGGCCTTCGGCGGGGCGCGCCGCGACGAGGAGAAGTCCCGCGCCAAGGAGCGCATCTTCTCGTTCCGCGACGACCAGCACCGCTGGGACCCGAAGAACCAGCGGCCCGAGCTGTGGAGCATCTATAACGGGCGCATCCGCAATGGGGAGAGCATCCGCGTGTTCCCGCTCTCGAACTGGACCGAGCTCGACGTGTGGCTGTACGTGCACCTCGAGAACATTCCCGTGGTGCCGCTCTACTTCGCCAAGCCGCGGCCGGTCGTGGACCGCGACGGCATGCTGATCATGGTGGACGACGACCGGATGCCGCTGAAGCAGGGCGAGACGCCGCGCATGGAAATGATCCGGTTCCGCAGCCTCGGGTGCTACCCTCTGTCCGGCGCCGTCAAGTCGGTTGCCGCCGACCTCACCAGCGTAATCGAGGAGATGCTGGTCACCCGCACCTCCGAGCGCCAGAGCCGCGCGATCGACTTCGACCAGGCGGCTGCCATGGAGAAGCGCAAGCGCGAGGGATATTTCTGATGGCCGCCGTCAAGCTCGCCGATTTCCTGCGCCGTCATGAAGCCAAGGGCCTGTTGCGGTTCATCACCTGCGGCAGCGTCGACGACGGCAAGAGCACGCTGATCGGCCGGATGCTGCACGACACGCAGCAGATTCTCGAGGACCAGCTCGCCGCCGTGACCTCCGACAGCCGCAAATGGGGCACGACCGGCACGGAGGTGGACCTGGCGCTGCTGGTGGACGGGCTTCAGGCCGAGCGCGAGCAGGGCATCACGATCGACGTCGCCTACCGTTACTTCGACACTGACAAGCGCAAGTACATCATTGCGGACTGCCCGGGGCACGAGCAGTACACGCGGAATATGGCGACCGGCGCATCCACCGCGGACCTCGCCGTGATCCTGATTGACGCATCGCGAGGCGTCCAGGTGCAGACGCGCCGCCACGCCTACATCGTCTCGCTGCTCGGCATCCGGCACATCATCGTCGCGGTCAACAAGATGGACCTCGTCGGCTACGACGAGAAGGTATTCCGCAGGATTCACGACGACTGCCTGCAGATTCAGGGCATCAAGGGTGCCGACGCGCGCATCGTGCCGGTCTCGGCCCTGAAGGGCGACAATGTCGTGACCGCGGGATCCGGCATGCCCTGGTACCAGGGACCGACCATCATCGAACTGCTGGATTCCATCGACGTCAGCCATGACCAGGAGCTCCAGGACCTGCGCCTGCCGGTGCAGTACGTGAGCCGGCCCGATGCGTCCTTCCGCGGCTATGCGGGAACGATCGCCGCCGGGAAGGTCGCCGTGGGCGACCCGGTCATGGCCGTGCCATCGCGCCGCCTCAGCAAGGTGCGCGAGATCGTCTGCTTCGACGGCAACCCCAGGAAAGCGGCGGCAGGCCTTGCCTGCACGCTCGCGCTCGAGGACGAGCTCGACATCAGCCGCGGCGACCTGCTGGTGCACCCGGATCGCTCGCCCAGCGTCAGCCGCATCTTCGACGCGCATATCATCTGGATGAGCGACACGCCGCTGCTGCCGGGCCGGCAGTACGAGTTCAAGCTGTCGCACCGGTATCTCCGCGGCACGGTCGAGAGCATCCAGCACCGCATCGACGTCAACGACCTCTCAGAGCACGCCGCGACCGAGCTGCGCCTCAACGAGGTGGGGCTGTGCCGCATCGTGCTGGCCGAGCAGGCCGCATTCGACACCTACGCGACCTGTCGCAGCACCGGCGCGCTGATCGTCGTGGACCGCCTCAATCACGCGACCGCCGGCGCCGGGATGATCCTCCGCAGCGCCGCTCCGCAGGGCGCGCATCAAGACGTCTCGGTTTACTGGCAGCCGACGCGCGTGCGCCACGAGCAGCGCGCTAACCAGAAAGCGCAAGGGCCCTGCATCTTGTGGTTCACCGGCCTGTCCGGCGCCGGCAAGAGCACGATCGCGAACGCGGTCGAGCAGACGCTGTTCCTGCGCGGCCACCACAGCTATCTGCTCGACGGCGACAACATCCGCCACGGGCTCAACAAGGACCTTGACTTCAGCGATGCGGGCCGAGTCGAGAATATCCGCCGCATCGGCGAGGTCGCGAAGCTGTTCGTGGACGCCGGACTCATCGTCGTCACGGCCTTCATCTCGCCGTTCCGCAGCGACCGGCGCCTGGTGCGGGAACTGGTCGAGCCCGGAAGGTTCGTCGAAGTGTTCGTCAGCACCCCGCTCGAGGTCTGCGAGCAGCGCGACCCCAAGGGCCTCTATGCCAAGGCGCGCGAAGGGGCGATCAGGAACTTCACCGGCGTCACGTCGCCCTACGAGGCACCCGAAGCCGCCGAGATCGTGATCGACAGCTCGAAGCTCTCGGTCGCGGAATGCGTGGACAAAGTCATCCGTTACCTCGAGGCGCAGGGGCGCCTGAAGAGCTGAGCGATCGAAATGCTGATCCCAGTCATCCTGTCAGGTGGTGCGGGCACGCGGCTTTGGCCGCTCTCGCGGGAGCTGTACCCGAAGCAGTTCCTGCCGCTGGTCAGCGATCGCACGATGATCCAGGACACGGCGCTGCGCTGCCTGGACCTGCCCGGGGTCGCGCCGCCGATCGTGGTCTGCAACGAGGCCCACCGCTTCCTGGTGGCGGAACAGTTGCGCCAGGTGGGGATCGCGCCGCAGGCGATCCTGCTCGAACCCGCGGGCCGCAATACCGCGCCGGCGGTCGCGACGGCCGCGCTGGCGGCGCTCGCGCGCGCTTCCACCGGGAAGTCCCCTGGGAGCGCCGCGCCCTTGCTGCTGGTGCTGCCGGCGGATCACGTGCTGACGGACATCGCCGCTTTCCGGCGCGCCGTCGAAACCGCCGTGCCGGCGGCCCGCGACGGCCGATTCGTGACCTTCGGCGTCGTGCCGACGCAGCCGGAAACCGGCTACGGATACATCCGCCAGGGGGCCGACCGCGGCCCGGTGCGCACGGTCGCGGCATTCGTCGAGAAGCCCGACGCCGCGCGCGCGGCGCAATTCGTCGCGAGCGGCGATTATCTCTGGAACAGCGGCATGTTCCTGCTGCCGGCGCAGGGCTACCTGGATGAACTCGGGCGCCTGGACCCGGCCATGCTCGCGGCCTGCCGCCAGGCCTACTCGGCGGCGGCGCGCGATCTCGATTTCGTGCGCCTCGACCGCGCGGCCTTCGAGTCCTGCCGCGCCGACTCGATCGACTACGCCGTCATGGAAAAGACCGACCGCGCCTCGGTCGTGGCGCTGGCCGCGGGCTGGAGCGACGTCGGGTCCTGGGCTTCGCTGCAGGACGCGCTGCCTCCCGATGCGGCGGGCAACGTCACGCGCGGCGACGTGTTCACGGAAAATTCCAGGAATTGCCTGTTGTTCTCCACCGAACGGCTGGTGGCGGCGGTCGGTCTCGAGAACCACGTGGTGATCGAGACCAAGGACGCGGTCATGGTCGCGCCCAAGAACCGGGTGCAGGAGATCAAGCGGCTGGTCGAACGGATGCGGGAGGCGGGGCGCAGCGAGCCCGGCCTGCACCGCGAGGTGTTCCGGCCCTGGGGCAGCTACGACAGCGTCGATGCCGGCCCGCGCTTCCAGGTCAAGCGCCTGACCGTCAAGCCGGGCGCGACCCTGTCCTTGCAGAAGCACCGGTACCGCGCCGAGCATTGGGTGGTCGTCAAGGGCACGGCGCGGATCACGCGCGGCGAGGATGTCTTCCTGCTGAACGAGAACGAATCGACTTTCATTCCGGTCGGCACCGTGCATCGCATCGAGAATCCGGGCGATGAGCCGCTGCAGATCATCGAGGTCCAGTCCGGCAGCTACCTCGGCGAGGACGACATCGTGCGCCTCGACGACCACTATGGCCGCAAGGGACGCACGGACTGAACATGAACCGGCAGAACCGTGTTTCCGTTCCGCTGCTCGACCTCAAGCCGCAGTACCAGGCGCTCAAGGCCGAACTGGACGAGGCGCTGCTGAAGGTCGCCGCGTCGCAGATGTTCATCCTCGGCCCCGCGGTGCGGGAGCTGGAGGCGAAGGTGGCCGCCTATTCCGGCGCGAAGCACGGCATCGGCGTGTCGTCCGGCACCGACGCGCTGCTGATCGCGCTGATGGCCTATGACGTCGGCGTCGGCGACGAGGTCGTGACGAGTCCCTATACGTTTTTCGCGACCGGCGGCACGGTCGCGCGCGTCGGCGCGCAGCCGGTATTCCTCGACATCGATCCCGCGACCTACAACCTGCGCGCGGACCTGGTGCGGGAATTTCTCGAGGACGGATGCGAGCGCCGGGCCGGCGGGCTGTACGACCTCGAAACCGGCGGGCGCGTGCGCGCGCTGATGCCGGTGCACCTGTATGGCCAGGTGG
>Ga0209640_10006311_pt1 | contig 10372 bp, 10 predicted proteins | sample RifCSP10_1_FD_184018 | JGI IMG/M metagenome (GOLD analysis project Ga0209640, IMG submission 184018) | Soil microbial communities from Rifle, Colorado - Rifle CSP2_sed 10_1 (SPAdes) (version 2) | ecosystem: Environmental > Terrestrial > Deep subsurface > Rock core/Sediment | place: Rifle... | reverse complement strand
CCCGTTTCGATGGGTGACAAGGTGCGCTCGACCTTCATGGGCGGCATCTACCGCGAGTTCAGCGTCGTCGAGACCAACCCGCGCGGGCCCGTGCTGATTAACTCCGCCACCAGCGTCAAAATCAAGGGCGAGAGCGTCTCCCAACCCGGCCGAGAAGCCACCGGCGTGACCTACGAGGACATCGGCGGGCTGCGCAAGCAGGTGCAGCGCATTCGGGAGATGATCGAGCTGCCTCTGCGCTACCCCGAGCTGTTCGACCGCCTCGGCATCGAGCCGCCGAAGGGTGTTCTGCTTTACGGACCGCCGGGCACCGGCAAAACGCTGATCGCCAAGGCGCTGGCCAACGAGACCTCCGCTTACTTCACCCACATCGGCGGGCCAGAGGTCATGGGCAAGTACTACGGCGAGTCCGAGGAACGCCTGCGCAAGGTCTTCGAGGAGGCCCAGGAGCACGCGCCCGCGATCGTGTTCATCGACGAGATCGATGCGGTCGCGCCCAAGCGCGAGGAGCTCGGTAGCCAGCAGCAGGTCGAGAAGCGCGTCGTTGCGCAGTTACTGTCGCTTATGGACGGCCTGCGTTCGCGTGGCCAGGTTGCTGTCATCGGCGCTACCAACGCCCCGCAGCTCCTCGACCCGGCGTTGCGCCGTCCCGGCCGCTTCGACCGCGAAATCAACGTCGGCGTGCCGGAGCGCAACGGCCGCCACGAAATCCTTGAAGTGCACACCCGTGGTATGCCGTTGGCCGAGGACGTCTCGATTGACAGGCTGGCCGAGATCACCCACGGCTTCGTCGGCGCCGACCTCGCGGCGCTTTGCCGCGAAGCAGCCATGGTCACCCTGCGCCGCATCTCCGAGGACATCCCCCTCGAAGCCGAGTTCATCCCGTATGACCTCCTGGCACGCCTCGAAGTCACTATGACGGACTTCCTCGAAGCGCTGACCGAGGTTGAGCCATCCGCCCTGCGCGAGGTCTTCACCGAGATCCCGGACGTTCGCTGGGACGACGTCGGCGGGCTAGAAGAGGCCAAATCGACCCTCAAGCAAATCATCGAGTGGCCGCTGCAGTACGCAGACCTGTTCGAGCGCGCCGACACGTCCCCGCCCAAGGGCGTGCTGCTCACCGGTCCCAGCGGCACCGGCAAGACTCTGCTGGCCAAGGCAGTCGCGCACGAGTGCGGCGTCAACTTCATCTCGATCAAGGGGCCGGAGCTGCTCTCGAAATGGGTGGGCGACTCCGAGGCGCGAATCCGCGACGTGTTCAAGATCGCGCGCCTCTCCAGCCCTTGCATCATCTTCTTCGACGAGCTGGAGGCGATCGCCGGACGCCGCGGCGGCGGCACCGACGGCAACGTCACGGAACGCGTGATCAGCCAGCTGCTCACGGAGATGGACGGCATCGAGGAGCTGCGCGGCGTCGTCATCCTGGCGGCGACCAGCCGTCCCGATCTGCTGGATCCCTCGCTGCTGCGCGCCGGCCGCTTCGAGGTGCGCCTGGAGCTACCGATCCCGAACGCCACGGACCGTCGAGCCATCTTCGGGGTGCATACCACCAACAAGCCGCTCGCTGCCGGCATCGACCTCGACAAGCTGGCGGCCGAGACCGAGGGCTTCGTCGGCTCTGACATCGAAGCCGTTTGCCGCCGCGCCTCGATGGGTGCGATTCAGGAGTTCCTCGACACCGGCGACGCGGACCGCGACGCCTCAGGACTGACCATCGAGACGCGGCACTTCACCGACGCCATCGAGTCGATACGCAAGCTGCACGAGACGAAGCCCCGGACCGCAGCAGACGAAATCCCTCCCGCCTAGCACGCCTCGTTGATCGCGGACGCAGCCGAGGCCAAACGCATCGAAAACCTGCTGCTCAACGCCACGCAGCCGGCCCAGCAGCTGCAGTTTGACGGCTGGCTGTTGCGGCTTGCCCACAATGACGTCAAGCGCGCCAGTTCGGTAAACGCGGCTTACGGTTCCTCCCTGCCTCTCGATGAGAAGATCGAGCACTGCGAGCGCGTCTACGCTGAAAACGGCCTGCCGCCGCTATTTCGCGTCACTCCCTTTTCGAAGCCGGCGGGCCTGGACGAGGCGCTTGCTGCGCGCGGCTACGACCGATTCGAGCGAACGCTCTGCATGTCGGCCGCGCTACCGGAGACGCCGGCTGCTACGAGGCAGGATCTACGCTTCGAGCGCCCCCACCTCCGCCGCTGGCTCGATGCCGCCGCCGAACTGCGCGGCCTGTCAAACGAACGCCGGCGGGCCGAGTACGAGCGCCTTTTCGAGAGCGCCCTACCCGGCTTCAGCCTCATCGCCTGGCTGGGCGACAAGCCTGTCGCCTGCGGCCTCACGATGATCGAGGACGGCTACGCCGGCCTCTTCGACGTCTGTACCTCAGAAGCACTCCGCGGACAGGGCATTGGCACGGCGCTCTGCGTTGAGCTACTGCGCACCGCCCGGCTGCACGGCACCGGCCGCGCCTGGCTCTCGGTCCTCGATGACAACACTCCCGCTCTACGTATGTATGAGAAGCTCGGCTTTCGCCCCGTCTACGACTACTGGTATCGCCGCCAGCCCTCGTGACGTTGCCCTGCGCCAGAGCCGCCGCTACGATTAACCGGCATCGCAACCAGGCAAGAACGGAGCGCCGGATGGCCAAGATCAAGTGCGCGATCGTCGGTTCCGGCAACATTGGCACGGACCTGCTGTTCAAGCTGCGCCATGACCCGCACCTCGAAGTCGCGCTCGTCGTGGGCATCGACCCCGCCTCCGAGGGCCTTGCAATTGCCAGGCGCCACGGAATCGCGACCACCGACCAGGGCACCGACGGCTTCGTCAAGCTGCACGAAGGCATCGACATCGTCTTCGAGGCGACCAGCGCCGCCGTGCACAAAGCCAACGCGCCGATCTACAAGCAGCTGGGCAAGATCGCCATCGACCTGACGCCCGCGGCCGTCGGCCCCATTGTGGTGCCTTATGTAAACATCGGCGACGTGCTCGACCTGCCCAACGTCAACCTCGGCACCTGCGGCGCGCAGGCCACGTCGCCGATCATGCACGCGATCAGCCGGGTCACAGACGTCTCCTACGGCGAAATCGTCTCAACCGTTGCCAGCAAGAGCGCCGGGCCCGGGACGCGCCAGAACATCGACGAGTTCACCGTGACCACGGCCCGAACCCTGGTCGAGGTCGGCGTCGCGGCGCGCGGCAAGGCGATCATCGTCCTCAACCCGGCAGACCCGCCGATCATGATGAAGAACACGATCTACGCCGCGGTCGGCAGCGTCGACCGCGAGGCCGTGCTGGCGTCAATCGAAGACGCCGTGGCCGGCGTGCAGCAGTACGTCCCCGGCTATCGCCTCAAGACAGAGCCCGTCTTCGACGAGGGACGCATCACGGTGTTCATCGAGGTCGAAGGCGCCGGCGCCTACCTGCCGACCTACGCTGGCAACCTCGACATCGAGACCGCTGCCGCGGTGAAGGTCGGACAGGAGTTGGCGAAGCGCATCCTGGCGAAGCGGGGAGAGCAAGTTGAAACCACCGCAGGTTGAAACCAGCCAGTCTGGGGAGCTGAGAAAGGAAGAAGCAGTGCCCGAGACCACCGAGAGCATCCTCAAGCACCACTTGGAGGCATACATAGCATGCGATCTGCCCGCGATGATGGAGGATTACACAGAAGAGTCCGTGATCCTGGTGCGGAGTGGCCGGGCGTTTCAGGGGTTGGCGCAGATAGAGTCTCTATTCCAGAGAGCCTTTGCCGAGTTCGGCGCGCCGGGGGCAACCTTCGCCATGAGTTCAACAGCCGTCCACGGTGAAACTGCGCTTATAACCTGGTCGGCTGAGACCCCCGCTAACACATACGAGTTCGGTACAGACACGTTCATTATCCGGGGCGGCAAAATCCTGGTGCAGACCTTCGCGGCGAAGGCGACGCCGAAGACGAAGTAGATGCCTAAGAGCGTTCGTCTCATCGACTCCACGCTGCGAGACGGCAGCCACGCCATGGCGCACCAGTTCACGTCTGAGATGGTGCGCAACATCGTCAAGGCGCTGGACGAGGCCGGCGTCGGCACGATCGAGATATCGCATGGTGATGGCCTCGGCGGCAGCTCCTTCAACTACGGCTTCTCCAAGGAGCCCGAGACCGATCTGATCAAGGTTGCGGCGGAAACCGTGACGAAGTCGCAGCTGGCCGTGCTGCTTCTGCCCGGCATCGGCACGCGGGAGGACCTCAAGGTCGCGGCCAGCTATGGCGTCAAAGTCGCGCGTATCGCCACGCATTGCACCGAGGCTGACATCGCCCAGCAGCACATCGGCCTCGCCAAAGAGATGGGCATGGAGACCATCGGCTTCCTCATGATGGCACACATGATCCCACCCGATAAGCTGCTGGAGCAGGCGCGCCTCATGGAGGGCTACGGCGCCGACTGCGTCTACGTCACGGACTCCGCCGGTGCGTTGACGCCGGACGGCTTCCGCGCTCGCGTCCGCGCCCTCGTCGAGGGTCTCGACATCCCGGTTGGTGTGCACGCCCACAACAACCTCGGCTCAGCCGTTGCGAATAGCCTCGCGGCCGCTGAGGAGGGCGCCACATACGTAGACGGCTGCTGCGCCGGCCTCGGTGCGGGCGCCGGCAACGCGCCGCTGGAGATCATCGCCGCCGTGTTTTCGCGCGAGGGTTGGGACATCGGCGGCGTCGACTGGTTCAAGCTGGTCGACGCGACCGAAACCGCGGTGCGCCCGATCATGCCGCGGCCCCAGATCATCGACGGCCCGGCACTGACCCTGGGTTATGCCGGCGTCTACTCGAGCTTCCTGCTGCACGCCGAACGCGCCGCAAAGCGCTTCGACGTTGACCCACGCGAGCTGCTGCTCGAGTGCGGGCGGCGCAAGCTGGTCGGCGGCCAGGAAGACACGCTTGTCGAGATCGCGATCGAGCTCAGCAAGAAGAAGCGGGCCGCCCAGGCAAACTGACGAAGCCAATGGAGCCGTAGAGGTAGGAACGTGGCACTAACAGCCGAACAGGTCAAGGGACTGGCGCACGCGCTGCATCGCGCCGAGCACACCAGGGAGCCGATAGCGCCGCCGACCGAGCAGTACCCGGATATGGACATGGCCGACGCCTACGCAATCCAGCTCGAAGGCATCCGCGAGCGCATGGAGGCCCACGGTGGCCAGATCGTCGGCTGGAAGGTCGGCCTCACCAGCAAGGCGATGCAGCAGATGCTCAACGTCGACCAGCCGGACTTCGGCCACCTGCTAGACAACATGCGCATGGACGAGGGCACCGACATCGACTGCGCCGAGATGATCTGGCCGCGCGTCGAGCCCGAGGTCGCGTTTCAGCTCAAGGCTGACCTCAAGGGCCCCGGCGTTACCGCCGGCCAGGTCATCGCCGCCACCGAGTACCTGATCCCGTCGCTCGAAGTCATCGATAGCCGCGTCAAGGACTGGAAGATCAAGCTCTGCGACACGATCTCCGACAACGCCTCCTGCGGCCGCTTCGTCCTCGGCAAGCAGCGCACGCCGGTCAGCGGCTACGACATCAAGCTCATCGGCATGAACTACTACGTCAACGGCGAGCTGGTGAACACGGCAACGTCAGCGGCGGTGATCGGCAACCCGGCAGAAGCGGTTGCGTGGCTGGCGAACACGCTGGCACCTTACGGCCACTATCTGCACGCCGGCCAGATCGTCATGCCCGGCTCACTGGTCGCAGCCGTGGACGCGAAGCCCGGCGGCACCATCCGCGCCGACTTCGACCACATCGGTTCCGTGGAGCTGCGGCTGAAGCAGGTCTAGGCGCTGACTTCCCTGGGCACGCTTTCGCCGGTGTAGGTCTCAGGCCCGAAGGCATCGACCTCGCGAACGTCGTCGCAAGGGATACGAGCACGCTGGGCGTGGGCATACAGCTCTTCGGGGTTCTTGGCCTCATAAACGCAGTGCACCACGCCCGCATCCTGGTCCCAGAATGAACGGTGCCATTTCATTGCCGGGAAGTAGAACGCGCAGGCAATCGCGCGAAAAGCTGCGGCGTCCATGTCTTCCTGACTCAACCCCGGAACATCGCGCCGGATCATGAACATTGGCATACACGCACCTCGTCGTTACTAAGGTTCCGCGGCATCCAGATCTGATGGACCAAGCGGTTCGAGAACCGATTGGAGATCGGATTCCGTGATTCGAAGAGACCGCTGACCCGCCAGACGCCTGGCCCGCAATCGGCCTGATCTTATCCAAGTTCGCACAGTTTGCACATGAACGTTGAGATAGTCTGCAACTTCCTCCGGCGAATAGAGTCGCTCCCTGGTCGCGGGCGCGTCTGATCGTGAGCGGGCGTAGGCTTCAACCTGCGCCGCGCTGACCCCAAGCTCTCCAAAGACGCGCTCCGGCACCCCTTCGCCGATCTTCATGAACGCGAGGAGATAGTGCAGCTCGTCTATGCGCTGACGGCCGCCCCGGCGCACTTCCTCCATCAGCTTTTGCGAGAACCTGACCACGTCGTCTCCAATGGCGATTGGCGTTTTATCCCCGGGCGGCCGCCGTGCCACGGTGCGCTCGACGATGTCCTCGACGAGGTTGACGTCGATGCTGATCGGGCCGAACTGGAAGAAACCGAAGCGCGACATCTGGCGCAGGTAGGAGGCAAAGAGGACGTCAATGTTCAGCGAGGACGCGTTGAGGCGATCGCTCTCCTTCTCGTAGCGCACGTTGACTTCCCTGAGGAAGGAGGCGTCTGACTCGGCGATCTCTTCGAACATCCGTGGGCATACTCGCACACAGCGCTGAACAACGTCAAACAACGTTACGCTTGACACAGACTCGCCAGGCTTCTAGAGTGCGCGCAACGTTGCTTAAGGAAGTCTGGATAACCAGCTTGACCTTCTGTGACGACAGTGCATAATCGGCGCACATTCCCCTTGAATCCCCGCGTCCCACAGCTGAGGAGGTTTCAACATGGTCGCTACGAGTCCATCGCTGCTCACTGACGCAATGCTTGCCCGCTTCGCGGAACGCGCGCCGGTCTATGACCGGGAAAACCGCTTCTTCCAGGAGGACTTCGACGAGCTTAAGGCCTCCGGCTACCTGAACATGGCCGTGCCAAAGGAGTTCGGTGGCCTGGGGCTTTCGCTGGCGGAGGTCGGGCGCATGACGCGAAAGCTCGCGTACTACGCCGCGCCCACTGCCCTGGGCCTCAACATGCACGTCTACTGGACCGGGGTCTTAGCGGACTGCTGGCGCGGTGGTGACAAGTCGGTCGAGCCCTTCTTGCGTGACGCTGGCGCCGGCGAAATCTTCGCCGCTGGGCACGCCGAGTCCGGCAACGACCTGCCGGTTCTGCTTGGCACGACTCGGGCTGAGCGCGTCGAGGGCGGCTACAAGCTCTACGGCCACAAGAACTTCGGCAGCCTGACCCCGGTGTGGACGCGAATGGGGCTGCACGCGATGGATACGAGCGACCCTAACGCACCGAAAATCGTTCACGCCTTCATGCCGCGCGAAACCGCCGGCTACACGATCAAGGAAACCTGGGACACGCTCGGCGCTCGCGCCACCAAGAGCGATGATACGATCCTCGAAGGCTGCTTCATTCCCGACAAGAACATTGCCCGCGTCGTGCCCGCCGGCGCCGCTGGGATCGATCAGTTCGTGATTGGTATCTTTGCCTGGGCGGTGCTGGGCTTCGGCAACGTCTACTACGGCCTGGCGCAGCGGGCGCTCGACTTCACAATCGAGAACATCAAGAAGAAGACATCCGTCGGGCTTTCGCGATCGATGGCCTACCACGCTGAGGTACAGCACGAAATCGCCGAGATGGCCATTGAGCTGGAGGGCATCGGGCCCCACCTTGACAGCGTTGCGGAGGACTGGTCAAACGGCGTCGACCACGGAGCCATGTGGGGTGCCAAAATCGTTGCCGCCAAGTACCACGCGGTGGAGAGTGCCTGGCGCATCGTCGACAAAGGGCTGCAGGTCAACGGCGGTTACGGCATCTTCAAAGCAGCGGGATACGAACGGCTCTGGCGCGATGCAGCGCTCGGCCGGATTCACCCCGCGAACTCGGCTCTCACGCACGAGTTCGTCGCCAAGACGATGCTGGGGATCAACCCGGACGAGACGCCGCGCTGGGGTTAAGGATCGGTGTAAGGTAGCGGCGAGATGCCGCTGAGTTACCACACCGGTCAGATCGAGGTACAGACCGAGGCCAACAGCCGGCCGGCCGCTGACATGCTCGCAGAGCGGCTGGCCGGCCGCAGCTCGAGATCCATCAGCTTCTACGAGAGCGCTGATCTCCTCGTCTTGGCGGCTCCAGACGCGTCCGGCGTGCTGCGATTCACCGCCCTCTCCGGGACGGCTCCTCTGCTCACGCCCGCCGATGACGAGGCGCTGCTACTGCCAAAGGGCACATCCGGCCTGCGCAACGGAGTTCAGGCGGGCGCCATCGCCATTGATCTCGAGCAGCGCCGCCGGGCGCGCGCCAACGGACGCATCGTCCTGCGAGACGGCAGGCCTGCCATCGAGGCGGCGGAAGAGCTGATCAACTGCCGCAAGTACATCGCGCCATCCGTAGCGCTAGATGCAGGGTTGCACTGCGGCCCGGTCAGTCGCGAGACGATTGCGCCGGTTGACGCCAGGCTGCGAAGCGTCCTCGACACAGTCGAAACCGCGTTCCTGGCCTCGGTCAGCCCGGAGGGTCGCCCCGACGTCTCGCACAAAGGCGGACCACCGGGCTTCATCTGCTTCGACCCCGAGTCGCGTCTACTGAGTTGGCTTGAGCTGATCGGCAACGGCATGTTCAAGAGCGCCGGCAACGTCCGCGCCACCGGCGTCGTGTCGATGCTCGCGCTCGACCTTGCATTCGGCGACGCGTACGAGTTCAGCGGCCGCGGCGAGTACAGGAGCGAGCTGCGCTACGCGGAGCCTCGCGACAAAGGCCTCTGGCCTTCCGAGTTCGCCTTCCCGACGCAGGGCGTCATGACCGTGCAGGTTGACGAGGTGACCCTCCTCCGAGGCCTGATCCGGCCGCGCCAGCGGGTCGAGTCGATAGTCAAGATAACGGCCTGCTCGCCGGCCGAAGACCAGGTACCGAGATAGTTCTCAGTTGTCAGTCTTCAGTAATCAGTCATCGGCGTCTCCGGTGGCCAGAAACTGACAACTGAAAACTGACAGCTAATAGTGCACGTCCGTGCTCTGTCCGCCTGAGACCGCGATCGCCTCACCCGTCATGCCGATGGCCAGTGGTGAGCTGAGGAAGGCCGCGAAGTAGGCGATGTCCCCTGCCGTGGTGGCGTGCTTAAGTAGCGTGCGCTCGTCCAGAGCCTGCTTCAGCGCCTCGACTGTCGTGTTTTCGCGCTTCGCTTGCTCTGCCAGGTTGTCGTAGGTGCGCTCGGTCACCGTGAGGCCGGGATAAATCGCGTTGCAGGTGATGTTGTACTTGCCCAGGGCGTTGGCCCACGCCTTGGTCAGGACCACGGTCGCGGCGTTGCGCGCCCCGCCGCTGAGGTTCGTGCCGGGAGCCCGGCCCGCGAGGCCGCTGATGTTGATGATGCGGCCCCAACCTGCCTGCTTCATGTACGGGATCGCCTCGCGCGCCACCCGCAGGTAACCGATCGCCTTCTCCTCGAAGTCGTGCAGTATCTCGGCTTCGTCCAGCGTTTCGATGTCGCCCGGGGCGCCGCCGACGCGCGCCGCGCAGTTGACCACGATTTCGGCGCCACCCAACGCCTCAGCAGACTTCTTCACGAACGCCTTGATTGAGTCGACGCTCATCGTGTCGAGGGTCACCGGCACGATCTTGCGGCCCGTCTCCTTGGCCAGATCCTCGGCAGCCTGCTTCAGCGGTCCTTCGCTGCGGGCGCCGATCGCGACGTCGCAGCCCTCCAGCGCCAGCTGACGCGCTATCGCCCGTCCGATGCCGCGGCTGCCACCGGTTACGATCGCGTGCTTGCCCTGTAGCTGTAGGTCCATCGAAGTCCTCTCCTGGCGGCTAGATGACGTCTGGTTGAAGGACGGGGCGACCTAACTATACGGTCGTGTGAGTGCAGAGGACAGGGTGCAAAGTACTGACGGTCCAGGACGCCGCAGGCAAGCCGATACTCTGCTTCACGTGACACGTATCTGAACGCTGTACTCTGCACTCTGCACTGATTCGAAGCCGCTGCGCTAAGATGCAGCCACTGTCTCGATGCGCCAGGGGAGGACGTAATGGCCGGAGCGATGCAGGTTGAGGTCAAGGGATCAGTCGAAGGCAGGTTCGCCGAAGTCCTGACGCCCGCCGCGCTCGATTTCATCGCCGAGCTGCAACGTCGCTTCAACGCCAGGCGCCGGGAGTTGCTGGCAAACCGCGCCGAGCGCCAGGCACGCTTCGACGCCGGCGAAA
>Ga0209640_10006310_pt1 | contig 10374 bp, 8 predicted proteins | sample RifCSP10_1_FD_184018 | JGI IMG/M metagenome (GOLD analysis project Ga0209640, IMG submission 184018) | Soil microbial communities from Rifle, Colorado - Rifle CSP2_sed 10_1 (SPAdes) (version 2) | ecosystem: Environmental > Terrestrial > Deep subsurface > Rock core/Sediment | place: Rifle... | reverse complement strand
GCTGGCGCTGTCGGTGGGTTTTGCGATGGCCGCTTCGTACATCCTGGCGCTGACGTTCGTGCCGATCCTGTACACGTGGATTGGCGGCGAGCACCACGGATCCGCTGAGGGCGGCTTTTTTGACCGGCTGCGTGAACGGTACGGCCGCGTCGTCGGGACAGTCGTGCAGTGGCGGTGGGCCGTGCTGGCGGCGTACCTGCTGGTGTCCGCGATCACCGTGTATGTCGTCGGCGGGGCGCTCGGTACCGAAATCTTCCCGAGTGCTGATTCCGGACAGATTCAAGTCCGCTTACGCGCGCCGACGGGAACGCGCGTCGAGCGGACAGAGCTGATAGCGCTGAAAGTGCTGGACACGGTTGCCGAGGCAGTAGGCCCGGAGAACGTGGAGGCCAGCCTTGGATTCGTGGGATCCCAGCCGTCCAGCTATCCGGTGAATACGATTTATCTGTGGACGGCCGGCCCGCACGAAGCCGTGCTCCTGGTGTCGCTGAAACCCGAGCGGAAGATTTCGACCGACGCCCTTCAGGAGTTGCTTCGGAGCAAGATCGACGAGATTGCGCCGGGCGCCGTTGTGTCGTTCGAAGCGGCGGATCTCGTCAATCAGGTGATGAGCTTCGGCTCACCGACCCCGATAGAGGTGGCCGTGACCGGCGCCAACCTGACCGTCAGCCGCGAGTACGCGGACAAGTTGAAGGCCGAGATGGCCAAGGTTCCCGGGCTGCGGGATCTTCAATTCGGACAGGCGCTGGACTATCCCGTCATGCAGGTTCAGATCGACCGCGAGCGGGCCGGGCAGTTGGGCGTGACCGTGGAGGAGGTCGGACGCTCTCTCGTCGCCGCCACCTCGTCGAGCCGCTTCGTCACGCCGAACTACTGGGCCGATCCGAACAGCGGGATTGCCTATCAGGTGCAGGTCGAGATCCCGCAGCACACGATGTCGTCCATGGAAGACATCATGAACGTGCCCGTCATGCAGAACGGCGCGGCGCGGCCCCTGCTCGGGGACGTGGCGACGGTCTCGCAGCAGACGGCGATCGGCGAGTACAACCGGTACAACCAGCAGCGCATGATCACGCTGACCGCGAACGTCCACGACGAGGATCTTGGCACCGCATCCGACGAGGTGTTCGCCGCGGTCTCCCGCGCCGGCGATCCGCCCGCCGGCGTGACCGTCAGCGTGCGAGGACAGGTGGCGCCGATGCAGCAGACGCTGGACGGTCTCCGGTCTGGCCTTGGACTGGCGATTGTCGCCATCTTCCTGCTGCTGGCCGCCTACTTCCAGTCGTTCGCGGTGGCGCTGATCGTGGTCGGCACGATTCCCGCCGTGATCGCCGGCGTCGCGCTCAGTCTCTTCATGACCGGCAGTACCTTGAACGTGCAGTCGTTCATGGGCGCCATCATGGCGATCGGCGTGGCCGTGGCGAATGCCATCCTGCTCGCAACGTTCGCCGAACAGTATCGGCAGGAAGGTGCGGCGGCCGACGTGGCCGCGACCCGTGGCGCGACGAGCCGCTTGCGACCCATCCTGATGACCACGTTTGCGATGATCGCCGGCATGATTCCCGTTGCGATGGGGGCCGAGCAGCTGGCGCCCCTCGGCCGCGCGGTCATCGGCGGTCTCACAGCATCCACCGTCGCGACACTTGTGGTGCTGCCCGCCCTCTTTGCCCTCGTGCAGCGTCGCGCCGGTGTGGCGTCGCCGTCACTCGATCCGGATGACGTCATGAGTCGCCATCATTCAGGAGAAGTCGCATGAAACCCGCTCAATTCTCTCTTGTCTGCGCCGTTGTGCTGGGTGTGAGCACCGGCCCAGCCGTCGGCCAGACCACCAGCACGCCGCTGGAGACCACGAAAGTCGTCTCTCAGGCACTCGACAAGATGATCACCATTCCCGGCGATCTGACGCCCTACCAGGGCGTGAACCTGAACGCCAAAGTCTCGGGTTTCGTGGAATCGATTGCCGTCGATCGCGGCTCCTGGGTCAAGCGCGGTCAACGCCTTGGCAACTTATCCGCTCCCGAGCTTCGCGCCCAGCGCGCTGAAGCGGAGGCGAAACTGCTGGCCGTTCGGGCCCAGGAAGCGGAGGCTGAAGCAAAGACCGTGGCGGCGCAGAGCACGTACGATCGCCTCAAGGCGGCCAGCCAGACCCCCGGGGTGGTGGCCGGACACGACGTCGAGATCGCGGAACGAGGCCTCGAGGCCGCACGCGCCCACGTCAACGCGCTGAAGAGCAGCGGGGGGGCGAACGAAGCTGCCGTCAGGGCTGTCACGGAAATGGAAGCGTACCTGGAGCTGACCGCGCCGTTCGACGGCGTGATCACCGAGCGGAACGTTCATCCGGGCAGCCTGGTGGGCCCGTCGACCGGTGCCTTGCTCAGAATCGAACAGACATCACGGTTGCGGCTGACCGTGCCGGTGCCGGAAACCTACGTGGGCACGATCATCAAGGGCACGAAAGTGGATTTCAAGGTGTCCGCGTTTCCCGATCAGACGTTCCAGGGCGTCATCGCCCGTCCCGCGCATACGCTCGACATGAAGACGCGAAGCATGCTGGTCGAACTGGATGTGACCAATGCCAATCTCAGGCTGGCCCCGGGCATGTTTGCCGAGGTGCAATGGCCACTCTCACGCGCGCAATTGAGCCTGTTCGTGCCGACCACGGCCGTGGTGCGCACCTCGGAGCGCCAATTCGTCGTCAGGGTTCGGAACGGCGTGGCGGAATGGGTGGACGTCAGGCGGGGCGAAGTGAACGGGGCCGTGATTGAAGTCTTTGGTGATCTTCGGGAAGGCGACGTCGTGGTCCGCCGAGGGAACGACGAAATCCGTCCGGGGACCAGAATCGCCCAGACCGCTGCGAGCCGATGAGCGGACGGGCCGTCCAAGGGAGGTTCACGATGCGACTGCAAGTGCTTGCCGCGGGTGTTGCTGCCGTCGTGTGGTCCGCTGTTGTCCCAACAGTCGCGCAGCAGGTGACCAGGGACACGATTCCTGGCATCAATAACCTGGCTCGACTCGAGACAACGGTGGCCTGCGCCGGGGCTATAACGGCGGAGGTGGTGCCGGAAATCAAGAAGATGGGGTTTGTGTCGATCGTCAATCTGCGATTGGCGACGGAGCGGGGCGCGGAAGTCGAGAAGGAGGCAGCGGCAGCACGAGCGGTCGGACTGCGCTATTTCCACGTCCCCTTCGACGGCTCACCCGATCCGAAAGCCGCCGATCAGTTCCTGAACGCCATTACCACGCCAGGCGCCGAGCCTGCCTTCATCCACTGCGCCGGCGGCAACCGCGCGGCAACGATGTGGCTGATCAAGCGGATCGCGGTGGATCACTGGAACGTGGACCGCGCCGTCAAGGAAGCGACGGCGCTTGGGCAGACGAATGCCGCCATGCGCCAGTTCGCCGTCGACTATGCACAACAGCACATGCGGTAGCCGCTGAAGAGTCCCGGCCCATCAGCTCGCGGGAGGGTTCGATATGCCACCAGTCCACCGACGCAGCCCGGTTCACGCGCGCACATATCTCACATTCGTAACGTTGTTCCTGGCCGCCGCTGCGGCATGCGGACAGCCGGCGCCGCCGGCGGCCGAACCAGCGGCTGCGGCAACCGCCGTTGGCGAGGGAGGCTGGCTGGCCGGCACGACGGACGAGAAGTTTCAGACGGTCGCCAGGCAGTTGCGCGGGTTCGATATGGCGATGGTTGAAACCGGATACCGCTACAACGAGCTCTATTGGGCGGCGCAGGACAGTAACTGGGGATACGCCGAGTATCAGGTCCTGAAGATTCGGACGGCGATCGAGAATGGCCTCGAGCGGCGCCCCAAGCGCGCCAAGTCGGCCGAGACATTCCTCACGATCGTGCTGCCGGCCGTCGAGGAGGCGATCAAGCAGCGCGATGCCAAGCTGCTGCAGGAACGCATGGGGCCTCTGCGGTCGACATGCAATAGCTGTCACAAAGACGAGCTGGTGGAGTTCGTCCAGGTCGCAGAACCGCAAACACGAAGCTTTACTGGCCTTAAGTAACGAGGGGGATCGACATGGTTCGTATCAGGGTGCTGGGTGCCGCCCTGGGCACGGTGGTGCTCCTTGCGGCATGTGGCCAGGGCAACGAGGCGCCGACGGGTGGGGCGGACGCCCCGGCAGCGATCCCGCAGAGCGTTCCGCAGTCCATCCCGATGGGCGGCAAGAAGTCGGTGACGAGGTTCTTCGTCACCAGCAAGGGTGTAGGCAGGGGCGGCGATCTTGGCGGTCTGGCAGGAGCGGATGCCCATTGCCAGAGTCTCGCGAAGGCGGAAGGGTCCGGAGACCACACCTGGCGCGCCTATCTGAGCACATCGGCCACCGGAGGTCAGCCCGCCGTGAACGCCCGGGACCGGATTGGCACGGGTCCCTGGTACAACGCCAACGGGTTCCTCGTGGCGGCGACCCTGGACGAGCTTCACAGCGACAGCAACAAGATCAACAAGGAGACGGCGGTCACCGAGAGCCTCAATCCGGTGAACGGCGCCGGCGACACGCCGAACATGCACGACATCCTCACCGGATCGCGCCCGGACGGAACAGCGTTCGACGCGGGCGAGGATCTGACCTGCGGAAACTGGACCTCGAGCAGCACCGGGCGCGCGCAGCTCGGCCATCACGATCGCCGCGGGCTGGGAGAAGGCGTGAACTCCTGGAATTCGGTGCACGCGTCGCGCGGGTGCAGTCAGCAGGACCTCGGAAGCACAGGTGGCGCCGGACTCTTCTACTGTTTCGCCATTGATTGATCGCGGTCGTGGCCAGCCTCTCCCCCGGAACGCGCGCGTGGCGTTGGATCCGCCGGTACTCCGCGATCGTGCGCATGTCGCATTGGGTGAACGTTCTCTGCCTCCTTATCCTCCTGATGAGCGGATTGCAGATCTTCAACGCCCATCCGGCGCTCTACTGGGGCGAGGACTCCAATTTCGATCGCCCGCTTTTCTCGATCTTCACGGCGTTCACCGCGGAGGGGCGGCCGGTCGGCGTGACCCGGATCTTTGGAAGGACGTTCGACACGACAGGGATGCTCGGGATGTCCGCGTTCAACGGACGGCCGGCGCAGCGGGCCTTCCCGGCATGGCTCACCATTCCGAGCGCGCAGGATCTGGCGACGGGCCGGGTCTGGCACCTCTTCTTCGCCTGGCTGTTCGTGGCCAACGGGATGCTCTTTGTCGGCCATTCACTCGTGAGTCGGCATTTCTCCCGCGATCTCGTGCCGCGCCGGGATCAGTGGAGAAACGTCGGTCGCGCCGTCCGCGATCATCTGACCTTCAAGTTCCACGGGGGCACGGGCACCTACAACATCATTCAGCGGCTGACGTACCTGTTTGTCATCCTGATGTTGGCGCCGCTCGCCGTGCTCACCGGGTTGACCATGTCGCCCGGTGCCGTTGCCGCGGCGCCGTGGCTGCTCGACGGCTTCGGCGGACGCCAGTCTGCACGAACCGTGCACTTCATCGTGACCGGCCTGTTCGTCTTGTTCGTGGTCGTGCACGTCGTGATGGTCCTGATAACCGGATTCGTCAACAACATGCGGTCGATGACGACCGGGTGGTATGCAGCCGCTGGAAGGCCGTTCGGCCATGACGACGCGTAGTTCCCGTTTCAGCCGCCGGCAGTTTCTCGCCACCGGCGCTGCGGGCACGGCGGCCGTCGTACTCGGAGGATGCGACCGGCTGTCCGCGGCGCCGACGTTCCGGGAGTTTCTGGCGGGTGCGGAAGGGCTCACACTGAGAGTCCAGCGGGCGCTGCTCTGGCGTGGGACGCGCGCGCGCGAGTACAGCCTGGCGGATGTTTCCACGACGTTCCGTGCCAACGGATCGCAGGACGCCTACAACCTGCCGCCCGACTACATCGACGGCGCGGCACAGGGCTTTCCCGACTGGCGCCTTTCAGTGGCCGGCCTCGTGATGCGACCGGCGAGCTTCACGCTGGCCGATCTCCGCGCGCTGCCGGCGCGCACACAGATTACCCGCCACGACTGCGTCGAGGGCTGGAGCTGCATCGGCGGGTGGACCGGTACGCCGTTGTCGATAGTCCTCGATCGCGTCGGCCTCCGGCCGGACGCGCGTTTCATCATCTTTCACTGCGCCGACGAACTGCCACGATATGTCGATGGTTCACGTGCTTTTTACGGGAGCATCGACCTGGTCGACGCCTATCATCCGCAAACCATCCTGGCCTACCAGATGAACGGCGCGCCGCTGCCCGTGGCACATGGCGCCCCTGCGCGTCTGCGGGTCGAGCGGCAGCTTGGCTACAAGATGGCGAAATTCCTGACTCGCATCGAAGTCGTCAACCGTTTCGACCACATCGGCCGCCGCAGGGGCGGCACGTGGGAGGACGACGGGTACGAATGGTACGCAGGCATCTGAACCGGGGATCGCGGACGCATCGGAGGAGGGCATGGCGGCAGCGCAGATCATCACACTTCTGACCGACTACGGCACGACCGACGCGTACGCGGGCATCGTGAAGGGCATCCTGCTTACGCGCGCGCCGGACGCGCGGATCGTCGACCTGGTCCACGGCGCTGAATTCGGCAGCTTGCACGCCACCGGCTATCTGCTGGCTTCCGCGTTCGCGTACTTCCCGGCAGGAACCGTGCACCTTGTGCTGACGGACCCGAGCTCGGCTCCCGATCGGCGAATCATCGCGGCGGCCGTGGCGAGCCAGTACGTCGTGGCGCCGGACAACGGCATCGTTGGCCCGTTGTTCGATCAGCACCGTCCCTCAGCGCTCGTGACCGTACAGGATCGCAGCCTTCTGCTCGAACCTCGTCGTCATACCTTCCACTCACGTCTCATCTATGCGCCGGCGGCGGCGGCGCTCGTCACTGGCGCCCGGCTGGACGAATTGGGTGCACCGGCCTCCGAATGGACGCATCTTCCGCACGCGCTCGGGACCATTCACAGCGACGGCAGCATCGCCGGCGAAGTGGTGCACATCGACCACCTTGGAAACCTTGTCACCAACGTCGACGCATCGCAGTTGCCGCCGCATCCCCGTATTACCATCGGCAGCACCGCCATCGATCGTGTCAGTGATAGCTATGCCGATGTCGAGCCCGGCGGCGTGCTGGCGATCGTGGGGAGCACGGGCAAGCTCGAGATCAGCATCAACCGCGGCAACGCCGCGAAGAAGCTCTTCGTCTCCCGGACCGACCCCGTCCGCATCGAGGCGGGCGCGGCGAGTCGTGTGCTGTGAAGCTCGATACCGAAGGCCGGGCCACTCGGCCCGGCCTTCCTGCTTCATACGTGCCTGCGTGCTACGGAACGGTAGAGTCGAAGAGCGGACCGTCGTCAACCGGGACGCTGCCGTTGCCCTGGTCGTGCGGCACGCCCACGGTCACCACGGCCGAGCACGTGCCGCCGTTGCCATCATCGGCCGTGAAGCCGATGTGGTAGACGCGGCCGTTGCCGGGTGTGCCTGGATTGCCATTACGCTCGGCGCGCACCTGCGCGGTGTCGGTGCCCACGCCCTGGCCGTCCGGGGCAAAATTGCCTGACCCTGAGCCCGATGCGAGCACCGCCTCGTCCTGGAAAATGCTGTCAATCGTGATACTGACCGGGTCGCCGTCGGGATCAGTCACGCCCAGCACGCTCACCGGCACGAACTGGTGGTTGGGCGGCCAGATCGCGGCGATGCTCGGCACGGCTGCGGAGCAGTCCGGCGCCAGGTTGGTGATCGGATCGAACGTGATGTCGAACAGCACGGGACTGTCGTTGATCCCGTCGCCGTCGGCATCCGAGGTGGCCCGGGTGAACGTGACCACCGCCCTGATGTATTGGCCATCGGCAATCGTCAGATCCCCACCGTTGGTGGCCGTCTCTGCCGGGCCAAACGTCGTCCCGTCCCCGCTGCTGGACACCTGCACGGCAATGGAGCTGTCGCCGGGCTCCAGCGAGTTCCAGCTCACGATGCCCCATTCGGCGCCGGGGAACAGCGTGTCGTGGACGATCGTCCATGTGCCCACGTCGGGCGGAGCAATGACGGTACTGCCCGTCATGTCGCTGTAGTTGTACGGCCCCGCGCCGCCGCCCAGGCCCACCGTCAGGTCGACCGTATTCGTGGCCGGGTCGATGCGGGACGCACTATCGGAACCCAGGTTGGTCACCCACACCCTGCCGGCGGCGTCGACCGACACGCCAGTCGGCGTGTTGCCGACCGGGATCGTGGCGAGTAGCGCGCCCGCGTTGCTCAACCGCGTCACCGTATGGGTGCCGGAGTTGGCCACCCAGACGTGATCGTCGGCCGTGACGGCCACGCCACGAGAGTTAGATCCGCCGGTGGGAAAGTCGCCCAGACTGGCGCCCGCCGGGGTGAACTTGCGAATAGAGTTGCTGGTCCACTGACTGTTCCAGATGTTACCGGAGCTGTCCATTGCCAGCCCGTAGGAATTGGGCGAGCTGAGGCATGCGAACGTATCGTCAGCCGTGGCGATCGTGTTGTTCGTATCGTACCGCAGGAGGCTCAGCGCGCCAGGGCCGCGGTTGGCCGACCACAGGACGCCGTTGCCGTCCACCAGGCCGCCGTACCCGCCGCACGGCAGGTCTCCCGTGCTGGCCAGCATGGCCCCGGCGGGGCTCAACAGGTCGAAGGAGTTGTCAAAGCCAAAGTTGCCGGCCGTCCAGACATTGTTGTTCGCATCAACCGAGACGTGGCGCACGAAGTCGCCGGATACGCGCACGTAGTGGATGATGCACTCGTCATCCGCGGTGGACACGCCCCCGCCATCATCGACGCCTCCCGTGTTGAGCCAGGGCCTGATATCGCCCAGGCCCGTGGACGTGTCGATCATCCCGTTCCCGTTGCGATCGACACACTGGTTGTTCTCCTGGAGGCCCACGTGGACGACCGAACCCTGCCCGCCGTCGTTCTCGGCGCGGTTACCCGACCACACGTTGCCGTTGGCGTCCACGGTGGTACGGGACGGGTCGCGGTCGCGGCCGTCCGGCGCGCTCCAGAACTCGCCCAGGATGGCGCCGGTGGCCGTATCGATCTTGACGATCGTTCCACGGGCGGACGCGGCGACCCAGATGAACGGGACTGGAGTCGTGGTGTCGTCGAGCTGGAGCTGGTCCGGCGTCGAGTGCACGACGTTGATCGCCGTGCCCTCGTCGAAATCGGCGTCGAGGGTATAGGTGGCGGGGTCGCCGCTGAGATGGCTGGCCACCACGGTACCTATACCTGCGACCACGATGATGCTGGCAAGTATTGCGGCTGACCGGCGAAGGACTCGCCACCCGGACGCAGATTGAAACGTCATTTTCATTACCTCCCAGGAAGTGGGTTCGTGGCCTGCGAGGCACGCAGCCTCGCTCACGGGCGCTCGTTTCATGGCACGCGGCGCGCTTGGCCGGAAACAATGGCCGTCGGGGTTCTGACCTCGATTGACCGTTGGGGACAGTGACCTTATACACCAATGCTCTCGGGTCGTAACCGGTTTTTGGGAGGGTCGATTCGCTGAAAGGGCTGGAGCCGCGGGATCTCCCTTTCCTTTCAGTAGATTGGCGTCCCAGGCATTCCGAGTTGGAACCAAATCCTGGTGTGGTTGCGAGAGGTGATGGGCGGACGACCCTTCGACGATCTGATGGGTCCACCCGGTGATGACTCCGCGAGAAAGAGCATGTGCGGTGCGGGCTTTAACGGCCCGCGACACCGTATTTCAGATACAACGTCGGGACGACAACCATGTTGAGCAGCGTCGACGTCGTCAGTCCGCAGAGGATGACGATCGCCATCGGCGTCTGGATCTCGCTGCCCGACTCGCCTCCCCGCATCGCCAGCGGAATCAGGGCCAGGCCGGCGGCCATGGCCGTCATGACGATCGGGATGAGCCGCTCGTGCGCGCCGCGCTCCACCGCTTCGCGGAAGTTCGTCACGCCTTCGGCCTCCATTAGATGGCGGATGTGCGAGACGAGCATGATCCCGTTCCGGGTGGCTATACCGAAGAGTGTGATGAACCCGATGATTGACGCCACGCTCAGCACGCCGCCCGCCAGGAAGACGCCTGCCACCCCGCCGATCAGCGCCAGCGGCAGGTTGAGCATGATCAGCAGCGCATCCCGCGCGCGACCGAAGGCCAGCACCAGGATCATGAAGAGTCCCGCGATGGCGGCGCCGCCGAGTATCAGCAGCGTCTCGGTGGCGCTCTGCTGGCTTTCGAACTGCCCGCCGTACTCCACGCGGTAGCCGGCGGGCATCGGCACCTGCCCGGCGACGGCGGCCTGGATGTCGGCCACCACGCTTCCGAGATCACGACCGCTCGTGTTGCAGGAGACAACGATCCGGCGCTGCACGTTCTCGCGCAGGATCATATTCGGCCCCATCTCGCGGCGGACATCGGCCAGCACGCGG
>Ga0209640_10006309_pt1 | contig 10374 bp, 9 predicted proteins | sample RifCSP10_1_FD_184018 | JGI IMG/M metagenome (GOLD analysis project Ga0209640, IMG submission 184018) | Soil microbial communities from Rifle, Colorado - Rifle CSP2_sed 10_1 (SPAdes) (version 2) | ecosystem: Environmental > Terrestrial > Deep subsurface > Rock core/Sediment | place: Rifle... | reverse complement strand
GATACGCTGCGGGCTTCTCGCTTGCCGGAAGCCATACTCAGGATGGCGGTCGAAACGGGCGAGCAGAGTCGTCTGATGTTCACATCGGCGGCACTGTCCGGAGCGGCCGGCGGTGGAGGGATACCGTCTGTGCCGGAACTGGAGCGACTCGCTCTCGAGAACAACCCGCGGATCCGGGCGCACGTTCGACGTATCGAGGGGCTGGAACGAACCCGGGATCTGGCGCAGAAGGCGAGGCTGCCGGACTTCCGGGTGTCGATAGGCTATGCACAGCGATCCGGCTTCCGCGACATGGTCAGTGCGGCCGTTGCCCTCCCGCTCCCCGTGTTCGCCGGCCGGAAGCAGAATCAGCAGGTGATCGAGCAGAGCGCGGCTCTGGCCGAGGCCGAAGCACAGCACCGGTCAATGGTGGACCGCATCAACGCAGATATCGCATCACTCGCCGCCGAGCTGGCGAGCGCGCGCACGCAGATCGTCCTTCTGAACGACGGTATCCTGCCACAGGCGCGCGCGTCCCTCGCCTCGGCCGGCGCGGCGTACCGCGTCGGTCAGGTGGATTTCCTGGCGCTGCTCGACGCGCAGGTCACGCTCTACCGCCACGAACTCGATCATCCCCGACTCCTCAGTGATTTCGCCGTCAAACTGGCCGCGCTCGAACGGGCCGTCGGCAAGGAGATCCTCCAATGACGAAGCGAGCGAAATGGGTGGCTGGCCTTGCGACGATGCTGGTCGCGGTCACCGTGGGGGCTCTGACTCTCGGGCGAGGCCGGTTGTTTTCGCGCTCGGCCTCACCCGCCGACAGCGCCGGCGCGCCATCAACCTCGATGGACATGGCCGGCATGCAGGGACGGTCGATGGACATGCCCGGCATGGACATGGGTGCCGCCGGCGCCACGGTTCGCCTTGCGGCCGCCGACATCCGGACGTTCGGCATCACGTTCGCAACCGTCGAGGTGCGGCCGTTGTCGAGAGCCATTCGTGCCGTGGGGTCGGTCGATTTCGACGAGACGCGGATGGTCTACGTGGCGCCGAAGTTTGGTGGCTGGGCCGAGTCGTTGCACGTGGATTTCACGGGGCAGCCGGTCCGCGAAGGCCAGCCGCTTCTGGAAGTCTACTCGCCGGAGCTGGTCAGTGCGCAGGAGGAGCTGCTGCTTGCGGCCGACATGGCGCGGTCGGTCGGTCGGAGCAGGGTCGAGGACGTCGCGAAGGGCGCCAGTGACCTGCTCGAATCCGCGCGCCGTCGCTTGAGCTACTGGGAGATCTCCGACGCGCAGATCGGAGAGATCCTCGAGACGGGCAGGGTGCGCCGCACACTTGCACTCCACTCCCCGGCGTCCGGCATCGTCATGACCAAGAACGTCGTCGAGGGACAGGCGTTCCAGCCGGGCGAGCGGCTGTACATGATCGCGGACCTTGCCGAGGTGTGGATCAACGCCGAAGTCTTCGAGGAGGATGCGGCGGCGCTCCACGACGGCATGCGCGCCGACATCACCATCGCTGCGCTGCCCGGCCTGACGTACAGCGGTCGCGTCGCGTACGTGTATCCGACGTTCCAGGAAAAGACGCGGTCCATGAAGGTGAGGATCACGGTCCGCAACCCGAACGGTCGGCTGAAGCCCGGGATGTACGGAACGGTGACGTTCGTCGCGGAACTCGGCCCGGTGCTCACCGTGCTCGCATCCGCTGTCCTGCAGACCGGCCGCCGCGCCATCGCCTTCGTGGACATGGGCAACGGTGAGATGATGCCGCACGAGCTGATGCTGGGCCGGCGAGGCGGGGAGTTCATCGAGGTCGTGGCGGGACTCGAGGCTGGGCAGCGCGTCGTCACCTCCGCACAGTTCCTGCTCGACTCCGAATCCAACCTGGCCGAGGTCATGAAGGCGATGATGGCGCAGATGAACACTTCGGACATGGGTGCCATGGACATGGAAGGCATGGACATGCCGGGACCGAAGAAGACGCCCATGGACAGCATGGCCATGCCCGGCATGAAGAGGGAGCGCTGACCATGCTGAGACGCATTATCGCCGGGTCGGTCAACAACCGGTTCTTCATCGTGCTGGGCACGGTTGCCGTCGCCGGGTTCGGTCTCTGGGCGATGTTCACCACGCCGGTGGACGCGATTCCCGACCTATCCGACGTGCAGGTGATCATACAGACGGAGTGGAAAGGCCAGGCGCCGCAGGTCGTGGAAGACCAGATCACGTATCCGCTGTCGACGGAAATGCTGAAGGTCCCCCGCACGAAGGTCGTGCGCGGCATCAGCCAGTTCGGCTTGTCGTTCGTCTATGTCGTGTTCGACGATGATGTCGACATGTACTGGGCGCGCTCGCGCGTCCTCGAGTACCTCAATGGCATCCGCGACAAGCTGCCTCTCGATGTACAACCTCAGCTCGGGCCGGACGCGACCGGCGTCGGCTGGGTGATGCAATACATGCTCATCGACCGGTCGGGCCGCTACAACAACGCGCAGCTGCGCAGCGTGCAGGACTGGTCGGTCCGTTATCAGCTCACGGCAGTGCCCGGCGTGTCCGAGATCGCGACGCTCGGCGGTTTCGAGAACCAGTACCAGATCGAGCTGGAGCCCGAGCGGCTGCTCGCCTACGGCATCCCCGTGTCGCGCGTGCTCGCGGCGGTCCGTGAATCCAACCTCGACGTGGGCGGCCGCGTTCTCGAGCTGGGCGGCAGCGAGTACATGGTGCGCGGTCTCGGCTATCTGGGCTCGATCCAGGACATCGAAGCGATCGCCGTGGGCACCGGACCGGGCGGTACTCCGATCACGATAGGCGACATCGCCCGCGTGCATCGCGGCCCCGAAATCCGTCGCGGCTTCGCACACCTCGCCTTCCGCAACGAGGACGGCCGCATCGTCCAGGGTGAAGTCACGACCGGATTCGTCATCATGCGCTTCGGCGAGAATCCGCTGCGCGTCATCGATCGCGTCAAGGCCAGGATGGCCGAGATCCAGAGCACGCTTCCGGAAGGCGTCGACATCGTCGTCGGCTACGACCGGAGTGATCTGATCCATCGCGCGATCGGGACGCTCCGCGGGAGGCTGTTCGAAGAGAGCCTGATCGTGGCGCTCGTCGCGCTCGTCTTCCTGCTGCACGCGCAGAGTGCTCTGGTCGCGATTCTCACGTTGCCGGTCGGCGTGCTGATGTCGTTCCTCGTCATGCGGTGGCTCGGTGTGAACGCGAACATCATGAGCCTGAGCGGCATCGCGATCGCTCTCGGCGCCATGGTGGACGCGGCGATCGTGATGATCGAGAACATGCACAAGCACGTGGAACGGAACGAGCGTCAGGGCAGACCGAGCCCGCGCTGGCAGGTCGCCGTGGATTCCGCCGGTGAAGTGGGACCCGCACTGTTCTTCTCGCTGCTCATCATCACGTTCAGCTTCCTGCCCATCTTCGCCCTCGGTGCGCAGGAGGGTCGCCTGTTCAAGCCGCTGGCGCTCACCAAGACGCTGGCCATGGGGGCCTCGGCTCTGCTCGCCGTGACGCTCGTGCCCGTCGCCATGGGCATGTTCATCCGTGGAAAGGTGAGACCCGAAGAAGCCAATCCGATCAATCGCTGGGCGGTCCGGCTCTATCGTCCGATCATCGAGTTCGTGCTGCGCCGGCGCTGGTGGGTCATCGGCGGCGCGTCGCTCGTGCTTCTCATCGGCTGGCTGCCGTACGCCCGCCTGGGCAGTGAGTTCATGCCGCCGCTGATCGAAGGCTCGGTCATGGACATGCCCTCGCTCCTCCCCGGCGTGGGGACCGGACAGGTCCAGCGGATACTCGAACAGCGGGACCGCGCGCTGGCCGGCATTCCGGAAGTCGTGATGGTTCTGGGCAAGGCGGGGCGGGCGCGCACGGCGACCGATGCGGCGCCGCTTTCCATGTTCGAGTCGATCGCGATTCTGAAGCACGAAGAGGACTGGCGCGCGAATGTCGATTACGACTCGCTCGTCGCCGAGATCGACGGCGCCGTTCGAACACCGGGTGTCGCCAACATGTGGTCGATGCCGATCAAGAACCGGCTCGACATGCTGGCCACCGGGATCAAGACACCGGTCGGACTCAAGATCTTCGGACCCGACCCGAGCACACTCGAGCGCATCGGCAAGGAGATCGAGGGACTGCTGCCCTCGATCGAGGGCACGGGATCCGTTTTCGCCGAACGCGCGATCGGCGGAAGGTACCTCGACGTGGATGTCAGGCGTGAGGCCGCCTCGCGCTACGGCCTCAGCATGGCCGACGTGCAGAACACCATCATGGTGGCGGTCGGCGGTGTGAACGTGACGTACACCGTCGAAGGACGCGAGCGCTACGGCGTGAACGTGCGCTACGCTCGTGAGCTTCGAGACAATCCGGACGCCATCGGACGCATACTCGTCGCCACGCCGGGCGGGGCGCAGATACCCCTCGCCCAGCTCGCCGACATCCGCTTCGCCGATGGGCCGCCGATGATCAAGAGCGAAAATTCGCTCCTCAACAGCATCGTTTACGTGGACGTGCGCGGCCGCGACATTGGCAGCTATGTCGCGGACGCGCGTGCGTTGCTCGATCGGCGCCTCGAACTGCCGGCCGGCTACCGGCTGGAATGGTCGGGCCAGTTCGAAGCCATGCAGCGGGCGAGCCGGACGCTTCGCATCGTCGTGCCGATCACGATCGCCATCATCTTCCTGCTCCTCTACATGAATTTCCGAAGCGTGGCGGAGAGTCTGATCGTCATGCTCTCGCTGCCGTTCGCGCTCGTCGGCAGCTTCGCGCTCCTGTGGATCCTCGACTACAACCTGTCGGTCGCCGTCTGGGTCGGGATCATTGCCCTGGCTGGCGTGGCCGCCGAAACCGCCGTCGTGATGCTCGTATTCCTGGACCACGCGTGGGAGGCGAGGCTGCGCAGCGGGCGCGTCTCACGGGAGGACCTGCGCGCCGCCATCCTCGAAGGCGCCGTTGACCGCGTGCGGCCGAAACTGATGACCGTGGCCGCCATCATCGGCGGCCTCCTCCCGATCCTCTTCGGCGGTGGCACCGGGGCAACGGTCACGAAGCGAATCGCCGCGCCCATGGTGGGTGGAATGGTGTCATCCACGGTCCTGACGCTGGTCGTCATTCCAACGCTGTACCTGATCTGGCGCGAGGCACAGATCACGACCCGGGACCGGATCCTTCCGGAGCGGTCGGCCGATCGTCCCGCCGGCTCAGGCCGTTCGCCGCACCATTGCGATGCCCAGCCCGCCGGCCAGACCGATGATCAGTCCGATCACACCCCATTCGAGGCCGGCGCGTGAACGCTCGATCGGCAGGTCGTCGGCTCGTGCCATGGACTCCATATCGTGCGATGCGCCGGCCTCCCCGACCATTTCGTGATCGCCGGCAACCATCGGCGCGGCCGGCTCGACCGTGAGGTCCAGCTTTGCCACCGCGTCGCCGTCGTCGGCGATCGCGACGAGGAGATACTGGCCGGGCCGCACGTCGCGCGGGATCTCGAGCTGCATCGAGAACAGACCGCCGCCGTCGGCGGTCGCTTCGACCAGCGCGTACTCGGCGAGTGCGCCTCGAAGCGCCAGCTTCACCTTCTGGCCCGCCTCGAACTTTTCGCCCTGAAGCGGGATCGCCGATCCTGCTGCGGCCGAGGTGCGCACGCTCTTGAGCGTGGCTTCCGGATGCGTAGCCAGCACTGGCGCCGTTGCCAGGATGACGAGTAACCCGCCGAATGATGCGGAGCGTCGAAGCATTGAGGATCCTCCCTGCGGTTACATGCCGATATGTTGTTGCGCCTGACCGAAGACGCCGTAAAACCAGAGCCCGAGCACGACGAGGCCGAGCGTGACCCCGGCCCAACCTACCCAGCTGCGAGCCTTTCGTTCGCCGGCCCGGTCCAGGAGCGGCGTTGCGGCGAGGAACCCGAAGACGATCAGAGGTCCCAGCACCATGCCCCACACGCCCAGCAGGTTCTCCAGGCCGTACACCCATAGCACCGGCCAGAATGGCTTCGTGATTTCCACGCCGGCTACCGCGGGATAACCCAACCCCTCGGGCGCCAGCACCGCGAGCGCTCCCACGCCTGCACCCGATATGAGGGCCACACCGGTGAGACGGACCGCGTGCTGCCGGAAGACGCTGCGGCGCTCATCGCTCGATGCGATGCCGAGCTGGCGGATCAGCCAGAAGTGCAGACCCATCAGCGCCAGCAGCCCGAGCGGAAGGAGTGCCGTGTGCATCGAGGAAATGCGCGACAGCAACGAGGTGCTTCGTGTGAAATCGTCCGTGAAAAAGCGACCGAACACGCCCACGAGTTCGCCGCCCGCCACGAAATGCGCGAGCGCCTCGAAGCCCTCCTGGTCGTAGCGCAGCGCCGTCCCCGTCACGATGAGCAGGAAGAGCACGGCCGCCATGCCCACGCCGGCCCACCAGGTCACTTCCCGTGGCCGTCGATAGGCGCGTCGCCAGAACACCCACACCAGATGCGCCACGATCGTGAGCGCAGCCGCCGCCGCTGACCAGTAGTGCACGCTTCGCACCCAATCGCCGAACGGCGCCCTCGTGATGATGTACAGGACGCTGTCGTGCGCACCCGCAGGCGATGGGTCGTAGAACTGGGCGAGGTACACGCCCGTCACGATCAGCAGAAGGATGAAGAACGCCGTCAGACCACCCAGCATGTAGGTCAGCCGCTTCGCCTCGGCCGGAATCTCGTAATCCAGACCGTGCAAGCCAAGCCGCTCGCCTGCCACCGTTACGGATTCCCCGGTCCCGTCGTCGCGCCGCTCGGTCAAGGCTCACTCCTGAAAACGTCAGTGCGTTCCGCAGGAAAATGCAATCTCTTCCCGCGAAAATGAAGAACCCGTGAAAGAATTCGGCGGGCGGTCCGACGACGGGCGCCGGATCAGGTTCGACACCTCGAGCATCGAGGGCGACACGTCGCCTGCACCATCCTGCGGCATCCGACCCTCGATCACGACATCGAGACCGGCGGCTTCGCGCAAGCGAGACAGCAGTGTCGGGTCTGCGCTCAGCCTGTAGCTCCTGTCCGGTCCTGGCATCAGGAGAACGAATCCGCCCTCCCGTGCCTCGACGCGCCCGCGTAGCCGCAGTTGCGCGTCTTTCGGCGTGAAGCCCTTGTCCCGGATCATGCGGCGCACCTGCGCAACAGTCACTTCGTTCCCTGCGGCGAGCCGGATGATCGCCACGCCGTCGTTCAGGCTGACGTCCACTTTCTCGACGCCCGGAATCTTCTCGATGGCCACGCGCACGGCGTGGGCGCACACCGCTCAGTCCATGCCGAAGATGTTCTGTCGCATCTCCTGGATCTGGGCCTGTGCGGGCCCGGGCAGCAGCGCGACGCCGAAGACTGCGGCGACGATGCCGAAGCGTTTCATGTCGAACCTCCTCAGAACCAGAACGTTGTGTTGACCACTATGCGGAGCCGCTCGCGTGGCTGCACTCCGTTCGCGCGCCGATAGACGGGGAATAGCGGTCCGCCCGAGATTCCCCACGCGCCGTACAGTCCGAGCAGAGTGGCGCCGGCGAGCAGCTGCCGGCTGCCGCTGTCCGCCTGTTCGATCGCCGCGACCCGGTCACGGCCGTTGTTTTCGGCCACGATCTCGACGAAAGCGCGCCAGTCCGGCCGCGGGTAATCCGCGCGGAACAGGCCCGGTCGATAGCCCAGCACCAGCGTGGCCATCGCCGCGTCGCCCGGGTGATCGGACGCAGGTCCGCTCGGCGTCATGTATCGCCTGTAAAGGACGCCGGCCCAGGCGTACACGGATCGCGACGCGTACCCGGTCACGACGCCGGCGTACAAACCGGGAGCGGTGCGCACGCCGGCGCGGACCGCGTCCGCAGGATAGTCGAACCCCAGCCACAACGTCGATTCCCGCCGCACCCCCACATCCGTGCCGCGGCGATGGAACCGCCAGCCGAGCAGGAACTCGACATCAGGCGTGGCCGCCATGCGCGAGAAGCCGCGCACGGGCGGCACGTCGGCGCGCGTGTACAGCGGCATGGGCAGCGATGCCGACACCTGCACATCCGGCGTGATTCCGTAGCTCAGCATTGTGCGCAGCATCGCGGCGCGAGTCCCGTCCAGGAACCGACCCATCACGGCCGCGTCCACACTCCAGTCGCCTCGACCCAACGTGGGTGTCGAGAGGCCGTACGTTGGCCCATGTCCCTGAGCCATCACAGGCGGTGGGGCGGCAAGGACGAGCGCTGCGATCGCGACCTTCGTGACCCGACGATTCGTTCGCAGCCGCAGCGCGGCGACCACTACCGATCCGACGCCGGACGCCAGACTCAACGCGCACTCCGTTCGAGCACGGGTCCGAGCATGTACGCAACGAAGAAGCCCGCCGCGTACAGAATGGCTGATGTCCACCACACCGCCCGGGTCGCGCGGGTCAATGCCGGCCAGCACGCCGCGCCCGGCGCGGTCACGCGCGGAACCACGTATCGGATGTACATCCGGCTGCCCGCGATCAGCAGACCGGCGGCGGTGAACACCCACGCCTTGTGCCGTGACAGCACCACCAGCCAGGGCGCCGCCGACACTGCCGCCGCCACCGTCGTGCCCAGTCCGAGCAGAACCAGCAGCGACGGCAGCGCGCAGCAGAGCAGCGTGGCCAGTGACGCGACGAACGCCGTCCAGACCGCGGACCGACCCTTAGAGCCCGTCAGGAAATAAGTGATTGATTTGAGTCGTCTGACGTGTATCATGTTGCATGGACACGAAGACCGTGCAGGACAAATACCGATCGCTGGCGCCGGTGTTGACGGAGCGCTCGAGGCGGCTCTGGGCTGCGACCGAGGCGAAGGCGCTGGGACATGGCGGCATCGGGCTGGTGGAGCGCGCGACCGGCATTTCGCGCTCCACGATTCAGCGCGGCCTGCGGGAACTGGAATCGAGCGAGGCGCTGGTGCTCGGGCCGGACCGCGTCCGGCGCACGGGCGCAGGCCGCGTTCCGACGGTGGTGAAGGATCCGTCGTTGCTGGAGGATCTGGACGCGTTGATCGAGCCGACCACGGCCGGAGATCCCGACTCGCCACTGCGGTGGACCGTGAAGAGCGTGCGTACGCTGGCCGACGCACTGCAGGAGCTGGGGCACGATGTGAGTTACACGCTGGTGGCGGAGTGGCTGCACGAACTTGGCTACACCTTGCAGGCGAATCAGAAGAAGCGGGAGGGTGCCCAGCATCCCGACCGGGACGCGCAATTCCGCTACATCAATGATCAGGTAAGGCGATTTCAGCAGAAGCTGCAGCCGGCGGTCTCGGTGGACACGAAGAAGAAGGAACTGGTGGGGGATTTCAAGAACCCGGGCCGGTCGTGGAGACCGAAGGGCAACCCCGAGCCGGTGCGCGTGCATGATTTCGTGATCCCGGAGCAAGGCAAGGCCATTCCCTACGGCGTCTACGACCTGCACCGGAACGAAGGCTGGGTGAGCGTGGGCATCGATCACGACACGGCCAGCTTTGCGGTGAAGGCGATCGGGCGCTGGTGGGCAGTCATGGGGAAGTCAGCCTACCCCGATGCCACATCGCTCCTCATCACCGCGGACGCCGGCGGCAGCAACGGCCCTCGTGTGCGCCTGTGGAAATGGGAGCTCCAGCAGCTGGCGAACCGGACCAGGCTCACGATCACGGTCTGTCATTTCCCACCCGGCACGAGCAAGTGGAACAAGATCGAGCATCGGCTTTTCTCGCACATCGCCATGAACTGGCGCGGCACTCCACTGATCAGCCTGGCCGTGATCGTCAGCCTCATCGCGGCCACCCGAAGCGAGACCGGCCTGCGCGTCCGTGCCGAGCTCGATCGCGGTCGTTATCCCGGCGGCGTCGAGGTGACCGATGAGCAGATGGCCAAAGTCGCGATTGCGCCACACCGTTTTCACGGCGACTGGAACTATCGGATCAGGCCCGCGGCCGGGCGATCATCTTAGTCAGTTATTGTCTGACAAGCTCTAACTGGCGCGAGGTGGTCGACCTGGAGCTTTCCGTCGAAACGAGTCTGGCTTGCCTGTCTGAGGCGCTCCCCGAGATCGGCCAGGAGCAACTTGTCTCGACCAGCCTCTTCTTGATCCTTGAAAACGGTGATGCTTCGCGGAAGAGGCGCGCGGCCGGAAGCATCATGATGCTCGATTCCCTTCACAATCAAATGGAAATGCAGCTGTGCTAGAACGAGATCGATGTTCTTGTGACCGCGGCGTTCTACGCTGAGCGATGAAAACGAAATGACTGCCGCCCGCTGCAGAATCAGATCGACGACTTCAAGGTAGAACTCGACCACTCCCTCGGTGATCTCCTTGAAGTGCAACTCTGCGGATACGTTGCGGTTGTTCGCTAGAGATTCGACCTCGCGGCTAAGCTGCAGAATCTCCGGACCGTT
>Ga0209640_10006307_pt1 | contig 10375 bp, 8 predicted proteins | sample RifCSP10_1_FD_184018 | JGI IMG/M metagenome (GOLD analysis project Ga0209640, IMG submission 184018) | Soil microbial communities from Rifle, Colorado - Rifle CSP2_sed 10_1 (SPAdes) (version 2) | ecosystem: Environmental > Terrestrial > Deep subsurface > Rock core/Sediment | place: Rifle... | reverse complement strand
CAGCCGGCTATCGCTCGTCCCACTCCAGCTGCCTTCGGAAGGCAAGTACGTCGGCGGATTGTTATCATTCCCGCTCCAGATAGGTGCCAGACCAAAAGAAACCGACTGAAGCTTTTGAGAGCTGGGAACATCGTTCCAGTTTGCCGCCAGACTGGTAATCATGGCCGGCTCCGCTCCAGCCATCATATGCGATACAGGCAACGACATTTTGAAATCGTTGAAGGTCATCGGCCCAAGATCCGGGCACGGAATTTGATCGTCATCAACAATCTGGGCGGTGTGGACATCTGGACTCCCTTTGACGGCGTTTGTGGGCGTTCCCATAGAGACCACGATACTCTCGTCGCCCTCCCCGACCACGCTGTCATTATTCACCGTGATGACGATACTGGCGCTGGTGCTCCCTGCCGAGATGGTCACCGGGCTGGCGGAGATGGTGTAATCTGCACCGGCGCCCTGCGTGGCGGTTCCGGTGACGCTAAAGGGCACATCGACCGGTTTGCCCGAAGCCGCGCTCAACTTGACCGCGACCAGCATTTGACCAACGTCCTCGCCTGCGCTTTGATTGGCCATCTGGAAGTAAACGCTGGGCATAGCATCATTGTCCAGGATCGTGGCGGTGTGCTGGCTGGGACTGCCCACCTTGGCGTGAACAGGACTGCCCAGCGACAGGATTATGGTTTCGTCAAATTCATTGACAATGTCATTCACAATGTTGAGCGCAATCGTGACGTTCTTTCCACCGGCGGGGATCTTTACCTGGGTAGTCGAGATCGTGTAATCCGCTCCCTGGGCGGCAGAACCGCCGACGCTTATCGAAGCCCGCACCTCCTGAATCCAGGCATGGCTGAGCTGGACCACGACGGTCATATTGCCCACATCTTCACTGCCACTCTGATTGGCTTTGGTGAAGAAGATTGTCGGTAGTTCGAGCGGAGTATCGGTAATCCAGGCGGTGTGGACGTTGGGCGTCCCCAGCTCGGCATTGGTGGGTGGGTCCAGAACAACCACAACCGATTCGCTTTCCTCCTGTAAACCATCCGACCTGGGCGTCAGGTCGATATCTGCCGTGGTATCACCCTTTGGGATCACGATCGGACTGCCCATGAGATCATAATCATCGTCGTCGCCCCCGTCTGTGGCGGTGCTGCTCCCGTCGACGTGAAATCGAACGGTGACATCCTTGCTGGACGGCGTACTTAGCTGCACCTGGATGGGCGCACTCGGGGAAGTTTCTTCGACCTCCTGGCTCTCCCAGGTGAACGAAAGCACGGCGGTGTCGTTGTCTACGATAGTAGCTACATGCGGATTGGGTGACCCAAGAATTACATTGGGCTGGGCATCAATAGGATCTAGAGGAGGAGCTAAAAGCGTGAGCACTACGGTTTCATCGTCTTCATCAACGATATCATCGTTGACCGTAATCAGGACGGTCGCCTCGGTGCTGCCGGCAGGGAAGCTGAGCGGACTGGAGGTTACCGTGAAATCTTCACCTTCTACCGCGGTGCCGCCTACGCCAAAGGGCACGGTGATATTTTTGGCCGAGACGGCGCTGAGCTGCGCCAGGACGGTCATGGCTCCGCCGTCCTCATCTCCGTTTTGAATGTCCGGCGAGAAGTAGACGAATGGCGGATCGTCATTATCGACGATCGTCAAACGATGCTGGAAGGGTTCACCTTTGTCGGCGTTAACCGGATCTTCCATGGTTACGACAATGGTCTCATCATATTCATCCAGCGCATCGTCGATGATGTTAATCTCGATGCGAGCATTGGGAAGACCCGGCGGGATCACCACCGGGCTTGAGGTTATGGTGTAATCAACGCCGTTTTCCGCCGTACCGGTCACATTGAAAGGAACAGTTACCTGGTTGGAGGTGGCGACGTTAAGTTCGGCGATTAAGACAACGGTACCAACCCCCTCCGATTCGCTTGTTTCCGTCTCCTCCGGCGATTTGTCCAGGCGCCTCAGGATCACCGTTGGTGTGCTCGGAGGTTTCGGGGTGCCCTCAATGGCGACATCCTTTACGATCACTCGCCGGGCAACCGTCGAAATCTTGAACGGCGGAAAATTCACCAGCGGCACGATGGGCTGGTAATCGGCTTCGACCCGGACCACCACCCGGTCGCCCAGGCTTACCTGACTTATCGTTGAGTCATCAATTGAGAAGGTAGGATTGCAGGAGGCGATTGCCGATGTTCCTGGACCATGGTCGTAGGTAATCGAAATAGCGTCATCCTGGATGCCGGCCAGGCTGCCCAGGCGCTTTGCCGCGTTGCGAATGCCGTCACAGTCCTCGTAATGGGCGACATATCCACCGATATCGCCGGCGGCAGAGCCATAGCGAACAGCCTCGCGGCTGGCAGTGTTGGTGGCGCTGTAAATAAACAGCAAACGACCTGCCTCGATCACACCCAGTACAAGCATCAACAAAAGGGGCAGTGCCAGGGCAAATTCCGCCATACCCTGGGCCCGCTCCTTGCAGCGGAGTTTGGTTTGAACTGTATTCATCGCTTCCGATCCCATTTCCCTTTTCCAGACCGAGCCGGTCTGGTACTTCGGTACTAAATATTTTTTGCAGAATTTCTTGTCCTTGCAATAAGTATAACGTGGATAGCCCGATTTTGTCACAAACAATCTTGAAAGGAATCAGTCAGGTAATCAAGCAAGTCTTATTGGTTTGGCAAGGAAAAAAGAACAGGCTCCTCAATGGAGCCTGTTCTTCGCCATGCGTCTGGTTATCGATTAATTATCGGGTTTTTGGGTAGGCCGGTTCGGGTTCGTGGGTCGCGCCGTTGGCCTGTTTGGGTTGGTTGGTTTTGGCTTAACCTTGGTTGGTTTGGGCGTGTTGGTCGGAGTCGGTGTCGGCGGTATGTTCGGCTGCAAGACCTGGGTTGGCGCGGGAGTAGAGCCAGGTAGTAACGTCTGGACGATCGCCGGTTCGAATGTGGCTGTGGGGCTCTGGCCTGCATTCGATCCGGATGCCTGGGTGGGCAGTGGGGTCTGGGTCGGCATTCGCGTGCTCGTCGAAGTTGGTGTGCTAGGTGTGGGGGTAGTCGTTGGTGTTCCCGGTTCGATCAATTGATTCTTGATCCCTTCCACCGTTAAGATTCCCTGTTCTGCCAGTTCGAGTGCATGGCTAATTTCTGCTTCAGTTCCCTGAGGAACACGCTCAGAGAGCACCGATAGAAGCACCACCTGCCTGGTCAAATTTTCATCCATTTGGGCGGCCAGCGCCAGTGCCTGAGAGGCATCGTCTTCAGCGACTTCTCGGGTGAGAAAAACGGCCTGAGCAACTTCTTGCTCGTATCTGGCAAGGGTTTCATCCAGAAGTTCATAGCGCCGCTCTAAGACCAGTTCTTGAACCTCCACCAATCGTTCCTGAGCGAATTCAGCGTGCAACCGCGCATCTCCTGCCTGTGTGAACGAGAGCGCCAGGCGAAGGCGCTCCTGGGCAAGCTTTACCGAGTATAAAGACTGACCAGGCAAAGCGCCTCGAGCAGCCAGGGCAACGCTGCCCGTGCCAACGACCAGAAAAATAACGAGAAGCAGAGCCAGGGCGAACTGCAGGACCCGCTCCCGGCGAGCGAAAACCGCAAAAAAGTCTCTCAGAGACGAGCCTCGAGTTTGTGCTTGGACCTCGCTCCCGCGCTGGATTTGAGCGATCAATCGCTGGCGGGACTCAGAAACAAACTCTGGCCTGGGATCGAAGTAGCTTTTTCGCGCCTGAAGCCAGATGGCTGCTTCGAGAGGCGGACGAATGGTCTCCTCCAGGTCAGGATAGCGAGCAATCACCGAATCAATGCTCTCGCCGCCGCTCTCTACTGCCTCTAAACACGATTGAACGACCCGATCGATTTCCTGATAATCTCTCGCCATGATTACTTCCTCAAGACCCCTCCAGAATATTTCGCAGTGCCGAGAGCGCCCGGTGTTGGAGCACGCGCACGGCGCCCGTAGAACGTCCCATCACCTGGGCGGTCTCCTCGGGAGAAAGTTCACTCAAGAACCGCAGGACAAGGACCATGCGGTAGTCGTCCCGCAGGCTATCCAATATTTGCCTGATTTCCTGGTGTTCCAGGTTGGCGATGGCAACTTCGCTGGGATCCGATTGTAAGTCGAGTACCGGGCTTTCCTCCACAGATTCCTGATAGCCAAATTTCCCTGAGCTTCGGTAAAAGTCAATTACGGCGTTTCGCGCGATCCGGAACAAGAAGGCCAGAAAAGGAACACCCTGCTCCTGGTAGCTGGATAACGACTGCCAGACGCGCAAAAACACCTCTTCCGTTAGATCTTCAGCATCCTGACGGTGATCCAGGCGTGCATAAATAAAACGGAAGATGGTAAGCGCATAGCGCTCATAAAGTTCGCCAAACGCGTCAGCCCCACCGTTTTGTGCCAGTTCTATGAGCTGGATATCATCAACGTCCTGAAAACCAGGCATATCGCTGACCTGCCATTATCATGAGTGCGATCATCTTGACTTGTGTCATTGTAAATCAATTCACAATATATCGGAAGACCAGGGGAGCACCAAAAAGATGTAACAACAACTGAGTACGGCCAAGGTCAGCGATGGAATTAACCGTTTCGGTTAAAATTGGGCCACCATGAAAACCCTTCAAGTTCGTTACCTGGGTGTGTTTGTAGCACTCGCCGGCATTGCCTTAATAATCCTGGCAGCGCGCAAAACTGTCCATATAGCCACTGACGGCGAGAAAAAATCTGTGAGCACTTTCGCCTTAACGGTAGGAAGTCTGCTCAGGCACGCTGAGATCCCGGTTGGGCAGGCCGATTATCTCGATCCTCCCCCAAATCATTGGTTGAGAAATGGTGAAACGATAACCTTGGATCGAGCCGCGCGGATTCGTATTCAGGATGGAGAAAAGGTACACACTTTTCTTAGCGTTGAAAGGTTTCCCGCCAACCTGCTCGCAGCAGTTGGGATCGAATTGTATCCTGGCGACCATCTTCTATACAACGGCCAGCCAGTGCCAGCAAGCCGGCGTTTGCCCCGCAGTCCAGCCCACGGCCTGCAGATCCGCCGCGCCCAGCCGATAAAAATCAACGCGGGTGGCCAGGAAAAGGTCGTCCACTCAAACGCGGCTACATTGGGTCAGGCACTGTGGCAGGCGGGCGTCTCCTTATACCTCCAGGATGAGATTGCACCGGCAATTGAAACCCCGCTCTTGAAGCCCATGCGGGTTGATCTGCTCCAATCCAGGGAATTAATAGTTCGCACGGCGGACACAATCCTGAAACTTCGTACTACGCAGTCAGCAGTAGGACTTGCGCTGGCAGAAGCTGGAATTGCAGTACAGGGACTCGACTACAGCCAACCAGCGCTTGATTCGGTCTTACCCAGGGATGGTAACGTCCGGATTACCCGCGTGGAAGAGCAGGTTAACCTGGAAACCGAAGCGCTCCCATATGAAACCGAATACCAGCCGGTCCCCGATCTGGAAGTGGATAAGCAAAGCGTCGTTCAGGGCGGTACCTACGGGATCATCGCTCGCCGATTACGAATCCGGCTGGAGGACGGTAAGGAAATTGCTCGCCAGGTCGAAGCAGAATTCATCGCCCAGGAACCGAAATCTCGCATCCTGGGTTATGGAACGAAAATCGTCCCGCAAACCATCAATATTTCCGGTGCGACTCTTACGTATTGGCGCGCCCTGAATATGTATGCTGTTTCCTACAATCCTAGCAGCGCTGGAGGAACCATCACAGCATCCGGATTGCCACTTCAAAAAGGGGTTGCGGCGGTCGATCCTGCATACATTCCCTTAGGTACCCGGCTTTTCATCCCAGGTTATGGCGAGGCAATCGCCGCGGATACCGGCGGTGGGGTTAAAGGCCGTATTATCGATCTTGGTTACAGCGATCATGATTACGAAGCGTGGCACCAATGGGTGACGGTCTACTTCATGTGGCCACCTCCTGAAAGTGTGGCATGGGTGATCCCATGAATCTCCCGCAACTCAACATTCCCGAGATACTTCGTCAATACGGCTTAAAGCCCGATAAACGCCTCGGGCAAAACTTTCTGGTTGATCCTTCTGCCCTTCAACGGATCGTCGAAACTGCCGAGATCCGCTCACAAGACGCCATTCTGGAAATTGGGCCCGGGTTGGGCAGTCTGACCCGGTATCTAGCCTCTGTCGCAAAGAAAGTGGTGGCAGTCGAGCTCGACGCGGACTTAATCTCACCTCTCCGGGACATTCTCGCTTCATATTCGAACGTGACCATTATTCAGGGCGATATCCTCGAAATGGATCCGGGTCAGCTGATGGATCAGTCCAGTTACCTGGTAGTCGCCAACATCCCCTATTACATAACCTCAGCCGTAATCCGCCACCTTTTGGAAGCGGAGGTGCAGCCTCGGCGTGTGGTGCTGACGGTCCAACGGGAGGTCGCCCAGCGCATTTGTGCAGAGCCAGGGGATCTTAGCCTGCTCGCCCTAAGCGTACAAGTCTACGGAAATCCTCGCATCGCCGCCCGGATCCCGGCCGGCGCTTTTTACCCCCCGCCCAAAGTGGATTCGGCTGTAGTGAATATCGATCTTTATCCCCAGCCACGCATCCCGGCCGAGCACCTGGATGCCTTTTTTAGCCTGGCTAAAGCTGCTTTCAGCCAGAAACGCAAGATATTGCGAAATGCCATCTCTGGCGGCACGCATTTGTCACCTGCCGAGGCAGAGGATTTGCTAAAGGCGGCAGAAATCAATCCCGGCCGCCGCGCGCAGACTGTGAGCATCGAAGAATGGTGTAAATTATCAGAAATACTTCACCGCTAGGTTTTGGTTTGCTTTCCCCCAGCAATAATAGATGTCCCTCCAGATGGCCGTGTCGGCGCTTCGCTTGGGCTCAAGTCCCGATACTCAATCAACAACTCCCATACGCGCCAGGCTGCTTCCAATTGAATATTCAAGGACATTTTTGATGTACCCCAACGCCGATCGGCGAAGTAGAAGGGCACTTCTCGGAAAGAATAGCCCAACCTATGAGCGAGATAAGCCATCTCTATTTGAAAAGCGTATCCGTTCGATCGCACCCGTTTCAACGGCATACCAAGCAGCGCGGTCCTGCGCCAGAGGCGAAAGCCCCCCGTGGCATCCTTGATCGGCAGACGCAAGATCGAACGAGCATAAAGGTTCCCAAAGGCAGAGAGTCCTTTTCGCCAGGCCGGCCAGTTCCGATCAACGCTTCCTCCGCAAACGTAACGAGAGCCCATGGCTACATCACACGTTTCCAGCGTCTGCAACAATTCGACTATTTTTTCGGGTGGGTGAGATAGGTCAGCGTCCATCTGGCCAACTGCTTCTGCGCCCTCTCTTAAGGCGTGCTGGAAGCCGGTTATGTAAGCAGTGCCCAGACCCGATTTTTTCGGGCGCACTATGACAGAAATGCGTCCCGGATAGCGATCCATCAGGTCTTTGACCACCTTCGCAGTGCCATCGGGACTATTATCATCCACTACCAGCAGCTTAAGCTCGGGTATCCTCAGAGCAAGCAGCGTCGAGGCAAGCTTCGGCAGATTCTCCGCTTCATTATAGGTTGGAATAACTACGGTAAGTCGCAAAGATTGACCTCTCAATCAGCGCTTTCAACTTCTCGAGCACAAGCATCTTTAACTGATAGGCGTTTTTTGAATGATGAATTCACATACTTCGTCGCCCATCCCAATGCACCTGGATTCATTGACTCGAAACTCATTGCCGCCTGAAAGCCACTTCAATCCTTCCTGGAGCAGGCCAACGGCGATGAAACACACCGGTTTATCTGCGTCAGATCTTCCCCAGCAAACCGGGCAACGATGGATCGTGTATATGAACTCGTCTTGGTGCTCTTCAACGGTGGTTTTCTGATCGCTCACCTGGCTGAAAATCTTTGCCATGGCGGGAAGACCAATCCTCATTTTAACATGGAGCGGCAGCACCTTGAAAGCCAAATCTCCGGCGCCCGCCAGTGCTCCAAAGTTGCGTAAGGCGTCCGCAAATGTAGCTCTCCCGGCCCTTAGCGCCAGGCCGCGACCACCACGCTGTCCATACATTTCCTCCAGGGATAAGTTGATCGCGGAAACATCGGCAAAATCGAATTCTTTAGCCAGATTTCCAGTTGGATAATTATCGATCAGGTGAGGGAGGTGGGCCAGGTTCAAAATCGCGTTAAGGCCGTTCTTCCCCATCACGTCTTCCAAGGCCTGGAGCATGATCCGGCTGAACTTATTGGCATAATAATAGCCGCTCTTTGGGATAGGATCCACGTTTAGCCGCCCCGTCTATATCAATCTGGCCAAAGATTCAGCGGCTCTGCGCATGTCCAGGAAAATCAAGCCTAGCTTGGCCTGCTGACGGGCCAAAGCGGTCAGCACTGCCTCCTCGCCAACAGACATCAGGATCACATATCCATGTTCACCCTTGATGTACACCTGGTCCAGAGTCCCGCGACCAAGTTCCGAGGCAATTCGCTCACCGAGCGAAAGCATAGCTGCTGACATTGCCGATACCCGATCCTCTTCGACCCCCTGAGGTAAGGCAGAGGCAATGCTTAAACCATCGACGCTGACCACCGCCGAAGCTTCGATTTCAGGTGAAGATGCCTGCAAATCGCGTAAGCGTTCTACCATGAGTTGAGAGCGTGACTTTGTCAAAATATTTCTCCCTAAATTGAGATAATGCAAAATAAATGTAGCATAGGGGGTATGTTGTGTCAAGCAAAATGAGTTTTCATAATTGTTTGGACCGCGCTTATCATGCTATAATCTGCCTGTTTAAGCAAATTGGAGCCAACCGATGCCCCTGAAGGATTTGAGAGAGTTTATCAGCCTGCTCGAGGAACGCCAACAATTAACCCGAGTTGATCTGCCAGTCTCTCCAGAACTAGAAATTACCGAAATCACGGACCGAGTCAGTAAGGCGCCCCTCGAGAAAAACAAAGCTCTATACTTCACGAATGTAACCGGGCACGACATTCCCGTGCTCATTAACGCTTTCGGACACCCTCAAAGGATGGCCTGGGCTCTAGGGGTCGATGAGCTGGATGAGCTGAACCAAAACCTGGGCCAGGTGATAGATCCGCGCCTGCCGCGTGGACTTCGCGATACGTTAAATCGCGGACAGGATTTGCTCAATGTTTTCAAGTCAATCGGCCTGGGACCTAAGAAGATCAGGCGTGCCCCGGTCCAGGAAATCATTTCAACCGAACGCCTTTCATTGGATTTTCTGCCAATCTTAAAGTGCTGGCCGGAAGACGGCGGCCGCTTTATCACCCTTCCCCAGGTAATAACCCGGGATCCGCAAAGCGATCTTCGGAATGTAGGCATGTATCGTTTGCAGGTGCTTGACGAACAGACTTTACTGGTCCACTGGCAGCGTCATAAGGGCGGCGCCGAACATGAGCGCGTGGCGCGTGTCCGGCAAAAGGAAAAGATTCCAGCAGCCATTGTGCTTGGCGGCGATCCGGCCAGTATGTGGTGCGCCTCTGCCCCATTGCCGCCGAACATCGATGAGTATCTCTTAGCTGGCTACCTCAGGGGCGCTCCGGTTGAATTTATCGATTGCATCTCCCAACCCCTGGAAGTCCCCGCTCACGCCGAAATCGTCATCGAAGGATATGTCGATCCCAATGAGCACCGCCCGGAGGGACCATTTGGCGATCATACAGGCTACTACACGCCGGTAGAACCCTTCCCGGTCTTTCACGTCACCGCGATCACCCATCGCCGGGATCCCATTTACCCGACCACGATTGTAGGCATTCCACCCATGGAAGATGTTTGGATGGGAAAAGCCACGGAACGGTTGTTTCTCCCACTGATGCATCTCTTTCTGCCTGAGATCGTAGACGTCAACATGCCCGCAGAGGGCATCTTCCACAATCTGGTGCTCGTCTCTATCAAAAAGCGCTTTCCCGGTCATGCGCGCAAGGTGATTTTCGGTCTTTGGGGACTGGGATTAATGTCGTTAGCGAAAGCCATTGTCGTTGTTGATGATTGGATAGATGTCCACAATCTCTCACAGGCTGCCTGGCAGGCTTTAGGGAATGTAGACTGGTCTCATGATGTAATTCATACCGATGGACCGGTGGATCATCTTGACCATGCCTCCTACCGGCATTCCTACGGAGGCAAGATCGGAATTGACGCCACTGCCAAGCTTCCCGAAGAGGGGTATCAACGATCTTGGCCAGAGGTAATTCGGATGGACCAAGATATTAAGGCGCGCATTGATGAGATATGGGGGCAAATACATATCTGATCCAGCGAAATAACGGTAGTCAATGCGAAAATTCTGGTTGCGGAGGGCGTTGAATGCTTTCCGAGCGAATATTTACTGAGAAGGAGAAGAGAGCAACATGAAATTTCGGCGGATCAT
>Ga0209640_10006306_pt1 | contig 10376 bp, 7 predicted proteins | sample RifCSP10_1_FD_184018 | JGI IMG/M metagenome (GOLD analysis project Ga0209640, IMG submission 184018) | Soil microbial communities from Rifle, Colorado - Rifle CSP2_sed 10_1 (SPAdes) (version 2) | ecosystem: Environmental > Terrestrial > Deep subsurface > Rock core/Sediment | place: Rifle... | reverse complement strand
CGACCTGATCCGCGATCCGCAGGACGGCGCGGTGGTCGGCGTGGTCGCGCTCGAGATGGAGACCGGCGAGGTGTCGATTTTCCAGGCGAAGGCGACGCTGTTCGCCACCGGCGGCTCGGGACGCATGTTCTTCAGCTCGACCAACGCCTTCATCAACACCGGCGACGGCCTCGGCATGGCGGCGCGCGCCGGCCTGCCGCTCGAGGACATGGAGTTCTACCAGTTCCATCCGACCGGGGTCTACGGCGCCGGCGTGCTGATCACCGAAGGCGTGCGCGGCGAGGGCGGGTACCTGTTGAACAAGGACGGCGAGCGCTTCATGGAGCGCTACGCGCCCAACGCCAAGGACCTGGCGAGCCGCGACGTGGTGTCGCGCGCCATGACCACCGAGATCAAGGAAGGCCGCGGCTGCGGCGAGCATGCCGACCACGTGCTGCTCAAGCTGGATCACCTGGGGCCCGAGGTGATCAACCTGCGCCTGCCGGGGATCCGCGAGATCTCCATCAAGTTCGCCGGCGCCGACCCGATCCGCGAGCCGATCCCGGTGGTTCCCACGGCGCACTATCAGATGGGCGGCATCCCGGCCAATTACATGGGGCAGGTGGTGGCCCCCGAGGGCAACAGCAAGGAATCGATCGTGCCGGGCCTTTACGCCGCCGGCGAATGCGCCTGCGTCTCGGTGCACGGCGGCAACCGCCTCGGCTGCAATTCGCTGCTCGACCTGGTGGTGTTCGGCAAGTCCTCGGGCGAGCAGATGATCAAGGACATGGCGTCGCAGCCCAGGCCGCACCGCAACCTGCCGAAGGATGCCGGCGAATTGCCCAGGTCAAGAATTTCGAGATTGGACAATGCAAAAAGCGGAGAGCGCGTATCCGACGTGCTGAACGACCTGCGCCGCGCGATGCAGTCGCATTGCGGCGTGTTCCGCTTCCCCGACGACCTGGTCGCGGGGGTGTCGAAGATCAAGGCCATCGCGCAGCGCGCCGCAAGAACCTTCATCGCGGACAAGTCCAAGGTCTTCAACACCGCCCGCGTCGAAGCCCTGGAGCTGGAGAACCTGGTCGAGGCGGCGATGGCGACCATCGTCTCGGCCGAGGCGCGCAAGGAAAGCCGCGGCGCGCAGGCGCGCGCCGACTTCCCGCAGCGCGACGACAGCAACTGGATCAAGCACTCGCTGTGGTTCAAGGAGGGCAACCGCCTGGACTACAAACCGGTGCACCTCAGGCCGCTCACGGTCGAAACGATGGAACCCAAGGTCAGAACCTACTGATGAAACTCTCGATCTACCGTTACGACCCCGACAAGGACCAGCGCCCCTACATGAAGGATTACGAGGTGGCGCTGGATCAGGCGGACCGCATGCTGCTCGACGCGCTGGTCAAGGCGAAGGCGCAGGACGACACGCTCGCGTTCCGGCGCTCCTGCCGCGAAGGCGTGTGCGGCTCGGACGCCGTCAACATCAACGGCAAGAACGGGCTTGCCTGCATCACCAAGCTCGCCGAGCTGCCGGAGGAGGTTACGGTGCGGCCGCTGCCCGGCCTGCCGGTGATCCGCGACCTGATCGTCGACATGACGCAGTTCTTCAAGCAGTACAACTCGATCAAGCCGTACGTGATCAACAACGATCCGCCGCCCGAGCGCGAGCGCCTGCAGTCGCCGCAGGAGCGCGAGCACCTCAACGGCCTGTACGAGTGCATCCTGTGCGCCTGCTGCTCCACCGCCTGCCCGTCGTTCTGGTGGAACCCCGACAAGTTTGTCGGCCCGGCCGGGCTGCTGCAGGCCTACCGCTTCATCGCCGATACCCGGGACCAGGCCACCTCCGAGCGGCTCGACAATCTGGAAGACCCCTATCGCCTGTTCCGCTGCCACACCATCATGAACTGCGTGGCCGTGTGCCCGAAGAACCTCAACCCGACCAAGGCCATCAATCACATCAAGGAGCTGCTGGTCAAGCGCTCGGTATGACGCTCGCAAAAAACCGCTTGAAGTGGGGCTGCCGGCGAGGCCTGCTCGAGCTCGACATCATCCTCGAACGATTCCTCGAGAAAAACGACCCCCACGGCCTGGAGGAGCTGCTCATACTGCCGGACAACGATCTTCTGGACATCGTCATGGGCCGCAGCCAGGCTTACGGCCCCCACCTGAACGACATCGTCGCGCGGCTGCGCGCGGCTTAGACGGTAGAGACCCTGGAAGGCAGACACCATGGACAAGAAAGCTTCGCTCACGCTCCCCAACGGCAAGGCGCTCGATTTTCCGGTGATGTCCGGCTCGGTCGGTCCGGATGTCGTCGACATCCGCACGCTGTACGGGAAGTCGGGGATGTTCACCTACGACCCGGGATTCCTCTCCACCGCCAGCTGCAGTTCCAGCATCACCTACATCGACGGCGACGCCGGGGTGCTGCTCTACCGCGGCTACCCGATCGAGCAGCTCGCCCAGCACTGCGATTTCCTCGAGGTTTGCTACCTGCTGCTGCACGGCGAGCTGCCGGACCCCGGGCAGAAGACCGAATTCGTGAGCATGGTGACGCACCACACCATGGTGCACGAGCAGCTGGCGCGCCTGTACCAGGGGTTCCGCCGCGACGCGCACCCGATGGCGGTGATGGTCGGCGTGGTCGGCGCGCTGTCGGCCTTCTACCACGACGCCCTCGACATCAACAATCCGGAGCACCGCTCGATCTGCGCCTTTCGCCTGATCGCGAAAATGCCGACCATCGTCGCGATGTCGTACAAGTATTCGATCGGCCAGCCGTTCGTCTACCCGCAGAACAACCTGTCCTTCACCGCCAATTTCATGCGCATGATGTTCGCGGTGCCGGCCGAGGAATATAAGGTAAATGAGGTGCTCGTTCGAGCGATGGATCGGATCTTCATTCTGCACGCGGACCACGAGCAGAACGCCTCCACCTCGACGGTGCGCCTGGCGGGGTCCTCGGGGGCCAATCCCTACGCCTGCATCGCGGCGGGCATCGCCTGCCTGTGGGGGCCGGCGCACGGCGGCGCCAACGAAGCCTGCCTCGAGATGCTGGAGGAGATCGGCGACGTCTCCAAGGTCGGGGAGTTCATCAAGAAGGTGAAGGATAAGTCGAGCGGCGTGCGGCTGATGGGCTTCGGCCACCGCGTCTACAAGAACCACGATCCGCGCGCGAAGCTCATGCGCGAAACCTGCCACGAGGTGCTGAACGAGCTCGGGCTGCACGACGACCGCCTGTTCAAGCTGGCGCTCGCGCTGGAGAAGATCGCGCTCGAGGACGAGTATTTCGTCTCCCGCAAGCTGTATCCGAACGTCGATTTCTACTCCGGGATCGTGCAGCGCGCGCTCGGCATCCCGGTGGCGATGTTCACCTGCATCTTCTCGCTGGCGCGCACCGTGGGCTGGATCGCGCAGTGGCAGGAGATGATCTCGGACTCCGAGTACAAGATCGGCAGGCCGCGCCAGCTCTACAAGGGCGCGGTGAAGCGCGAAGTGAAGCCGATTGCGAACAGGTAATTCCCCGTGATGAAAGAGTTCCTGGCCAACTCGTACCTGTTCGGCGGCAACGCGCCCTTCGTCGAAGAGTTGTACGAGCAGTACCTCGCCGACGCCGCCTCGGTGCCGGGCGAGTGGCGCGCCTATTTCGACAAGCTGCAGCTCGTGCCGGGCGGCGCGGCCAAGGACGTGGCGCATGCGCCGGTGATTGAATTTTTTTCAAATCAAGCAAAAACCGGATTTCGCCGCGCAACGGCGGGCCCTGGCCTCGACCGCAAGCAGGTCTCGGTGATCCAGCTGGTGGCGGAATACCGCTTCCGCGGCTGCCTGCTCGCGGACCTCGACCCGCTCAAGCGCCAGCAGAAGCCGCACATCGCGGAGCTCGACCCCGCCTATTACGACCTGACCGAAGCCGACATGGACCGGGTGTTCAATACCGGCTCCTTCATCGGCCCGGAGCAGGCGACGCTGCGCGAGATCATCCGCGGCCTGCAGGAGACCTACTGCGCCAGCCTGGGCGTCGAGTACATGTACCTCTCCAGCCGCGCGGAAAAGCGCTGGATCCAGGAGCGCCTGGAGCCGATCCGCTCCAAGCCGAGCTTCGCGCCGGACTACCGCAAGCACATCCTGGAGCGGATCACCGCGGCCGAAGGGCTCGAGCGCTACCTGCACACGCGCTACGTCGGGCAGAAGCGCTTTTCGCTGGAAGGCGGCGATACGCTGATCCCGGTGCTCGACAACCTGTTGCAGCGCGCCGGAGCCGCCGGCGTGCAGGAGCTGGTGATCGGCATGGCGCACCGCGGGCGCCTCAACGTGCTGGTCAACACGCTCGGCAAGATGCCGAAGGATCTGTTCAGCGAGTTCGAAGGCAAGCACGACGCCGCGCTGGCGGCGGGCGACGTCAAATACCACCAGGGGTTCTCCTCCGACATCAACACCCCGGGCGGGCCGATGCACCTGACGCTCGCCTTCAATCCCTCGCACCTGGAGATCGTGAACCCGGTGGTCGAAGGCTCGGTGCGCGCCCGGCAGCATCGCCGCAAGGACCGCGGCGGCGAACAGGTCCTGCCGGTATTGATACACGGAGATGCAGCAGTGGCAGGGCAGGGCGTGGTGATGGAAACGCTGAATCTCTCGCAAACCCGCGGCTACGGCACCGGCGGCACGGTGCACATCGTGGTCAACAACCAGATCGGCTTCACGACTTCCGACGCGCGCGACGTGCGCTCGACGCTGTACTGCACCGACGTCATGAAAATGATCGAGGCGCCGATCTTCCACGTCAACGCCGACGATCCCGAGGCGGCGATCATGGCCATCGAGATCGCCTTCGATTACCGCGCGAAGTTCAAGAAGGACGTGGTGGTGGACCTGGTGTGTTTCCGCAAGCTCGGCCACAACGAGCAGGACGAGCCGATGGTGACGCAGCCGCTGATGTACAAAATCATCAATGCGCACCCGGGCACCCGCAAGCTGTACGCTGAAAAGCTCGCCGCGCAGGGCGTGATCGCGGCGGGCGAGGCCGACCGGATGGTGACCGACTACCGGCAGGCGATGGACGGCGGCACCCACACCAACAGCACCATTCTGTCGAATTTCAAGCCGCCGTTCGCGGTGGACTGGTCGAAATTCAAGAACACAAAGTGGAATGAGAATGACGACACGACTCTTCCTCTAGCAGACCTGCAGATGCTCGCGGAGCGGCTCACCGCCATCCCGCCCGACTTCAAGCTGCACCCGCGGGTGGAGAAAATCATCGCCGACCGCCGGCTGATGGGGCAGGGCAAGCTGCCGGTGGACTGGGGCATGGCCGAGAACCTGGCCTACGCGTCGCTGCTCAAGGACGGTTTTTCGGTGCGCATCTCGGGCCAGGACTGCGGCCGCGGCACCTTCTTCCACCGCCACGCGGTATTGCACGACCAGAACCGGGAAAAGTGGGATTCGGGCAGCTACATGCCGCTCGCGCACATCGCGCCCAACCAGGGAGACATCGTGGTCATCGACTCGGTGCTGTCGGAGGAGGCGGTGCTCGGCTTCGAGTACGGCTACTCGACCTCCGAGCCGAACGAGCTGGTGGTCTGGGAGGCCCAGTTCGGCGACTTCGTCAACGGCGCGCAGGTGGTGATCGACCAGTTCATCGCCGCCGGCGAGGTGAAGTGGGGCCGCATCTGCGGCATGGTGATGATGCTGCCGCACGGCTACGAGGGGCAGGGGCCGGAGCATTCCTCCGGGCGCCCCGAGCGCTTCCTGCAGCTGTGTGCGGACTACAACATCCAGGTGTGCATCCCGGCGACGCCGGTGCAGATGTTCTTCCTGCTGCGGCGGCAGATGATCCGCCCCTTCCGCAAGCCGCTGGTGATCTTCACGCCGAAGAGCCTGCTGCGGCACAAGGAGTCGGTGTCGGCGCTGCCCGAGTTCGCCGAGAGCAAGTTCAAGCCGGTCAACGGCGAATGGGACGAGAGCATCCGGCCCGACAAGGTGAAGCGGGTGATCGTCTGCAGCGGCAAGGTGTTCTTCGACCTGATGGCCTGGCGCAGGGAAAAGGCCGTCAAGGACGTGGCCATCGTGCGCATCGCGCAGCTCTACCCTTTCCCGCACGACGGTTTCCAGCAGCAGATCGACCTCTACACCGGCGCGGGCGAGGTGCTGTGGTGCCAGGAGGAGCCCGGCAACCAGGGCGCGTGGCACCGCATCCAGCATTACTTGCTGCGTCACATGCGGGCCGACCAGGTGCTCGCCTACGCGATGCGCAAATCGTCGGCCTCGCCGGCGGTCGGCACCCTGTCGCTGCACGCGGAGCAGCAGAAGGAGCTGGTCGCAGCCGCGTTCAGCGAAATCAAGGACAATCTGGTCCTCCCGGTGCAGGGCACCGGGCGCAAGGGGACAAAGAATGCTGGTTGAAGTGAAGGTGCCCCAGCTCTCCGAATCGGTCGCCGAGGCGACGCTGCTCGCCTGGCACAAGAAGCAGGGCGACGCGGTGAAGCGCGACGAAAACCTCATCGACATCGAAACCGACAAGGTGGTGCTCGAGCTGCCTGCGCCGGTGGACGGGGTGCTGGTCAGCATCCTCAAGGGCGACAAGGGCATCGTCGTGGCCGGAGAGGTGATCGCGAAAATCGACACGGAAGGAAAAGCTTCTGCAGTTGAAACAAAGAAAGAGGAAATCAAGGAACAAAAAGCCAAACCTGCCACCCCCGCCGTCATGCCGGCAGCCCAGAAGATCGCCGCCGAGAAGGGCATCGATGCGTCGAAGATCCAGGGAACCGGGCGCGACGGCCGCGTCACGAAGGGGGATGTTCTTGAGAAAAAAGCTCTTCAACAACCCCCCGCGCCGGTCAATGTCGACCAACTGATCTCCGGCAGGCCGGAGCAGCGGGTGCCGATGTCGCGCCTGCGCCAGCGCGTGGCCGAACGCCTGGTGCAGTCGCAGGCCACCGCCGCGATCCTGACCACCTTCAACGAAGTGAACATGCAGCCGGTGATGGAGCTGCGCAAGAAGTACCAGGAGCGCTTCGAGAAGGAGCACGGCGTGAAGCTCGGCTTCATGTCGTTCTTCGTCAAGGCGGCGGTGCACGCGCTGAAAAAATACCCGGCGGTCAACGCCTCGGTGGACGGCAGCGACATCGTCTACCACGGCTACTTCGACATCGGCGTCGCGGTCGGCAGCCCGCGCGGCCTGGTGGTGCCGATCCTGCGCGACGCCGACCAGCTGTCCTTCGCCGCGATCGAGAAGAAGATCGCCGAATTCGGCAAGAAGGCGCAGGACGGCAAGCTGTCGCTGGAGGACCTGACCGGCGGCACCTTCTCGATCTCCAACGGCGGCGTGTTCGGCTCGATGCTCTCGACCCCGATCATCAATCCGCCGCAGTCGGCGATCCTCGGCGTGCACGCCACCAAGGAGCGCGCGGTGGTGGAGAACGGGCAGGTGGTGGTGCGGCCGATGAACTATCTCGCGCTGTCGTACGACCACCGGATCATCGATGGCCGGGAAGCGGTTTTATTCCTGGTATCGATCAAGGAAGCGCTTGAAGATCCCGCGCGGCTGATCCTCGAAATATGAAGTCCTTCGACGTGGCGGTGATCGGCGGCGGGCCGGCCGGCTACATCGCCGCGATCCGCGCCGCGCAGCTCGGCATGCAGGTCGCCTGCATCGACGAGGCGAAAGGCGCCGACGGCAAGCCGGCGCTCGGCGGCACCTGCACCAACGTGGGCTGCATCCCGTCCAAGGCGCTGTTGCAGTCCTCCGAGAACTTCGCGCAGGCGGGGCACGGCTTCGCCGAGCACGGCGTCAGGGTGAAAGGCCTGGAGCTGGACCTCGCGCAGATGCTCAAGCGCAAGGACAAGGTGGTGAAGTCGAGCAACGACGGCATCCTCTACCTGTTCAGGAAGAACAAGGTGACGTTCTTCCACGGCCGGGGAAGCTTTGGCGATTCTCCTTCCGAGATTTTTATTTCAGGTGGTCAGGAAGAAAAAATAACAGCAAAAAATGTCATCGTCGCCACGGGTTCCAGTCCGCGCGCGCTGCCGGGCGCGGCGTTCGACGAAAAGCTGATCCTGAGCAATGCCGGCGCCCTCGCCATCCCCGAGGTGCCGAAGCGCCTCGGCGTCATCGGCGCCGGGGTGATCGGCCTCGAAATGGGCAGCGTCTGGCGGCGCCTCGGTTCGCAGGTCGTCATTCTCGAAGCCCTGCCGGTGTTTCTCGGCGCGGCCGACGAGCAGATCGCGAAGGAGGCCTGGAAGGTCTTTACCGGGCAGGGGCTTGCAATCGCGTTGGGGGTGACGATTTCGAATGTTATTTCTGGAAAGAAAAACGTTATTGTTCAATATACTAGCTCCGATAATTCATCTAAAACATTGGAATGCGACCGGCTGGTCGTGTCGATCGGAAGGGTCGCCAATACTGCGGGGCTCAATGCCGCGGGCGTGGGGCTGAAGCTCGATGAGCGCGGCTTCGTGGCGGTGGACGACGACTGCCGCACCAACCTGCCCGGGGTCTGGGCGGTCGGGGACGTGGTGCGCGGTCCGATGCTCGCCCACAAGGGGGAAGAGGAAGGCGTGGCGGTTGCCGAGCGCATCGCCGGCCAGAAACCGCACGTCAACTTCAACACCATCCCCTGGGTGATCTACACCACCCCGGAAATCGCCTGGGTGGGCAAGACCGAGCAGCAGCTGCAGGCGGAGGGCGTCGCGTACCAGGTCGGGACCTTCCCCTTTTCCGCCAACGCCCGGGCGCGGGCCCTGGGCGACACGAGCGGATTGGTCAAGTTTATTTCAAATAAAAAAACAGATGAAATCCTCGGCGTACATATCATTGGCCCGCTGGCCTCCGAGCTGATCGCGGAAGCCGTGGTGGCGATGGAATTCCGCGCCGCCGCCGAGGACATCGGCATGATCTGCCACGCCCACCCGTCGCTCTCGGAGGCGATCAAGGACGCGGCCCTCGCGGTCGACAAGCGAGCGCTGAACCTCTGAGCGCGCCTGCGCATGCCTCAACGGGTCAAACGCGCGCAGCATTCGAGATGCGCGCAGGCCGCGGGCGAAACGGGTTATTGCAGTTCATCACGACGAGCCTTCATCACAGATTCAGAATATGACGCCTGAAGTATCCGTCATCATGCCGGTATACAACAGTGAAGCGACCCTTGCGGCCGCGATTGACAGCATACTCACGCAAAGCTTCAAGGACTTCGAGCTCGTCATTGTTGACGACGGGTCTACAGACCGGATCACTGCCGTCTTGAATCGATACACGGATCCCCGGATAAAACTGTCAATCAACGAAAAGAACATCGGCCTGACCCGCTCGCTGAACAGAGCGATCTCCGCTTCGGCCGGTCGATACATTGCCCGGCAGGATGCCGATGATGTATCCATGCCGGAGCGGCTGCAAAAGCAAGTCTCATTCATGCGCGCCAATCCCGATGTCGCTCTGCTGGGCACATCCAGAGCCACGCTGGACAGCAACGGCAAATTGACTGGAGTGAAATTCCTGCCGGAGGCTCCGGACTACAGCCGGCTGCTGAGAAGCAACTGCTTTGTACACGGCTCGATCATGGTCCGCCGGGCGATCCTGGATGAAACCGGCGGCTACAACGAAGATTTCAAAATGTCGCAGGACTATGAATTGTGGCTTCGAATCGCAAAAATGCACAGGGTCATGAACCTTCAGGAGCCCCTCTATGGCGTGCGCCGCCACGGCAATCGCGTCACGCTGGCCAACAAGGGTCAGGCCGGGCTGTTCAAACTGCTATCGATCAACCTGTCTCTCGGCGAGGTCCCGCAACACGTGATCGAACAGATACGGCGCGACGGCATTGAAGCCTACTATGAACATTTATGCACCCGGGACCGGCTGAAATACCACCAGGCGGTAAAAACCAAATGTCTCAAGTACAAGTGCTACCGAGAGGCGGAAGACCATCTGCAAAAACTTCTGGCGTTGCGTCCGTATTTATTCAAAGAACGGCTGGAGCTGCTTTGCGTCAGGATGCGGCAGAAGCGGCGACGTTAACGGTGTGATCGAATCCCCTCACGGGCCGCCCATGCCCTGCAGGGACGCCCTCAGCGCTTCCAGAACGTCAACGTATTTCCTTCCGCAGTGATCCATTGAGTACCGATTGCAGGCCCCAAGGCTTGTCGCCCTGTAATGCGGATAGTCCCGGATCAGGCGGACGATCTTTTCCGCAAGCGCCCCCGGCCTGAAATCTTCAAGCCGATGGTAGATTTTTCTCCCGGCATCGGCCAGCAGATCGGCGGAGAACGGCAGCAGCTCGGCCATGGCCCCGCTGTCATAGCCGGCGACTGGCAGTCCGGCGGCAATGGCTTCAAGAACTGAATTCGGGCAAGGCGGATTCAAATGACTGTAGATGAAGATGTCGGAGGCACGGAGGATCGCCGCCACC
>Ga0209640_10006305_pt1 | contig 10377 bp, 8 predicted proteins | sample RifCSP10_1_FD_184018 | JGI IMG/M metagenome (GOLD analysis project Ga0209640, IMG submission 184018) | Soil microbial communities from Rifle, Colorado - Rifle CSP2_sed 10_1 (SPAdes) (version 2) | ecosystem: Environmental > Terrestrial > Deep subsurface > Rock core/Sediment | place: Rifle... | reverse complement strand
CGCGAAACGTCCTTGCGCCCGATCGGGCCTGCCTGTCCAACGAGTTCCAGCAGCGGGTCGCTATTACCCGCTTCCCGACGTTGCAGAACGGACTCGACACCCTCGCGGACCAGCATGGATTTCGATGCGCCCAGCCGGCGGGCCAAGGCCTCCAGGCGCCGGTCCTGCTTTTCGCTCAAAAGAATCTGCACGCGAGTCATGGCCTTGCCCCATCGCCTGGTGTGTAACAGATATGCATCATTACACACCTTGCTCGGCGCGTCAAGAAATGGAGCGGTCACTCTCATCCAGCGTTTCGGACCCGCCGCAAATCTTAACATTCGCCTGCATGGTCTGGTGCTCGACGGGGTCTATCACACCGGCGCAGAAGGTGCGCCCGTATTCCACCCAGCGCCCGCGCTAATCAGAGGTTCCCTAGCGCGTGCTCGGCTGAGACGGAACCGCGCTCAGATCCATTTCCGGCAGCGGCTGCCAGCCTGATTTGCGGGTCTCGGCAACCACCGTCGTGAAAATGCCGCCGCGCACGTAGAATTTTGCGGTCAGGCGCATGTAGCGCGGTCGGGCGGCTTTGGCAAGATCGTCGAGGATGCGGTTGGTCACGGCTTCGTGAAATGCACCCTGGTTGCGATACGACCAGATGTAGAGTTTCAGGCTTTTCAGCTCGACACAGACCCGGTCGGGCACGTAATCGAGGGTGAGCGTCGCGAAATCGGGCTGACCGGTCCGCGGGCACAGGCAGGTAAACTCGGGTATTTCCATGTAAATCCGATAGTCGCGCTGAGGACTAGGATTGGGGAACGTGGCGAGACGTTGACTGGGCTTACTTGGCATTAGGGCAGATGGGATAATTCAGTTAAAATACCGCGCTTAGTTTTGCTTTCGATTATAACCCTGACTGGCAAAGAAAAAATTGCGCCTCACAGAAATCAAACTCGCTGGTTTCAAGTCCTTCGTAGACCCCACTCACATTCTCGTACCGGGACAACTGGTCGGCATCGTCGGTCCCAATGGCTGCGGCAAATCCAACGTTATCGACGCCGTGCGCTGGGTGCTGGGCGAATCCTCGGCGCGCCACCTGCGCGGCGACACGATGCAGGACGTACTGTTCAATGGTGCCGGCAACCGTCAGTCGGTAAACCGCGCCAGTGTCGAGCTGATATTCGACAACAGCCTCGGCCGGGCCGGCGGCCAATGGGCGAATTATGCAGATATCTCGGTCAAGCGCGTGCTCGAACGCGATGCCGAATCGGTCTTCTACATCAACAACATGCACGTGCGGCGGCGCGACATCGCCGATATTTTCCTCGGCACGGGTCTTGGCGCGCGTGCCTATGCGATCATCGAGCAGGGCATGATCTCACGCATTATCGAAGCCAAGCCGGAGGAGTTGCGCATTTTCCTCGAAGAGGCGGCGGGTGTATCGAAATATCGCGAGCGGCGCCGGGAGACCGAATTGCGGCTTGCCGACACGCGTGAGAATCTGCTGCGCGTCGAGGACATCCGCCTGGAGCTCGACAAGCAGCTCGAGCATCTGCGCGCACAGGCGGAAGTGGCGAAGCAGTACCACAGTCTGCAGCAGCAACTGCACACCACGCAGAATCTGCTGTGGTTGCAGAAGAAGCGCGAAGCGGGCAGCGCGCGCGAACGCTGCGTGCGCGACATCGAGAAGCTCGGCGTCGAGCTCGAAGCCGAGACCGCGCGCCTGCGTGAAACCGAGCGCAAGCTCGAGGAGCTGCGCGTGGGCCATCATAGCGCCGGGGAGGTGCTGCACAGTGCGCAGGGCAGCCTCTACGAAACCAACGCCGAGTTCTCGCGCTTGCAGCAGCAAATTCAGCATGTGCGCGAGAACCGTCAGCGGATTGAAAATCAGTTGGCGGTATTGCGCAGCCAGCTCGAGCAGGGCGAAGCGCAACTGCAGGCGCAGCATGCGAGCCGCGACGAATGGCACCACGAGCAGCAGCGCGCGCAGTACCAGGCCGATGCGTGCCAGGCAGCGCTGGCCGCCGCGGCGGCGCAGCTTCCGGTTTCGGATCAGGCGTATCGCGCCAGCCAGGAGCACCGCGATGCGCTGCAGCAGGAAGTAACGGAAAACGCGCAGGCACTCCAGCTCGAGCAGACGCGCTGCGAACATGCACTCAAGATCCTGGCGCAGCTCGCGCAACGCGAACAGCGGTTGCGCGAAGAGCAGGCGGGGCTCGCGCCGCCCGACAGTCAGGAACTCGAACGCCTGCGCACCGAGCTCGCCGGGCTCGAGATGCGGCAGCGCGACGAGCGCAGCTTGCTGGAAGCCGAAGAGGCCCTCATTCCGCAACTCGAGCAGGCATTGCGCGAGCAGGGTGCGGCGGTCGATGCGGCCGCCCAGCAGGTGACAGCGCTCGAGGCGCGCATCGTCGCGCTCCAGCAGGTGCAGGACCGCATTGCGCGCAGCGAAAAAATGCAGGGCTGGCTGGAATCACACGGTCTTAACGCAGCGCGTCGCCTATGGCAGGACATCGAGATCGAGGCCGGCTGGGAAGACGCGCTGGAAGCGGTGTTGCGCGAGCGTCTGAACGGCATAGGCCTTGGCAGTCTCGAACAGGCGGCGCCCTGGCTCGGCGAGCTGCCGCCGGGGAAGATGACGGTTTACACCGCCGACCAAGGAGTTGCACCAGCACCGGCCGCAGTAGCCGGCCTCGAGCCGCTGGCAGCGTACGTGCGTTGCAAGAACGCTGCCGCTGCCGGCGCGCTTTACGACTGGCTGCATCAAGTGTATGTCGTCAACGATCGCAACGAGGGCCTCGCGCGGCGTCAGCAGTTGCCGGCCGGTGCGCTGCTGGTATCGGGGGACGGTCACGTATTCACGCGCCACAGCGTGAGCTTTCACGCGCCGGACTCGGAACTGCATGGTGTATTGTCGCGCCAGCGCGAGATCGAACAGCTGGCCGCGCCGCTGGCCCGGGAACAAGTGCGCCTTGCCACTTTCAAGAGCGCACTGGCGGCGGTGGAAACCGAGTCCGATCAGCGTAAGGCCGCATTCAATGCATTGCGCGTCTCGGTCGAAGCGCTGCAGCAGGCATGTCACGCGGCTCAGCTCGCGATACTCAAGCTCTCGGAGCAGGCCCAACGCGTGACCCAGCGCGGCGAACAGATTGCCGCCGAGTTGGCAGAAATCGATTCCCAGTCGGGCCACGAGCGGGCGCAGCACGACACCGCGCAGGCCAATTCAACGCAACTCGATGCACGTCGCACCGAGCTGCAGGCGCAATTCGCCGCTGCGGTCGACAACCACTCGCAGGCCGAGGCTGCACTCGAACGCCAGCGCCAGTCGCAGCAGCAGGCCGAGCGGGCCGCGCAGGAAGCGGCCTTCCATCTCAAGACCTGTGTTGCCAAGATCGGTGAGGTTGACAATGCGATCAGGCTGATCGTCGACAACGTTAACGCGGTCCGAACCGGTATCGCGCAGCACGAGCAGGAACTCGGCGGGCTCGACGAGGCGCCGCTCAATGCCGAACTCGAGCAAGTAATGGTGCTGCGCAGCGGGAAGGAACGGGCGCTGGCAGCTGCGCGCGACGCGCTCGAAGCAACGGAAACGGAACTACGCCAGACCGAGCAGGAGCGGCTGACAATAGAGCAGAACCTGCACCCGATTCGAGAACGCATCGGGGAGGTCAGGCTCAGGGAGCAGGAGGCGCGGCTTACCGAAGAACAGTTCGCGCAGCAGCTCGTGGAAGCCGGCGCCGATGAACAGGAACTGTTGCGGCAGGCCGAAAAGGGCAAGCGCTCGGGCGCGCTGCAGACCGATATCACGCGACTCGCCGGTGAAATCAGCGCGCTGGGCGCCGTCAACCTGGCGGCGCTCGAAGAACTCGAAACAGCGCAGAGCCGCAAGAATTATCTCGATTCGCAATCGCAGGACCTGAATCAGGCGCTCACCACGCTCGAGGACGCAATCCGCCGCATTGACCGCGAAACCCGCGAGCGGCTGCTGCACACGTTCGAGGAAGTCAATCTCCACTTTGGTCAGTTGTTCCCGTCGCTGTTCGGGGGTGGCCAGGCCAGGCTGGTGCTGACCGGCGAGGAGATACTCGACGCCGGCGTGCAGGTGATCGCGCAGCCGCCGGGCAAGAAAAACAGCACGATTCATCTGCTGTCAGGCGGTGAGAAGGCACTTACCGCGCTGGCGCTGGTATTCGCGCTGTTTCAGCTTAACCCCGCGCCGTTCTGCCTGCTCGATGAGGTCGATGCGCCGCTCGACGACACCAACACGGAAAGCTTCTGCGACCTGGTCAAGAAGATGTCCGCCAACTCGCAGTTCTTGTTTATCAGCCACAATAAGATCACGATGGAAATCGCCAGCCAGCTGATCGGCATCACGATGCAGGAAGCGGGCGTATCCCGCGTGGTTGCGGTCGATATCGAAGAGGCAATGAAACTCGCCGAGGAAGCGGCGTAGCCATGAGTGATCTGCAGACCAGTCTGCTGGTGATAGGCGGGATTACTGTCGCCGGCGTTTATCTGTTTAATTGGTGGCAGGAACGCCAGTTTCGCCGCCGTTCCGAGCAGGCATTCGCGCGCGAACATGAAGATGTGCTGCTGGAACGGGCGCCCGCGCGGGACGCGGACCCCGCCGTGCGGATCGAGCCAAAAATACCAGCTGAGCCTGCGACCGCTCCGGCGGCGGCGCGCACTGCGGTCAGAGTGCCAACTTCCGCCGTGGCGGATCCAATCATCGATTACGTGGTGGAGGTCAGCCTCCGGTCCGCAGTCGGTGGCACGGACCTGCACGAGGAACTGCTGGCGCTGGCCGCGGGCTGGGGCAAGCCGGTGCTGGTCGCCGGTTACGACCGGGACAGCGGCGAATGGCACGCAGCGGGCCGCGGCAAGCAATATTCGCAACTGCGTTTTGCGCTGCAAATGTCGAATCGCGCCGGCTGCATCGAACCGGACCAACTGACCTCGTTTCGCGACGCGGTAGTCAAATGGGTCGAGCACAATCAGGGCGAGGCAAAGTTTTCGGACGTTGCCGAGGCACATGCCATGGCGGTGCAGCTCGATCGCTTTTGCGCCGACGTCGATATCGCAATCGGAATCAACGTGGTGACGCGCGCTGGCAACCCGTTTTCCGGCACCAAAATCCGCGCGCTGGCGGAATCAGCGGGGCTCAAACTCGAACCGGACGGTGTGTTTCTTGCCTGCGGCGAGCGGGGGGATGCGCGGTTCACGCTCGACAATCACGAGCCGATGCCGTTCGTGCCGGAACAGATGAAAACGCTCTTTACGAACGGTATCACTTTCCTGCTCGATGTGCCGCGTGTGGACGCTGCGATGCACGCGTTCGATGCCATGGTCGAGACCGCAAGAAATTTTGCAACGGCGCTCGATGGCACCCTGGTCGACGACAACCGTAACCCGTTGTCTGATGGCGCGATCGAAACCATCCGCCACCGGCTGAAGGTCATTCTGGCGAAGATGGATGCCGCTCAGATCGCCGCGGGGGGAGAGCGGGCGCGGCGTCTGTTTTCCTGAACCGAATGGCTGTGCCGCACCCCATCGCGGCGCGCGCCAACCAGCTGCGCGCCGACATCGAACAGCACAATTACCATTATTACGTGCTCGACCGTCCGCTGATTGCGGACGCCGAGTACGACCGCCTGTTCCGCGAATTGCAGGAACTCGAGCAAAAGTATCCGCAGCTCGTCACTCCCGACTCCCCGACCCAGCGCGTCGGCGCCGCACCACGGACTGATTTCGCCCAGGTCACGCACGCTACGCCGATGCTGTCGCTCAACAATGCGTTCGAGGACGACGCGGTCATTGCTTTCGACCGCCGAGTGCGCGAGGCACTGGAGTCGGAGCACGTGGAGTATGCGGTCGAGCCCAAGTTTGACGGCCTTGCGGTCAGCCTCGCTTACAAGCACGGCGTCCTGACGACCGGCGCGACGCGCGGCGACGGCTACACCGGCGAGGACGTCACCGCCAACCTGCGCACCATCCGCGCGATTCCGCTCAGGCTGCGCGGGCCGCATCCACCCGCATGGCTCGAGGTGCGGGGCGAAGTGCTGATGCTGAAAGCCGATTTCGAGCAACTCAACCGCAGGCAGTGCGCGCATGGAGAAAAGGAATTCGCCAATCCACGCAACGCGGCGGCGGGTTCGCTGCGCCAGCTCGACCCCCGCATCACGGCGGCGCGGCCGCTGGCATTCTTTGCCTACGGCACTGGCGGCACCGAGTACGGCAAGCTGCGCCGTCATTCGCAACTGCTCGACCGGCTTGCCGAACTGGGTTTTCCCGTCACTGCAGAGCGCGAGGTGGTAGCAGGGATTGCGGGCCTGCTCGGTTATTACCGCGCCATCGGCGCCAGGCGCGAACAACTGCCGTTTGACATCGACGGGGTGGTCTACAAGGTCGATGACCTCGCCGCGCAGAATACGCTTGGTTTCGTGTCGCGCGCTCCGCGTTTTGCAATCGCACACAAGTTTCCCGCCGAGGAAGCAACCACGGTCGTCGAGGGCATCGATGTACAGGTCGGGCGCACCGGAGCGCTGACACCGGTCGCGCGCCTCAAGCCGGTATTCGTCGGCGGCGTGACCGTCACCAATGCGACGTTGCATAACGAGGACGAAGTGCAGCGCAAGGATATTCGCGTCGGCGACACCGTCGTGGTGCGTCGCGCCGGTGATGTGATACCAGAGGTCGTGCGCACCGTCGCCGCGAAGCGCCCGCTGCGCACGCGGTCTTTCGTGCTGCCCGAGCGCTGCCCGGTATGCGGCTCGGCGGTACGCCGGAGCGAAGACGAGGCCATCGCGCGCTGCACCGCTGGATTGTTCTGCCCGGCCCAGCGCAAGCAGGCGTTGCTCCATTTCGCAAGCCGGCGCGCGATGGACATCGAGGGTCTGGGCGAGAAACTGGTCGAGCAATTGGTCGATAAAGGCAGCGTGCGCACGCCGGCTGATCTGTATCAGCTCGACATCGCCGGATTGGCCGCGCTCGAGCGCATGGCGGAGAAATCGGCCGGCAACCTGATTGCGGCGATCGAGAAAAGCAAACGGACCACGCTCGCGCGTTTTATTTTCGCGCTCGGCATCCGCAACGTCGGGGAAAGCACCGCCCAGGACCTGGCACGCTGTTTTGGCGGCATCGACCGCCTGGCGGCTGCCGACGCCGCAACGTTGCAGCAAGTGCCGGACGTGGGCCCGGTGGTGGCGCACAGCATTGCGAGTTTCTTCGCCGAACCGCACAATCGCGAGGTGATCGAGCAATTGCTGGCGGCGCGCGTCAGTTTCGCCGAAACCGCGCCCCAGCGGCTCGATACCACGAGCCTGGTTTACGGCAAAACATTTGTGCTGACCGGAACGCTGCCGCACCTGAAGCGCGATGAAGCACAACAGAGAATCCGCGATCGGGGCGGCAAGGTCAGCGCCAGCGTATCGAGACAAACCGATTATGTGGTTGCCGGCACTGAACCCGGCAGCAAATATGACAAGGCATTGGAACTTGGAATTACACTATTGGATGAAGCGGGCTTCCTGAAACTGTTTGATCGATGAGAACTTCATGAGCATCATAACCAAGGCGGTGTTTCCGGTGGCGGGGATGGGGACGCGGTTCCTGCCGGCAACCAAGGCGAGTCCCAAGGAAATGCTGCCGGTGGTCGACAAGCCGTTGATCCAATATGCAGTCGAGGAGGCGGTCGCCGCCGGCATCACCGAACTCGTATTCATTACCGGCCGCGGCAAGCGCGCAATCGAGGACCATTTCGACACGGCATTCGAGGTCGAGAACCAGCTCCAGGCGCGCGGCAAGCACGAAATGCTCGCGATGGTCCGGGACGTGGTGCCGAGTCACGTCAAATGCATTTACGTGCGCCAGCAGCAGGCACTCGGGCTGGGTCACGCGGTATGGTGCGCGCTGCCGGTGGTGGGTGATCAGCCGTTCGCGGTGATACTCGCCGACGATCTGATTGACGGCGGGCTGCCGGTGATGAAGCAGATGGTCAACGTCTTTCGCGATGAACGATGTTCGCTGCTCGGGGTGCAGAAAGTGGCGCCCGCCGATACCGCGCAATACGGGATCATCAAGCCCGGCCGCCGCCATGGCAAGCTGCATGAGGTGGCGGCGATCGTCGAGAAACCGAAGCCGAGCGCGGCACCGTCGACGCTCGCAGTGGTCGGCCGCTACATCCTGACGCCGCGCATTTTTCACCACCTGCAGCGGGTGCGGCCCGGCGCGGGCGGCGAAATCCAATTGACTGACGGCATCGCGGCGCTGCTGAAGGAGGAGCCGGTGCTCGCCTACCAGTTCGACGGTGTGCGCTATGATTGTGGCAGCAAACTCGGCTACCTCAAGGCGAATGTCGCATACGGACTCAAGCACCCGGAGGTGGCGCGCGAGTTTGCGGCCTATCTGGCCGGATTGCAGCGCAGCCGGCGCCGTTGAGCCGGGCCGGCGCGACACGATGATTAATTGATGCTGGCGCCGCAACAAGCGTGGGAAGTTCTCGGCTCCGCCGAAGAGGTGTGTTCAGCCGCCACCGTAGCGCAGGCGGTAACACGCATCGCGGCGGAGATTACGCGCGTCCTCGCAGACGACAATCCATTGGTGTTGAGTGTGATGGGCGGCGCGGTCGTATTTACCGGCCAGTTGCTGCCGCTGCTCAGGTTTCCGCTCGATTATGATTATTTGCATCTGACGCGTTACGGCAACGCGACCACCGGCGGTCGCACCGAATGGAAAGCCTTCCCGCTCGAGGCGGTCGCCGGGCGGGTAGTGCTGGTAGTCGACGACATACTTGACGAGGGATACACCATGGCTGAAATCCGCACGCGCATCCTTGCCGCTGGAGCGCGGCGTTGCTACTGCGCGGTATTCGCCGACAAGGACATCGGCAAGTCCAAACCGATCGCCGCGGATTTTGTCGGCGTGAGGCTGCCCAACCGCTACGTGTTCGGGTTTGGCATGGACGTCAAAGGTGCATGGCGCAATTTGCCCGGGATTTATGCGCTGAAAGAGCAACGATGAGTGCGGAGTGCAGCACGCGGAGCGACAGGCGATGCTAGCCATCATCGGCGGCAGCGGCTTGACGCAGCTCTCGAACCTGGACGTTTCCCGGCGCGAGGTAGTGCGCACGCCATGTGGCGAGCCGTCGGGCGCGCTCACTTTCGGCAGCATCGCAGGCTGTGAAGTGGTGTTTATCGCGCGCCACGGTTATGGTCACACCATTCCGCCGCATCAGGTCAACTACCGCGCGAATATCTGGGCGTTGCATGCGCAAGGCGTCACAAATGTGGTGGCGGTCGCATCCGTTGGCGGTATCAGGAGCGACCTTAAGCCGGGCGCGCTGGTAGTTCCGGATCAGATCATCGACTATACCCATGGCCGCGCGGGTACTTTCTTCACTGGCGGGAACGCCGGAGTGCGTCACATCGATTTCACGCTGCCGTATTGCCAGACGCTGCGCGCCGCCTGCCTCGCGGCGGGGCGGCAGGCAGGAGAATCGCTGATCGATGGCGGCGTCTATGCCGCGACCCAGGGGCCGCGGCTCGAATCCGCGGCCGAGATCAACCGGCTCGAGCGCGACGGCGCCGACATGGTCGGCATGACCGGCATGCCGGAGGCTGCACTCGCCGGGGAAATCGGCCTGTGCTATGCAACGATCGCTGTGGTGGCGAACCGCGCCGCCGGCCGGGACGGGGGCGCGGGAATAAGTATGTCCGATATTGCCGCGGTGCTCGAGCAAGCGATGGGCAGGGTGCGCTCGGTGCTGGCAAAGCTGGTGGCGTTCGATGGCGGTTAGACCGGTACTCAAAATGGGCGACCCGCGGCTGCTTGAGCGCGCGCGCGCAATCGAGCGGTTCGACCTGCCCGAGTTGCACGCGTTGCTCGCCGATATGCACGAGACCATGCAGGCGTTCAACGGCGCGGGATTGGCCGCGCCGCAGATCGGCGTCGGTTTGCAGGTGGTCGTTTTCGGCGTCGATCATAATCCGCGTTATCCCGATGCCGAAGCGGTGCCGCATACCGTGCTGATCAATCCGGTCTTGACGCCGTTAGGCGACGCGATGGAAGAAGACTGGGAAGGCTGCCTGTCAGTTCCGGGCTTGCGCGGCGTGGTGCCGCGCTACGCGAGGATGCGCTATCAGGGCTATGACCAGTTTGGCAACGCGATCGACCGCAGCGTGGAGGGCTTTCATGCGCGCGTGGTGCAGCATGAATGCGACCATCTGATCGGCGTGCTGTATCCGATGCGCATGCGCGACTTCAGCCGGTTCGGCTATACGGAGGTGCTGTTTCCTGATTCCGCGCCGCTAGACGAGTGAGGAGTGATGGGTGAAAAGCGGTGAAGGGTGAATGCGTGAAAGGTGATCCCCCTCACCCCAACCCTCTCCCCCAGTGATGGGG
>Ga0209640_10006304_pt1 | contig 10377 bp, 5 predicted proteins | sample RifCSP10_1_FD_184018 | JGI IMG/M metagenome (GOLD analysis project Ga0209640, IMG submission 184018) | Soil microbial communities from Rifle, Colorado - Rifle CSP2_sed 10_1 (SPAdes) (version 2) | ecosystem: Environmental > Terrestrial > Deep subsurface > Rock core/Sediment | place: Rifle... | reverse complement strand
CACGGGTCACATCCACCAGGCGCTGCGCCATGACCGACGGAGTGCCGACGATGTACATGCGGCTGGTGTCGCCGTGCCAGCCGTCCTTGATCACGGTGACATCGATATTGACGATGTCGCCGTCCTTGAGGACCTTGGCCTCGCTGGGGATGCCGTGGCAGATCACGTTGTTGACCGAGGTGCAGACGGTCTTGGGAAAGCCCCGGTAGCCGATGTTGGCCGGAATTGCCTGCTGGACCCCGACGATGTGGTCGTGGCACAGCTTGTCCAGCGCCTCGGTGGTGACACCGGCCTTGACGTACGGGGTGATCATCTGCAGCACCTCGGCGGCCAGGCGGCCGGCGATGCGCATCTGTGCGATGTCTTCGGGAGTCTTGAGAGTTATAGCCATGGCGCATTATCGCCTGAATCGCCATTTCGCGACGCCTGTTCAGGCGCCCAGTCAGGCGCGAGTTGCCGTAGCCACCCGTCCCCGCTACACTTCCGCGGCTATGTGGCGGCTCTCATTGGTCCGCCGCGCGCCCACACCGGGCGTCGAGTTTGCCGGGCCCCAGGCTCCGGGAACAGGTGAATTCACACCCGCTGCCACAGCTCGTGCCGGGGTGCCTGATGTCCGTTTCGGACGCCGGGTTCGGTCACGGACGCAGCGGGGAGGCCCAACCCCGGAACCATCGCCCCGGCATCAGCCGCGGCAACCGCCAACCCTACCCGGCGGTCGGTTCCATTGCCTTGGAGTTATGCAATGCCCCAGATCACCATGCGCCAGATGCTGGAAGCCGGCGTCCATTTCGGCCACCAGACCCGCTACTGGAACCCGAAGATGGGTCCGTACATCTTCGGTGCCCGCGGCAAGATCCACATCATCAACCTCGAAAAGACCGTTCCGCTGTTCAACGACGCGATGAACTTCCTTTCGGGCATCGCGCAGAAGCGCGGCATGATCCTGTTCCTCGGCACCAAGCGCTCCGCCCGCGATTCCATCAAGGAAGAAGCCGAGCGTTGCGGCATGCCGTACATGAACCAGCGTTGGCTGGGCGGCACGCTGACCAACTTCGCCACGGTGAAGAAGTCGGTGCAGCGCCTGAAGGAGCTTGAGGCGGCCGAGACCGACGGCACGTTCGAGAAGCTGGTCAAGCACGAAGTGCTCGGCCTGCGCCGCGAGCGCGACAAGAAGTTCGCGTCGCTGGGCGGCATCAAGGAAATGAACCGCCTGCCCGACGCGCTGTTCGTGATCGACATCGGCCACGAGGACATCGCGATCAAGGAAGCCAAGAAGCTCGGCATCCCGGTCGTCGCCGTCGTCGACACCAACTACGACCCGGAACTGGTCGACTACGCGATCCCGGGCAACGACGACGCCATCCGCGCCGTGCAGCTGTACGCCCGCGCCGCCGCTGACGCGGTGCTGGAAGGCAAGGCCGCCGCGCCGGCCGTCGGCGTACGCGACGAAGACATGATGGAGCTCGACGCCGAAGGCAATCCGGTCGCGAAGGAAGACCGCAAGGCCGCCCCGCGCGGTCGCGCACCGGCCAAGAAGGGTCCGGCCGCAGAGGACAAGGCCGCTGCACCGGCGGCTGAAGCCCCCGCCGCGGAAGCCCCGTCCGAAGCTGCCGCCGATGCTCCGGCTGCCGATACCGCCGCCGAAGTCCCGGCTGCCGAGTAAGCCAACTGTCATGCCGCCGCGCCACAGTGCGCGGCGGCATTGACCTGTTTCGTAGGAGCGCCCCTTGGGCGTGGCCGCATTGCGGTTCTGTCGCGCCCAAGGGGCGCTCCTACCCACACCCGAATTTCGAGGTAAACCCCATGGCAGAAATTTCCGCTTCCCTGGTCAAGGAACTCCGCGAGCGCACCGGCGCCGGCATGATGGAGTGCAAGAAGGCACTGGTCGAGAACAACGGCGACGTTGAAGCCTCGGCCGACTGGCTGCGCAAGACCGGCCTGATCAAGGCCGACAAGAAGTCCAGCCGCGTCGCCGCCGAAGGCCGCATCGTCGCTGCCCAGGCCGACGGCAAGGCCGTGCTGGTCGAGATCAACTCCGAGACCGACTTCGTCGCCAAGGACGCCAACTTCATCGCTTTCACCGACGCCGTCGGCCAGGCCGCGATCGATGCTGCCGATGTCGAGGCGCTGAAGACCGCCAAGCTGGCTTCCGGCCTGACCGTCGAGCAAGCCCGCGCCGAGCTGATCGCCAAGATCGGCGAGAACGTGCTGGTGCGTCGCATGGCCCGCATCGACAGCGCCAATACGCTCTCGGCCTACGTCCACGGCGGCCGCATCGGCGTGCTGATCGAGCTCAAGGGCGGCAACGCCAGCACCGACATGGGTAGCCTGGCCCGTGGCCTGGCGATGCATGTCGCGGCGATGAACCCGCCCTACATCTCGCCGGCGCACGTCCCGGCCGAGTTCGTGGCCAGGGAGAAGGAAATCGCCCTCGCCCAGGTCAAGGACACCGGCAAGCCGGCCGAGATCCTCGAGAAGATGATCTCCGGCAAGATCGCCAAGACCGTCAACGAGATCTGCCTGACCGGCCAGTCCTACGTGCTGGACACCAGCATGACCGTCGAGGCCGCCCTCAAGGCTGCCGGCGCGGAAGTGGTCAGCTTCGTCCGTCTCGCCGTCGGCGAAGGCATCGAGAAGCAGTCGGACGACTTTGCCGCCGAAGTCATGAAGCAGGCGGGCCTGGCGTAAGCCATCCGCAACAGCTCACTTTCAAGCTGCATCGAGAAGGCCGCGGATTTCCGCGGCTTTTTTGTGCCCCGGCATTGGTGCGGGCCGGGGTCCGCCCGTCCCATCCTCCCGAGCCGGATAGCGACCGACCGACAATGCATTTGTGGCCTGCGCCTGTCCGCGTGGTTGAGTGGGTGCGTACCCGTCGGAGTCGCGAAGGCGCCGATCCCGGCAGGCCGCGGTCAAGCGACTGGAACGGTGGAGATCTGTCGCCAAACTGTGAATAAAACCTGAAAGGGTTGTTAATTTATCGTCTGGTGGCTACAGTCGAAGGGTCCCGGCGGCCTGCAAACTGAACCGCAAGCCAATCATCGTCCCACCTTCCACTACGAGGGCTACAAAACAATGGCTTCTAATTCTTCTGCCAAACGGTTCAAGCGAAGCGCGCTGACGGTGGCCTTGGGCTTGTGCTTCATCGGCGGCGTCCAGGCGCAGTCCACGGTTGGTGCGGTGACAGGCAGGGCGGCATCCGGCGACACGATCACGGTCGAAAATCCCGCGACCGGCTTCTCCCGCTCCATTACCGTCGATGCCAACGGCATCTATCGCTTTCCGGCGCTGCCGATTGGTGAGTACACCGTCACCCGCAAGGGTTCGGACGGGACCACCTCCTCGCGCGGAGCGCGGGTGAGTGTCGGCACGTCGGCCAACGTCGACTTCGTCAGCACCGCTGGCGGTCCAACCACGCTCGACGCGATCACGGTGATCGGTAGCGTTGCGGTGAACCCGATCGACGTATCGTCGGTGGAATCCACCACCATTCTCACCTCCCAGCAAATCGCCAAGATTCCGGTTCCCCGCGATGCGACCAGCGTTGCATTGCTGGCCCCGGGCACGGTGCGCGGCGATGCCGCGTTTGGCAACCTGGCTTCGTTCGGCGGTGCTTCGGTCGCCGAGAACCAGTACTACATCAACGGCTTCAACATCACGAATTCGTTCCGCGGCCTGAACTTCGCACAGGTTCCGTTCGAGGCGATCGCGGAGCAGCAGATCAAGACGGGCGGCTATGGCGCGGAATTCGGCCGCGCGCTGGGCGGCGTGATCAACCAGATCACCAAGCGCGGCTCCAATGAGTTCCACGCCGGCGGCAGCGTTTATTACACGCCGGAAAGCCTGGCCGAGCCGGTAAAGAATGTCTATCTGACCAATGGCACCTTGCGGTCCGACAACACCAAGGACAGCGACGACTCTCTTACCACCTCCGTCTGGGCCAGCGGTGCGCTGATCCAGGATCGCCTGTTCGCCTACGGCCTGGTTTCGTATGGCAGCAGCGATCAGGAACGCTTCGGAACCGTCGCGTCCGGAACCAACACCAGTCGCGATCGCGAGCAGCCGACCTGGTTGCTGAAGATGGATTGGAACATCAGCGACAATCACGTGGTCGAGATGACGGCATTCTCGGACCGCCAGGATGATGAGACCGCGGTGTATCGCAACACTCCGGGGTCGCTCGAGCGTGGCGCGTTGATCGGCACCAACTTCACCGAGCAGGGTGGCGAAAACTACATCCTCAAGTACACCGGCTACCTCACCGACAACTTCACCCTGTCGGCGCTTGCCGGCCATGGCGAATTCTCGCGCAGCCAGCGTCTGCGGACCGCCGGTGGTATCGACGTGGTCTACAACGGCGACCTGGCCAACCCGGCAAGCGGTTGCCCGGTCATCGTTGATGCCCGTCCTGGCTATCGTCGCGCCCTCACCGGCACGTACACCAGCACCTGCAACATCACCGGCGCCACGATCGATCGCACCGACTCCGGCGATACCCGCGACCAGTTCCGCATCGACGCGGAATGGCTGTTGGGCGACCACCTCGTCAAGTTCGGTTATGACGTCGACAACTTCGAGTCCCTGGCTGGCGTTTCGCTTGAAGGTGGCCGCCAGTGGCGCTATTCGACCGCCAACGGTCCCGATGGCCTGGCCAACACCGGTGACGAGCAGGACCGCGTCCGCGAGCAGATCTTCAACCAGGGCGCAGTGGTCAAGGTCGACCAGAGCGCGTTCTATATCCAGGACAACTGGAGCGTCACCGACAACTTCATGGCCTATGTCGGCCTGCGTTGGGACAATTTCGAGAACATCAACGGCCAGGGCGAAACCTACGTCGAGATCACCAACCAGTTCGCCCCGCGCCTGGGCTTCTCCTGGGACGTGAACGGAGATGCAAGCCTCAAGGTGTACGGCAACGCCGGCCGCTACGCACTGCCGCTGACACCGAGCGTCGCCGTACGCGGCGCCAGCGCCTCGATCTTCAGCCGCGAGGATTACAACTTCACCGCGGTGGATCCAGCCACCGGGGCGCCCATCAACCCCGTTTCGCGCGGCACCTTCCGTTACCTCAACGGCGAAAATGGCGAGGCCAAGAACGCCCTGACCATCGCCTCGCAAAACCTGCAGCCGCAGTACCAGGATGAGTACATCCTCGGCCTGCAGAAGACACTCACCGACAACTTCGCCGTCGGTGTGCGCGGCATCTACCGCGACCTCAAGACCGCCATCGACGACAACTGCGACTACACCGCGGTGCTGGAGGCAAACGGGTTCGTGGACTTCGTCAATGCCAACGGTGAAGAGGCAGCGTTGCCGAGCGCCGGTTTCCCCTACTGCCGCATGTTCAATCCGGGCGAGGACGCGGTGTTCGTGACGGACCTGACCGGCAATGGCACGTTGACGACCAACACGATCCCGGGCGCCCGCCTCAGCCCGCCCGCGAAGCGCACCTACTCGGCGCTGGAGTTCTTCTTCGACGGCAGCTGGGACAAGTTCTTCCTGCAGGGTTCGTACACGTTCGCCAAGAGCAAGGGCAACACCGAAGGCGGCGTGAAGTCGGATATCGGCCAGGCTGACACCAACGTCACCCAGGACTTCGACTACCTCGAACTGACCGTCGACACCTTCGGCTACCTGCCGAACGATCGCCGGCACACGTTGAAGGTGTTCGGCAACTACGAGATCACTCCTGAGTGGGCCGTGGGCGCCAACGCACTGGTGCAGTCGGGCCGGCCGCTGAACTGCTTCGGCGTGCTGGACCGCGATCCAGACCGTGCGCCGGGCGAACCCGCCGGCGCTGGCTACAATCCCCATCCGTACGGCTCGTCGTTCGCCCGCTGCAACAACGTTCCGGTTCCCCGCGGTACCGCTGGTCGCCTGCCGTGGACCAACAGCTTCGACGTCAACGTCGCCTACCGTCCTGCGTTCGTCGAGGGCCTGCAGTTCAAGGTCGACATCTTCAACATCCTGAACTCGCAGAAGGTCACGTCCGTCAGTGAAATCGCCGAGGACGCGGCGACCGGTTCCGCGGCCGAGACCTATCTGGCACCTGCCGCGTTCCAGGCGCCGCGTTCGGTCCGGTTCCTGGTGCAATACGACTTCTGATCCACGGTAATAGTGTCGACTTCGACGGCCGCCCGATTGGGCGGCCGTTTTTTTTGCGGATCGATGCCCGGCGCAATAGTGTGTAATGGTCGAGTTCCGGATTGCCGGCCGACTTCGGCCATCATGGAACGCCGGGGTTTCAGGCCTCGCACGCCGGGCTTCTTGAGGGATTTCATGCCGTACAACTTTGAGCGCCAATGGCAACTTGCGCGCGGACACGAGAGCAAGGGCGATCTCGTCGCAGCGAAGGACGCCTATCAAGCCATCCTGCGCCTCGAACCTGACAGGCTGTTCGTGCGCCTGCATCTGTCCAACCTCGAGCAGGCCACCGGCCACTACCGCGCATCGCGGGAGCACGCCCTCAAGGCAGCCGAGACGGTCAGGCAGGGCGGAAGGTTGACGGACCTGGCAGCGGTGACGCGCCGCCTGCTGGCGTTCGATGAGCGCGAACTCGTGCATGCATTGATCATCGAGGCGAACTGGAACGACCCCGGGATCCTCAGGGATTCCGCGATGCTGTCCCAGCACCTGTGGCTTACCGACAATTTCCAGGATGCGCTGCGACTGATCGACGTCGCCAGCCTGCGCGCGCCTTCCAGCCATGTGCTGAGCTATTCGAGGGCCCATGCCTTGCGTTGTTCCGGGCGACTGGAGGACGCGACCGCCGAATACGAGCGTTGCCTGCAACTGTCGCCGAACTACGCGGATGCACATTGGTCGCTGGCCTACCACCAGAAAGCCACGTCGCCGGGCATCCGCATCGACCGGATCACGAGGGCGCGGCAGGCCCACGCGGAGCACGCACCGGAGCAGGCCTACTTGTCCTATGCCCTGTTCAAGGAATACGACGATGCTGGAGAAACCCGGCTCGCGTGGTCCCATCTGCAAGCCGGGGCGAGCATCAAGCGCGCGTCGATTCGTTACGACTCGTCCCGCGAGGAACAGGGCTTCGTCGCACTGGAGCAAATGGCAACGCGTGACTTCGTGCGCAGCGGTGTGCGGGATCATTCATCCGACAGGGTCCCGATCTTCATCGTCGGCCTGCCGCGCACCGGCACCACCGTGCTTGAACGCATTCTGGGCGGCCACAGCCAGATCACCGCAGGCGGGGAGTTGAACGACTTCAGCAGTGCGCTGTGCCGGGAAGCCGATGCCTTCGCAGAGAGCGCAATCACCACAGCATCGGTGGACAGGATGCACGCGCTCGACTATTCACGGATCGGGCGCACTTACCTGGAACGGACCTTGCGCAAGGCGGACGGCAACAGTTATCTGGTCGACAAGAATCCCGCCAACTTCGTCCATGCCGCCTATATCTGCAAGGCGTTGCCGCGAGCCAGGATCATTTGCCTTGACCGCGCGCCGATGGACGCCTGCCTGTCGAATCTGAAGGAATTGTTTTCCAGCGACGCGTATGGGTACAGCTACGACCTCGATGAACTCGCCGATCACTACCTTCGCTTCCACCGGCTGGCCAGGCATTGGCAACAGGTCCTTCCTTCGGATCAGTTCCTGATGGTCGACTATGAAACCCTGGTCAGCGACCCCTCCGCCCTGGCGGAACAGGTCATGGCGTTTTGCGGTGTTCCCTTCGAGCCTGCGTGCATCGACATCACCAGCAACCATTCCCCTGTGTCGACTGCCAGCAGCTCCCAGGTGAGGATGCCGATCAATGCCAAGGGGGTCGGTGCCTGGCGCCGATACGCCAGTCAGTTGCAGCCCCTGCAGGACCGGATAGAAGCGACCCTGACCACGCTGAATTCCTGAACCTCCACCCCTTCAACTTTTTCCAGAGCGCCAATTTGCAGACGCCCACGCATCCACCCACAACCCTGCGAGACCAGGCGGAACTGCATGCCAGCCGGAAAGAATGGTCGCAGGCGATCGCCTGTTTCCAGTCGTTGCTGGAGGCACGCCCCGGCGATCCGGACGTGCTGCTGCAACTGTCTTACATGGAATCGCTCGCGGGCCATTACCGCAGCGCGCGCGAGTATGCCCTGCAAGCCCAGCGGGCCCGCCCACGCGACCCGAAGGTGGTGCGTGAACTGATCGCCCGACTGCGCACCTTCAACGAGCCACGGGCCGTGCAGGCATGCATCGAGCAGTTGCGTCCGTGGGACCGGGTTCCCATCCCCCTGTTGATCGCGTGCGCGGGCCAGCTGAGCAACCTTGGCGACCAGGCGGGAGCGCTGGGCCTGCTGGATGAGGCAAGACGGGGTGACGCCGGATACCCGCCGACGCTGCTGGCGCGTGGCCAGGTGCTGACGTTTCTGGGCCGTTTCGACGAGGCTGAACAAGACCTCGTCCGCTGCCAGCGCCGGGCGCCAGAGATCGCCAATACCTATTGGTGGCTGTCCCGCCTGCGCAAGCAGACGGCGGCATCGAACCACGTCGCCCTGATCCAGGCCCAATTGGCGAAACCGGGCCGGAAGCCGGAAGAGATGGCAATGCTTTCCTACGCCTTGCACAAGGAGCTGGACGACCTCGGGGATTACACGGGCGCCTGGCGTGCGCTGGTGGCAGCCTGCCGCAGCAAGCGTTCGACGCTGGAATATCGCGCGGAAGACACGCATGCGCTGGTGTCGAACCTGATGCGGTTCCAGGCTGGTTCGCCATCGATCGGCGAAGCGCCGACGCGTTCCGGACGAGTACCCATATTCATCGTCGGCATGCACCGCTCGGGAACGACGTTGCTGGAGCACCTGCTTGACGGGCACGACGATGTGCTCGGGGTCGGCGAGCTGTATGACTTCACCAGTCAGATGCGCCGCGCCACCGATCACCACTGCCGTGGCGTGATCGACAGCACCCTGGTGTCCCGTGCCGCCGCCGTGGACTACGCCGCAGTGGGTGCGGGTTACCTGGACGGAATGGAGTGGCGGCTCGGCCGCGAGCGTTTCTTCACCGACAAGCTGCCATCCAACTTCCTCAATATCGGCTTCATCTGCCAGGCATTGCCCCAGGCGAAGATCCTGCACATGGTGCGCGATCCTGTTGAAACCTGCTTTTCAAACCTGCGCGAACTGTTTTCGGATGCCTGCCCCTATTCCTACGACCAGGCGGAACTGGCTGACTATTTCCTGCAGTACGAGCGATTGATGCAGCATTGGCATCGCTCCCATCCCGGTCGAATCCTCGATGTCGACTACGCCGCATTGACGCAGCGCCCGGAAGAGGTGCTGACGTCGGTCACGGCGTTTTGCGGCATGGAGTTCCAGTCCAGCATGCTGGCTCCGTCGCAGCGTTCCCGCGGGATCGCCACAGCCAGCGCCGTGCAGGTCAGGGAGCAGGTGCAGGCACGGGAAATTCCCAAGTGGGCGCCCTATGGGGAGCTGCTCCAGCCCTTGCGACAGCGCGTCGAGCGGGTTCGATAGCCTCACGACCTCTGCCTGGCCAAGATTGGCCCCCCGACCACAATGCATTGCCTTGGCCTTGATGGCCCTTTCTCGCTGGCAACGTCAGGTGTGTAGAATTCGTTAAGGTATAGTAAAGGCGCAGGCGGTTCGAGCTGAACCTGCCCGTTGATCAGGTCGCTTTCCTGTTGTTCAACCATGGAGCATGAACTATGAAAATGAAATTCCTCTGCGCGGCGCTCGTTGGCGGCCTGTTGTCCGCCACTGCAGCGAATGCGCAGGAATTCGATGACCGCTGGTATGTCGCCGGTGCGGTCGGCGTCAACCATCAGGACGACGATCGCGGCACCGAAGATACGCAGTTTGCGGCTCTGGGTTTTGGCAAGTTCCTCAACCCGAACTGGTCGCTGGATTTCGAGCTCAATCATCAGAATCCCGACAAGTCGGACAATCCGAATCTGTGGTGGAGCCAGTACGGCGCCTCGGTCGATGCGCGTTATCACTTCCGCAACACGAGCCGCAACTGGTGGCCGTATGTCCGCATGGGACTCGGCGCACAGCGACATGAGGAAGAGTTCGTAGGTGTCGTGACCGACGGAAACTACCCGGCCGAGTCTTCGGGCACCAACCTCGCAGCGAATCTTGGCGCCGGACTGCAGTTCGACTTCGGCCGGGTGGACCTGCGCACCGAGATCGGCACACGGGTTGATTTCGATGACGAGCAGGCCCGCCCCGCCAATGAACAGGAAGACTATTTCACCGATATCCTGGCCTCGATGGGCTTGACCGTGGCACTGGGACCAGAGCCGATGGCTGCGGTCGGCCCGGCGCCGGTCGCGCCGAATTGCGCCGACCTGGATGACGACGGTGACGGCGTCAACAACTGTGACGACAAGTGCCCGGGTTCGCAGGCTGGCCAGAC
>Ga0209640_10006303_pt1 | contig 10377 bp, 8 predicted proteins | sample RifCSP10_1_FD_184018 | JGI IMG/M metagenome (GOLD analysis project Ga0209640, IMG submission 184018) | Soil microbial communities from Rifle, Colorado - Rifle CSP2_sed 10_1 (SPAdes) (version 2) | ecosystem: Environmental > Terrestrial > Deep subsurface > Rock core/Sediment | place: Rifle... | reverse complement strand
GGCCCCGCCGGCGAGCCGGGTCCAACCAGCCTCCGCTGAAGCTTCGGCGGTCCGCCGTAGCGTTGGCGAAGGCGGAAAGGACCCGGCCTACGAAGGATATCCGTACGCGTTCGTCGAGGATCCCTGGGGCGCGAGAATCCAGCTCGTCGAAGAACCCGGAGCGCTCACTTTGCATCACGTGCATCTGAACGTACCGGATCCCGACGTGACACGCGCCTGGTATCTCGACCGGTTCGGAGGCACGGCGGCCAAGCTCAAGGGACAGCTCGACGGCATCAAGTACGGCGACGTGTGGGTGTTCATGGACCGCCGGACGGCAGAACCGAGTCGCGGCCACACGATCGACCACGTCGGCTGGCGCATGCCCGACCTGTTGACCACAGCGGCGGGGCTGAAAGCGAAAGGCGGCCTGACGTTCACGACGGAGCCGAAGCCGGGACCGCCGGGTGCGTTTTCACCGGTCCTGATGTCGTTTGCCGAAGACCCCTGGGGGGTGAAGATCGAGCTGCTGCAGAGGCGCGCGGAATAGAAGGTCAGGGTATGATTGCCCGGCATCCGCACCCCGCTGGAGCCTCAGCGCACGTGTTGAGACGCCGAAACGCCGCACAAGGAGGGCCGTTATGCTTCGCACCTTCACCCGCCTGGCCGCTGTTGCCGTACTGATTCTGCTCGTCGTGAGCGTCGCGTCCGAGCGATCCACCGCCCAGGCGCCGCAGGGCGGCGTCACGGCCCTCACGGGCGTACGCATTATCGATGGAACTGGCCGCGCGCCGATCGAGCAGGGCACGATTGTGATCAGTAACGGCCGCATCACTGCCGCCGGGGCCGCATCTTCCGTACAGATACCGACAGGCGCCACACGCGTCGATCTGGCGGGCAAAACGGTGATGCCGGGCATGGTCAACGCGCACGCGCACGTCCAGAACCTGACCAAGACGATGCCGATGCGCGACGATCTCGTCCGGCGGCTGCGCATGTACGCGTCCTACGGCGTGACAACCGCGGTGAGCCTCGGGCAGGTGACGGAGGAGGAGCAGGCCGAAGTCATCAAGCTTCGGGACGAACAGGATCGCATCGCCTTGGATCGAGCGCGCGTCTACACGTCGGGTCCGAGTATTCGCAACCAGAAGACACCCGACGAAGTGCGTCAGACCGTCAATCGCTATGCCGATGCGAAGGTTGACCGCATCAAGACGCACGTCGCCAATAACATGACGCCCGAGGTGTACGCCGCCCTTATCGAGCAGGCGCACAAACGCGGTTTGCGCGCCAACGCGCACATCTTCTACCTCAAGGAAGCCGAAATGGTGCTGGAACGAGGCGTGGACGTCATTGCGCACAGCGTTCGCGACGTGGACGTCACTCCGGCGTTCATCGCCGCGATGAAGAAGCGCAACGTGGGATACATTCCCACGCTCACGCGCGATCTGTCGCTCATCGTGTATGAAACGACGCCGGCGTTCTTCAAGGATCCGTTCTTCCTGCGCGGCATCTCCGTGTTCGGGGAGCAGGTCGAGCTGCTGAGCACTCCTGGATATCAGCAGAAGATGCGCGAGAATCCGCAGACGCAGATGATCAAGGTCGCGCTCGCGCAAGGGACCAAGAACCTGAAGCTCCTGTCGGATGCCGGCGTCACGATTGCCCTCGGGACCGACAGCGGCACGGACGAGGGACGCTGGCAGGGCTACTTCGAGCAGGTAGAGCTCGAGATGATGGCCAAGGCAGGGATGACGCCGATGCAGGTGATCGTCGCGGCCACGGGCGACGCCGCGAAGGTGTCGAAGCTGGACCACGTCGGGACGATTGCGGCCGGCAAGGCGGCCGACCTCGTGGTGCTCGACGCCAATCCACTGCAGGACATCCTCAACACCCGCAAGATCAGCTCCGTCTGGATCGCAGGCCGACGGCTCGGAACTGCGGGGACGAACTAACGACTCAGTCGCGGGCCGGGGACCTTGTCGCCGGAGTTCGAGATCTCCACCGACGTCGCGCGCCTCGACATAGGCCTGATCCACGACTTCCTGAGCACGTCGTATTGGGCTCGGGGCCGCAGGCGAACGGTTGTCGAGCGCGCGATCAGGAACTCACTCTGCTTTGGAGTGTACCGGGAGCGGAAGCAGGTGGCGTTCGCCCGAGTGGTGACCGATCGTGCGGTGTTCGCGTACCTGATGGACGTCTTCGTCCTGCCGGAATATCGCGGTCGCGGCATTTCGAAGACGCTCCTGCAGACGATCCTCGACCATCCGGACCTCCAGAATCTCCGCCTGTTCCTGCTGGCTACTCGTGACGCGCACGGTCTCTATCAACGGTTCGGGTTTCAATCGCTGGCCGAACCGGATCGCTGGATGGCGATCCAGAACCCAGCCGAGCAGAGTGATTCTTGAACGTCTTCTTCGCAAGGCGCGAGGCAACGGAGTAGGTTTCAGGACCTCACCGCATTGGAGGTGATATGAACGTACGGATCGTCGGATACAGCGTGGCGGTGGCAGCGGTTGCAGTCCTCTTTGCGGTGCAACGTGTCGCCAGCCAGGAAGGCCGGACGTCGGTCGCCGGTGCGAGCCTGCAGCTCATCGACGATCTCGTCGTCGGCAACCGGATTCTCGCCAACGAGAACATTCTCGATGGCCTCGGGCATATCAGCGTTCGCCACGATCAGAATCCCAATCGCTTTCTGCTGTCGCGCGATCTGGCGCCCGAGCTGGTGACGGCCGCGGACCTGATCGAGTACGACCTCGACGGCAGCCCCGTCAGCGACAAGCGCCGGGGCTACCAGGAGCGGTTCATCCACGCGGCCATCTACAAGGCGCGGCCGGACGTCCGGTCGGTGGTCCACGCGCACACGCCGTCGGTGCTCGTCTTCGCCGATTCGAGCATCCCGCTGCGGCCCATGTACCACATGGCGGCGTTTCTGGGGGCAGGCGTGCCGATCTGGGAAATCAGAAAGGTCCAGGGGTCCTCGGGCATGCTGGTGAACAACAGCCAGCTCGGCACCTCGCTTGCGCAGACGCTCGGTGACAAAGCGGTCGCGCTCATGCGCGGACACGGTGTCGTCATTGTCGGCCCGAGCATTCCCGAAGCCGTCAGCCGCGGCATCTTTCTCGATGTCAACGCGCGCGTGCAGATTCAGGCGATTGCGCTCGGGGGGACCGTGTCGTTTCTTGGCCCGCAGGACACGACGCCTCCGACGCAGACCGCAGGCCAGCAGACAGCGCCGGGTGGTGGCGGGTATCCGCGCAGCTGGCCGTTCTGGAAAGCGCGCGCCATGGGCAAATAGAAGGGCGACGTACGTATGTCCGGCTTTAGCCGGACCATCAAAGAGCAACGTTCATGCGATCGACAGTAAAGGGGCCAATCGCCATCGGTCTGGTCGTTCTGTTCGTTCTGTTGGCCAGGACATCGGCGGAGCGCGACGTCGTCGTCGGCGATGACGACCGCGTGACACTCTGGCTCCCGCTTGCCGATCAATCCGGGCGATAGCTGTGCGTTGGGTCAATCCGAACACGGCGTAGACGTGCGACCTGCGGAGGCAACATCATGACGATTGGTCGTGCCGGTGCAGCCCTCCTGGCCGGCATCGCCGGCGTCATACTTGGCATCGTCGTGACGCTCGTGGCGCAGGGCGGAGACCCGACCTCGCAGCGGGTGGCCGTGCGCCGGGTCATTCGTCCTGAAAGGGCGCCGAACACCGGACTGCCGTTCAGCCCTGGCATTCTGGTGGGAGATACGCTCTATCTCGCCGGCCACCTTGGACGCGACCCGGTAACGTCCCAGCTGGTTTCCGGTGGCATCGAAGCGGAAACGCGTCAGGCAATTGCCAACCTGGGCGAGGTGCTGAAGGCCGCCGGCATGGGCTTCGAGCACGTCACATCTGTGACGGTCTACATCACGAACTTCGAGGAGTTCGAGCGATTCAACGCTGTCTACCGCGAGTTCTTCCCGAAGGATCCACCGGCCAGGGCCACGGTGCAGGTGGCGGCGCTCAATGCCGGCGCGCGTGTCGAGCTGCAGATGATCGCGGTCGGACCCTAGCGGCGCCTGTCCAGACACTCGGGCGGCCAGCGCGAACGTTGGCCTTTGAGACATACCCCTTTAGTACTAATCGTCGTGTGGGCGGGTCTGCGGTCCGGCTGAAGCCGGACACTACGTAGGAAACAGACCGGAGACTACGTACGAAGGGTCATTCGCAGCGCGTCGGCGAGATGGATCGCGCGGCGGCCGGTGAGCTGTGAGATCTGCTCCTGACAACTGAATCCGTCGGCCACGATGAGCGTGTCGGCGGACGCTTGCCTCACCGCCGGCAGCAGCACGCGCTCGCCGACGGCTTTCGACACGTCGATCTTGTCGGCGCTGAAGCCAAACGGCCCGGCCATGCCGCAGCAGCCTGCGTCCGGAACGTGCAGCTCCGCGCCCATCTTCTGAAGCAACGCCACTTCGTGATCCATCTTGATGACGGCCTTCTGGTGACAATGTCCGTGCAGCAGGACTTTGCGCGGAAGCTGCGGCGCGTAGTCGGGTGCATGGCGCGTCAGGAATTCGCTGAGCACGAATGTCTGACGGCGGAGCCGCTCGGCACGGGGCGCGTCGGGAAACAGGTTCCTGAGCTCATCGCGAAATACTGACGCGCAGCTTGGCTCCAGCACGACGATCGGGCAGCCGGCATCGATTTCATCACCAAGCCGGTCCATGATGCGCCGCAAATATGTCTTCGCTCGCACCAGCATCCCGAAGTCGTAGAGCGGGCGTCCGCAGCAGAGATGACCGCGCGGAACGCTGACCCGGAAGCCTGCCGCCTCCAGCACGTCGTACGCCGCGACGGCTGTCTCCGGATGGAAGTAGTTGTTGAACGTGTCAGCCCAGAGAATGACATCGCGGCCGGCTGGCGGTGCGGAGAGGGTGGCGCGCAGGCCGCCGCCCACCATGGGCACACGGTGCCGCGCTGCCCAGTGTCTGAATGTGGTAACCGCGAGACGGGGCATCTCGCGTTCCTCCGCCAGATGCAGCACGCCACGCATCACTCCGTGGAGACCTGGTGCGCGCGCGGCGGCATTGGCGAGCCGTGGAAAGGCAGATCCCAATCGCGCCCAACGGTCGATCAGCCCGAACGCGTACGCTTCCAACGGCCTGGCGCGGCTTTCGTAGTAGTGCGACAGGAACTCCGAACGGTACGACGCGAGGTCGACGTTCGCCGGGCATTCCGACTTGCACGCCTTGCACGAGAGGCACAGGTCGAGCGACCGCTTCACGTATTCGTTGTTCCAGGTGTCCGCGACGACCTCGCCCTGGAGCACCTCGAACAGCATTCGCGCGCGCCCGCGCGTGCTGTGTTCCTCTTCCAGCGTCGCCATGTAGCTCGGGCACATCGTTCCGTAGTCTTGCTTGCGGCATTCGCCGACGCCGATGCAGCGGAGGGACGCCTTAGCGAATGACCCGTTGTCGTCAGGGAAGCGAAAGTGCGTTCGAGGATCCTCGGGCTTGTAGTCGGCGCCGAGGCGGAGGTTCTCCGTAGGCGGATACGCATCGATCAGTTTGCCGGGATTGAGCTTGTTGTCGGGATCCCAGATGGCCTTGAACTCTCGCAGCCCCTGCATCAGCTCCGGACCGAACATCTTCGGCAGCAGCGCACCGCGCGACTGTCCGTCGCCATGCTCGCCCGAGATCGAACCGCCGTAACGGACGACCAGGTCCGCCGCCCGCTCGACGAACTCGCCGTACGCCCTGATGCCAGGCTCGCTCCGCAGGTCAAAGCTGGTTTGCATGTGGATGCACGCGTGACCGAAGTGGCCGTAGTACACGGCCTGGTAGTTGTATTCGTTCTGGAGCGCCCGGAGATCGCGCAGGTATCCGCCGAGATTGTGCGGCGGAACCGCCGAATCGTCCCAGCCTTCGTAGCGCGGCGGCGCGCCAGGTGCCGAAATCGCGGCGCGCGGGCCGGCCTCGCGGATCCGCCACACAGCTCTCGCTTCGGCCCTGGTGTACACACGAACGTTCGGCGTGTACCGGGATCGCTGCACGAAGTCGACGAGCTGTCGCGCTGAGGCGTCAGCTTCGGACGCGCTGTCGGCACCGAACTCGACGAGCAGATAGCCTCCCCCCTCGGGCATGAGATCGAGGTTCGGCGCGCCCTTGCGCCTCAGCGCTTCGATCATCACGCCTTCGAAGCCTTCGAGCCCGATGGGCTTGAGCTCGAGGAGATCGGGAACATGATCGGCCGCTTGGTACACATCCGGATATCCAAGCGCGACGAGCGACCGGTGCTGCGGGCTGGCGATGAGCCGGGCGCGCGCCTCGAGCACCACAGCGCAGGTGCCCTCGCTGCCGACAAGGGCGCCCGCGACGTTGAACCCGTTCTCCGGAAGCAGCTGATCAAGGTTGTAGCCGGACACCCGGCGCGGAATGTCGGGATAGCGCTCGCGAATCAGCGCGGCATACCTGTCGCGTATCGACCTGAGGCGCGCATAGATGTCGCCTCGACGTCCCCCGGCCCGGATGATCGCTTCGAGCTCCTCGTCGCTCGTTCGTCCGACCGTCAGCTGCGTGCCGTCGTACAGCACGATTCGCAGCGTCTCGATGTTGTCCACGGTCTTGCCGGCAAGGAGCGAATGTGTGCCGCACGAGTTGTTGCCGATCATGCCGCCAAGCGTGCAGCGGCTGTGCGTGGACGGATCGGGCCCGAACGTGAGTGCGTGACGCTCGGCGCGACTGCGAAGCGTATCGAGCACGACACCGGGCTGCACCCGCGCAGACCGATTCCCAGAATCGAGATCGAGGATGCGGTTCATGTACTTCGAGAAGTCGAGCACCACGGCAACGTTGCAGCTTTGGCCGGCGAGACTTGTTCCGGCGCCGCGGGGCAGAACGGGCGCCCCGAACTTGCGGCACAGCTCCATGGTGGCAAGGACGTCGTTGTCGTCGCGCGGAATGACGAGGCCGATCGGGACCTGGCGATAGTTGGAACCGTCCGAGGCGTACAGCGCGCGGCTGCCCCGGTCGAAGCGGACCTCTCCAGCGACGACGTGTTTCAGTTCGCGTTCGAGCTCGGCGCTGGGGCCGAAGGTGTCGACCGGCTTGGCGTGTGAGCTTGGCGGAAGGGGAGTCAGCGGCAGCGTCGTGGCGCCGCCGACGCCGCCGGTCACTGTGGACATGTCCGGGAGTGCCTCAGGACAGTACGGGTTCCGCTTTCCGGGCCGGCGCCCCGAGCAGATCGAGCGCCGCCGTCACGCCGCCGTCGGCATGCGGCACTCCAGCCAGCCGCAGTCCCATTTCGACACCGCAGAGTGTGCCTGCGAGCATGAGGTCGTTGAACGAGCCGAGGTGGCCGATGCGGAAGGCCCGTCCGGCCAGCTTGCCCAGGCCCGTGCCGAGCGACATGTCGAACTTCTCGAGGATCAAAGTACGCAGGCGATCGGCATCATGGCCGGCCGGCATGAACATGGCCGTCAGCGAGTTGGAGTACTCGCGTGGATCCTCACACACGATCTCCAGCCCCCAGGCGCGCGCGGCCGCTCGCGTCGCATCGCCATGGCGCTGGTGCCGCGCGAACACGTCGGCCAGTCCCTCCGCGTGCACCATCGCCAGCGCCTCGCGCAGTGCGTACAGGAGATTCGTTGCGGGCGTGTACGGAAAGAAGCCGGATGCGTTGTTCTTCAGCATCGGCTCCCAATCCCAGTAGGCTTTTGGCAGCCCTGCCTTCTTGCTGGACGCAAGCGCCTTCTCCGAAATGGCGTTGAACGCGAGGCCGGGTGGCAGCATGAGTCCTTTCTGCGACCCGGCCACGGTCACGTCGACTCCCCACTCGTCGTGGCGGTAGTCAATCGAGCCGAGCGAGGAGATCGTATCGACGATGAGCAGAGCTGGATGACGAGCGTGGTCGATCGCGCGCCGCACGTCCGCGATGCGACTGGTCACGCCGGTCGACGTTTCGTTGTGGACGACGACGACGGCCTTGATCTGGTGAGTCGCGTCAGCGACAAGACGCTCCTCGAGGGTTTCCGGAGACGCGCCGCGCCGCCACGTTCCCGGCACGTAGTCCACGCGCAGACCGAGCTTTTCGGCCGGATGCCGCCACGCAATGTGCGAGAACCAGCCTGTCTCCATGATCAGGACGCGGTCGCCGGACGACAGCGTATTGATGAGCGCGGCCTCGCACGCACCCGTCCCGGAAGACGGATAGATGATGACCGGCCCCCGCGTCTGAAACACTGGCCCGAGCGCCTCGAGGACCTCACGTGTCAGATCCGCGAATTCCGGTCCCCGATGGTCGATGGTTGGATAATCCATCGCCCGGAGCACGCGATCCGGAACGTTGGTGGGCCCGGGGATCTGCAGGAAGTGGCGGCCGGTACGGGTCTTCATCTTTGATCTCCCACGCGCAATATTACCGGAAATCGGAAACGCGGATTTCAGATCGGTCGATTGCGGATTGTTGGCGATTGATGATTGGCGATTGGCGAGCTGATTGTCGATGGCATGAATTTGCGCCAATCGTCATTCAGGTCGCCAAATCGCAATTCGACATTCGGCAACACTCGTCGATCGTCAATCAGAGATCGGCATTTCTCAACGACTCAATGGAGGCAACGGGTGTGCGCCCGGCTCCGGCGGGGTGCGTGCCGTATTCAGAACCATCGCGAGCAGCGTGTAGTACCCCGCGATGCTGATTGCGTCGATCACTCCCTTCTCACCGAACTTCGCGAGCATGCGAACGTAGGTCGCGTCGCTGACGCTGGCGTTGCGAATGAGCTCCATCGAGAAGTCATAGAGGGCGTCCTGTTCGTCGGACATCTGTTGAGGGCGGCGTCCTTCCGCAATGGCATCGACAATGGCGCGGTCGACCCCCGCCTTCAAGGCGATCGGCCGGTGCAGCGACCACTCGTACTGCTGCGACCAGAGGCGCGACACGATGAGAATCATGAATTCGCTGAGGTGCGGAGGAAGCGCGCTCTGGTAGCGCAGGTAATCACCCATCGCGCTCGCGCGCGTCATGAGCTCTGGACTCCAGAGCAGCGGCACGAAGGGTCCGAAGACGTCCACGCCGCGTGCCTTCTTGAACCCGTCCATGGCTGCACGATGCTCCGCGGTGAGCTTCTCCGGCGGAACGCCGCCCAGGCGCTCCTGTGTGTTCACGGCCACCTCCTCGTTCAGCACAAGTCACAAGGCACAAGGCACAAGTCACAAACCCTGACCTGAAGCCATTGTGACTTAGATCTTGCGACTTGAGCCTTGTGCTTTTCTATTCCCGTGACGATTCGTTTGCGGATTTCACCAGTGCAGCGGCGCGATAGAGCCCGTGGACGAACTTGCCATATGGCAAGGTAACGAACAGGGCAAGCACCACGCCCAGGTGCACGACGAGCAGGGTGACCATCGTGCCGGTCTCGCGCAAGACGAGCAGCGCGAGGCCCGTGAGGCTGCTGAGGAACAGCAGCACGAGGAAGCCGAGATCGAAAGGACGCTGGCCCGGGTCGGTGGCAGCGGGATCCCGCATGCGTCCAATCGAATACAGTCCGGCCGGACCAATCAGCAGCCCGAATCCTCCAACGGCGCCCAGCACGACCGGCAGGCTCGTGTAGGCGTATGGCGCAGACCATCCCAACCAGTGATAGATGGCCGCTACGGACGTGGAGGCAAAGCAGAGAAGGAATCCGTAAAACGTGCAGTGATGAAACCAGCGCCTCCACGGCGCTCGCGCCTCTTCTCCGGCATACGTGCAGTCGGTGCCGTGAGCGTGCAGGTTTTTCAGCGTGAGGATGTCGCGCAGGACGCTCCACCGGACGGCGGGTCCGCTCCGCGGAACCCGCCCCACGTACGCTGGAAGGACCCGCCCGCCGTACGTGGGCCGGGTGCCGCGCCCTTCAAGAGGCTCAGGGCGCGAACCCGGCAATGTATCGCGACGGAACCGCGCGAGCCCCACACCGAGCGCCACGAGGACGAACGTGAATACGGCGCCGAAGAGCGCCACCATGACCTGGTGAGGAACGACGGAGTAGAAGTCGGCCGTCTGCGCGGGGGCCGGGCTTCCCACCGCGAGCGCCAGCAACAACATGACGACGATCATGGCCACCGACAGCGCGACCGACGTTCCTACGCTGTTCCGGCGAAACGCGCGCGACAGAACCGCCGGCCACGCATAGTGCTCGTAGGACTCGAGCCGGAGCTGTGCGAACGTCCTCGGCACGTTGACCGCGAACTCGTGCGGTGGCGCGTACTGGCACGCGTACAGGCACTCGCCGCAGTCGTGACACAGGTTCGCGAGGTAGCGGAGATCTCCGACGGGAAACGCTCGCCGCTTCTCCATCGCGGGAAACACCGCACAGTAGCCCTCGCAATACCGGCAGGCGTTGCAGATCGCCATGATCCGTTCGCCCTCGCGCAAGGTCG
>Ga0209640_10006302_pt1 | contig 10377 bp, 10 predicted proteins | sample RifCSP10_1_FD_184018 | JGI IMG/M metagenome (GOLD analysis project Ga0209640, IMG submission 184018) | Soil microbial communities from Rifle, Colorado - Rifle CSP2_sed 10_1 (SPAdes) (version 2) | ecosystem: Environmental > Terrestrial > Deep subsurface > Rock core/Sediment | place: Rifle... | reverse complement strand
CTGATTCAACTTGCGGATTGCTGCACCGCATGACGAATCTATTGCGAAGTCATTGTGCGGTGCACTAGAATTGCCGGGATTGTGCGCCGCAACGACAGCGCTAAGCTCTTAAATGCTTGAGAAGGGCGGTCAATGAAACTTCAGGACAAAGTCGCGATTATCACTGGCGCGGGACGCGGCATCGGGCAGGCGACTGCCGTCAAATTTGCCACCGAAGGCGCCAAGGTCGTGGTTTGCGACCTGAGCCTGGACCGGATCAAGGAAACCGTCGAGATGTGCAAGGAAACCCGCGGTGACGCCATGGGATACGTCGCCGACGTGCGTGACATCAAGTCGCTCGAAGGTATGGTGGTGGCGACTGTGGCCAGGTGGGGGCGCGTCGATTGCCTCGTCAACAACGCCGGCATCGTGGCGGACGCCCAGATCAAGAACATGAGCGAAGATCAATTCGACAGCGTAATCGAAATTAATCTGAAGGGCGTCTTCAACTGCACCAAGGCAGTCGTCGACACCATGCTCGCACAGCAATCGGGTGTGATCCTCAACGCGTCGTCCATCGTCGGCTTGCACGGCAATTTCGGCCAGACCAATTACGCCGCCAGCAAATTCGGCGTGATCGGCATGGTCAAGACCTGGGCGCGCGAACTCGGCCGCAAAGGCATCCGTTCCAATGCCGTGTGCCCCGGCTTCATCACGACCAGCATCCTCGGCACGATTCCGGAGCGCGTGTTGCGCGCGCTCGAAGAGAAAGTACCGCTCGGCCGCCTCGGCAGGCCCGAGGAAGTTGCCAACACCTTCGCGTGGCTCGCTTCGGACGAGGCAAGCTACATCAACGGCGCGGTGATCGAAGTCAGCGGCGGCCTGACGATCTAGCCTGGTTTTTCCCCAGCAGCTTGCTGATTTTTCCGGCATCAGGCGCCGTTACGACTCCCTTCTCCGTAATCAGGCCGGTAATCAATTCAGCCGGCGTCACGTCGAATACCGGATTGCGCACTGCGACTTGCGCCGGCGCCCAGCGCACCGCGCCATACCCCCTGACTTCATCCGCACTGCGCTCCTCGATCGGAATGTCGGCCCCGCTCGCGACACTGGCATCGATGGTCGACAGCGGCGCCGCCACGTAGAACGGAATGCGGTGCCGCTGCGCCAGCACCGCCACCGAATAAGTGCCGATCTTGTTGGCGACGTCCCCGTTGGCCGCGATGCGGTCGGCACCGACCACCACGAGATCGATCTCACCCCGGCTCATCAGGAATCCCGCCGCGTTATCGGCAATCAACGTCACTGGAATATCGTCCTGCGCAAGCTCCCACGCGGTAAGCCGTGCGCCCTGCAGGAATGGCCGTGTCTCGTCTGCAAACACACTCACTTTCTTGCCCGTCTCGATTGCCGCGCGAATCACGCCGAGCGCTGTGCCGTAGCCGGCGGTGGCGAGCGCGCCGGCATTGCAATGCGTCAGCACGCGCGCGCCATCTTTGATCAGCGCCGCGCCATGTCGCCCCATGCGGCGGTTGGTTTCGATGTCGGCGGCGCAGATCGTGTGCGCTTCGGCGAGCAGCACGGATGCGGTTTGCGTCGGGGTGTTGTCGCTGCAACTCTGCCAGGTATTGCGCATGCGCGCGAGCGCCCAAAACAGGTTGACTGCGGTGGGGCGGCTTGCCGCCAGCACCGCAAATCCGGTTTCGAGTTCAGCGCTGAATTCAGACGCTGCGGCGTGCTGCAACCGCAGCGCTTCGAGCGCAACGCCGTACGCCGCGGCGCATCCGATCGCGGGCGCGCCGCGCACCACCATGCTGCGGATGCCTTCAGCAACTCCGGCAGCGGAATCGAACGGCAGGTAGCGCAGCTCGGACGGCAGCACGCGCTGGTCGATCATTTCCAGCCGGCCCTCGCGCCAGCGCAGCGTCTCGACCTTGCTTTTCAGGTCCGCCGGCATCAGATCACACGCTCATTGCCGCCGTCGACCGGCACCTGGGCGCCGGTGGTTTTGGCGAACAGCGGGCCGCACATTTCTGCTGCAAGCTCAGCGACATCGCGGCTGGTGATCTCGGTGTTGAGCACGTTGTTCTTCTTGTATTCCTCGACGCTCAGCCCGTAATGCGCCGCGCGGCCAGCCAGTACTTCGGCGCTCCAGATACCGGTATCGAATACCGCGTGCGGGTGCAGGATGTTGATGCGGATATTGTCGGCGCCCCATTCGAGTGCGGCCACGCGCGCGAGCTGTGTCAGCGCCGCCTTCGAGGCGGAGTAGGCTGCCGCACCGGGCCCGGGCGCCGGCACATTTTTCGAGCCGATCACGACCACGCGGCCGCCGCTGGGAGCGAGCTTGAGCAGTGGATAACACTCGCGCAGCAGCATCAGGTTGGCGTCGAGATTGACATTCATCACTTTGCGCCACGCCGCGCTGTCGAGCGCAGCAATCGCCGTGCCGCCGGGGAAAACGCCCGCGCTCAGTATCAGCATGTCCAGCCCGCCATAGGCGCGCGTTGCGCTGTCGAGCGCGGCGATGATCTCGGCCGGCGCGGTTACGTCGCAACGCAGCCCGAGGAAATCCGGGCGCTGGAGCAACGTATCGATGCGGCCGTCGATATCCAGCCCGATCACCGCGGCGCCGCGCGCCAGCAGCGCTTCGACGCACGCCCGGCCGATGCCGGATGCGGCACCCGTGACGAGCGCGACTTCACCTGAGAATGGCGGCGGTTTGCCGGCCTTGTGCAGCTTGGCCTGTTCGAGGTCCCAGTATTCGACATTGAACAGGTCGCGTGCGGGCAGCGCGTGGTAGCCGCCGAGCTGTGTTGCGCGCTCGATCACATCCATCGTGTGGCGATAGAGATCCGAGACGATCACCGCATCCTGCGCCGAGCGCCCGGCGGCGCACATCCCGAGGCTGGCGTCGAGCACCACGCGTGGCGCCGCGTCGAGCATGCTCTTGGTTTCCTTCGCGTGTGGCGCGTGTTGCTCAAAATAGGCGCGGTATGACTGCGCGTAGCCTACAACATCGCGTCCCAGCATCGGCAGGCGCTTGGTGCGGATCACATGATCGGGCGTCGCCGGTCCTTGTTGCGACACGGTGGCGATGTCGGCGCGCTGCACGAATGACGCCGTGCGCGCGTCCTGATGCGTGGTCATCACCATCGGATCGCCGGCGCAGTGCGAAATCCTTAGGCGCAGCGCGGCAATTTCGGCGCGCGGCGGTGACTTGCCGATGCTGGTCGATGCGTGCTTGAGGTTCCACGCATTGTGACGCGCGAGATAGCGCTCGGCGCGCTCGACCAGCTGGATCATGCGCTCGTAGGATTCCCGGGCGGTCGCGCCGAACGAGAAGATGCCGTGCTTCAGCAGCACCATGCCGATTGTGTGTTCTCCGGCGTGCCGCGGGAACAGCTCGGCACACGCGCGCGCGAGATCGAAGCCCGGCATGACGTAGGGAATGATGACGACCTCGTCGCCGTAGATTTCGGCGATGCGTTTGTCGCCATCCACAGTGTTGCTTACCGCGAGCACGGCGCCGGCATGGGTGTGGTCGACGTATTTGTGCGGCAGCAGCGCGTGCAGGATGGTTTCGACCGACGGCGCCGGCGCCGAGGCGCGCGTCAGGTGCGTCAGCAGCTCGTTGACCAGCTGCGGATCACTCAGTGTTTTGAGTTGCGCGAGTTTGAGCAGATGCGCGAGCCGCACCGGCGCGAAGCCGGATGCTTCGATGAACTCGAGGTCCCGGCCGCTGCCTTTGACGTAGAGTATCTCTTCCTCGTCGCCGACGAGATCGCGCTCGCGGAGCCTGACCGAGGTGTTGCCGCCGCCATGCAGCACCAGCGACTTGTCGCGGGCGAGCAGGCGCGAGGTATAGACGCGCTGCGCCAGATCGCCTTTATAGCCGGCAGCTTCCTGATCGTTCCACAGGGTTTGCATCGGATCGTACCCGCACTGTAGCGTTCGCCGAGGGCGCCATTATAATTCATGGAGGCGGGCAACCCTCACCGCTCCATGCGGCTCGCGCTGATCAAACCGAAGCGGGAGTAGGCGCTGTTTCCAACGCAAAACGGCCGGTAACGGATTTGCCGGGCTTGCCGCGCTCGCCAAAGCTGCGCTCGACGAAAATCACCTGCCCGTGATTATCGACCAGCACCACGCTTGACGAGCGGGTACCGTAGGTTGGCGAAATGATGAAGGCGGGCGACAGCGCGCGTTCCCTGGGCACTCCGACGCCCGTGTCGGGCAGCGCGTCGTCGGGCGCAATCGCGCGGTCCGCGAGCACTGCAAACAATCCGTCGACCAATTCCTGCGTCTCATGCCGCAACAAGTCGCCGAGGATTTTCTTGCCGCGCTCGACTTTTGGCCACGGCGTATTGAGCAGGTGATTGCTCAGACCGTGTATGCCTGGCGCAATGGCGGCGACGTGGCTGCCGCGATTTGAGCCGTAATACAGTTCATCGAGATCGCCCGCGATCAGGTTAAAGCCGTTGTAGGCATGAGGGTCACGGCAGACCCGGCGGACGTACTCCGCTGCCTGCTGGCTGCCGCGCAGGAAGTTGCCGACCAGCTCACCGCGCGAACGCGTGCCGTTCTTCGCCGCATAGCCGTCGCGGAAATTGGTGACCGCCGCGATCCTGCCCTCGCGCGTGATCCCAAGCCAGGTGCCGCCCCGTTCCAGGTCGCGCCCGCCATAGATCTGCGGGTGGTCGTCCCAGAATGCCGCAGGAGCGGTGGGGCGGCTGTAGGCCTCATCGCGGTTCGCCGCCAGCACCAGCGGATAGCTCGGATGCACCTTGTGCGCAATCAGGATCAGGCACATAAACTGGTGAAGGGTGAATGAGTGAAGGGTGAGGGGGTTAAGTTTCAAAGCATTCAATATGACGCCCGGTACCGGCCTGCAAAAACCCGGTGGCTTTGCACTGGTTCACGGCTGCCGCAAGTTCCCATTCAAATTTTGCCTCGTCGGCAACACCTTCATAGACTTCCATCCAGAGATTAGGTTCACCGCGTTTGGTCATGAGCCGGCCCGCGGTTCCAGTCGCCTTTTCGACCGCGGCCAGCAGCTGTTTGATCCGCGGTTCAGCCGCTTCCGCCTGCGCCGGATCGACGCGGTAATAAATATAGTATGAATATGACATTTGATCCAGTGGACGCCAGCTTTCGCGTGATCAAAACTTATACGGCAGCTCGCTGAACCTGAGCCGCGGTCCGTGCAGCGACTTCCAGTGTACAGCGTCACCTTTGACGCTCTCGATCTGGATCGCCGCCAGCGCATCGAAGCCGCCATCAGGGGAGGGCGCTGCGCTTACGATCATCCCGCTCGCCTGGTCACCCATATCGGGGCTATATAGCTTGTCACCCGGCTGCGGCGATTCAGCCCCTTCAATATTGGCCAGGTACATGCGCTGCTTGAGCCGGCCCAGGTAATGCATCCGTGCGACGATCTCCTGGCCGGGATAGCACCCCTTGCTGAAGCTCACGCCGCCGATCAGGTCCAGATTCGCCATCTGCGGCACCAGTTGCTCCTGAGTCGCCGGCGTGATGAACGGAATGCCGGCCCTGATATCGAACCAATCCCACACCGCATGTCCCACCGGCGTTGCGTTCTTGCTGAGGGCATCCCACAACTGCGGCGCGCGTTCGGGCGCAGCGATGATCTGGTAGCGGTCGGCGGAAAGCCGCAGCAGGCTCGCGCCCTCGGCGCTCGTGAGAGTGAGCGGCTCGGCAGGCAGCGCGCGGAACTGGGGTTTGAGAATAACGCCGGCATCTTTGCCCGCCACCCCGATTAAAACGTGCGTGCCGCTCGCATCCTCCGCTTTGACTTTGGAGCGCAGGATGTACATCGAAAGCCGCTTCTGTATCGGTGTGCACAGGCTGCGCGGCAGTTGCATGAAATACCCGGCCGCGTCGCGCCATAACAGGACTGTCGCGAGCATTCTGCCTTTCGGCGTACTGTAGCTGCCGTAGCGGGCGCGCAGCGGTTCAAGGCTGTTGACGTCGCAGCTCAACTGGCCGTTGAGAAACTGCTGCGCGTCCTCACCGGCGAACCGGATCAGGCCGAAATGGGACAGGTCAGCGAATATCGTTCCCAAGCTCATTTGTCAGTGGTTCAGCCGGCGCGCACCGCCGCGATGACCGTCATCCAAAGCGCAGAACGCATGGTTCGTCTCCTTGGGTGTTCCGATTGGAAAATCATGCGCCCGACGCACGAAACCGGTCAAGCGCGGGCGCGATCATGACGACCAGGAGGAGCAGAGCCGCGATCATGAATGCGAGACTGATCGGGCGCGTGAAGAACACGGTCGGATCGCCGCGCGAAATCAGCAACGCGCGCCGCAGGTATTCCTCCATCAGCGGCCCGAGCACGTAGCCCAGAATCAGCGGCGCGGGCTCGCACTCGAGCTTGGCGAGGATGTAGCCGAGCACGCCGACGAGGGCGACCAGGTAGACGTCCACCGGATTGTTGTTCACGCCGTAATTGCCGAGAGCGCAGAACATGATGATCGAGGGAAAAAGCCACCGATACGGCACCCTGAGCAGCCTCACCCAGAGCCCGACCAGCGGCAGGTTGAGGACGACGAGCAGCAGATTACCGATCCACATGCTGGCGACGAGGCCCCAGAACAGTTCAGGCTTCGCGATCATCGCCTGCGGGCCGGGCTCGATGCCCTGCATGGTCATCGCGCCCAGCATCAGCGCCATCGTGGCGCTGGTGGGAATGCCGAGCGTGAGCATGGGGATGAATGAGGTCTGGGCAGCAGCGTTGTTGGCCGCCTCCGGCGCCGCCACTCCTTCGATCGCCCCCTTGCCGAAGCGCGACGGGTCCTTGGCGACCTTCTTTTCGAGCATGTAAGCCACGAACGACGACAGCGCCGGCCCGGTGCCCGGCAGCACGCCGAAGACGGCGCCGACCGCCGTCCCTCGCACCGTGGGCCAGGATGAGTCTTTAAGGTCCTTGCCCGTCGGCATCAGGTGGAGGATTTTGCGGGTGAATGCCTCGCGGGCTTCCCTGAGATCCAGGTTGCTCACTATTTCTGCCACCGCGAACAGACCCACTGCGATCACGGTGAAGCCGATGCCGTCGGTGAGCGCGGGGACGCCGAACGAGTAGCGCGCCATTCCCGAATTGACGTCGGTGCCGGCGATGCCGAGCAGCAGCCCCAGCACCACCATGGCAAAGCCCTTGACCGTATCGCCCTGGGTGAGCACGGCGGAGGCAACCAGCCCCATCAGCATCAGCGAGAAGTACTCGGCAGCGCCGAACTTGAGCGCCCATTCCCCGAGCTCTGGCCCCGCGAGCGCGATCAGCAGGGTACCGATGCAGCCGGCGAAGAACGAGGCGAGCGCTGCCACCGCGAGCGCCGGCCCGGCGCGTCCCTGGCGCGCCATCTGGTAGCCGTCGAGGCAGGTCACCGCCGAGGCCGTCTCGCCCGGCAGGTTGACGAGGATGGAAGTGGTGGAGCCGCCGTACTGCGCCCCGTAGTAGATGCCGGCGAGCATGATGAGTGCCGGCACAGCGGGCAGGTGGAAAGTGAGCGGAAACAGCATCGCGATCGTGACCAGCGGCCCGATGCCCGGCAGCACGCCGACCAGCGTGCCGAGCAACACGCCGATGAAGCAGTATGCGAGATTCTGCAGCGAAAACGCCACCGTGAAGCCGAGAATCAGATTATTCAGTACGTCCATCAGTAGTATCCGGGGAACAACTGATACGGCAGTTTAAGTCCGTAGACGAAGACGCCGACGGCGAAGACGCTCATCAATACGGTGAGCAGCAGTACCTCCTTGAAGCGAAACTCGGGGCCGGCAAGCGCGGCTGCGAAGAACACCACGACGAGCGCCGGGATCATGCCCAGGCGGTCCATGAGAAACCCGAACAGCACGATCGAGAGCGTGATGAATGCGAGCGGCCTCCAGCCCCATTCACCCTTGACTTTCGCGCCGGAGCGGATGCCGCGAAGCATCACGTAGACGCCGAAGAGGCAAAGGATGCCGCCCAGGATCGTCGGGAAATAGCCTGGGCCCATGCGCATTGCCGAGCCCATCGGGTAATCGCGGGCGATGACAACGGCCAGAGCGCCGATGAGGATGAACAACAGCCCGGCGAGAAAATCCCTGTTGTTGCACAGGTCAAATTTGATAAATTTGCCCATGACGCCCTCCTTTCAGCAATCGGGTTAGTGTCCCTGAACGCGCATATTTTCCCCGCACAATGGGACCCAAATCGCTGCGTTTATATTCGGGACGGAAGCAGTCGTTCGCTTCTGATTTAACTTTCTTCATGGATTTTCCGATTACAGCCTACTTCCCGGCTTTCGCCTGTTCGCTCTTGAGCGTGAGATAGCAATCGTAGGCCTGCCCGGGCTTCATCAGTTCGTGCACGACCTTGCCCACCGCCTGGATCATCGCCGCCGGCGCGTCTGACTGGAAGATGTTGCGGCCCATGTCGACGCCCGCGGCGCCCTGGCTGACGGCGTTGTACGCCATCGTCAACGCTTCGAGTTCTGGCAATTTCGTGCCGCCGGCCATGATGATCGGCACCGGGCAGCCTGCCGTTACCGTCTCGAAGCCTTCGGCGCAGTAGTAGGTCTTGACCACCTGCGCGCCAAGCTCTGCGCAGATACGCGTGGCCAACCCGAGGTAGCGTGCATCGCGCGTGAGGTTTTTGCCCACGGCCGTCACACCCAGAGTGGGAACGCCGCAGCGCAGGCCCATATCGACGAGCTGGGTCATGTTGTGCACCGACTGCGTTTCGAACTCGCCGCCGATGAACACCTGCACCGCCATGGCCGACACGTTCATCCGCACCGCGTCCTCGATGTCCACGGCAATGCGTTCGTTCGACAGCTCTTTGAGCGTGCTCGGGCCGCCGCTCGAGCGCATGACGACGCCGTTGCCGAACGCAGCCGGAATCGTCGAGCGCAGGATGCCGCGCGTGCACATCAGGGCGTCGGCGTACTGCAGCAGCGGCAGGATCGTCTGGTCAATGCGCTCGAGGCCCGAGGTGGGCCCAAGAAAGTAGCCGTGGTCGATCGCCAGCATGACCGTGCGTCCGTTGGCGGGACGGAAGATGCGCGCGAGGCGGTTGCGCATTCCCCAGTCGAGCTGGTGCGCGCCCTTGAGGTAGAAGCCGTCATGGCGCGCGGGAACGTCGAGAAAGTAGGTCTTGGTATCTTTGATATCTTCGGTATCGGCCATCGAACGACTCCTGATCGCGTTTTCACGGATTCGTAACAAACGGTATTATATAGGCAATGCGTCAGGCGAAGAACGATAACACTGCGCCTTTTGACGGGCGCGAGGGGGCTGGGCTGGATGTTTTGGCGGCATATATTCCAAGGAGTGTTTTGATATGAGCCTGGCAAACGAGCGGCACGTGCTCGGTGTAATTGGCGGCAGCGGCGTTTATGACATTGAAGGTCTCGTCAACAAGCGCTGGCAAAAAGTGGATTCTCCTTTCGGCGCACCCTCAGATGAATTTCTCATGGGAGAACTGGCGGGCCAGGAAATGGTGTTTCTGCCGCGCCACGGCCGTGGCCATCGCGTGCCTCCGTCCGAAATCAATTTTCGCGCCAACATCGACGCGCTCAAACGCGCCGGTGTCACGGATGTCATTTCGGTGAGCGCCGTCGGATCTCTGCGGGAGCATTTGCAGCCCGGCAAGTTCGTGATCGTCGACCAGTTCATCGACCGTACAATCGCCCGGGAGAAAAGCTTTTTTGGCACAGGGCTCGTGGCGCACGTGTCGATGGCCCATCCGGTTTGCGGGCGGCTTGGCGACCACATCGAGCTGGCGGCGCGCGAGGCCGGCGTCGACGTTGCCCGGGGCGGCACATACCTGGTGATGGAGGGCCCGCAGTTTTCGGGTCTGGCGGAGTCGGAGCTCTACCGCACCTGGAATTGCGATGTGGTCGGCATGACCAACATGCCCGAGGCCAAGCTCGCCCGCGAAGCCGAGCTGTGCTATGCCACCATCGCGATGGTGACCGATTATGATTGCTGGCACCCGAATCATGATGACGTGACGGTGGACGCGATCATCAAGGTGCTGCTCGCCAATGCGGACAAGGCGAGAGCATTGATCAAGCGCCTCGCGCCCAGATTGCGCGATGACGCAACTGCACGCCAGTGCGGCTGTCGAACCGCGCTGGAGCATGCCTTGATTACCGCCCCCGAGGCGCGTGACCCGGAATTGGTGGCGAAACTCGATGCCGTCGCCGGCCGCCTGCTAAAAAATCAATAACCTTTGCGAAGCAATTCCATGCCGATCAAATCACGCATCCGCACCGTACCGCATTACCCCAGGAAAGGGGTGATGTTCAGGGACATCACGACATTGCTGATAGACCCAGTCGGCTTTCGCATCACCATCAATGAATTGGTGAACCGCTACACGGGATCCAG
>Ga0209640_10006301_pt1 | contig 10377 bp, 12 predicted proteins | sample RifCSP10_1_FD_184018 | JGI IMG/M metagenome (GOLD analysis project Ga0209640, IMG submission 184018) | Soil microbial communities from Rifle, Colorado - Rifle CSP2_sed 10_1 (SPAdes) (version 2) | ecosystem: Environmental > Terrestrial > Deep subsurface > Rock core/Sediment | place: Rifle... | reverse complement strand
GGGCTGGATTACTTCTTCGCGAGGTACTATTCATCTGCTCACGGACGGTTCACCAGCGTTGATCCACTGATGGCGAATTCGCACCCTGGAAGGCCGCAGGGTTGGAACCGGTACGCTTACGCTTTCAACAATCCGCTCCGCTTCATTGATCCGGATGGGCAGGACCCTGAAGATGAGAACATTCACAAGATCAAAACGACAACTACCACCGAGGTAACCGTTCAAGAGCGCGGCGGAGGAGGAGTAGTACAACAGGCAACGATCACTATTACAGAGACGCAGACACAGTACGTCAATGACAACGGGGATGTAGTTCAGACCGATCCCGTGCAGACTTCTGCGACTGCGGTCAATACAGGAAACGCGCCCATCCCGTACAGCGAGGCCCAACTCAAGACGATGGCGAATGTAGCCCAGAATATCGTTGAGGTTAGTAGGGCAAAGAATTTTGACCCGACCATTGCTCTCGGTATTGCCCGAACGGAAACCCATATGGGAACGCTCCAATCTCAGGAGGCATCCCCTGCAAAGCAGTCACCTGTCAACCCTATGCAACTTTCAAGTACATCAGGCATAAAACCTACAACCAATTTGCGCAGCAACATTTCTGGGGCGATAGATGTTTATAATAGAGGAGCTGGAAGCACTTTGAACGCAAGTCTGCAAACCTACAACAATGAAGCGGGCAGAGCGGCTTATGCCAGAACAGCGGAAGGACACATAAACAATATCCGCTCCTCCACAAGTCAGACGGTCCTTCGAGTCAACAACTGGAACTTGCGTGACTACCGGCCTCCGCGAGTTGGTCCGTTTCCGAATTCTGGTCCATATAAGAATTACCGATAGTGCCTGAGAGGTAAGCTCAAATGAGACTCTACAAAAGAACCGCGTTGTTGCTAATCATCGCGACCGTTTCACTAGCGCATTCGAGTGACCGCAAGCCGCGGCAGACCGAGCAACCTGCGCTCAAGACGCGAAGTCGTGACTCGAAGCATTTCCAAGTTGTCCCCAGAGTGGAAGTGATTGCAACGATCCCCAGGTATGAGGTCGGCCGCTATGATTTGGGAGACATCGCTTTGTTAGATACCGGCGATGCTTGGGCAGTTGGTTACGATGGCGAACACGTGCGGCGCGTTTACTATTCAAGGGATCGTGGGAAGGGCTGGAATGCGGTTGATGTGCCGGGAAATGACTTTACGCTTAATGCCCTCGATTTTTCCGATTCGCAACACGGCTGGGCGGTCGGTGGAAGTGGGCTCATCATCCGCACAACGAACGGAGGCAAGTCATGGGAATTGCTGAGACCACCCACGAGTTCTGAACTCCACGCGGTGCACTTTGCAAACTCACGGATCGGTTACGTTGCTGGAAGAGAGAGGGTCGGAGACAAAATAACTGACGAGCTAACTGGTACCGTTGAAATCTTCTGCACCAAAGATGGGGGAGAAACCTGGAAAAGTTGTTACAAAGAGAACGAACCTGGCACTGTCTTTCAGATCACTAATTTTTCAGAAGCAGGTGCCTTTGTTGTTCTTAACGGCAATCGGCTAATCAGGACGGATGACCAGGGAGCAACATGGCGACCAGTTGACTTATCTTCGAAACATGTTGCTTCTGTCGCATTGGCTGGCAATGGCGTTCACTGGGTGGTCGGTCGCAATGGGATGTTCGAGCGGTCAGACAATGGCGGCAGAACGTGGCGGAAGGTTAGCTCTCTCGCTGATGGCAAGAACTGGTGGGGAATAGCATTCAATACTGCTGGCACTGGCGTGGCAGTGGGAGACGGCGGGCTGATGGCTGTTACGCTAGACAACGGTAAGACGTGGCAACTGCCAGACACTGGCATCCGTGACCATCTTCGTGCGGTCCGTTTGCGGGGCAACTATGCAATCATCTTAGGAGCAAAGAAGGTTTACTCAGCAACTATTAGCGCTATCGCTAGTGATGCGCGATGAAGGCATCGAGCACGCCGGCGATCTTCGCCTGCGGCCCGCCCGTTAGTTGACTGCGAGTCGCGACCAGCGAGCGGAGCGAACGCCTAAAGCGCTGCGGAGCAGCAGCGCCAGCCCCTTGGGGGCGTCGGCGCAATGGGGGAGCGAACCGGAGCGCGGGGCGGCGGTGTAGAGGAGAGGGGTCAGCCAACCAGGGGTAGAGGAGAGTGGTCAGGTCCTGATATTCTTGACATTTGTTCCGCGGCGGGGAGTCGGCACCACTACTCGCGCGGAGTGGTGACGGGAATCAAAGACGCGAATAACGTCATCGCGAAGACCGAGTACAACGACCCTTACGACCGGCCGACGCGAGTGACGGTAGGAGTGGGCTTGACCGGCTCGGAGAACGCGGTCACAGAGATGAGCTACCCGACGGCGTTCGCGAATGAGTCGAGAGTAAGCAAGCAGTTGGACGCGACGAGATGGCTGGCTTACAAGACGACCTATGACGGATTCGGCAGGCCGCTGACTGCGAACGCAGCCGAAGATGGCAACCACGCATCCTTTGCCAACTTCACGATTTTCAGCAAGCGAGTCTATGACGGCTTGGGCCGCGTGAAGTTTGCGACGAACCCTTATCGAGGGAGCGGAGGGGCAGCGACCGACGGGTGGACGCGGACGGCTTACGACCTCGCGGGCAGAGTGATCGACGTAGCGACTTTCTCAGGAGGCCCGGACAGCCCACCGCCCGATTACCCTGCGACAAGCGGCGGCAACTCGCTCTACACGGGGAGCGTGGTGACTACGTCCTCACCCGTTCATCTCTGAAACTCTCGCGCGCCGCTGGTCACCACCTTATTCGACCCGCTCCAGAGCACGCATTTCCATCGTCGCCGCTTCCTTGGAAACACTCTCCAGTTTCCCTTTCAGAAAGTTGCACCTCAAGAACGACTCCTCACCTGCAACGGGAGTCAGGATAGTCTGAGCCTTGTTGGACGGTGATCCCACGCAGAGGCTGTGTTGCCCGGCGGCCACCCGGCAAGCCGCGTACGACCCGTTCTTAAGAACCGCTATCAGCGAGCCGTCACAGTAGACCTGCGCCGGACTCAGCGCGCCCACAAACGCCCGCTTCCGGTACACAATCAGCGCCGCCGTAACCGCGGGATTTTTGGCTGCCTTTTCCACCGTCTCACGCCCGGCAGCGACTTGCGCCTGCTCGGATTCTTTGGAGGGCGCGAACAGCCACGAGGCAAGCTTGATAAGCGTGAGGATGAAGACCCCCCAAAGACGAAGGGGTTTTGCTTGACGATCTCCGGCGCCGCTGACAACAAACCCAACATGACGAGCAGCGCGATAATACACAGCGTAATCATTGCAGGTCGCATCGTTGTTTATCTCCTCCAGGATGAAAGAAGGTCACTTATACCTGATGTGAATTCGTTACTACGAAGGAATATTCGGACAGGCGCCGGTCAGTTCAGCTTGAACGCGAAGTTAATCGTTCCCTGGATACCCCCTCCCTCAGGCGGTTTGAACTCCCACCGCTTGGCTGCGTCCAGCGACGCGCGCCTTCAAAAATTAAATTTGACACGAGGACTGTCGGTCACTATTATAAGTATTCGCATTTGAGACTTAGGTTTTATATTTCGATATGCCTCTCGACGGGATAGACCTCAAGATCATCGAGCTGTTGCAGCAGAATGCTCGCGCCACGCAGTCGGAAATCGCCGCCGCCGTGGGACTGACCCAGCCCGCAGTCGCCGAGCGTATCCGCAAGCTCGAACACGAGAGCGTGATCCTCGGCTACGCAGCAAGAGTTGACGGGCGAAAACTCGGGAAGGACATAACCGCGTTCATCGGCGTGGGGATCGACAACCCCAGACACAACGCCGGCTTCGCTCGGAAAATCCTATCCCTCACCGACGTTCTCGAATGTCATCACGTCACCGGCCAGGATTCGTACTTGCTCAAGATCGTCACCGAGAGCACCGAGAGCCTCGACCGGTTGATCTCAGAGCAGATTCGCACGATTCCGGGCGTGACAAGAACGCAGACGACCATCGTGATGTCTTCCGTTAAAGAAGGCTCACACATCATGCCCGCCGCCGCCTCGAAGCCTCCGCGCAAACCGCGAGGGAAGCGATGAGAGGCCGATTGACCATGCAGATGGGAAGGGAAACAACCGCATGACCAGCACAACAGTAGAAACGCCGAGAGAGTCTCTCCGCCTTGCCCGGCGCATGACAGGGATGAACGTGTCCGCGGTGCGGGAGATACTGAAAGTCACCGAACGGCCCGATGTCATCTCTTTTGCGGGCGGCATGCCCGCGCCCGAGCTGTTCCCCGTCACCGAGACCGCACGCGCTCATGCTGACGTATTCGCCGAAGAAGGACCTGCCGCGCTTCAATACAGCATCACTGAGGGCTGGGCCCCGCTGCGCGAGTGGATCGCAGCCCGCATGCGGAAGCAGAGCATCACTGCGGGCGTCGATGATGTGCTGATCACGACCGGCTCGCAACAGGGCATCGACCTCGCCGCGAAGATTTTCCTCGAACCCGGTGACGCGGTCGTCGTCGAGAACCCCTGCTACCTCGCGGCGCTTCAGGCATTCAGCGGATACGAAGCCTCGCTGATCCCTATAGACAGCGACGATGACGGCATGCGAGTCGATCAGGTCGAGCATGCGTTGGAGACTTTCGCTCCGCGGTTGATCTACATCGTCGCGGACTTCCACAACCCGAAGGGCACGTCGCTTGGCCGCGACCGCCGTCGGACCCTCGTCGAACTGTCGCAACGTTACGGCGTGCCAATTCTCGAAGATGATCCATATGGCGAGCTGCGGTACGAAGGTGAGCGGCTGCCTTCGCTCGCGTCGATGGATGACGTAGGGATCGTCATTCATCTGAGCACGTTCTCAAAAACACTGAGCCCGGGAATGCGGATCGGGTGGGCGGTCGCGTCGCCGCCGATCATGCAAGCTCTCGTAATCGCCAAGCAAGCCGCCGATCTTCACACGAGCACGATCGAGCAACGAGCGGCGGCGCGGCTGCTGCGAGATTTCGATTATGATGGCCACGTCCGTAAACTGTGCCGGGCATACGGAGAGCGTTGCCGCGTGATGCTCGAAGCGCTCAGCCGCCACTTCCCTGCCGAGACGCGCTGGACGCACCCTCAGGGAGGGCTCTTCATCTGGGCCGAACTGCCCGCTGGCGTCACGGGCGAGGAGTTGCTCGAAGACGCGCTACGCGAACACGTCGCGTTCGTTCCGGGGGCGCCGTTCTTCGCCGAGGACCCGCAGCACAACTTCATCCGGCTGAACTTCTCGAACAGCCCGCCGGAGATGATCGAGGAAGGCATCAAACGCATAGGTAGGGTATTGAAAAGGAGGCTCGCATGACCAGCGTCAAGTTCGTCATCGCCGACGTTTTCACCCGCGAGAGGTTCGGCGGGAATCAGTTGGCGGTCTTCACCAACGCGGCAGGTCTCGATTCAGACACGATGCAGAAGATCGCGCTCGAGATGAACTACTCGGAGACGACGTTTCTGCTGCCGCCCGAATCAGGCGGCGACTTGAGAGTCAGGATTTTCACGCCCGCTCGCGAGCTTCCGTTCGCTGGGCATCCGCTCGTTGGTTCGGGCTTCGTCGTTGCCGCCGAAGGAATGAAGCAGGCACAAGGCGGAGTTACTTCGGTGGCGCTCGAGACGGGTGTCGGGCCGATCCAAGTCGAAATAGATTCGCGCGGACACACGACGATGACTCAACCGGTGCCGTCCGTCCGCGGCACGTTCGCCGACCTTGGACGGCTCGCGCGCGCCTTGTCGCTTGAGGAGAACGACCTCGACGCCTCGCATCCCGTTGAAGCGGTCTACAACGGCTTGACGGTTCTGGTCGCGCCGATTCGGACGCGCGCTGCCGTCGAGCGCATCAGTATAGACTCGCGCGCGCTCGCCCAGATCAGCCGCGAGACGGGCGGCGAGACCGTGCTCGCGTTCACTCGCGAGACGGTTGACCCCAAGAACCACGTTCACTGCCGCGTCTTCGCTCCGGCCGCGGGTGTGATGGAAGACGCGGCCACGGGTTCGGCGAATGGCCCGCTCGGCTTCTATCTCGTTCGCCATAGGCTCGTCGAGGCGGAACCTGTGACGAGGATAATAAGCGAGCAGGGATACGAGATGAATCGGCCGAGCATCCTCCAGGTCGAGGTTCACGTCGACCAGGCGACGGGCAATGTCATCGGCGTTCGTGTTGGCGGCGGGGTCATCATCACCGCGCGAGGCGAATTGTATCTCTCGTGACTTCGGCTTCGCCGATGGAACTCAGACTCGCATTCATCGGATTGGGCAACGTCGCGCGAGCCTTCGCTCGAATGATCGACGATCGCCGCGACCAACTCTCCGACGGTTATGGTCTCAAGTTGCGAACGACCGCGATCGCAACCGGCTCTCACGGCTGTGTTCTGTCGGACGGAGACATCGATCTCCGCGCGGCGGCGGCGTGCGTCGAGCGAGGCGAGCCGCTCACGGGCCTTCCGGGAGTCGCCGCGATCTCAGATACGTCGGGGTTGATTGACCGGTGCGAAGCCGACGTAGTCTTCGAGACGACACCGTTGAACCCGACCGATGGGGAGCCAGCCGCGACATACATACTCAACGCGCTTGGCCGGGGGATGAACGTCGTGACAGCGAACAAAGGGCCGGTCGCCTTCGCCTACCGAAGATTGAAGGCGCTGGCCGAGCGAAAGCGGGTCAGCTTTCGCTTCGAGGGTACGGTGATGGACGGCGCGCCGGTGTTCAACCTGGTCGAATACTGTCTGCCCGTCGCGCGAGTGATTCGCTTTTCGGGCGTCTTAAACAGCACGACGAACCTCATTCTCGCAGGGATGGAATCCGGCCGGACGTTTGACGAGTGCCTGGACGAAGCGCGGCGGCTGGGCATCGCCGAAACGAATGCCGATTACGACATAGACGGCTGGGACGCAGCAGCGAAGGCCATTGTGCTCGCGAACGTTCTGATGGGCGCCGACCTGCGGCCGAATGACGTCGACCGCGCGGGGATCAGGGACCTGGATTCAAGGGAGACTCAAGCTGCGGCGGCGGCGGGGAGGCCGCTGCGCCTGATCGCTCGCGCAGAAGGGTCAGGAGATGGCGCGAAGATCGTAGTGGGTCCCGAGCGAGTGGCTGCGGCGTCCCCGCTCGGCTCGGTTCGGGGGACCTCAAATGTGCTTATTATCGAGACCGATTTGATGGGCGAGCTGGTGATCTTCGAAACGAATCCCGGGATCGAGCAAACTGCGTATGCGCTCTTGAGCGATTTGATCCGAGTTCACGAAGAAGCGAAGTCGCGGCGATGATGCGCCGCTACGCCAGCACCTTCGTCCGCATCGAGCTGTAGCAGAACGCGCACAGCGAATCGTCTTCTCTTACGATGACGCGCTGCTCGCCGCACTTGGCGCAGGTTCCGATCTTTGATGGAGTGCGGGCGGGATCCAGACTCAGGCCGGCCGGCGGCTTCTTGTCGCGATAGCGGGACTTGACGAGCCAAAACAGCGCGACGCCCACCGACGCGATTACCAGAATTGCGATGAGAACAACTCCGACGACTATCCAGACCATACGTTACTCCCGCGCGACTCAATCGCCGATTCGTGCTTGGTTGGCGAAGAAGCATACGCAGAACGGGACCCGCCGTGCAAGGATCGCTCTCATTAACACCTTGATTCATCGAGGGGTCGGACGGCCGTCGGTTTGTCCACGAACTGTCTCAACAGTTTTCGAGTCCGCACGGAAACCGTTGAAACGGTTCAAGGCTAGTCGCGGCACCGTCAGCACCCCACGAAAAGTAGAGTGTTAATGAGAGCCGCGCTCAGCTAGTTGATGGATGAGATGCGCGTCAAAACAGTGCGACGTCAGACAAGTCGCATTCTAATCACACCCGTGGCGGTAGCGATGAGGAACTCTTGCGCCGAGTCCCCGCGCAGCACAGATCATTCGATCGGAGGGTCGGTTGCATTCGCGGTGTTTCCGATTGCGCCTCGGATGACTCCGTTCTGATCGACGTAGAAGGACCGTGTCGCGAAGACAGGTGATTTTCGTCTTGCGCGGCCGAACCACGTCCTTGTGTTCGGCGTGCCGTCGGGGTTGGTCGAGCTGGAGTCGATGCTATAGGAGAAGGCGTTATCGTCTGCGTTGCCTCCGCTGTTGAGTGCTTTGTCAATGAAGTGTTCCTGGACCAGCACTTCGTCGGTAGCCGCATAGAAGCCGTGCGCCTTCTTGTACAACTCCTGCCCCGGCGACCATGTTCTGAGGTAGCGGATTGCGCTGGACTCGTAAGCCACCTTCTTCGCCGAGAGCAGATTCGGCACCGCTATAGCGGAGATCAGTCCAATTATTGCCGTAACAAGGAGCAGCTCGATCAGAGTGAAGCCTCTTTGGTTCTTCATTATGTCGCTCCCGCGCATGATTCCTGATTGGCACAAATAGCCATTGCAAGGGGAAGGCCATCGCGATGGCGCGTTCGCGGACGGTGCAGAAATACTCATTCACGCGAGGAATCTACTGGAGTCGGGGAATGCAATACCGACTTGCGGCGGGCGAGCGAGCGGAGGCTTCGAGCAAGTTCGGTCATTTCTACCGGCGTTTGTCAGTCAAAGGTGAGGCGTATGACGAAATTTGTGACTCGGCTGAACGGGAATTGGGAGGGCCCGGCGTAACCCTCGATCTGCGTGAGATTAACTTGGGGCGCGGCGCTTTGAGCTGTGGCCTGAGAAATGCACTTGCATTCCCGCTGCCGACTCGGAGCTACTGAACGATGCGCTGCCCGAAATGCTATACCGAGACCCCGAATGAAGCCCTGTGCTGTCCGGGGTGTAAGCTGCCCACTCCCAAGGGGCAGGTGTGGAAGAAAGAAAAGAAATCACGATTCAAACCGCAGAGGGCGAAGAAGGCCAAGCGGATCAAAGGCGCTCGCCGCCAGGTGGGTGTCCTGGGGTCGGTCTTCGTGATAACCGCGACGGTCCTTGTCTTCGGTCTTGGCACGTACCTGGCGATGGCGTTCTGGCAGGAATCCTCAAAACCCGTTGAACCGGGAACGCCGCAGTTCGCCCTGGACAAGTTGCGCGCGATGCCTTCGAGCAAACCTGAACTCACCGTTGAGCAGTGCCTGGAGGAACGGGTTGATGAGTCCTCGAATGCCGACCGCCTGATCGAGCCGCAAGGATGGGACATCAAGCCGATCGAAGGCTCAAAGTACAAGATCTCGTTTACGTTCGAGGAGAAAGGCAACGTCCAGCAGAGCGCCGAGTGGCTGGTCGACATCGGTGACAACACGTTCGACCCGCAAACGGATCTGGCTAAGGCCGTCACGCGAAAATGACGCTGATGCGTTCCATCTTCCGACCCCGGTTGGTGTAGAGTCCATCCCCACCACAAGGCCACAACGTCACCAAGAAGACGCCGACGACGCCCGAAGTAAGACTTGGCTAAGGGCGGGCTCTTATCGTTGGCCCGCCGACCGGCGCGGGCGAGTTGGGTTTTCAGTAACACCCCACTTTCAGTGGATGGCAGGCGAGGGCGGTAATGGCGGAACCGTTTCAACGGTTTACCTGCCCGGTCGCAAAACTGTTGAAACAGTTTAGGCAAAACCGACGTCCGCTCGACCACCTCAATAAATTGAGGTAGTCTTACGCACTGCGTAAGACATAGCGCCGATCAATTTCCATTTTGAAGCCCGGCTTTCTTTCCTTGTTTACAGAGCAACCACGCCGGGTATGTTCGCATCGGAAGCAGGCGTGGATTCGCTCAGTAACCGCTCACCGTTACGATCCAGGAAAATCCGCACCAGACGCACAGTTCGTTGAATCCGTCCTTCGAGAGGTCACCATGCACGCACAAACCAGGTTCTCTGTGCTCGCCGCCAACACGTTGATGTGCCTCCTCCTCAGCGGGGCGGCTCACCACGAGACTCCGCCCGATCGTCACGCTGCCACTCAAGCGACGCCCAGCAAGGCGCCGAGATGCGAATCTCTCGATCCAATCCTGGGTGATCAGGTGAATTCCCGACTGCTGCGTTGCGTCGAATCGGAAGGCGTGAAGCGAATAGCGAAGCGCTCCCTGTCCCCGTCGGGTGACCGATGGGTCTTCGTGGGCGAGTTCGCGGAGCGCTGGACTCTCGACCGGCCACCCCTCAGCGGTCAGAAGACTGACTTATGGTTGGTGAACATCGATGGCACCGAACTTGAGCGATTGACGACCAACGGAACCAGCAATAATCCCGAGTGGGAGCCAAACGAATGCCGCGTCTTCTTCGACGACATGGGCAGCATCAGGACGATAGGCACTTCGAGATGTCGCCCGTCTCCCACCGCCGGGGGCGCCGAAGCCCAATCGAAGGACGAAACGGCGGTTGGAACCATCCGCCAGGCTTACGTTTAGGACTCGGGTAAGGAG
>Ga0209640_10006300_pt1 | contig 10379 bp, 13 predicted proteins | sample RifCSP10_1_FD_184018 | JGI IMG/M metagenome (GOLD analysis project Ga0209640, IMG submission 184018) | Soil microbial communities from Rifle, Colorado - Rifle CSP2_sed 10_1 (SPAdes) (version 2) | ecosystem: Environmental > Terrestrial > Deep subsurface > Rock core/Sediment | place: Rifle... | reverse complement strand
AGCGACGCGGCGATCTCGCGGCTGGCCGCGGTTGCGTTGCCTGCAACGAGATTGCTTCGTGCCTCGCAATGACACCAAAGGCGCATTCTTGCGCAGTTCCGTTCACTGGACTGTGTCCCGGTGGAATCAATGGGGCGCCTGACCAGCGATGTGCCGTTCAAAGCGGTGCTCATAAACCCGTACGAACTGGGGCGTCAGCCCTTCGCGCTCGCAGAGCCCGCCGCATGGTTGAAAAGGGCGGATTTCGAGGTGGCGTGCATCGACCTTGCGCTGCAACGGCTCGATGCCCACACCCTGGCCGGCGCGAGCCTCGTGGCGCTCTACGTTGGCATGCACACCGCCACGCGTATCGCGGTCGAAGCGATTCCGCGCATCAAGGTGCTCGCCCCCGGGGCCCACCTGTGCGTTTACGGACTGTATGCGCCGATGAACGAAATGCTGCTGAGAGGGCTCGGCGTCGGAACGGTTCTTGGCGGCGAATTCGAGCCGGGATTGTTGAGCCTCGCCGAGCGCCTTCGACGCACTCGCCGCAACGGTACCCAGACCGAGCCGCTCGTCAACCTCGGCAGGATCGAGTTTCTCGCTCCCGACCGGAGCGGGCTCCCACCCCTTGCCCGTTACGCCCACCTGCAACTGCCGGACGGGAGCAGCCAGGTCGCGGGATTTGCCGAGGGCAGCCGGGGCTGCAAGCATTTGTGCCGGCATTGTCCGGTGGTGCCCGTGTACCAGGGAAAATTCCGCATCGTGCCGGTGGACGTGGTGATGGCCGACATCCGCAGCCAGGTGGCAAGCGGCGCGGAGCACATTGCCTTCGGCGACCCGGATTTTTTCAATGGACCGACCCATGCGCTGAAGCTCGTGACGGCGCTGCACGCGGAATTTCCCGGCGTCACGTTCGATGCCGTCATCAAAGTGCAGCATCTCATCAATCACGCTGAGCTGCTGCCGGAACTGAAGCGCTGCGGATGCCTGTTCATCACCGCCGCCGTCGAAGCGGTGGACGACCGGATACTGGAATACCTCGACAAGAATCATACCGCCGCGGATTTCGGCCGCGCCGTGGCATTGCTGCGCCAGGCGGGCATCGCCTTCGCGCCGACCTTCGTTGCCTTCACGCCGTGGACCACGCTTGAAGGCTACGTCGAGCTGTTGCAGCGGCTCATCGACCTCGACCTGGTCGAAAGCGTGCCGCCGATCCAGCTTTGCATTCGCCTGCTGGTGCCGCAAGGGTCGTACCTGCTGAAACTGCCGGGCTTCCGCGACCTGATTCAGGATTTCGATGCGAAGATTCTGGGTTACCCCTGGCGACACCAGGACCCCCGTGTCGATGGGCTGCAACAGCAGGTTCAGGCGTTCGTCGCGAGTGCCGAACAAGCAGGGCTTTCGCGCCGCGAGGTATTCGCGAGAATCTGGGCGATGGCCCACGACGCGCTCGGCAAGACCGCCCCGCCGCTCGACCACCTGAAACTCGGCGCGCCCACCCCGCATCTTTCGGAGCCTTGGTACTGCTGCGCCGAGCCCACCGACCAGCAGCTCCAGTCTTTCTGAGGGCGCTGAAAATGATCAGGGCGGGTTGCGTGAACGCCGCGCACCCGCGGCGAACAAATTATTGAACCGCCGGTTGCCGCGGAACCGGTAGACATCGAACTGCCGGCGATCCAGCGTAATGACATCGTTCACCCCGGTGCGATCGGCGAGCAGAACCAGGGTCGCGTCAGCGAAGTCCATCGGCTGATCTCGATATTTGGCGATCAGTCGTTCGATCGGCTCCAGATCCGCCGCTTCGATATCGGCCACCTCGGCGCCCCCTTTTCTCAGCCAGGCGAGGAACAACAATTGAGCATCCGGACGCAGCAGGTGCGTGACCTCGACCACGACCGGCCAGGTGGTAAGAAGCCCGCCATCGAAATGGCGAAAAAAACGGTCGGCGGCCGCGTGGAACGGGTCGTTCCCGCGAAACCAGGCCGCGAGTGGCCCGGTATCAACGATCGCCGTGCCTGGCACGCAGCTTTGCCTTGATGACGCGGCTGTGGTCGCGGCTCGCAGCCGTCCGGTCGCTCGACGGCGCACGGCCTCCGGTCACCTCGTCGTACACCTCAGCGGGGGCTCGGCGCGGCCGCTCGGTGATGTACCCCTCGACCAGGCGGCGAATCACTGCGCTCTTCGTCTGACCCTCGTGGCGGCAGCGCTCCTCGAGTGCACGTTCGGTTCGTTCGTCTATTTTTACCGTCAGAGTCATGGCTTTTCCACGAGGTAATACGCTAATATTACCCGCACTGCCCGGGTCCGTCAAAACGGGGAAATACCAGCTTGAAAAGATTGTATCCTGCGCATATCGGAGGTCCCATGAAAACACATTACTTTCCCATGATTCTTTTGCTGCCGGTGTGGGTTTTGCCGGGCGCGCTGGCTGCCGCGGAGCAAGACGATCCCCAGGCGATCCAGGAATGCTTGAAGAAGTGGAGCAACCACCCGTTCCAGGGGGAAAACCCGCGCTACAAGGAACTCGGCGGTGGGGTCAAAGTGCTGGGAATCGGAAAAAGCGTGGAGGACACGGAGGTGACCTCCGCCCCCAGGCTCGTACTCGTGAATCCCGCGGTGAGCGTGCTGACCAAGAATACCTACAGGCTGTTGAATCCCAACGGATGGTACTGTCTCAAAGACAACGTTACCGTTCTTGGCAAGAGCGTCATCGAGGCGCACTGCAATGCCCACCTGACTGCGTCGAGCAAGACTGTTACCGTGCTGGGAAGCAGCCGCAAGGGGGCCGAAGGAGTAACGGTACTCGGCAAGGCTGTCGTGACGCGGGTGGGATGCAAGTAAGAAGTACACGTAGGGTGCAATAAGCGAAGCGCATTGCACCGAGCGCTATCCATACGGCGCAATGCCCGTTGGTTATTGCGCCCTACTCGAGCTACTCGAGCTGCCCACCACCGGCTATCCTCGCCGCAGCGCAATAAGACATTTCCCTGGCGAATCAACCTTTACCGGGTACGCCCGGACGTTGCAGGGCTGGAAGCGCCGCATGCCGTTAAAAAACCCGATTGAACCGTGACGCTGCGCTGATGTCCCAGTTCGAATGCGCGATTCATGCGCTCGCGCCCACTTGCGAGCATTGCGGTGTGCGCATCATCGGCCACGGTCTGGAGAAGGGCGGCCGGATGTTCTGCTGCGATCACTGCGCCAAGCAGACGGGCGTGACGGAACTGCGCGACGGCGCCTGAGAGGCGTTTCAATCGTGAAGGCCTTAACCAAGGAGACTGGACATGCAAAAGCTCAAACACCTGATGAGCCGCGACGTGTCATGCGGCAAACACGAACAGGAAATCCCGCCCCGCAGGGTGGTGCTGCGCGGAGCACTCGCGGTTGGCTGCGGCCTCTGGGTGCCGATGCTGCTTTCAGGGTGTGATTCAAAGAAGGGCGCAGACTCAACCAGTTCCGCTCCAGCCGGTTCTCCGGCAACCAGTCCCGCTCCGGCCGCTCCTCCGGCCACCGGCGCGACTCCTGCCGCCCCGGCGGGAGCCACGAAAGTGCCGCAGGCAACCGTGCAGTACCAGCCTCAGCCGAAGGGCGACCAGAAGTGCAGCGGATGCGTGCATTTCATCGCCGAGTCGAATACCTGCAAGCTGGTGGATGGGCAAATCAGCCCCGAGGGCTGGTGCAGCCTGTGGGCCAAGAAGGCTTGAGGCGTTCCTTCGTCAACGGCGGATATTCCCGCTCATCATGTTGCAAGCCTGAGCGTGCCGGGAACGATGCCCTGATCGTCAAACAGATCTGGACTGCCAACGCCTATCGCAACTTCAGGCAGTACACGTAGTACACGTAGGGTGCAATAAGCGAAGCGCATTACACCGAACGCTATCCATACGGCGCAATGCCCGTTGGTTATTGCGCCCTACGCGAGCTATCCATACGACGCTGTCCGCAAGGTTGTGCTCAAGCCGCAGGCTGCGGGTCCCGTCGCAATCTGGGATGGCGAGCCAAAGCGCCTGTCAGTGGAGCACGACACCGTTCACGACGAGCCCTGATGCGGAAGTACACGTAGGAAGTACACGTAGGGTGCAATAAGCGAAGCGCATTGCACCGAGCGCTATCCATACGGCGCAATGCCCGTTGGTTATTGCGCCCTACGCGAGCTGTGCCTTGGTTCTCTGTCATGTAGTCAACAATCGATCGAATCAGCGACGTGGCCGGATTGACCGTAACCCATATTTATGGGTATGATGGTTCATTCAGTCAATCCAGCCCGGCGACCCATGAAAACCACCCTCGAAATGCCCGACAAATTGTTCCGCCGCGCCAAGGCGACGGCGGCGCAGCGGGGACAATCGTTAAAGCAATTGGTTACTGTTGCGCTCGAGCGGGAACTCGCGGGGCCTGCGCCCGGGACTAAACCCTCCAAACGCAAGCGGGCCGAGATCGATGCGTTTCTGCGCGAACTCGACAAGATATCCAAGAAAATCAGCGCAGCCTGGCCGGAAGGGGTTAGCGCCGTCGAAGCCGTTCGCGAGCAAAGGCGCTACTGATGGTGCTTGACGCCTCGGTGTGGGTGGCGGCTCTCATCAAGAAGGAGCAACACCACGCCGAGTCGGCCTTGTTCCTCAGCCGCCTGGTGCAGGATCGGCGCACTGCATCCGTGCCGATTCTTGTTCTGGCGGAAGTCGCCGGCGCTATTGCCCGACAATCACGCGATACCGCACGCGCGGAAACGGGGCTTCGGTTCATGCGTGCCCAGGGCTGGCTCAGCATCCATCCCGTTACCGAGTCACAGGGCGAAACAGCGGCGGCAATTGCGGCACGGCAATTCCTGCGCGGGGCGGATGCGGTGTATGCCGCCCTTGCGCGGCAGCTCGGTACGGCGCTCGTGACCTGGGACCAAGAATTGCTCGAGCGCGCTGCTGCCGTGGTACCCACTCTTACTCCCGCCGACTGGTTACGCCAGAACCCTGGTGACCGCCCGTGAGTGAAGCGCCAAACGGCATGCGCTGGCTGGTCCCGTACGAGACTCGCGCTTGCGCGCCAGTACACGTAGGGTGCAATAAGCGAAGCGCATTGCACCGAACGCTATCCATACGGCGCAATGCCCGGTGGTTATTGCGTCCTACGCGAGCTGGCGCACTTGCGCTGTCATCTGTATAGAGTGCCAGCATTTTTACCGTCATAATTCCGGCTATGGCAGGGTGCGGCAGATTGCGGGTTTGATATATGTCACTTCAAGGAATAAAGTGACACATATGGAAAAGATGCAAGTGTACCTGCGCAAGGAGGAACTTGCCGCGCTGCGCGAAGCCGCGGCCCGCTCGGGGCGGAGCGTAGCGGAGCTGGTTCGGGACGCTGTCCGCAAGGTTGTGCTCAAGCCGCAGGCTGCGGGTCCGGTCGCAATCTGGGACGGCGAGCCCAAGCGCCCGTCAGTGGAGCACGACACCGTTCACGACGAGCCATGAAGCGCGTCCTGCTGCTCCTGCCCACCACCGGCTACCGCAACGACGATTTTCTTGCCGCCGCGAACAAGCTGGGCGTGGAGATCGTGGCGGTGGCCAACTACTGCCACCAACTGGCCCCATCCTGGGGCCTGCCTCCCATCATGGCGCTCCATTTCGACCGGCCGGAGCAGGCGGCGGACACCGTTCTGCGGGAGATCGACGGCACCCCGGATGCCGTGCTGGCGGTGGACGATTCGGGCGTCGAGCTTGCGGCGCTGCTTGCGGAGCGTCTGGGCCTGCCGGGAAATCCCGCCCACGCGGTGCGCCGGGTGCGCGACAAGCTGGCGTTTCGCCGGCTGCTCCAGGAACGGGAATTCCTGTGTCCCGAATTCCATCACCTGCCGAGCGGCGAAGACCCCCGGAAACTTCTTCCCAAGTTGAAGTTTCCCGTGGTGGTGAAGGCCCGGCGTTTGTCGGGGAGCCGCGGCGTGATCCGTGCCGATGATGCCGAAGCGCTGGTGCGGGCCGTGAACTGGGTGCGCGCGATCCAGTCCCGCGCCGACCGTGACGCCCAGGAGTTGGGCCTCATCATCGAGGACTTCATTCCGGGACGCGAGCACGCGCTGGAAGGCACTCTGGAACGAGGGGAGCTCACCACCCTCGCGCTATTCGACAAGCCCGATCCCCTGGACGGGCCATACTTCGAGGAAACGATTTACGTCACACCCTCCCGGCTGCCGGGGCAACTTCAGGACCGCATCCATCACGAGGTGGCCCGAGCGTGCCGATTTGCTGAACTCACGGCTGGGCCGGTCCACGCCGAAATGCGGGTGAATGACCGAGGTATCTGGATACTGGAGATCGCGGCCCGCTCCATCGGGGGCTTATGCGGGCGGGTGCTCACCCATACCCTGGGCATGAGCCTGGAGGAGTTGATTTTGCGCCAGGTGGCGGCAGAACCGCTCGCCATTGCCAGCGAGGGCGGCCTGCCTGCCGACAGGCATGGCGCCGCGGGAGTCATGATGATCCCGATTCCACGGCGCGGCATTTACCATGGGCTCGAAGGCCAAGCCGCCGCGCAATCGGTGCCTGGCGTCACCGGGGTGACGATGACGGCGGAGCCCGGCCAGATCATTGCGCCGCCTCCCGACGGAGCAAGCTACCTGGGCTTCATCTTCGCCCGGGCGGCGCGCCCCGCGGATGCGGAAACGGCGCTACGCATCGCCCATCGCCGGCTGCACTTCGATATCCGCCCGGAGTATCCGGCGGTGGAAGCCCCCGTCGCCGAGAGGACATGAAACTGAATTCGCAAGACCTGGAAAACATCGCTGACCTGGCGCTGGAACATTACCACCAGCATGCCGAAGATTTCGGGGAGGGCACGCGCGATCACAACGTCAGCCAGAACATCGCGGCGCTGTTGCAATACATCGAGGGTGAGCCGCCTTTCACCATACTCGACTTTGGCTGCGGGCCGGGGCGTGACCTCAAGGCGTTTGCCGAACTCGGTCACCTCGCTCTAGGGTTGGAAGGCGCCGCGCGCTTTGCCGTAATGGCACGCGCCCACAGCGGCTGCGACGTGTGGCAGCAGGATTTCCTCAAGCTTGATCTGCCGGATAACCATTTTGATGGCGTGTTCGCCAACGCCGTGCTGTTTCATGTGCCGAGCCGGGAGTTGCCGCGCGTGTTACTGGAACTGCACGCAACTTTGAAACCGCGCGGTGTGCTGTTCAGCTCGAACCCGCACGGCGATAACGAGGAAGGCTGGGACCGCGGGCGCTACGGCGCGTAGGCTCTGCGGCAAGGAGCGTCTTATCTGTGAACCATCGGACGACAGAAGACCCTGCATCTCCTGCGGAATCGCTCGATCCCCTGGAAATGGTTATGCGGTATCACCAGGAGACGAAACATCATTTTTCCCGCTATGCGCGCGCGCTCGGCTACATGGACTGGGCGAATCAGCCGGATCCGTTTCGACGATATGAGGGATCTCCGCTCATTGCCTTACCGCTCCTGACACCTGACGACCCGCTGCTCTATGAAGACTTGTATCGCTCTGGAGCAATCGCAAGCGCTCCCGTCACCGTCCGCACCCTTTCGCGCTTTTTTGAATATTCGTTGGCCATCTCGGCTTGGAAGCAGGCCGGCGAGGTCCGCTGGGCGCTTCGAACCAACCCGTCGAGCGGCAACCTGCATCCTACCGAAGGTTATTTGCTGATTGACACAGTCCCAGGCCTTTCGCCATTCCCAGGTCTTTATCACTATACGGCCAGGGAGCATGCCCTGGAGCTGCGAGCGGAGTTGACGAGAGAGAGCTTTATTTCGCTCATGCAGGAATTCCCACCCCAAGCCTTTCTGGCTGGCTTTACCTCAGTGAACTGGCGGGAGACCTGGAAGTACGGAGAGCGCGCCTTTCGCTACTGTCAACATGACGTGGGGCACGCGATCGGCAGCGCTCGCATTGCGGCCGAGACCCTGGGCTGGCGCATGCTGCTGCTCGATGGCCTGGCGGATGACACGCTGGCCGTCTTGTTGGGCGTGGATCGTTCCGAGGATTTCGAAGGAGCAGAGCGGGAGCATCCAGATTGCCTCGCCGTCGTGTGGCCTGCCGATCAAGGGGCCGGTGTTTCCACTGAGGAGACGATCTCGTTGCCCCTGTTCCTTGCGACGGATGCCGTTCGCGAGTCAACGCGACCAATCTGGCACGGCAAGGCCAACCGGCTGAGTCGAGACGATCCCGTGCAATGGGAGATCCTCGACCAGGTGGAAGTCACCTCGTGGAAGTCGAGTACTGAACAGAAGGTCGTCGAACTGAATCACGACAGTCCTACACAGGAAGTCCTGATCAACCCGAGCGCCGATGCGCCGAACCTCTACCCGGGTCAGCCACGGGCTGGACAGGTGATCCGCCAACGGCGAAGCGCGCTTGCGTTCGATGGCAAAACCTCGATTTCAGTCGGCAGCTTCTTTACGATGCTGGCCCGCGTCATGCCACGGGTTGATCGCGACCTGTGCCGGCGTCCGATGCCCTGGGACGTCCTGCCCTGGGAACCGGCCATTCATCTTGCTCTGTTCGTCCATCGGGTGGATGGCCTTGCTCCCGGTCTTTACATGCTGGCTCGCGATCCTGCAAAGGTTGACTCGCTCAGACGGGCGATGCACCAACAATTTGCCTGGATCTCCCCGCCCGGCTGTCCGGAGGACTTGCCTCTGTTTCTCCTCGAAGAGGGCGATGCGCGGCAACTGGCTGCCCAGGTGAGTTGCCATCAGGAAATTGCCGGGGATAGTGCGTTTTCCCTGGGGATGATCGCTGAATTCGAATCGAGCCTGCGGCGGTACGGCCCCTGGTTTTACCGGAGACTTTTCTGGGAGTCAGGGGTGATCGGCCAGGTGCTTTATTTGGAAGCGGAGGCGACGGGCGTGCGTGCGACGGGAATCGGCTGCTTTTTTGATGACCCGGTCCACCAAGTGTTTGGATTCAACGACGCGATGTTTCAGTCGCTCTATCACTTCACGACCGGAGGCCACGTGGAGGACCCACGCCTGACCACATTGCCGCCTTATGGCCTTGATCATTAAGAGCTCACCTCTGGGACTTGTTGCACCAGAACCCTATTCGGCAGAGACTGTATGGGTCTGGTGCGAAGCTGGTTTGGATCCCCATTGCGTTTTCTGATCACCCAAACCACAGCCTGTCGTAGGGTTTGGAAATCCTTGCACCAGATCCATCCTGTCAGGAGGACAAAATGGCCAACAGACAGCAACGAAGCAATCGCGAATATAAAAAGCCCAAGCAACCGAAATCGAAGTCCGCCGTTCCATTGTCGCCCGTTGCCGTAACGCAGGTTAAACCGGCCGCTCCCATTCCCGGCAAAAACAAGTAGCGGGCGAGCCTTATGAATTGATCGGTCTAATGGGTGAGCGCATATGATCTGGGAACGGAGTGGAACCGGGCCCCGCGATACCGGGCTGATTCCGATGGTGGTCGAGCAGAGTGGGCGCGGCGAACGCGCCTATGACATCTACTCGCGCCTGCTCAAGGAGCGCGTTGTATTCCTGGTGGGGCCGATCGATGAGATGTCAGCCAACGTGATCGTCGCCCAGTTGCTGTTCCTGGAGTCGGACAACCCGGAGAAGGAAATCTCCTTCTACATCAACTCCCCGGGCGGACTCGTGTCGGCGGGTTTGGCAATTTACGACACCATGCAGTTTGTCAAGCCAGACGTGAGCACGCTGTGCATCGGCCAGGCAGCAAGCATGGGAGCGCTTTTGCTGTGCGCGGGGGCCAAGGGCAAGCGCTTCTGCCTGCCCAACTCGCGGATGCTGATCCACCAGCCCATGGGCGGGTTTGAAGGCCAAGCCAGTGACATCGAGATCCACGCCAAGGAGATCTTGTACCTGCGACAGCGGCTCAACGAAATCATGGCCAAGCACACGGGCCAGGATATGAAGACCATCGAGCGTGATACCGATCGCGACAACTTCTTCGGCGCGGGCGAGGCCGTTAAATATGGCTTGGTGGACAAAGTCCTGGTGAGCCGGGCCGAGGTCGGGGTTTGATTTTCTCTCGCAGCGCTTTGCGGATAAACGCAGATCGAATTCGAGCTTGCCGGAACTGAAACGTTGCGGATGCCTGTTCATCACGGCCGCCGTCGAAGCGGTGGACGACCGGATATTGGAATACCTCGACAAGAATCATACCGCCGCGGATTTCGGCCGCGCCGTGGCGCTGCTGCGCCAGGCGGGCATCGCTTTCGCGCCGACCTTCGTCGCCTTCACGCCGTGGACCACGCTTGAAGGCTGCTGCTTCTGCCCACCACCGGCTACCGCAACGACGATTTTCTTGCCGCCGCGAAAAAGCTGGGCGTGGAGATCGTGGCCGTGGCCAACTACTGCCACCAACTGGCCCCATCGTGGGGCCTGCCTCCCATCATGGCGCTGCATTTCGACCGGCCG
>Ga0209640_10006298_pt1 | contig 10381 bp, 12 predicted proteins | sample RifCSP10_1_FD_184018 | JGI IMG/M metagenome (GOLD analysis project Ga0209640, IMG submission 184018) | Soil microbial communities from Rifle, Colorado - Rifle CSP2_sed 10_1 (SPAdes) (version 2) | ecosystem: Environmental > Terrestrial > Deep subsurface > Rock core/Sediment | place: Rifle... | reverse complement strand
CAGGATCGGGGAAGACGACGCTCCTGTCGATGCTGGGCGCCTTGCTGCGGCCCAGTGCCGGCACCATCGCGATGAACGGGGTGGAACTGTCGGGGCTTTCCGAGTCGAAACTGCCCGAGGTCCGCCTCAAGCACTTCGGCTTCATCTTCCAGGATTTCAATCTGCTCTCCGCGTTGAGCGCGCTCGACAACGTGGCGATCGTCGCGGAGTTGAGCGGGCTCACCCGCGGCGCCGCGCGCGCCCGTGCCGCGAACGTGCTTGACCAGCTGGGCATGGCGGAGCGGCTGGCCTTCCTGCCCGAGAAGCTCTCCGGGGGCGAGAAGCAGCGGGTTGCCATTGCCCGCGCGCTGATCAACGAGCCGGATCTCATCTTGGCCGACGAACCCACGGCGAATCTGGACTCGCACCACGGCCGCGAACTCATGCGCCTGCTGCGGAGCATCGCGAAGGATCAAGGCCGCAGCGTGATCATCGTCTCGCACGACCAGCGGATCGCCGAGATCGCAGATCGCATGTTGTGGCTGGAGGATGGACAGTTCAAGGCCACGCAGGCGATGGTGACCGACCCCGTCTGCGGCATGGTGCTGGAACGGGACCGGGCGGTGCTCGCCGAGTGGGACGGCCGAACGTTCTTCTTCTGCTGCCGGGGGTGCAGCCAGGAGTTTCTCGCGGCGCCTGAACGGTTCGCGCAGGCCTCGCAGTAGGGCAGGGCTTCTACGCCGATTCTTTCAGGCGAGAGGAGAGGCACGTCGATGAAGAAGTTCCATTTCGACAATGCCCGCCCACTCGCCACCGACCCAAGTTGTGATCTACGCCACAACCCGACTCCGGCGGGAGGCGTGGCGGACGCTGTTATCCGGACAGCCGGGGATCACTGTTGCGGGGGAGGCCGCCGACGCAGCGAGGGTCGGGGCACTCCTGCGGCCGGGATCGCCGGGGTCGGTGTTGATCGACGACGCCGGCCCGCTCCCGGAGATCGCCCGTCAACTCAAGGCCGCCCTGCCGGAGGCCGGTCTGCTCTTTCTTGTTCCTGTGTACGATGTGGCCGGTATCGTCGAGCTACTGCGGGCCGGTGCGAGCGGGTGTCTATCGCTGGAGGACTCGATCGCCGACGTCGCGCGGGCTGCCGTCGCGGTCGGACGCGGGGAGATCGTGCTTCCTCCGCCGGTGGCCACCCGCACCCTCGCCGCGTTGGCACGGGGAGACTCCACCGCGCCTGCAGGGGTGTCCGGTACCGGCCTGGTCGAACCGCTGTCCGAGCGTGAAACCGATGTGCTGCGGCTGCTGGCGCAGGGCCTGACGAACAAAGACATCGCCCAGACGCTCATGCTCAGCGTGCGAACGGTCGAAGCGCACCTGCGCAGCGTGTATGGCAAACTGGCCGTGCGGTCCCGCACCGAGGCGGCGCTGTGGGCCGTGCGGCACGGATACGGTCCGCGGGCCGAGTGACGATGGCGACACTCGCGAGTCCTGCGGCGACACAGACACACGTAGCCGTGCTCGGCACGCTCGCCGAGTTCCACCATGAGCCGATCCCGTACGATCTCCCGGCGCTGGTCCGTCTGGTTGGAGAGCTCCGCCCGGACCTGCTGTGCCTCGACATGACCCCGCAGCAGTGGGCGGATCGCGATTTTGGCGATCTGCCGCCGGAGTACCGCGACGCGCTGCTGCCGCTGGCGCATCAGACCGATATCGTCGTCGTGCCCGTGGCCGGAAACAGTCCGCCGCCGGAACCGACGGCGTCAGGATGGCGGGGAGGAGTGATCGCGGTGCTTCGCCGTCTCCTGGCCTACCTGCAGCGAACCGCTGCAGGCCCCACGGCTCTCAACGACGGCCCGCGACACCATGTCGCAGACTTCCTGTACAGTGTGATCGCGTGGCTCGCCGGCCCCGACACGGTCCGCGCGTGGAAGACGTACACCGGGGAACTCGTCACACAGGTGCGGGAGGTCGCGCGGCGTGATCCAGGCCGCCGCATCCTGGTCGTCGTCAACCTACGGCACTGCCACCATATCCGTCCGGCGCTCCGCCGGTATCCCGAGATCGAGGTCGTCTCCCACGCCGATCTCTGACTACACCTGCGCCAGCCGGCGTTCCACGCGCTTGAGGAGTACGGCGTTGGTCGCCACGATGATCGACGACGCCGACATCAACAGCGCGGACCACTCCGGCCGCAGCATGATGCCAAAGGCCGGGTAGAGGAGCCCGGCGGCGACGGGGATGGCGATGATGTTGTAGATCGACGCCCAGAACAGGTTCTGCCGCATTTTGCCGACCGTCGCGCGCGACAGGAAGATCGCACGGAGGACGTCGGCGGGATCGGAGCGCATCAGAACCACGTCGGCCGTTTCGATGGCGACGTCGGTCCCCGCCCCGATGGCGATGCCGATGTCGGCCTGTGCCAGCGCCGGCGCATCGTTCACGCCGTCCCCCACCATGCCGACGAACTTGCCCTCCTGCTGCAGGCGCTTTACGTAGTCCGCCTTGTGTTCGGGTAGCACCTCGGCGAAGACCCGCTCGATGGCGAGCCGTTTCGCCACGGCCTCGGCCGTCTGCGGGTTGTCGCCGGTAATCATGTCGACCTCGATGCCCAGCGCGCGGAGTCCGTCGATGGCGCGGGTCGAACTCTCGCGGATCGGATCGGCCGCTGCCGCCACGCCTGCCGCAGCTCCGTCGACGGCGAGGATCATGAGCGTCTTACCCTCTACGAGCAACCGGTCCACGTGGCTCTGTACGGGCGCGAGATCAATCTTCCGGTCGCGCATGAGCTTGGCGGTGCCCACCAGCACGTCGCGGCCGTCCACGGTGGCGGCGACGCCGTGCCCGGCCAGGTTTTCGAATCTCGAGATCTGCCCGTCCGCGGAAATCCCGCGACGCTCCGCCTCGTCCATCACCGCTTTGCTCAGCGGATGGCCGGACCGCGCCTCCGCGGCGGCCAGCAGCCGCACGACGGCGTTCGGCTCGAAGCCGTTCACAGCCTCGACGTCGGTCACGCGGGGGCGGCCCTCGGTGAGTGTCCCGGTCTTGTCCATCACCACGGCGGTGAGGCGCGACACCTGCTCGAGCGTGGCCGCGTTCTTGATGAGGATGTTATGGCGCGCCCCCACGCCGGTGCCGACGGCGACGGCCGTAGGGGTCGCCAGGCCCAGCGCGTCGGGACAGGCGATGACCACGGCCGAGATCGCGAAGGTCAGCGCCAGGAGCATGGACTCCCGCAGCAGTCCAAACCAGACCGCGAACGTTACGATCCCGGCGCCGACGGCCAGGATCACCAGGTACTGCGCCCACCGGTCGGCGATGCGCTGGCCGGGCGCCTTCGACGACTGCGCTTCTTCGACCAGCTTCACGATTTGTGCCAGGGCCGTTTCCTCGCCGACCTTCGTCGCCTCAAACCGGATCGAACCGGACTGGTTGATGGTCCCGCCGGTGACCTGATCGCCGGGGCGTTTGCTGACCGGGAGAGATTCGCCGGTGACCAGTGATTCGTCGATGGCCGTCTCGCCTTCGACGACCCGTCCGTCGACCGGGACACGGTCCCCCGGCCGCAGTTCGACGAGATCGCCCGCTCGGACCTCAGCGGTCTGAACCTCGACGACCCGCCCGTCTCTCACCACGCGCGCCTTGGGCGGCACGAGGCTGAACAGCGCCTGGAGCGCGTCGGACGTCCCGCGGCGGGACCGCATCTCCATCCAGTGTCCGAACAGGACGAAGGTCACCAGCATCGCCGCGGCCTCGTAAAAGGTCTCCCCGGCGTCCAGGACCGTAATCAGGACGCTGAACGCGTACGCGGCAAGCACGCCGACGCTGATGAGCACCGACATGTTGAGGGCGCGTTTTCGCAGCGAGCGGTACGCTCCGGTGATGAAGATCGATCCCGTCCAGAACACGACCGGCGTGGTCAGGATGAACAGAATCCAGTTGGCCGGGATCGGCTCCGGGAGCCGGACACCCAACAGGCTCATTCCCAGCGGGGAGTAGAGCACCGCCGGGATCGTCAGCGCCAGCGACCAGAAGAAACGCCGCCGCATGTCCGCTTCCATGAACCGAGCCATCCGCGGGTCCGCCATCTGCGCGTCGTGGTCGTGGGCTTCGGCCACGCCGTGGTGCGTGTCGTGATGGTCGTGCGCGGCGACCTGCTCGGTCAGGTTGTACTCAAACTGCTTCGCTTCGAAGTCACACCCGCAGGTGGTCTCCAACACCGCGGCCGCGCACGAGAGGCAGTCCTTCCCACACGGACACGGGACGTGTACATGATCGTCCGGGGTGTGGTGATGCTCCGAGTGATCGGCCTGGTGCATATGGCTCATGATGGTCAGCCCCTTAAGGAAAGCTTAACGCTGCCATAAGACGAGGTTAACATTCCCATCCCGCGTACGCCCTAGCGTAGTGTCCAATGGGACTCCGCCTCACCGGCGTCGCAGTCACCGCGCTGTTGGCGACGATCGGGTTCGTGCGACCCGGTTTGGCCGCCGACACCGACACTCATCCCCAGGTCCACACGGTCCAAGCCGGAGACACCCTGTGGTCCATCGGCCGGATGCATGGGCTCATCCCGGAATCGCTCGCGCGGGCGAACGGGCTGCCTTCGCTTGACCGCCTCCGCGTCGGCCAGCGGCTGGTCATCCCGCCTCCGTCCCAGACCCCGCCGCCGCCCGCCGCGCGGCCGGGATCGGCTCCGGCGTCTATCCACGTCGTGCAGACCGGGGACACGCTGTGGACCATTGCGCGCCGCCACAGCCTGACGGTTGACAGACTTGTCGCCCTCAACGGCCTTCCCGACCCGAGCCGGTTGCAGCTCGGCCAGACACTGTGGCTCACTCAGCCATCCGGCACGCCCCAGGCGACCCGGAACGCACCGCCGCGTCCGAGTTCAGCACAGGCCGCGCGCCCGCGTCTGATCTGGCCAAGCCGGGGCATCATCACGTCCCGCTTCGGATATCGATGGGGGCGCCACCACCACGGCATCGACATCTCCGCGCCGGTCGGGACGCCGATCGCCGCCGCGCTGGAGGGGACCGTGCAGTTCGCGGGTTGGATGAGCGGCTACGGGCGATTGGTCATCCTCGACCACGGCAGCGGGCTTACGACGTACTACGGCCACGCCTCGCAGATCCTGGTGAAGGTGGGCACCCGGGTCAAGCAGGGACAACTCATCGCGCGCGTGGGCGCGACGGGCGAGGTAACGGGGCCGAATCTGCACTTCGAGGTGCGCAAGAACAAGGTCCCCTTGGATCCGCTCACCTTTCTGCAAAGTCAGCGATAGCCGCGGCCTTAACAGAACTTTAACAGCTCGATAAGGTCTCAATAACCATCCGCGGCCTGCCTGCGGCTAGGATGAGCGCGGTACAGATCGTTAGTTGTGCATGGGGCGTTCTGGCAGCCGGTAGGGAGGATGAGCATGGCGGAGCTCTGGCAGTCGTATGGGTCATGGGTCCTGTACGGGCTGTTCTTCCTGGTCTTCCTCTGGTTGCACGGTTTCATGCATGGGCACGGCGGGCACGGGGGACATGGAGAGCGTCCACAGGTCCGTTCCACAGATGCGTCCCCTCCGAACGACCAGCCGGATGCCGGCTCGCACCTCACTCACGCTTCAGACCGGAAGTCACACAAGCACACAGGAGGTTGTTGTTAGAAACGGGGGGGGATGAGCGATGAAGATGTGTCCGGTCTGCGGGAAACCCGCCGACGAGCTTCTGTTCTCGCAGTACGGGGACGAGATCTACTGTTTCGCCTGCCCCGCATGCAAGGTACGGTTTGACGAGAATCCGGACCGGTACGTGACCGCAGGACCCCAGCGGCACGATCACTCCCGTCACGGCGGCTACAACCACTCCCACTGAACAGACGGGTCCCAGCGAGAAGGCGTCGGCGTGAATCCTGTCTGGCACGCGCTGCGGCTGGCTGTGGAGACGGCAGCCTGGTTTGCCCTGCTAGCGGGGGCGGTTGGAGTCGTCCTGTACGCTATGCAGACGTGGTTGCACATTCGGCTGTTTCGATAAGGAGGGCTGCGGTCATGAGGGGCACGATGAGTCGGGCGGTGGTGCTCACCGCGCTGTTGGTCGCGGGGCTGGCGTCGGGTGTGCTCGCCCACAAAGGAAAACTCCCCGAAGACGCCCTCACGCTGGTCCGCCAAGCCTCGGCGCTGCTGGCCCAGAACCCGGCGATGACCGCCGAGGTGAAGGAGCGCCTTGAGGCGGCCTTGAAGTCAAAGCGGCCGCAAGGCGTCGACCTGCCGGCCGTCGCCGCCGCCCTGCGTGCCCTCAACGCCAAGGACACCGTGGGCGCGCGGCGGCTGCTGCTGGCAGCCCTCACGCCCGCAGGCACGCCGACGCCCCGGCAGAGCGTACGTCGGGCTCCTGCACCAACTGAACCGCCTTCCGCATCGATAGCTCCAACAACTCCGGAGCAGCCGGTACCACGGCCGGGGGATGTGGTGATGAGTTTGGGCGAACCGCTACGGGTTGGATTTGCCCGCTCCACCGCGGAGACCGTAATCCTATCGATCGCGCTGGCGCTCATCGGATTGGGTCTCACTTGGCTGTGGCGTAGCTCGGGAGAGGTACAGCCGTGACGACGAGAAACGAACTCTGGCAACCCAAACCCCCCAAAACGCACAGCGGGGAGGGAGTCTGGCAGGCGATCGACGAGCGCCTGGGCCTCTCCGAACTAACCTACCCGGTGCCGCGCCACGCCAACACGCTGGCCTACTCGCTGGGCGGAATCTCAGTGATCGGGTTCCTGGTCCTCATCGTCTCGGGGATCTTGCTCGCCCAATACTACGCGCCGGTGCCGCAGTTTGCCAATGAAAGCGTGCGCGCGATCATGCAGGGAGGACTCTTCGAGCGCATTGTCCGCGGCGTGCACTACTGGGCCGCGCAGGTCGTCGTGCTGGCCGTCTTACTGCACATGCTGCGCGTGTTCTTCACCGCGTCGTTCAAGAGGCCGCGGGAGGCGAACTGGGTGGTCGGCATCGGGCTGCTGGCGACCACGATCGGTCTGTTTTTCACCGGCACGGTGCTGAAGTGGGATCAGGAAGGGTTTGAAGCCCTCGAGCACAACGTCGCGATCGGCGAGCTACTGGGAGGGCTCGGCCACTGGTTCGCCCATGCGTTTGCGGAGAACGTTCCTATCCTGATCCGGCTGTACATCGCCCATATCAGCATCCTGCCGGGACTCTTGCTGGTCCTGCTCGCGGCCCATTTCTGGCTGGTCAAGCGGCACGGCATTTCCGCGCGAGGCGCCCGTCCAGCCACCGGGTACCTGCTATTTTCGTCGCACTTGAAGCACCTGGGGAAATACGGTCTCATCCTGATCGGCATCGTGCTGGCCCTGGCCGTGCTGCTGCCGCCGGTCGTCGGCCCGGCGCCGGTGGAAGGCATCGAGGTCACGAAGCCTCCGTGGATGTTTCTGCCGCTGTTTGCGTTCGAGAATTGGATTGGCGTGGCGGGCCTGCTCTGGGTGAGCGTGGTGTCGTTTCTGCTGCTTGCGCTCGTCCCGTTCATTGACCGCTCGCCGGAACTCCTGCCCGCTCGGCGCCGCGCCATGATCGCAGCCGCGATTGTGGTCCTGCTGGCGCTCGCGGGCCTCGGCCTGCTGGCCTACCTCACGCCCGCAGCGGAACATGTGGGAGGACTGTGGCATGGGCTCGGCTGATCGGCAGGTGCGATGGACGTTCCTCGCCGTGTTCGCCGCGGCCGTGATTGCGCAGGGAGTCGGCGCGAAGCTCCTGATCCGGCTGGCGAACGACACACTCCCTGCCGGAGCCTTCCTCGCCCTGGCAGTTCTCGCGGCCGCGTACGGTCTGCTCGTGGCCGGCCTGGTGCGGATGCTCGCTCGGTGAGCCATGAAGATTCCGAAGGATGAGCTGCCCGGTTCTCCTCCGGAGGATCGCGCGATGCTGTTCCTCCTCCTGGTGGCGGTCGGTGCGTTTGCGGTTATGCTCATCTGGCTCGTGGGCCGATGACGGCACCGTCCGCGCGGACCCTATCGGTCTCATCCCGGCTGCGCGTGATCGCGGCCCACCTGGGCGCGGTGGACCGGCTCCTGGCAGCGGGCCGCACGCTTGACGCCGTGGCGCAGCTCCGCGCGGTGCGGGCCGCGCTGGGGGCGGTGGCCTCGCAGATCTGCCGGCGTCATGCCGTTCACTGCCTCGGCGCGGGGACGGGCTCGCTGGAGCGAGACGAGCTCCTCGCGGTGCTCCGTTGGGCCATCCTCACGCGCACCCACCGGGCTCGTCAGCACCGGCGCACAGCGTAGCATCGACGTCGCTGGCTGCGGGCGGGGAAACGCGATACCTTAATAGTCATGAAGATCCTCGTCGTCGATGATGAGGAGACCATGGTCCGCTCCCTGTCCACGCTGCTGGCCCAGGAAGGCTACGGCGTGGCCGTGGCCGCCGACGGCCCCCAGGCGATCGAGGCGGCCCGCGCCGAGCGTCCCGACCTCATCCTGCTGGATGTCATGTTGCCGGGGATGGACGGCCTGGAAGTGTGCCGGCGAATTCGCACTTGGTCGGTCGTCCCAATTGTCATGTTGACCGCCAAGACGGCCGAGGTAGATAAAGTCGTGGGCCTGGAAGTCGGCGCCGACGACTACGTGACGAAGCCGTTCAGTTCCCGGGAACTTGTCGCCCGGGTGAAGGCCCAGCTGCGCCGGTCCCAGATGCAGGCCCAAGACCTGGATCGCGAGCGGTTCGTGGCCGGGGACGTCGAGATCGACGTGGCCAGCCGCCGCATCACGGTCGCGGGCAAGAACGTTGTCCTGTCGCCAAAGGAGTTCGACCTGTTGAAAGTCCTCGTGGGGCACGCCGGCCGTGTGCTGGGGCGGGACTTTCTCCTCAACGCGGTGTGGGGGCAGGACTTCTTCGGCGACACCCGGACCCTGGACGTGCACATCCGCTGGCTGCGCGAGAAGGTGGAAGAGAACCCCAGCAAACCGGTCCGCATCGAGACCGTGCACGGTGTCGGGTACCGGTTTCGCGGGTAGCGGGTTTCATGTTCCGACGGATCCGCTGGAAGCTACTCGCCACGTATCTCATCGTGGTGTCGTCGGCGCTGGTGTTTTTGGGCGTGCACCTCGCCGGGCAGTTCGAGGTCGCGCTGACCGAGCCGCTGACGGTCGATCTCGACGCGCAGGTGCGCCACGTGCGCTGGGTCGTGGCCTGGGGGACGGTCGTGGCGCTGCTGATCGCCACCGGCGTGGGGCTACTGCTCGCGCGCGGCATTGCCGCGCCGATCCAGCAGATGCAGGTCGTCGCCGGCCACCTCGCCGCCGGCCGGCTGAGCGAGCGGGTGCCGGTGCAGACGAGGGATGAACTGGGGGATCTGGCCCGCTCGCTCAATTACATGGCGAGTGAGTTGGAGCGGATCGATTCGATGCGCCGCGAATTTGTAGCCGATGCCGCACACGAGCTGCGCACGCCGGTGGCCAACCTCGCGGTAGCCGTCGAGGCCCTCAAGGCGGTGCTCGAGACGCATCCGGATCGTGCCGCGCCGGTGGCGGCCGATATCGAGCGCGAAGTGCTGCGGCTGCGCCGGCTCGTGGAGGACCTGCTCGACCTGTCGCTCGTGGAGGGGGGCCAGGTGCAGCTGCACCTGATCACGGTGTCGCCGGCGGATTTGGTTCGGCGTGCCATTCAGCCATTCTCCCTCCGTGCCGAGCAGTCCCGCATCGCGATGAGCGTGGACCTCCCGCCGCGTCTTCCGCCGGTGAAGGCGGACGCGGACCGCACCATCCAGGTCTTGACCAACCTCCTCGACAATGCGTTCAAACACACGCCCGCCGGCGGCACGATTACAGTCGGTGCGACCGAACGCCGCGGTCATGTCTTGCTCAGCGTGAAGGATTCGGGCCCCGGCATCCCCGACGCGGAGCTGCCGAACATCTTCGACCGCTTCTACAAAGCAGATAAGGCCCGCACCGGCGGCCGCGGTGGGGCCGGGTTAGGCCTGGCCATCGCCAAGCGCCTGGTCGAAGCACAGGGCGGGATCATCATGGTGGACAGCACGCCGGGGCAGGGGGCGCGCTTCGCGATCGCGCTCCCGATCGCAGGATAGGTCGGCTACCTGCCTGGTGGGATCGCCTTCTGGGACAACCTGTCGGGCGAGCGGCTCCTCGACGAGCTGGCCGACCTGTCGGGCCGTCCGCCGGTCCGCCGGTCCGCCCTGCTCGATCGGCTCGATCTCAGCGCCGCCACCATGCGGCGGCCGGTCCGCGACTACTCCCGCGGCATGCGCCAGAAGATGGGCATCATCCAGGCGCTCCAGCACGACCCCGAGCTGGCGATCCTCGACGAACCGTCGGAAGGCCTCGATCCGCTGATGCAGCGGGCGTTCTACGGCATCCTCGACGATCTCCGCGACGACGGCCGGACGATCTTCTT
>Ga0209640_10006297_pt1 | contig 10381 bp, 16 predicted proteins | sample RifCSP10_1_FD_184018 | JGI IMG/M metagenome (GOLD analysis project Ga0209640, IMG submission 184018) | Soil microbial communities from Rifle, Colorado - Rifle CSP2_sed 10_1 (SPAdes) (version 2) | ecosystem: Environmental > Terrestrial > Deep subsurface > Rock core/Sediment | place: Rifle... | reverse complement strand
AGAAAAAGGCTGCTGCAACCCTGATGTATGGAGACCAGACCTTCTATTTCTGCGCCGAAGCCTGCAAACGCGCCTTCGAGAAGGACCCGCAAAAGTATATCGCCTAGTCGGCATCAGCGCTTCCGCTTTGTAGGTTTTGTAAAACCTGTTGAAAAGCGTTTTTCCCAAACTTGCGACTTTTTTCTGGTTTTCTCTCACACCTGAGAACGAAATGACCGCAAGATAAGCCGCCCTCGCTGGAGAAGTCCTTGGCGCTTCTAGGGTTTTTCTTTTCCGTCCTATTGGCACGGTTTTGGCATTATTTCGTATTCCGAAATATTCGGTGAACGAATGATACCGAGAAAACTGAGCGACAAGCTGAATCTCTTCGACCAGTACCTCCATGCGTTGGTCAAGCGTTTTTACCTGAGACCCACGCTGGACGGCGCCGGCCAAGACCTGAGCGCCGGCGAATTGTTCGCCTGTCGGACTTTGGGGAGGAACGGGACATGCACGATGACGGAGTTGGCCAAGGAATGCGGCTTGGTGATGAGCAGCATGACGGGCGTGGTGGATCGGCTGGTTGACAGGGGATACGTGAAGCGGACTCGAAATGACCAAGAGGACAGAAGGAAGGTCTTTGCGGAGCTCGACCGAAAAGGGGAAAAGATCTACCAGGATCTCTTGGAGTCGGAGATGGAGATGATCATTACGGTGATGGACGCCCTTAAGCCGGCGGAGCAGGATGCCCTGCTCCACGCGTTGGGCAAAGCGGTCGGGTCGATCGAGAAATGAAGGAGGGAAAGGAAGATGGCTGAATTTTTAGCTAACAACTGGTTTTGGGTGGTTCTCGTTCTTCTTTTTGTCGGCATGCACAGCTTCGGCGGGGGCTGCTGTGGCGTCGGGCGGCATGCCAAGCGAAAAAAGGATGGCGGGAATGAAACCGAAGGGCAAGAAAAGAGCTGCCATTGAGGCGTATTGACGCAGGGCTTACGACCTGCAATTGCCCGAGTCGGCTCTGCCGGAGCGAGTCGCTGCCCGGTGGAGGGCGTCGATGAACTAACAAACGGAGAGGAGGCAAACGTTATGGCGAAAGATCCAGTTTGCGGCATGGAAGTCGATGAGAAGAGGGCTGCAGCCACTTCCACATACAAGGATAAAACCTACTACTTCTGCGCCAAGGGCTGCAAAATCGCCTTTGACAAGGAGCCGGAAAAGTACCTGAGCGGCGAGAGCAAGCATTCTCACTGTTGTTGATCGGAAAAAAGAGGCTGAAATGGGCAAATCGGAAATGACCAAAGTAACTCTGAAAGTAGGCGGCATGAGCTGCGCCTCGTGCGTGGCGCACATCGAAGGGGCTCTGAAGGATCTGAAAGGCGTCTCGAAGGCCAGCGTCAACCTGGCCGCTCAAAAGACCTATGTCGAATACGATCCAGCTCAAGTTGATCTCGGGTCGCTAACGAAGGCCATCCAGGATGTGGGCTACGAAGTGGTGGCGGATGAGCTTGCGCTCCAGATCCCCGGGATGCGCAGCGCCCATTGCGAGGGGGTGGTGAAGCACGGTGTCACAAATCTGCCAGGGGTGGTTCGAGTGGAAGCCAAAGCCAATATCGGAGCGGCCACGGTCTCGTATCATTCGGGAATCGTCTCTGCGGCTGAGATCAAACAGACCATCCGGGACCTAGGGTACGAAGTGGCGGAGAAAGTCGAGGGTGAGGCGGCGCTGGATCAGGAGCGCGAGGCGCGCCAGCGCGAGATCCGGCGCCAGGGATTCTGGATGCTTTTCTCCTGGCCTCTGGCGATGATCATCATGCTCGGCACTTTCAGGGATTACTGGATTCTTGCCGAATTCGTTCCGGAGCTCCTGGCTAATAATCTGATCCTCTTTCTTTTTACAACGCCCATCGTTTTTGGCCCCGGCTGGCAGTTTTTCATCAATAGCTGGCGAGGCCTCAAGCACGGCGTGGCCGACATGAACCTCCTCTACGCGACCGGAATCGGGGCCGCGTACCTCATCGGTGTCGTCAACACCTTTTGGCCCGAGGCCGGGTTTGGCGGTTCCAAAGCGGTTTTCTTTGAGTCGGCGGCCCTCCTTACCTCCTTCATTATTCTGGGAAAGTGGTTGGAGGCCCTAACCCGCGGGCGAACCTCAGAGGCGATCCGGCGCCTGATGGCCTTGCAGCCCAAAATCGCCAGAGTCATTCGAAACGGGCAAGAGATGGAATTACCCGCGGATGAGGTGCTGGCCGACGATCTCATCCTTGTGCGTCCCGGAGAAAGAATTCCCGTGGATGGCGTCGTCACGGAAGGCTACTCAGCCGTGGACGAATCGATGCTTACAGGGGAAAGCCTTCCCGTGGAGAAGAAGTCCGGCGATCAGGTCATCGGCGGGACTATGAACAAGACCGGCGCCTTCCGCTTTCGCGCGACCAAAGTGGGAAAGGACACCGCGCTCGCCCAGATCATTCATCTGGTCGAGGAGGCTCAGGCCTCGAAGGCGCCGATCCAGAAGCTCGCGGATATGGTCGCCGGCCATTTCATTCTGGCCGTGCACGCCCTGGCCCTTACGGTCTTTTTCTTCTGGTTCTTCGTCGGCTACCAGAGCTTTTTTGATCCTCAAAGCCGATTTCTTTTGACTCCTTATGCGTTGGGGGAAATCGGTGTTTTTGGCTTTAGCATCCTTCTAAGCATCACCGTCCTGGTCATCTCCTGCCCCTGTGCTGTAGGCATGGCCACGCCTTCCGCCATGATGGCTGGAACCGGCAAGGCCGCCGAGCATGGAGTGCTCTTTAAAGGCGCGGACGCCATAGAGACCACGGCGAAGCTCGATGCCATCATTTTCGACAAAACCGGAACACTCACAAAGGGCGAACCGTCGGTCACGGACGTGGTTCCGGCCAACCTGGATGAGAGAGAAGTTCTGAGGCTTGCGGCGATCGCTGAGAAGAATTCGGAGCATCCTTTGGGAGAAGCAATTGTTCGGGGAGCCAAGGAGCGGGGTCTTGAGGTGCCGGACGCGCATCGCTTTGACTCTATCCCCGGCCACGGCGTCGAGGCCGAAGAGCAGGGACGGAAGATCCTCCTAGGCAACCGCAAGTTCATGAAAGAGAGAGGCATTCCTTTTGAGGCGCTGCTACCTCAAGTCGAGACTTTGGAGAACGACGGTAAGACGGCGATGTTCGTGGCCGCGGACGGAAAGCTTGCCGGAATCATCGCAGTGGCGGACACTCTCAAGGATTACTCGGTTGAGGCCGTCGAGGAACTGCACCGCCTCGGGCTAGAGGTCCTGATGATCACTGGCGACAACCGCCGCACCGCAGAGGCAATCGCCCGCAGAGTGAAGATCGACCGCGTGCTGGCCGAGGTTTTGCCGCAGGACAAAGCGGAGAAGGTCAAAGAACTGCAAGCTGAAGGTAAGAGAGTAGCGATGGTCGGGGACGGCGTCAATGACGCGCCTGCCCTTGCTCAGGCCAATGTCGGGATTGCTATCGGCTCAGGGACGGATGTGGCGAAAGAGACTGGGCACGTCATCCTCATTAAGGAGGACCTGAGAGACGTAGTGGTCGCTATGGAGGCAGCCAAGGCCACCATGCGCAAGGTCAAAGAGAATCTCTTTTGGGCCTTCGGCTATAACGTGGCAACCATCCCGATCGGCGCCGGGCTCTTTTATCCTTTTTTCAAGCTCGTGGTGAGCCCGGAGCTGGCGGCCCTGCTCATGGCGGTAAGTTCTTTAAGCGTGACCCTGAACACTTTGTTACTGAAACGTTTTGTCCCGACGCTCAAGCGTGAAAGAGCGGTTCAAACAGAAAAGTCGATCCTGGAGCCGTCCTATGCCGGGCGTGGAGTGTCTGCGAGAAGGAGATAAAGATGGAGACTAAATCCACGGCAGTCGATAGAAGCATTCTGCGCCGAAGCGCGTTTTGGTACACAGGGACTTCGCTCGGCGTAGTTGTACTGTTCCTGACTTTGACGGAGCTCGTAGGCGGCTACCGCATAGCGGCCGTTGTCGGCGGAGCGATCTGGTCGTTTATTCTGTCGATGATCGTCACCATGCCGCTCTATACCGCCTACTTCAAACACAGGAGCGGTATATGAACATTTTGCGCTCCCGCTTCGGTCCTGTGCTGCTTGTTTTCCTCGGTATCGCTGCGTTCTTCCTTGTGACCGAACATAAGGCCCATCTTTTCGGTATTCTGCCATATCTGTTGTTATTGGCCTGTCCCTTACTGCACTGGTTAATGCACGGGGGGCATGGCGGCCATGCCGGGGACCACAAGCACGGTCCTGAAGGAGATAAGAATGGATGACGCAGCTGCTTATGGCCTCTGGCCGGTAGCAATCATTAACGCGGCGGTGTTTATCATCTTCGCCTTTAGCTTTACTAAGCCGCGGACCGCGCGTGACTGGCGCTCTTTCGGCGCATTCTCGGCTTTTATCGTTGCCATGTTCACCGAAATGTACGGCTTTCCATTGACCATCTACCTGCTCTCAGGCTGGCTGGGCGCATTTTATCCAGAGGTAGACCTCTTCTCCCACAATGCCGGGCACATCTGGGAGACGCTGTTGGGCACCCGAGGCGATCCTCATATGAGCCCGCTTCACCTGCTCAGCAACGTGCTCATCTTCGGCGGCTTCATCCTGATAGCATCCGCCTGGAGAGTGCTTTATGAAGCGCAGCGCACCCGCACGCTTGCAACCGGCGGACCTTACGCTTACGTGCGCCACCCCCAATACGCCGGCTTTGCGCTCATCATGATTGGGTTTCTGCTGCAGTGGCCGACTATATTGACGTTAATCATGTTTCCTGTGCTCGTGACAATGTACGTGCGGCTCGCACACCGCGAAGAGCGCGAGGTGCTGGCGGCATTTGGCGAACAGTACGCGCGTTACGCGGCTGCGACGCCCGCTTTTTTCCCGCGCTTCAGCGGCACAATGCGTAGAAACGAAAGTTAAAAAGGAGGTTCAGGGACAAATTGAAGGAGGCCGCAATGATGCGAGATATCCGCAACGGACTCAAATGCCTATTGGGCGCAACGATGCTGATCGGTCTGTTTGGCGCCGCTCAGAGTTTCGGAGCGGCAGCGCCAGGGCTGGCTCGCACTAATTCGGGAGGAGGCGTCACAGCAAAAGTGACCTATCTCAATCCTGAAGGCCCGGAGGGCCCTCGCTTTCAAGTGGTCTTGGATACCCACTCCGTGGACCTTGATGCCTTTGATCTGAAGAACCTGAGCCTGTTGCGGGACGAGGCAGGTAAGACCTATCAGCCGACGCAAATGGAGAACAAAGGGGGAGGCCATCACCGCGAAGTTACTCTCGCTTTTCCAAAATCCGCTTCCGGGGCTAAGCGGCTCGAACTCGTGATCAAAGACATTGCAGGAGTCAAAGAGCGCTCTTTTCGCTGGGAGCTTAAATGATCTTAAAGTCGACCCTAACGGGAATGGCAGGCGCTTCGGCTCTCCTGGGCCTGTACTTTTCCATCCTGACTGCCGTCTCCGGCTGGGACTTTGCTCTAGGTCAGTTTGCTGCTTTCTGGCATTTTGTCTTGAGCCTGGCGCTTGGCTTTGGAATCCAGGTCAGTCTCTTTAGTTATCTTAGACGCGCGATTCGCAGCCATTGCGCTTCGGGCAGTGCCCTTGCGGTCTCAGGAACTACGTCAACAGCCGCGATGATCTCTTGCTGCGCCCATTACCTGGCGAACATCCTCCCGGCGGTCGGCGCCGCGGGGCTCGTTACCGTGGCGAGTCAGTATCAGGTGGAGTTCTTTTGGGTCGGACTGGCGGCCAATGCCGCCGGGATCGCTTACATGGCGAGCAAAGTAGCCCGGTTTGCGATCGGGACAGCGTGAGTAGGGACAGCGAGCCCGTGAGCGAGAGTATTTTTTTAGTTAACGCGCGGGGGGACAAAATCGTGGTGAGCAAGGCCGCGTGATGTTGGGGAAAAGGAGGAATGAATCATGGCAAAAGATCCAGTCTGCGGCATGGAAGTCGATGAGAAGCGGGCTGCAGCCACTTCCACATACAGGGAGAACACCTACTATTTCTGTGCCAAGGCCTGTAAAGTTGCCTTCGACAAGGAGCCGGAAAAATACGCCGAGGACTAGTATCCACTTCGGGGGGCTTGACAAGGCCTGGAAGAAGATTTATATTTCAAATAATTCGAATATTGAAGTATATGGAGTCGCCGTGGTAAGACGGGGTGCCAGCGAAAAGCTGGAGCTGCTTGATGATTACATTCACGTGTTGCTCAAGCGTTTTTACCTGCGCTCCTCTCAGGATGGATCCGCTGCGGAACTCGGCGGCAGCGAAATTCTGGCCGTCAATCTGCTGGGGAGGAGAGGCAGGTGCACGATGAGTGAACTGGCCGGGGAATGTGGGTTGGTGCTCAGTAGTATGACTGCGGTGGTGGACCGGTTGGTTGCAAAAGGGTGCGTGAAGCGGATCCGGGACGACAAGGAGGATAGGCGAAAGGTTTATGTGGAGCTCGACAGGAAGGGAGAGAAGGTCTATCAGGACTTGCTTGAGGTAGAGATGGAAATGATCATCACGATAATGGATTCCCTCAAGCCCAGAGAGCAGGATGCCTTGCTTGAGGCACTCGGCAAGGCTGTGGGCTCGCTGGCCAAATAAATTTTTTTGGCCATATACTTTGAAATATGGATAATTGGATATAACAACTAATCCCGGGGAAGCCGATCTGTGAAAGAGCGATTTGGCGAAAGCAGAGCGGAAATAAAGAAAGGCATCTGGTCAAGGAGGGACTTTTTTAGCCGCTTGGGCTGGATTGCGTTAAGCTTTTTCGGTCTTTCCGGCCTCTTGGGTTTTATCCGTCCGCCTTTCCTCGAGTTCTATTTGAGCCGCCGAAAAGGTTTAAAGCGGGCGATCCCGGAGATTTTGTTATTGGTGAGGTCAGTGAGAAGTTCAAACAGGATCATCGCGTTTGGATCGTGAAAGAGGAAGCCGGCATCTATGCCTTATTTGCGAAATGCACCCATCTGGGCTGCACGCCGCGCTGGTTACCGGCGGAGAGCAAGTTTAGGTGCCCCTGTCATGGTAGCGGTTTTTATAAGGACGGAATGAACTTTGAGGGTCCGGCACCGAGGCCGCTAGATCGGTTCAGGATCGACCTCGGGGAAGATGGTCAGCTCATTGTCGATAGGACTCATCTCTACAGCATGAAGCCAGGAATTGATCCCGATGTTCAGCATCCAGAAAGCATTTTCAAGGTGTGATTGGAGAAGACGAAGGTGACGGAGTTTCTGCAGAATTATTGGATTTGGATTGTTTCGTGGCTTCTTCTTCTCTTTTTTGCTGGGATGCATGTCTTCGGCGGCGGTTGCGGCATGGGTCATGGGGCGCCGCGTAAAAAGAGTTCGTCGGACGACGGTGATCCGAGGGAAGGAAAGAGCTGCCACTAGGAGAAACTCGATGACTTACGACGTCATCATCGTCGGAGGAAGCTTTGCCGGACTGGCTGTTGCCAGCCAGCTTCGTGGCAAAATGCTTCTCATTGAGCCTTATAAGATCGGGGAGCACCAAACCTCCGCCTGCGGCACGCCCTTAGGAGTCCCGAAGGGACTCGGTCTGATGGACAGCGTGCTGCAGGTGCACCGGGAACTTGTCCTTCACACGCGCAACACTACGGTCGTGGTCGACGTGTCGGAGACACCTTTTTGCACTTTTGATTACCGGCGGTTTTGTAACGGAATGGCCGAGGCCGTTAATGCTGAGATCCTGCGGGCCCATGTCCTGGGCAGGGAGGGCAGGAAAATAGTAACCGACCGGGGATCGTTTGTCGGCGAGATTCTGGTCGATGCCTCAGGATGGCGGTCTATTCTGGAAAATCAAAGAGAAGGATTTGATCGCCGCCGGAGACTAATGAATTTTGGCATCGAAACTGTCGCCCCGCGAAAAGGGGATAAGCTCTGTTTTTGGTTCGATCCTGGAGCCTTTCCCCGAGGTATCGCCTGGTTCTTCCCGGTTGGTAACGGGAGTCGGATCGGCGTGGCCTCTTATGTGGAGGAGAATCGTTTGGCGCCTCCACTTGAGCTTTTTCTGGAGTCCATGGGATTAGTCCGAAAAGAGACTCATGGAGGATATTTTCCTGCGGCGCTACAGGCTGCCACCATGGGCGACATTTTCAAGGTTGGAGATGCGGCCGGACAGTGTTTGCCTCTGACCGGAGAGGGGATCAGACCGGCCATCTATTTCGGGCAGGCCTGCGGCTCCGTCATTCAGGAAATTCTAGATGGGGGTATCACTCTGGAAGACGGACTGAAGAAGTATCGGGAGTTGGTGATTAAACACCAGAGAATCTATCGCGCTTTGTGGCTGGCCCAGTGGCTGGCTGCGAATCTTCCTCCGCAGCTGGCAACGTTTCTTCTCCTATTAGCGTGCAGGGAGAATTTCCTCTCTTATATTCGTCCCCGGTATATGAGATTTGCCGATCCGAAAGGGCTCAAACCCGTTCCAAAAGAGATGAGAAACAGGCGTGAAGGTGAAATCGGGGCAACCCCAGAAGCGGCGATTCTCTACCGGTCAGAAGGAGATAAAAAGGCGGCCCGGGATCCTCTGCGTGGCATAGAAGGTAGCGAGAAGCGAGGTAGGGAGCCGGTGAAGCACCTAGGTGGTGAAGAAGTTCATGCTGGTGGGTGGTAGCAAGGAGAGGGGGTTTTCGTCCGGGAGTTCGCCATCGAGCGAGGGGAGATCCTGGGCATAACCGAAGGCTCAAAAGGAGTCAGCCATGAAGATGATATGGGCTGTGGTTCGATCGACCAGAGTTGAAGCAATTGCACAAGAGCTGAAAAAAATTGGCGTGAGCGGATGCACTACCTATCGGGTGCGGGGCTACGGTGAAGAATGGCATCTCTACGAGCCCCTGGTTCATGGAGGACATCACAAGTTGGAGGTCATTGTAGAGGATCATCAGGTAAAGGCGATTGTAGAGAGGATCACCGAGCATGCCTCCACGGGTGTGGAAGGAGACGGGATTTTGTGCGTTTTTGATCTTGGCTCCGTTTTCAACATCCGCTCAAAACGAACGGTAACAAACTCGTAGGGTAGAAGGCAGCCTTGTGGCCCGTAGTTTAGGAGTGCCCGTCTACGTATTAAAAGGATAGAAGGTTTGGCTTTGTCACCTATATGAGTCCTGAGCGGAAGAGAGCCTGTGAGGATTTTGAATCCTCGTTGGTTAAGAAGATGGCAGGGGAACTTCTTCCGGAGGAGAGAGGGCTCCTGGACGGCCATCTTGGCCGATGCGCTTCCTGTGCGGCTGAAGAGCAGGCGCTATCCAGGGTGTGGCGGGAATTTGACTCTCTGCAGGTTTCTGAGGTCCCGGCGGAGTTATATGAGAAAACTCGGAAGGCAATTCTCGGCCGTCTCAGAAGTGAAAAATCTCTATTTCCCCGGGCCGGGAAAATCCTTCTTGGAGGGGCCTGGTTACTGTTCATCCCCTTCCTGGGTGGGTTAGCAATGGCAGAGGTCTGATATGGCTTGCTCCGCAATCCGCGCTGTTAGCAAAGAAGGGTAGGGAAAGATGATAAACGAAAATGTGAAAATTGAGGTGAGCTCAGGACGAACTCAAGTCGGGCCATTTCATAAGCGAGGCACGGGCGTTGGCCTTCGTCAGGTGATTGAGCCTGCGCTTTGGGGAGTCGTTTTGGCCGGAGGCAATGGGGAACGGTTCAAGGAGCTCGCAGAGAAACTGTACGGGTATCCGCGCAGCAAGCAATACTGCGCCGTTCTGGGCAAGCGCTCCATGATCGAGCATACCTTGGCCAGGGCCGAGTTATTAATACCGCCTGAACGTACCCTGGTTGTATTAAGCGGGGACTACAGGAAAGAGGTGCGGGAGCAGCTTGCCGGACGCCCCGAAGGGACTATCCTGTTCCAGCCTCAGAATCGGGAGACTGCCGCGGGGGTTCTCCTTCCCTTAACCCGGATTATCCGGCAGGACGCCGAGGCGGTGGTTGCGATCATGCCTTCAGATCACTTCGTGCTGGAAGAAGATAGGTTCATGGCCTATGTGCTTCGTGCCAAGCGGCTCGTCGAGCAAGCGAAGGATTTGTGCGTTTTGTTGGGCGTGGATGCCGAATCTCCAGAAACCGGTTACGGTTGGATCAAACCGGCGGGTGAGGCTCAAGGAGCTGGAGCACTTCGGGTCAAGAGCTTCTACGAAAAGCCGAATTCATCAATGGCAGAATACCTCTATCGATCGGGTTGTCTGTGGAATACTCTCGTGCTGGTCGCGCGGACGGCGACGCTGCTTCAGATGTACGAGGAGCATCTCCCGGATCTTTACGGACGTTTTCTACGGATCATGGCCGTCCTGGGCACGCTCAAAGAAGAGGAGGCCTTGAAAGAGGCCTATGCGACGATGCCAGCCATCAGCATCTCCTGCGGACTTC
>Ga0209640_10006296_pt1 | contig 10381 bp, 13 predicted proteins | sample RifCSP10_1_FD_184018 | JGI IMG/M metagenome (GOLD analysis project Ga0209640, IMG submission 184018) | Soil microbial communities from Rifle, Colorado - Rifle CSP2_sed 10_1 (SPAdes) (version 2) | ecosystem: Environmental > Terrestrial > Deep subsurface > Rock core/Sediment | place: Rifle... | reverse complement strand
GGTTTGTGGGTCGACCATTGCCCTTTCGGCCACTGATCTCACCGAATTCCTGTCCTCGGTAGAGGAGATGACCGGTTTCGTGGCGGACGTCGAGCATTTTGCCCTCTGGGGAGTGTGCTCCGACTGCAACTCGTCCTGACGCTAGCTATCCTCTTGTTGCAAGGCTTTTGCAACAAGAGGGAAGAAGGGCATGCACATCCCGGACGGTTTCATCGGACCGGGCATCTCCGCAGCCGCCGGACTGACCGCGATCGGAGGATTCGCAGTTGCCCTGCGCAAGGCTCGTGACTACCTGACCGACAGATTGGTGCCGATGGCGGCTCTCGTTGCCGCTTTCGTCTTCGCGGCGCAGATGGTCAACTTCCCGGTCCTGCCCGGGATGAGCGGCCATCTCCTCGGTGGAGTCCTGGCGGCGGTCCTGGTTGGCCCATGGGCCGGGTGCATCGTCATGTCATTGGTCTTGATCGTCCAGGCCCTGCTCTTTGCCGACGGGGGCCTCTCGGCCCTCGGCCTCAACATCGTGAACATGAGCCTGATCGGCGCGGTGGTCGGTTATCTGGTCTATCGGGTTCTGTTTCGCCTTGGTGGGTCGCGACCTGCCGCGGTACCGGTCTTGGCGGGACTCGCCGCCATGATCTCGGTCCCCCTCGCCGCAACGGGATTCGTCCTCGAGTTTGGGTTGGGGGGCACCGTTGAGAGCATCTCGATCGGATCGGTCTTCTGGGCGATACTGGGGACCCATGTCCTGATCGGTATCGGCGAGGGCCTGATCACCTTCGTGGTGGTGGGGGCCGTCATGCGCTCGCGTCCCGACCTGGTGTACGGCTCGCCGACCTTCGGCGGGACGCGATCCGAGGAGTTGGTTTCGTGAGGAAGGGCATGATCCTCTTCGGGGCCGGCCTCCTGGTCACGCTGGTGGTCGCGGTTGTCATCGCACAGTTCGCCTCGACCGAGCCTGACGGTCTGGAGTACGTGGCCGGACAGGAAGGCTTTCTCGAAACCGCCCAAGACCATCCGCTCGCCGAATCACCGCTCGCCGACTACGGAGGCGACAGCAAGTCCAATCTGATCCTCTCGGGTGTGGTTGGGGTCCTGGTGACGCTCGGCCTTGGCTACCTGGTCTTCACCGTGGTGAAGTCCGACAAGACATCGGCGGAGGGGTGAGCAGCTCACACCGCCACGCTCTGTTTGTCCACGCCCACTCGCCGGTGCACCGGCTTTCACCACAGGTGAAGATCGCAGCTGCCTTGATCATGCTGGGTGCGATCGTCAGCACGCCCCGGGAGACGGTCTGGGCCTTCGTCTGTTATGGCCTGGCTCTCGGCATCCTGGTGGCCCTAACCCAGATTCCGATTCGCTTTCTACTCGGCCGGATGCTGGTCCTGACTCCGTTTGCGCTGCTTGCCCTGCTCTTCCCGGTATTCGGCACCGACCCGAAAGTGGAGATTCTCGGTATCTCCCTCTCCGAGCAGGGTCTGTGGGACATGTGGAACCTGCTGGCCAAAGCGGGTCTCGGGTTGGTCACCGCCATCCTCCTGGGAGCCTCGACCGAGATCGCGGATCTCCTGCGAGGTTTCGACTCCCTGCGGGCTCCGAGACTGGTCACGGCCATTCTCGGGTTCATGGTCCGCTACATCGACGTCGTGGTCGGGGACCTCAACCGGATGCGGCTTGCCCTGGCTTCCAGGGGGCACCAGGGCACGAGCATCGCCCATTGGGGGCCCTACGGGCGCGCCATGGGCACCATGTTCATCCGCACCTACGAACGCGGCGAGCGTGTCTATCTGGCAATGGAATCCCGTGGATACGCGGGCGAGATGCCAGCGTCGTCCCGGGTAAAAGCCACACCGGGAGAATGGGCGATCGCCCTCGTGGTGGTCGCCGCGTTCTGGGCGGTGGCAATCACGGCGAGGATGACCACGTGAGCACACCGGTCATAGAGATCCTGGGGCTCGACTTCGCATACCCCGACGGAACGGAGGCCTTGAAAGACATCGACCTCCACATCCATCGTGGGGAGCGGGTGGCGCTGCTCGGGCCCAATGGGGCAGGCAAGACCACTCTCATCCTTCATATGAACGGGATCCATCGAGCCCAAACCGGGACGGTGACGGTGTCCGGCCTCCCGGTCACGGCGCCGAATCTCCTCGAGATCCGGCGTCGGGTAGGCGTGGTGTTCCAGGACCCGGACGATCAGTTGTTCATGCCCACGGTTCGCGAGGACGTCGAGTTCGGTCCCAGAAACCTCGGGTTGACGGGGGCGGAGCTGGAGCACCGCGTCGCTGCCGCCATGGCTTCCCTCGAGGTGGCCGATCTGGCCGATCGGGCGCCGAACCATCTCTCCTTCGGGCAGAAACGCAGGGTGTCGATGGCGGGTGTGATGGCGATGGAGCCGGAGATCCTGGTGCTCGACGAGCCGACCTCGAACCTCGACCCGGCCAGCCGTCAGGATCTGACCCTGGCGTTGCTCGGCCTTGACGTGACCCAGCTCATCGTCACGCACGACCTCCTCTACGCCCTCGAGGTATGTCCGAGGTCGGTGATCATCGATTCGGGGAGAATCGTCGCTGACGGGCCGACGTCAGAACTACTCGCCGACGCCGGATTGCTGGCAGCCCACCGACTTGCCCTGCCGGCGGCCTTGCTTCTGCTTGCTGGGGCCCCGGATCCACACCGCAACCCTCCGCGTGTCAATTGACCTTGTGGATCTTGCTGGTGGCGGCGGCTTTCTTGTCCCTCTTCGCCTGACGCTTCTGCTTCAGGTCCTTGGAAGCAACCTTCTTTGTGCTCTTGACGCCCTTGTCTTTGCTGGCCATGCGCGCCTCCCGCGTGCTGCGATATCGATCCGATCACATTGTCGGATTGCATTCTGACAGGCCTTCGACCTGAGATTCGGTTGAATACTCAAAGATCGATGGGGTCGGCGTCGACCCGCACGGTCCACCCCCGCTCCCGCCAGGCCTGAACCAGAGGGCGCAGCCCAAGGCGAACCGGGCCGAGTGCCCCTTGCAGCAGCCAGCGGCTCCCTTCGGGCGTTCCCGCCGGGCCGAGAATCGTCTCGGCGCCCAGGGCCCGAATCGCGGCGTCAGGCTCCGACGTCGGCCCCTCCCCCCTCAGCTCCACGGCGATGATCTCCGACGCCGGGGGCATACCCGCACGCGCCCTCTCCGAGAGCTGGGCCTCGAGATACGGGATGGGATCCCCCCTCTTCAAGGTGGCCACCAGATCTGAATCCGGAAGGGAGGTCTGAACGATCATCCGCCGACCGGAGCCGACGGCGAGCGTATTGGCGAGGCGAGCCAATATCCGCAAGGCCTCTTCGCCGGCGCGGTAGTTGTGTCCCAGCATCAGAGAATCGGCGTCCACTGCAACCACCAGGTCCATCGGGGACAAGCCGGCGAGGTCACGTTCGGTGCCCACCGCGACCGGGAGGTCAGTCGGATCGACTCCCGATACACCATGGCCCAGGCGCCGGGTGATCTCGGAGACCAGTCGTTCCGGGATCGATCCCATTTCCTCGAAGGTGGTCGAACCGCATTGGGAGCACTCACCTGTCGGAGCCCCACATCGACGACATGACTCAGAGCGCCCGAGCCGGGAGCCACACTCCTCACATCTCCGCACCTGCCGACATTGCGTGCAACGCATTGACGCTTCCGCCGCCCGGACATGGGTGAACACAAACGAGCGACGCCCGGCCGAGGCCACTGCTCGCAGGGCGGAGACAGTGCGCTCGGACAGGAATCCTGACCCCGGCGGGTCCTCCCTCCGATCCACCACCTCCACCAGCGGCCAGGCCCTGGGTGTCACCCGCACCACCTCGGCGCCCGCGGCGATGACTTCGAGGGACGGGGTGGGGCCGATGAAAACGAGCGAAAAGCCCTCCACCCGGGACCGGGTGGTCATCATGTCGCGCACATGAATCGTCGGTGTCTGCCGGTCTTTCATCGCCCGGCGCCCCTCCTCGATGACCACCACCAACGCCAGATCCGCAACATGCCAGGTGGCGACCTTCGGTGTCCCGATCAGGAGGCAGCCGGAGCCCTGTGCCGACTCCCACGCCCGTGTCACCTCCCGGGCGGCATCGCCGGCCACCCCCACGACGCGATCCCCGAAGGCGGCCGCGGCCGGCGCTACGAGCGCCTCGACTTCGGTCGCAGTGGCGGCGATGACCAGCACAGATTTCCCGGCGGCGAGGGCAGGGGCCAGCGACCTCAGCCAATCCGCGGTATGGCCCCCACTGACGATGGCAGCTGCCGGTCTCCGTCTCCCTTCGGCGGCCGCCGTGGCCATCGAGAACAGAGGGTGATCGATCGACTGCGTTGTGACGACTCCCCTGGGCTGGCCCCCGCTCGACTTGGGGAGGTTGGGAGGAGCCGAACGATCGAGGAGGATCGAAAGGGGTGCCACGTAGTGAACCGCCGCCCAATCGAGGCTCTTGAGCAGATTGGCGTCGAATACTGGTGTGGCCCCCGAAACCGCGGCGAGCTCCTTGAGATTCCCACCACGGTCGGCTGCCAACTCGACTATGTGACCCCGGGCCTTGCGGCCACCAAGGGGAACGCGAACCACCGATCCGAGACGTGCCAGATCATCGAGATGAGCAGGGATCGAGTACCAGAAACCCTTGTCTACGGCAAAGGTGGGGATGCTGGGGACAACCCGAGCCGCCGGTCGACTCAGAGACCTGCCGCCGCTCTGATCGCCTCCACCCGGTCGAGGTGCTCCCATGAGAAGCCGGGCCGACCGAAATGGCCATAAGCCGCGGTTTGGGCGAAAACAGGTTTGGTCAGATCGAGTTGTGCGATCACCGACGCCGGGCGGAAATCAAACACCTCGTCGACCACACCCTCGATTGCCTCCGGTGAGATCCGCTCGGTGCCGAAGGTCTCGACGTGGATCGAGAATGGCTCGGCACGCCCGATTGCGTAAGAGAGTTGGATCTCGAGCTTGCTCGCCACCCCGGCCGCCACCAGGTTCTTGGCTGCCCACCGGGCGGCGTAGGCGGCCGATCGGTCGACTTTGGTGGCATCCTTGCCCGAGAAGGCGCCGCCCCCATGACGGGCATATCCGCCGTAGGTGTCGACAATGATCTTGCGTCCGGTCAGCCCTGTGTCCGCGACCGGGCCTCCGATCACGAAACGACCCGAAGGGTTGAAGATGAACTCCAATTCGGGAGTCAGCATGTCCTCGGGCACTACGGCTGCCACGACGACGTCGAAGACTTCCTCGGCCATCGCCGCCTGCTCTTTGTCCGGGGCATGGTGAGCGGAGATCAACACCTTCTCCACCGCAACCGGGCGGGTTCCCTCGTATCTGACCATAACCTGGGTCTTCCCATCGGGACGCAGGTAGTCAAGCTTCCCGGTCCGCCTCACCTCGGATAGACGCTCAGCCATGCGATGAGCGAGTTGGATGGGAAGGGGCATCAACTCCTCGGTCTCATCGACGGCGAAACCGAACATCAGACCTTGGTCGCCGGCGCCCAGGTCGCGGTCGACACCGGCCGCGATGTCGGCGCTCTGCTCATGGATCCGGTTCTGGACTTCGAGGCTGTTCGCGGAGAAATCGGGGTCGAAGCCGTCGTAGCCGATACGGGCAACCGTTTCCCTGACGATGCCGTCGACGTCGATCGGTCCCTCCGCGGTCACCTCCCCACCGACGACGGCCAGACGGGTGGTGACAAATGTCTCGCAGGCAACCCGGGCTAGCGGGGTGGTGACGAGTGCGGCGTCGAGGACGCTGTCCGAGATGGCATCAGCCACCTTGTCAGGATGACCTTCGGTCACTGATTCCGATGTGAAATACCAACGCCTCATGAACGAGCGAGGTTAATCCTTCCTGGTCAGCTCTTCAGCAATGCGGTCCCAGAGTCGTTCGGCGACCTGGCGCTTGGTCTGGAGGGGCAACTCGGTGGTGGTCCCGTCCTTGTCGATGATGACGACGCGGTTGGTGTCGGTCCCAAAGCCAGAGCCCGGCTCGGAGACGTCGTTGTACACCAGGAGATCCACCCCCTTCCGCTTCGCCTTCTCCACGGCCCGCTCCACTCCCCCGGTCTCGGCTGCAAAGCCCACCATGAACGGTCGGTGGGCTCCCTCGATCACGGAGGCGAGGATGTCGGGTGTGGCCGTCAACTCGATGGAATCGAGGCCCTCAGAACGGGAGATCTTCAACTCGTGACTGGAGCGAGGCTTGAAATCTGCCACCGCAGCCGCCATCACCGCGATCTCGGAATCGACGCCGCCAACCGCCTCCAACATCTCGTCAGCGGTCTCGACTCGAACCACCTTCACGGAGTGATGGACAGGCAACTCGGATGTGGTGACCAGAGTCACGTCGTAGCCACGCCGCGAGGCTTCGTCGGCAATCGCATGTCCCATTTTTCCCGACGAGCGGTTGCCGATGTACCGCACCGGGTCGACGGGCTCTCTCGTGCCGCCGGCGGTCACCAGCACCGCCCGCCCCCTGCCCTCGCCTCCAAGAATGTCGTTGGCGACCTCGACGATCTCGTCGGGCTCGGCAACCCTGCCCACACCGACGTCGCCGCCGGCAAGGGGACCGATCTCCGGGCCGACCATGTGATAACCGTCGTCGCGGAGAGTCTCCAGATTGCGACGAGTTGCGGGGTGCTCCCACATCTCGGTGTGCATCGCAGGTGCCAACAGCACCGGGGCCGTGGTAGCCAGCAGGGTCGCGCCCACCGCATCCGACGATATACCGGTCGCCAACCGGCCCAGGGTGGCGGCAGTCGCCGGAGCCACGATTACCAGGTCGGCCCAGCGCCCGAGCTCGGTGTGTGGTGAGACCAGATCGCCTTCGAAGAGGGAAGACACCGGCTGGAATCCGGTTATCGCGGCGAAGGTCTGGGGCCCGATGAACTCGCCGGCCGATTCGGACATGACGACCCGCACCTCGGCTCCGGCCTCGATGAGCCTGCGAGCAAGATAGGCGGACTTGTAGGCGGCAACCCCCCCAGTGACACAGAGGACGACCCGCCGTCCGTGGAGCATCGGTGCTCCTCTACTCCTCGACGGTGTCGACGGAGACCTTGCCCTCTGCGATCTCTTCCATCGCGATGGTGAGCGGCTTGCGTGACAGCGAATGCACCTGGGGAGGCACGAACTCGCCATAGCCGACACCGAGTTGGTGGAAGTAGCTGTTGATCTGGCGAGCCCGGCGGGCTGACACGACGACGGTGGCGAACCGGTTGCCGATCTGGTCTATGACTTGTTCGAGTTTCATGGGTCCTTCGAGGAGGGAGTGACTACAGGTTACCCGATGACGACCCTGTAATCACTGCCTCGATCTCAGCGACGGCCCGATCGAGGCGGTCGTTGACGATGATGTGGTCGAACAACCCGGGCGCTTCGGCGATCTCGGTCTCTGCCAACTCGAGTCGGTCCTCGATGTCTGCGGCCGAGGTGTCCCCGCGTCGTACCAACCGGTTCTCCAGCTCATCCATCGAGGGAGGGGAAACGAAGAACATCAGGGCGTCGGGTCTTTTCTCACGAATCTGGCGCGCTCCTTGGATCTCGATCTCGAGAAGGACGTCTCTACCGGCGGCATTCGCTGCCGCAACTGGAGCAGCTGGAGTGCCGTAGAACCGGTTGTTGTACTGCGCCCATTCCAGCAACTCCCCGGCCTCGATCATGGCCTCGAAGTCCTTCCGGCTCACGAACGAGTAGTGATCACCGTGCCGCTCCCCGGCCCGGGGAAGGCGGGTGGTCACCGAAACCGAGAACTCGAGATCGAGCCGGTCAACCAACTCCTTGACGATGCTCGACTTGCCCGAGCCTGAAGGCCCTGACACCACCAGAAGCCGGCCGCTCACGTCATGAGAACTCGGCGAGCAGGGCCTCTTTCTGCTTGTCGCCCAGACCCCGAAGCCGACGGTTGTCCGCTATGCCCAGCGTCTCCATCATCCGCTTGGCCTTGATCTTCCCGGTGCCCGGCATCGAGGCTATGACGCGCTCTACCTTGAGGCCGGCGAGGATGTCGTCGGTCTCGGCGCGCCGGACGAGCTCGGAGAGCCGGAGGGACCCGGTCTTCAAGAGCTCCTTCACTTCCGCGCGAACCCGTCTCGCTTCTGCCGCCTTGGCCAGCGCCGCTTTTCGTTGTTCGTCAGTCAACTGAGGTGGCTGCATTCCCTCTCCTGTCGGGAGGCCTGACCATAGCCCTCGAGTTGCCAGACAGGTCGCCTAAAAGCCCCCCTCCCGGCTTCGCCGGCTCTCCCCCCAACCTCCACTCCGTTCGCTGGGGGGAGGAATCGACTGCCCGGCTTCGATTGCCAAAGCCCGCGCTGCGGCGACTACATCTGCCGCCGCCGTTATCGCCCTCCCCACCACCACCATGTCGGCGCCGGCGTCGAGGGCCTCGGTCAAAGTCCCAACTCGCTTCTGGTCGTCGACGGCTGCATCGGAGGAGCGAATCCCCGGAGTGACCACCTTCAGCGACGGCGCGGCTTTCCTGGCGACGCCCGCCTCCAGGACCGAGCACACGATGCCTTCGGCCCCGGCTTGCGCGGCAAGAGTTGTGATCGCCACCACCTGGCTCTCGAGGCTTCGATCGATTCCAGTCTCTTTGAGCTGAGCCTCACCGAGCGAGGTGAGCACGGTGACCACCAGCACCCCCGATTCTCCGTCACCCTCGAGACCGGCCACGGCCGCCTCGATCATCTCGCGGCCTCCACCGCCGTGGACCGTGACCCAACGGGCACCGGCCCGTGCCAGCTGACGGGCGGCGCCTCTCACGGTGTTTGGGATGTCGTGCAGCTTGGCATCGGCGAAAACCGGGGCCCCGAGGGCGCCGACTCTTCGGATCACGTCCGGTCCTTCGCCCATCAGCAATTCGAGACCAACCTTGAACCCGCCCACATACGGGGTGAGCTGGGTTGCCAGGGAGACGGCGGCTTCGGCATCAGGGACATCGAGGGCGACCAGGATCGGGTTCACCAGGGTCGCACCGCACCGATCAACTCACCCACATCCCGCACCCCCAACCTCCTCATCTCAGTCACCAGCTCGCGCAGGATGCGGGCACCGGCACGTGGCTCCGAGAAGTGCACTGTTCCGAGGCCCACCGCCGAGGCTCCGGCGAGGAGATATTCGACAACGTCGCGTCCCGTGGTCACCCCGCCACAACCCACGATCGGGGTGTCCGGAATGGCGGTGGCGACTTCGTAGACGCAGCGCATCGAAAGCGGCTTCAGCCCGGGCCCGCTGTAGCCCCCCACTCCGCCGGAGAGGAGGGGGCGGCGGTCCTCCACGGATATCCCGAACCCCAGAGCAGTGTTGGTGAGGGTGAGAAAGCTCGCGCCTCCGGCGAGACAGGCTTGGGCAACACCTACGATCTCCTCGGCATTCGGGGAGAGTTTTGCCCCGACCAAGACGTCACCCGATGCGACCACCGCCTCGACGACCTCACGTGAGCGATCGGCATCGAGCGCAAACATGCGCCCGTCTTCCAGATTGGGGCATGACAGGTTGACCTCGACCACCTCGACACCCGCTGTGATCAGGCCTTTTGCGACCAAGGCGAACTCATCGGGGTTGGTCCCGACTGCCGAGCCCCACACCGGCACTTCGAGCCGCCTCAGGATCGGGCCCATGGACTCGACCCACCTCTCGATGCCGGGATTCTGGATTCCAATGCCGTTCAACATGCCGGTACCCGTCGGTGCGAGACGGGGGGCAGGCCGCCCCGGCCACTCGACAGACGCCACCGATTTGGCCACGGCCGCCCCGTAGACACTGACATCGGCCACCTCCGCCCACTCCCACACCGAGCCGACGGTCCCCGAGGCCGCAATCAACGGCGATCGCAGCTGGAGAGGGCCCAGATCTGTGCTCAGACCGTCTGATGCCATTCCTGGAGGCTCCTCGGCCTGTTTATCGCCACCGATCCTGCACGCAGGCTTCGGGCGACCGCCAGACCGCCCTGGATGGTGGTGACACAGGGCACGGCGTGACTGCGGGCAGCCCTTCGAATGGTCCTCCCGTCTGATCGGGCCCTCCCCCCACGAGGGGTGTTGATCACCAGTTGCACCTCCCCATTCTCCAGGCGCTCACCGATGTCCCGCGGCCCTTCGCCCACCTTGTTCACGGCGTCCGCCTCGATCGCGTGATGACGCAGGTAACGGGAGGTGCCATGGGTGGCAAGGAGCTCGAATCCCAGCATGGTGAACGCCTGGGCGACCGCAAGGCCCATCGGCTTGTCCTTGTCGGCGAAAGAGAGGAACACCCGACCCCGGCTGGGTAGGACGTGACCTGCCCCGAGGAGCGCCTTGGCAAAGGCGACTCCGACGTCGGGGCCGATGCCCATGACCTCCCCGGTCGCCTTCATCTCGGGTCCCAGGACCGGGTCCTCCTCAGGGAACCGGTCC